>Ga0187769_10001895_pt1 | contig 12097 bp, 15 predicted proteins | sample 0116_SJ02_MP02_1_FD_133140 | JGI IMG/M metagenome (GOLD analysis project Ga0187769, IMG submission 133140) | Tropical peat soil microbial communities from peatlands in Department of Meta, Colombia - 0116_SJ02_MP02_10_MG | ecosystem: Environmental > Terrestrial > Soil > Wetlands > Peat | place... | reverse complement strand
CTGCGGTCGCTGATCCAAGATCAGCCTCGATGCGGAGAGACCTGTCTTCCTTTTCACTCTTCTGGAGATTGCTTACATGGTCATGCAATTCCTGAAACCCGCCAGTGAGCCAGCCCAGATGGAGGCGTCTGGCCTCGATCCGCAGACTATCCCCCGATACGCGCAGACCTTCCACTAGGACAACACCCGCAACCGTCCAATCCTCTGGGGTGGAGGGATTAAATGGCATGGCCGCCAGAGTCATACCGCAAATGGTTACCCGGATAGAAGCCGCGCAGTACGAAGGTCTTCCCTTTGTACTGGTCGTTGAGTTGGCGCTGGAGGGCGCTTTCGGCTGCCGCTGTGAGGGGCAGCGAAGAAATCACGCCGGCAACGACGATTAGCGCCGAGAAGCGAAACGACAGCCAGCGGATCATAGGACAGAATTCTACTCTCGAATCCGAAGGTCCGGGGAGTGATCCCCGACAAGAAAGGAACGCACGGAAGCGGGTCCCGTGCGTTTATTTTTGATGGTTGACGGCTGTACGCTTTACCCAATATGCCGGTCGAGGGCTTGCGCGATGGCATCTTTCGGCCTGTAGCCGACCAGTTGCTCGACGACCTGTCCGCCCTTGAAGACGAGCAGGGTGGGGATGCCGGTGACTTTGTAGCGCATGGGGGTGGAGCTGTTGGCATCGACGTCCATCTTGCCGATTTTGATCTTGCCTTGATAGTCCTTGGCCAGTTCTTCGACGATGGGGGCGATGGCACGGCAGGGGCCGCACCAGGTTGCCCAGAAGTCCACCAGAACGGGCTTGTCCGATTTCAAAACATCCTGGTCGAAGTTTGCATCGGTAACCTCGACAATTCCATTACCTGCCATATATTGTTTCTCCTCGTTGTAACGTCGCGCTAGCGGCGGACGCTCCATGTTTCGGAAACAACGAGCGGTCGTAGCCGGGCCCGGCGATCTATGAATGCTGGCCCCAAAATTAAGGGGTCGTACTATCGTACCACTGCTTTTGATGCCGGGACTGCGGTACAAGTCGCAAAAACCAGCCGCGCGGGCTGGGCAACCGGAAAGGCGTGCGAAACTTCTATGAGACTCGTAACTCTAATGTTGAGGATGGCGGTAATTGAGGCTGGGAGGGATTATGTCCAGAGTTTCGGTGCGGATGGTGGCGATGCTTCTGGCGGTGCTGGCGGGAGCGCTGGCTTGCTGGGCGGGCAGTGACGCGCCGGTGCCGGCTCCGGTGGTAGACGAAGCGAAGGCGAGCGCTCCGGGGAAGCAGACGGCGGTGTTGGCGGGGGGATGTTTCTGGGGGATCCAGGCGGTGTTCCAGCATGTGAAGGGCGTAATCAGCGCGACCTCGGGGTACTCGGGCGGTTGGGTAAAGAACCCGGATTATGAAACCGTGAGCAGCGGCCGGAGTGGGCATGCCGAGTCGGTGGAGATTGTCTATGATCCGTCGCAGATTACTTATGGCGAGTTGCTGCGCGTATTCTTCTCGGTGGCGCTCGATCCCACGGAGCTGAACCGGCAGGGGCCGGATGAAGGCACGCAGTACCGGTCGGTGATTTTTTATGGCAACGAGGAGCAGAAGCGCATTGCCAAGGGTTACATTGCGCAGCTCGACCAGGCGAAAGTGTATCGCCACAAGATTGTGACGGAGGTGACGGCGCTGAAGGCGTTTTATCCGGCGGAGGCGTATCACCAGAACTATGCGGAGCTGCATCCGGATCAGCCCTACATTGTCTATAACGATGCGCCGAAGGTGGCGAATTTGCGGCGGGAGTTTCCGGAGATGTGGAGCGAAAAGTGAGGAAGGCAGTTTCCGGTTCCCGGTCGTTCGGGCAGGGTGTTTTCCGGGAACTGTAGGTTTTTCGGGAACTGAGGGTAGTTGGGCAGTTTGACCCGAACAACGGTGCGCTGAGATCCCTCGTCCCGCTGGTGAAAACGCGGGACTTCGGGATGACGCCCGGAAAACATCGAACCACTAGATTTTCAACTGCAGCACTACCGAACTCTGAGAGCTGAGAACTGGAGAAGTGATCAATGTTCGAATCAGATCGCAAAGGCGAGATCGATACACGACGGCGGGTGTTTCTGCTGGGTGCGGGAGCGGCGCTGGGGGGCGCGTGGCTGTGGCGGTCGCACAATGTGCGTGTGATTGCGGCGTCGATGCCGAAGTCCGAACCGGGAGAAGTAACGATTGTGCAGTTCTCCGATGACGGCAAGCGACTGGGGAAGGTGAAGGTTGCGCGCGTGATAAAAACGGACGACGAATGGAAGAAACAGTTAGATTCGGGAGCATTCGAGATCACGCGGCACGCGGATACGGAGATTGCCTACACGGGGAAGTATTGGAATCTGCACGACAAGGGGCTTTTCCGCTGCATCTGCTGCGACAATGCGTTGTTCAGTTCGACGACCAAGTTCGATTCCGGAACCGGCTGGCCGAGCTTCTGGGAGCCGATGGCAAAGGAAAATGTGAGGGAGAACTCCGATAGGAGCTTGGGCATGGTGCGAACCGCCGTGTCGTGTACGGAATGTGACGCACACCTGGGGCACGTGTTCGACGACGGTCCGAAGCCGACGGGGTTGCGGTATTGCATGAACTCCGCGTCGCTGCGGTTTGTGAAAGCGATGTAGCCGGGCGTTTGAGCTGGTGGCCGGCTTCCTCCAAAGGAAAATGAAAAATGGAGGACGAGCGAGAGGGACTAGCTCGTCTCTCCATCTTTCGGCGGTTCAAGTGTTCGAGGGTTAGGTTGGTTTGGTTAGTGGTTGTCGCCGTTGCTGTTGCCGCCGCCCGTGCTTTTCAGCGTGACAGTGTCCGAAGGTATTGGACTGCTCTGTTGCGGCTGTGGTTTTGGCGCGGACGTAGCCGGCTTCGCGGCTTCGGGTGGGTGAGATTGGTTTAGATTGGTTACGGGAATCACCATAGTCAAATCACCATAGGGGCGCAGATCGGCAGGGAGTGGGAAAACTTTAGCTTGCGGGTGGCCAAGAGCTAATCTTTGGTAAGGGTTACCCTATCCGGAGTCTGGTTTAAGCCCCGGTCACGAAAAACTTTTCGTCTGGTTTTTTGTCGGGTTTGCCGAGGGCCCCGTCGGCGGTGACGTCCTGCACGAACTCACGGCGGCGTTCCGGGCCCTTGCGCTCGATCACGCGCACGCGGCGGGCGGGCATGTTGCTGGGTTCGAGGGTAACGATGCGGCCGTCGCGCACTTGTATGTGCGAGCGAAACCAGTCGGTGCGGAACATTCGTCCAGAACAATAAAAGGTCATGGAGGCGGCGATGGGGCCTTCGAATTCTTTTCCGGTGCAGGCCAGGATGCGCTTGCCCATCTCCGCGGTCCAAGTGAGGCCGCCGATCAGGGGATCATTGAGGCGGCAGCGCTCGAAGGGTACAGCGTGCGTGAGTTTGCGCAACTGCAGCAGTTGCAGCAGGACGGAACTCTTGGCCAGATTGGTGACGATGATGCGAGCCTCGGTGCTGGAGGTGCGTTCGAGTTTGAGGTGCAAATCGGGTGTCCATTCGCGCTCAAACTCTTCGCGGGCGAGGGCCAGGCCTTTGTCGGTGGCCTCGACGTAACGCAGGGTGGCGCGGGCCAGGATCACACTGAAGAAGCAGGTCAACACGGTAGCAATGAGGGGGATGTAGCTGACCAGAGCGGTAAATGAGATGCGGAACGAGTTGATCCACGGTTCGGGCATGCTAGTTCGGCTCCTCACGGAATACTCTAGGCAGAGAGGCGGGGAGGCTCCAGATGCGCATGGTGCGGAGGCAACAGACCGCCGAGTGCAGCGACTTTAGTAACTATGGAAACCGCCGGCCGCTAAATCTTGCTCTATTCCAGGACGCTGTCGTCGAGCTTCTTGCGTCCCCAGTCGGCGGCGGCTTGAACAAAAGCCAGGACCACGGGATGGGGTTTCTTTTCGGTGGAAGACAGTTGTGGCTGGAACAGCGTGGCGACGAAGAAGTGGTGAGTGGGGGACTCGATGGCGCGGATCTCGCCTTGCGCGCCACGGGCGACTACGGGGAAGCCAGCCTCCATGGTGGCCCATTCGTACTCCGGATTGACTTCGAAGTTGCAGAAGAATTGTTCGCTAACAACCTCTTTATCCTTCCCGTAAAACGACTGCAGGTAGGAGCCGGGGCGCAGACGAATCTCGGGCACGGTGCCCGAGAGCTTGGGGGCATCGCCTTTGCGGCCGGTCACGGCGCAGGCTACGGGGTAGATGACAATGTTCTTCGATCCGGAATTGTTTTCGGCGCTGTCGGCATCGGCGATGCCCAGGACGTTGCGGGCAAATTCGATCAGGGCGTACTGAAAGCCGCCGCAGGTGCCGAGGTAGGGCCAGTCGCGGCGGCGGGCGAACTCTATGCCTTTGAGCATGCCGGCAAAACTTTTGTAGGGACTGCCGGGTGATCCCCAGAGGCCGTCAAAGCCTTCCAGAATCTTTTCCGCGCCGGTGGCGGCTAGCGACGGAGTCGGAAGCCACTGGGAGTCGACTTTGAGATTAAGCTTGCGGGCGGCGTGCTGCAGGGCGTCATTGGTGGCGTGGTGGGAGGGGAATTCGGGATTGAAGTCGCCCAGGATTCCGATGCGAACGGCAGTACTCACGCCTGCATTGTACTAGAGACTTTCCGTTTTCCGGCTCCCAGTTTCCAGCGATACGGGAGCGGTGTGCGTGAAAATGGGAAAGCGGCCCTGGAAACAGTTCTACTGCTTGCTCCAGGTTTGGCCGGTGTCCGAGGTAATCCAGAGTTCGCCGGTTGAGGTTGCGATTTTTCCGTGCTGAGGGTCGGAGAACTGAATGCTGACGATGTCTCCGGTGAGGTTTGCGCCAGCAGAGGAAGGGAACACGCGCGTCCAGAAGTTTCCGCCATCGCTGGTGTGATACAGAACGCCAGCGGAGCCGCCGGCCCAAACCTCGATTCCGGTTGCGGCCAGGACGCGGAATACCGGGTTAGGATTGGCAGCGGCAGGTGTTTTCTGGTTCGTCTTCGCCCGCCCGGCGCTGTCCGGTTCAGCCTTAACGGTTCCGGCCTGAACCAGTGGGGCCGCCCCGGTGACTTCAACGGCCGTTGCAGTTGCACCAACCGCTAGATTTACGGCAAGCGCAGCCCGGTCGCGAGCCTGAAGAGCAAATCTCTGCGAAGTGGTTCTGAACCCGGGGCAGGATACTTGAACCTCGTAATCGCCCGCGGCCAAGCCGGACAGGATGAATTGCCCGGTAGCGTCGGTGCGCGCGGTGCGTTTTTTCCCGGTGGAAACCTCGCGCACCTCGACCGTGGCAGCTGCCACCACTGCGCCCGAGGGGTCGGTAACAGTTCCGGTGATCTGCGCCAGCCCATGGAATGGCCCGCGATCGGCGCTCTCCGCCGCAACTTGCGCGTAGGCAGAGGCTGGACTGGCATTGGGGGCTACGTTCTCCCAGGTTTGTCCGCCATCGTAAGACCGCTGCAACGTGCCCGCGTCAGTGATGGCCCATCGAGGCACGAGGAGCCGCGTGGGAGGCATGGAAGCGCGCGGAGCCATGCTCGGAGGGGCTAACTGCGCACCGGTCAGCGGAACCGACGGTACTGGATTCTTGGCTTTGACTACGTCCAGGTTGCTGGCTGCCCGGCCTTTGAGCGGCAACTCGTCCTGATTCTGGGCGATTCGGTTCTGGGACACTTCTGCTGTGACGGTTTCAGCCTGAAGGGATGCCGCGCCCGACGCTTCAACCACCTGCGAAGAACGGCCGACCGCTGCCTGCTGCGTGGTCGCAGGCGAATTCGGGGCCTGCGCCAGTGTGGGCGCTGGACTTACCGCGCTGGTCGCCGCGGTAGTCGCAAGTGTTGAAGCAGGGCGATTCGAAAAGGCGAAGCCGTGGGCGGTGCCGGAACCAATTGCATTTCCGCGAGAAAATCCGCCCCCGCTCCCGCCCTGGGCCGCCGGGCGGCCAGCAGGCCGGGCCAAGCGAAGACCCACGCCAGCAGATTTGCGCGCGGCGAAAGTTTCTTTACGCATTTCGTTTTGCATGGTGCTGGAAGAAGCCATTGCTGGCGGAGCAGGCGTTGGCGATAAAGCTGATTTGTCCGCCGTGGGAGCGCTTACGGAGGCTTCCCTCTGCATGACGTTCGAAGCGAGTTTCGTCTCCGGGTTGCGATGCCGGTATTCCACAACTCCAACCGAAGTCACGGCAAGGATTCCAGCGGCCAAAGCTCCCCAGCGAAGGATGGGCCAGCTTAACCAGCCGATACCAGAACTGCCGACTGGAGCGGGCGCGGCTGCGATTTCCTCCGCCGGCAAAGCCAGTGCCACCACCTCTCTGCAATCGCTGCAGCGCGCCAAGTGTTCCACCACACGCGCGCGCTCGCCGCCCGGGAGAGACTGCTCGGCGAACGCCGTAAGAAGATCGGCGTCGGGATGCGACCCGGCGGCAGGCGGAGTTTCCCGCAGCCGCTTCACCACGAATTGAGGAAGATTCTCCACTTCTTTTGTTTCCAGGCCACTGTCCCTGACCTACTTCGCGGGTTCCACACCCGGACCCCCCGTGGCCTTTGCCTCTACTCTCTTCTCAGAGAACGCTGCCGGAGGCGATTCTTGCGCCAAAGTCCGACGAATATCAACCCGAAGGTCGCGCACGTCCACCTGCAGAGCCTCTTCGGCCTGCCTGCGCGTCATGCCCAGCCGAATCATGCCGGCCAGGATTTTCTTGCGCAGCCCCTTGGCCAGCTTGTCCACTTTGCGGCTGATCGTGGATTCGTGCACGCCCAGCATGCGGGCAATCTCGGCCAGGGTCCGGCCGTCAATATAGTACGCCGCCAGCACCATGCGTTCTTCAGCGGCCAGCGCGGCCAAGGCCGAGTCGGTGGCAAATTCCAGCCGCGAATCCACGTGCACCGGGGGCTCGGGTTCGGGAGCGGCAAACTGGGCGCCTTCCTCGCCTTCTTCGTCCAGGCTAACCAGCCGCCGGGTGCGGCGGTAACGATTCACGAACTCCTGCGCCAGCACGGTGCGCAGCCAGCCTTCCAGCGATCCCCGCCCGGTAAATGACGCCAGCTTGGAAACCCGTTCGCCGGCGCGCGAGCCGGCGCCGTAGAGCTCGGCATAAAGACTATCGGCCAGATCGCGGGCCGCGGAATCCTCGCGGGCTATGCGCAGGGCCGCCTGATAAAGCTTTTCGCGGTAGCGAATCAAAAAAACTTCCCAGGCCGCGTTGTGGCCCACGGCGCACGCCCTCGCCAGCGCCAGTTCCTCCACCCGCAGGGTCAAAAGAAAAGCGCGCGCGTCGGCTTGACTGGCGCCGGCGGGCAGGTACTTCGTGGCGACCTCGCCCAGGATCACGCCGAAGGCTTCGCGCGACAAGCCAATTTTCTCGCAGCCGCCCTGCGCGTGCAGCTCCGCCAGCAACTCGGAGACTGCCGATTGCACCGGGGCGGAGATCGTTTTCGAGACGCTCATTTCGCGGCGATCATTATCAGGCGATCATTATCATTAGAGGGAAGAAGGAGGGCACAACGGCTACGCCTTCCATCCTACTAATTCTTAGACGCTCCCAACCTTAATTTTAGCCGCAAGGCCGCCTCCTTTCTTCGTTCTTCAGGTGAGTCGATGGGCGGTGCTGCTTCGTGGAGCTGGCAAGCCTCCTGGGAACCGGGGCGCACCGCCCGCTCGGGGGGGAGACATGAAGAGAGCTATGCGTCCAAAACTGGTTCCAGCAGTGGCGGGGTTGGCGATCGTGGCCGGGACGGTCTGCCTGAACCTTTTCGGTCCGATTTTCCGGCCGGTTCAGGCCGGGGTCGATGAGACGAAACAGCAGCCTTCCGCATCCGGCTACAAGGTGCTGGAACCGATCCGGCACGGCAGTCTGACGGTCTTTCCCGTGGGCGCTGCCAAGACCTACGCCACCAGCGAGTTTATGACGCTCGACGAAGGCCTGCGATCGGGAGAAGTGGTGGTGACCGAGTACGGAAATGTCCGCGGCTTGATACGGCGGCGTGAGGCGCCGGCGGTGCTGCGCGAGAGCGCGGAGGTGAACCGGCTGGTGCTGATCAACAACTCGAAGCGTCCGCTTCTGCTTCTGGCGGGCGAGATCGTTACCGGAGGGAAGCAGGACCGGGTGATTGGGAAGGATCGCATCGTCCCCGCGGAAAGCGATCCCGTGGATCTTAGCGTGTTCTGCGTGGAGCCCGGCCGCTGGATCGCGACCAGCGACCACTTTGGCGCGTCTGGAGCCACCTACGGAAGTGGAGCAGGCAGCGGCGGTGGCATGCAGGCAGCCGCCGGCACGATGATGGCGCAGCCTTCGGTGCGCGGCAGAGCCATGGCCGACAAAGATCAGAGCCAGGTTTGGGCGGAGGTGAGGAAGCAGCAGGCGTCCATAGCTACGAACTTGGAGGTGACGGGAGCGGCCCCGCCCGCCAGCACAGAAGAGGTGCGCTCCACCACTTCATACGCCCGCGTGATGGAAAACAAAGACGTGAAGGCGCAGGTGGATGAGGTTGCCAGGCCGATCCAACAGAATTACGAAAGCCTGATCAAGCAACTGCGCGAGCGCAAGGCGGTGGGCGTGGTGGTCGCGGTGAGCGGGCACATCATCTGGGCCGATGTTTTCGCCAGCACCGACCTGCTGGAAAAATACTGGCCCAAGCTGGTGCGCTCCTATGCCTCGGAAGCCGTAGTGACGCGGGCGAAAGGTGCGGAGGTAAGTTGGGAGCGAGCGGAAGCGTTTCTCGCGGATATGGAAGGACGCAGAGAAACCATTGAAAGCGAGCCGGGAGTGTACCGCCACACGGAGGTCAATGGCGACGGATTCAAAGCCTTCGCGCTGACTTCTCTGCTGCCGAAAACCGGCTTCGATGTGCACGTGGCGAAGATGGCGGAGTAGCAGTGGTTAGTGGCGAGTGATTAGTGGCCATCTCTCAAATGAACCGCGAGAGTAAAAACCCGCTGTCCCTCAGCGGCTAAAGCCCGCATTGTTTGCCTCTGGGCGGCGCGGCTAAAAGCCGCGCCCTTTCAAAACCGATTTATGAGATGGCTCCCGACCTGTAGCCAGCGATGTTAGTAATCGGATAGAAGGTTAGGCTCTCCGAGTTATAGGTGCGCTCAAATCGGTTGACAGTGCTTCACCCCGGTACTACATTTGTCGCTATTCGGACTTCCCGGTAGTTCACAATACGGAGGACACGACCGTGAAGAAGATCAAGAAACTTGCGCTCAAGAAAGTGACCTTGCGAGACTTGGACGAATCCACCCTAAATGGAGTGGCGGGTGCCACTGCGGCCCAAACCAATTGCAAATACACCTGTGAGACCTCCTGCCCGGGACCATACACATGCGGAGGCGCCAAGAGTTGCATCGTCACTAACTGTGCCTGTCATTAGGTTCCGGTAACCGTTCAACTACGGACTGCGAAAAGACCACCAGTTAGCACTTACCGAGGAGGCAGCTATGAAGAAGACCAACAAACTCACACTCAAGAAAGTAACCTTGCGAAACTTGGACGAACCCACGCTGAATGGAGTGGCGGCTGCGACGGGGGGTAAATTATGCAACACTCTGACCTGCCCGACAGAGTGTGCTGTTGTCTGCAAAGGCAAACTCGCCTGAAAAACTTTCATGATTATTTACTTGACACGTGTTTAGCATAGGCGTATAGTGGCTTCATGGTTGAGGTAAACGCTAGTCCCGCTTGGGCTTATCAGAACCTTCCGACATCGACAGTTTTATCCTGTCATGCAGTTCGGCTTTCACGCGCGAAACTAGCTTCCGCATCGGTACTTCTTCCAGTGGCCTCCCTGTTTTTCGCCGCTTCTTCTTACGAGGTGCTGCCATGACGCTCCCTGAATTGAATCGGCTCTTCTCTACCGATGAAGATTGCCGCGAAATTCTCACCCGCCTTCGCTGGCCCGAAGGCGTAACCTGTCCGCGCTGTCAGAATAAGAACGTGTGGTACACACACAGCCGCAAACAGTTCATGTGCAGCGAATGCAATTACCAGTTCTCTGTAACTACGGGCACGATCTTTAACGACTCTCATCTTCCGCTTGAAACATGGTTTATGGCCGTCCTGCTTTTGGTTGAGGCGCGAAAGGGAATCTCCGCTAACCAGATGAAGCGAACTATCGGCGTGAGCTATAAGACGGCGTGGTATCTGTGTCACCGCATCCGCGCCGCGATGACCGAAGCAGAACGCCCGATGCTGGACGGTGTTGTCGAGATGGATGAAACCTATATCGGCGGTCGGGTTCGCGGACAGGGACGTGGCCCACACAACAAGGGCAAGCAAATTGTTATCGGCATCCGGCAGCGCGGCGGCGATCTGCGTTTCTTTCGAGCAGAAGATGCCAAGAGCGGCACGCTGGCGCAATATATCCGCGAGAACATCAGTAAGGACGTTGAGTGCATCGTGACCGATGATTTCAAAGCGTACCCGGCAGCAATGAAAGAAAATGAGTTTTCTGAGAACCACTTCGCCGTGAATCACAGCGCGAAGGAATATGTCAACGGCGAGATTCACACGAACACAGTTGAGAATGCGTTCTCGCTCCTGAAGCGCGGGGTGGTTGGAACGTGGCACAAGATCAGCGCGAAGCACCTTCCTGCCTATCTCGCCGAAATGGAATTTCGGTTCAATCGCCGAAAGAACTCCGAGTTGTTCATGGACACGTTGCGACATATGGTTACAGCGCCCGTACTGACGTTCGAGAAACTGACCGCCGAACAAAACGCGGCTGCACAACCCTTTTAGTCATTGCTGTCATCGCGCATCCGTTTGAAAAAATCGTCCGATTATGTATACGGTTTCGGGAGTTTTGTGACCGAGCGTAGAAGTTTTCTCGCATCGTTCAATATCCGACTAGGTTCCCAGTCGTGGTTATAGCCGATAACGAATCGCCGCGCCAAGGATTCTGATTTAACGAAAAAAGATTCCCACGCCTCAATCTCGGTTTGCGTCACTATCCCAAAATAACGCACGCCCAAACCTTCCTCCGTAAGCAAGCGGAACACTTGGCTAAAGCCCCCACAGTTTGGCGCATATCGGCGTACTTGCTGGAGCATATACATCGAAATGATGGTAGCCTCTATGCTATCTGTTACCGTACTTTCCAGTTTGTCGATGATGAATTTTCCTAGCGGGGAGCCGATTCCAACACACTCATGGCTTGCACCGCGCACTACGCTTGTGACGTTTGTTCGGAGTAACTCGGTGCGGTCGCCTGCCGCAACCCCGATAATCATGGAGAAGCTAGGTTTCTCATCATCAGGATAAGCTGCGATGTTCCGCTCATAGACGGATACGATCACATCCTCAACGATGTCGGTAAAGCCGTCGATGGAATCAACTTTTGTGGCCCGCACCCGTTCCTCGATTTTGCGTGCAGCCATGTCAAGGAAATCAGCATCACCCGCACCCGTATAAATCCATCGACATCTTCCAGTGACGGGACTAAGAACCTTTCGCCGGAAAGCCTTGAAATTGGTAGATGAGCCTTCGGTGTCTGAGCAAAATACGAATCCATCCATTACTCGAAATCCAGCAGCTACCGTCACGATACGCCCCCTGAAGCATTCCCTTGGTTCACGGCGTATTCTACGGCATCGACACGCATGAAGTAAACAATCTTGAAAACTTTTGCCGCTGATTCAAGGAGCAGGGCCGGCAGCGTGAGCTGGTTGTAACTCGTAGAGATTGCGCAGTAGTGTCCGCTTGGCGCCGAATGAGCGATTCCATCTTCTAGCGCTTCACCCTGGGCAGGAGTCTACGCCTCCGATACACGACAATGCGAAATAGCAAACTAGCGCGCTAAATAATCAAACGCGGTGCCAGCCAGCCCGGCTAACCCGCTTTCGACCAGAGGCGGAGCCTTGAGAAGGCTCTTCTCACGAAACTCGGGTTTGACAAATTCCGCCAACAGCCTTTCACGGACGTCTTTGTTGTTATCCAGAAAGCTTGAAAGACTCATCTCCCCATCCCCCACCGCCAGGCGACTCGATTCTGATGCGGTCGCCGGTGCGCAGCCGAGTGCTGAACTTACCCGGCATCTCCTCGACCGAGCCGCCAGCACGGATCAAACATGTCTTGCCCGCTGCTCCGGCGCCGCCGCCGTTCAATCCCACG
>Ga0187769_10001894_pt1 | contig 12099 bp, 8 predicted proteins | sample 0116_SJ02_MP02_1_FD_133140 | JGI IMG/M metagenome (GOLD analysis project Ga0187769, IMG submission 133140) | Tropical peat soil microbial communities from peatlands in Department of Meta, Colombia - 0116_SJ02_MP02_10_MG | ecosystem: Environmental > Terrestrial > Soil > Wetlands > Peat | place... | reverse complement strand
TCCGCATTTTATTGGTAGAATTCTGCTGTAAAATGTAGACCCCTTCTATTTCTTGAGGGCTTGTTTTGCGTTGCTTTTACGATTTAGTGCTTGAAATGGCGTTTGTTGGAATATGAAAAATTCAATGGAAAGCTGGGATCCTCCAGGTCTACGCCTAATAGGCGTATATAGATGAACCAAATATGAAAGGCGAAGCAACGGCTATGGTTCAAGGTTACCGTGGAGTCTTCACTGTGGCAAAAGAAGAGAAAAAGTCAAAGGATCTGTCGAGCGCTAGCTTTGGCTTGTCACATCCTTGGCTTAGACATTTTCGGGACAAGGCAGCGCGGGTGAAAAAGTTGGGATCGGCCAGGTTCAGCCTGTTTGAACCCTATGGATAAGCTTGATAGGGCAACCAGCTCCAATATTTAACCTAATTTATGTCGGTATTCTAATCAGTTTACGGTGGCACTAAACTTAAAAAAGTTTATTAATTGAGTTGATTTAAGAAATCGATGCGGGGGTTAGCAAAAACCCTCGCTTAATTTAATAATGGAGAAAAGAGAAAATGAAAATGATAAAAAGCAAATCTATGACTATTCTGATTGCAGCAATATTGACACTTTCAATTGGAGCTCCGATCATGCTAATGCCGAGCGCTAGTGCTCATACACCACCTTGGCAGATTCAGCTATTTGCCTTCGTTAACGTTGCACCAAACCCAGTAGGTGTGGGCCAAGCGGTTACTGTCGGTTTCTGGCTCAATCAACCGCCTATGACAGCAGATGGACCCTACGGTGACAGATATGGTCCTTTTACGGTTAATGTTGTTAAACCTGACGGCACAAATGATACCTTAGGTCCCTTTATTTCTGACGACACGGGAGGAACAAGCACTCACTACACGCCGACTGAAACTGGGACATATAGCTTCCAAATGATCTACCCAGGACAAACAATAACCGGTTCATCAAACAATCCATTTGGAGCAGGCATCATCAACAACGTAAACTATATCAACGACACCATTTTACCCGCTATTAGTCCTGTGGCAACCCTCTCAGTTCAGCAGGCTCCGGTTTCAGGGCTTCCTGCAACTCCACTTCCGACAAGCTACTGGCAGACTCCGATAAACGCGATGAACGTCAACAACTGGTACGCGATTGGCGGTCCATACCTAGCCCTCTACATGGGCTACAGTGCAGGCAAAGGCGCAGCCAACTACAATTGCACTACAAACTTTAACCCGTACACTACTGCGCCACTCGCAGCTCACATCATGTGGACAAGACCCGTCGCCTTCGGAGGAGCTATCGGTGGAGATGCCGGGGGTACAACGACTTACGGCAACTATTATTCGACATCTCAGTATGAACGCAAGTACCTTCCAATAGTCATCAATGGCTTCCTTTACTACACTGAATTCCCCGGAAGCTCAACTAGTCCGATAGCCAACGTTTGCGTAAACTTATACAATGGACAAACAGTATGGACCGATGACGCAAGCAACTATGGCGGTGGCAGTCCGACGCAGACTGCTTTAACATCAACCGGAGTAGTTACACCTTTTGCATGCGGTCAAGTACTCGATTACGTATCACCCAACCAATATGGAGGAATCGCATACCTATGGACTTCAGGAACACCTGCCGGAATCGTTTCAGTTGGAACTACATTGAACTTGTTTGATGCTATGACAGGAAAATACATTCTAAGCGTCGTAAACGGTACAGGATTTAGTTACGGAAACACTGTTGACGCAAGTGGAGACATTGTATCCTACTACACTAACACAACTGTTGGCTCACAAATAATCTACGGAGCAGTTCAACCTGTTACCGGACCAGAACCCATTAAAGTCACTAATACTGCAGGCAACACACTACTCGAATGTTGGAACTCGACACAATGCCTAATGGTAGGAGCCCTAGGGGGTTGGACAGGTAATTCGGCTTCTGGCTGGGAATGGAGACCCAATCAAGGCACACTTGTTCCATTTTCATACGGAATACAATCCGCATGGCAACTCCCTGGCACTGTCCCAGTGCCTGCAGATGGGAACATTGGTACGCTTCCAAACACTTGGACCGTGATGGGCGTTAACAGCGGTGTAGCAATGCTTTATTCAGCAGCTAACTTTGGGCTCACGAACTATTTCCAGACAGGATACACGATCTTTACAGGCTATGACGTAAATACAGGGAACATGCTGTTCGAACGAAATATAAGCCTCACGCCTTTCGCAGCAGATAACTTGGACAACTATGGCAACGTTGGCGACGGAGTCTTTACCACTGTCATCAAAGAGACAGGTCAAGTGACGGCTTACAGTGTGACTACAGGGCAACTAGTATGGCAAACAACACTTACAGGTGCTAACGGCGCACCCATCAATCCTTACGATACCGTCGGCGGAATTAAAGGAAACATTTACGGTGATAGCTTTTTACTCTTTGGTTTCGGTGGAGACTTATGGTCGCTGAACATGGCCAACGGCGCACTTAACTGGTATACCAACACTACTCAAATCACTGGCAATGCTGGCACTAACACTCCTTATGGAGTTTGGCCCATTTGGGTACAAACTGGGCTTGGCGGAGGAGGCGGAGTAGAATTCATCGAGGAAGGTCACGAATACGCTCCACCATTGTTCATTGGAGCACAGCAGTTAGCTTTGAACGTAACAACTGGACAGCCCATATGGACTATAAGTGCTTTCGACGTTGACGCAAACCCCGAAATAGCGTATGGCATAATGACGACATTGAACGCCTATGACAACCAAGTATACGCTTACGGCCAAGGACCGAGCAAAACCACTGTTTCTGCACCTAGCATCGGCGTTACAACAAAGACTCCGATTACCATAACCGGCACCGTTACCGACATTTCGGCTGGCGCATCCCAAGAAGCAGTTGCAGCAAACTTCCCCAACGGATTACCATGCGTATCTGACGCTAGCATGAGTCAGTTTATGGAATCTGTTTACATGCAGCAGCCAATGCCATCAAACATTACTGGAGTGCCAGTGACACTATACGTCTTAGACTCTAACAACAACTACAGGCAAATCGGCACAACAACAACAGACGCAAGCGGCACTTTCGCCTACACTTGGACACCTGATATCACGGGCAGCTACACAGTCTACGCCACCTTCGCAGGTTCAGGATCATACTATGGATCGTCCGCTGAAACACACATTTACGCCAGCGCACCTGCAGCAACGGAAGCACCAGCAGCTACACCAGTCACCGGCTTAGCATCAAATACCACGGTTACATACATCGGCATTGCAATCATTGTGGTCATCATCATCATCGGCGCAGTGCTCGCACTACTCGTCACAAGAAAGCATCCATAAACCAAACATGGGAAAGCAGCCTTTCCCTATTTTTTCTTAATCTTTATTTTTCTATGAAATGTAAGATGTGGAATTTGCGCTGTTTCCAGCTTAGCAAACCTTTCTATAGATTACAGCAGGGCTTCAAACAGCAAAAATACTTGTGCACTAGCTCCAACTATTTTTTTTTCTTTCAAATCAAAAATAAAAAAGGGGGATTTACTTTCTTTTCCCGTATGCGTAAACGCCTGAGCCAACCAGCACTGCTATCAAAGCGATTGCAATTCCTATGAGGGCTGGAGTTGGAAACTCTGGGACCTTTGGGGTTGGGGTTGACGAGCTGCTGACCAAGCTGAACACGGGCTGATAACTGTAGGTGTAGCCGTAGCCGTGATCTACGTTGTAAGGGTTGTTCGTCGGAGTGTCAGTGAAGCTGTATGCGCCATGAGAAAGAGGGTATCCGCCGATGACCCAATTGTCAAATACCCAGCCGCTAAGCGCTGTAGCCGTTAACTCAAGCGAGGCAGCATTAGCAAGTTCATAGGTTCCTGGGCCGGGAGAGGTGGTTCCGCCAACAGAAGGCAAAACTATGACTATGGCCTCAGAAGAACTTGGTGGTAAAGGTATGGCTGGCACAAAGGCTGGCTCATTATACGGTATGAACATTGGCTGAACAGTGTAATCAAGCGAGTCAGAAACCGTGAGTGTAGCTGGATTATCGGTTGTTAAGTTAACGCCTGCACTTGATGAAATCTCCCAGTACCCGAAAACGTAACCAGTATCTGGAGTTGCCGTTAAACTAACAGCTGTCCCGTCGGCGTAAGTGGATGTGCCCGGTGCTGGAGTGGACGTACCGCCTAAAGATTCTAAAATATTAACTGTTGCTGTGCCCTGTGCCTTAACTGTTGAAACGCTAGGTGCTACTCCCATAACAAGAAGTACGGTTAAGAAAGTAAAAACCGCTATTCTCATCATCTTCGAAGATATCTTCAACTGCTTACCTCCAAAAAAGAAGATTGTTTCGATTATTACAATTAACAATGATTTGAACATCAATATATTTGATTTTGTGACTGCAACGACACAACAACAAAATAGATGCTAGTTTCATTTTACTGCGCGTAGAAGGCCTCATTATCTTGGCACTTGATTTAAGGTGGGTTTTGTGGGTTCAGCGTCTGATTACCCAATTTTTTTGCTTTCCAAACTGATCAGGTTTTTCGGAAAACATCGCTTCTAGGAACACTCTTTGGCGATAAGCAGATAAAGGGTTTTGCTGTTTCAGAAGTGGGAACATGGGAAACATTGATGTCTCAGCTATATGTGCAGCCCAGAATTTGGAAGTGCAATGGCATAGTGGAGCATGCGGAGTACTGCTTCGACGATTTCTTGGATTTTGCGAACTTACACGGCTGTAACCTGGAACTGGGAACTTTTTCCTATGCTGAGTCGCTAGATGGCAACTGGCGAAGCATCCTGAGTGGTCATAAACGCGCCCTCTCAACATTTAAAGGAAAAGTATCCCTTCACGGCGCATTCCAAGACATCTGCATCCACAGCAGCGACAGCAAAATCGCCAAAGTCTCGAAGCACCGCATCCTAAGAAACATGGATATTGCTCAGGCCCTAAGCGCCAAATACGTGATTTTCCACGCCAACTTTAACCCCTTCGTCTACGGCGAACTCTACAAGAGCAACTGGGTTGCGAGGAACGCCGATTTCTGGAGGGAAGTTCTCGATAACTATGAGGCCACGGTGCTTTTGGAAAACTTCTGGGAGCCTTCACCTGAAATCTTGAACACACTTCTAGACGAGGTAAACATGCCCCGCCTGAGAGTCTGCCTGGATACGGGACACATAAATGCCTTCTCAAGAGTCACCTTCGAACAGTGGGTAGCAAAATTAAGCAAACGGATTCCTTACATGCATTTCAGCGACAACATGGGAAGCTCTGACCAGCATCTGGAGATAGGCCGGGGCAACATCAACTGGCAAGCGTTAACCACGACCTTAAAGAAATATGAAGTTTACGCAGAAGTCGCGTTGGAAACCGAAACGATAAAGAAAACCGATGAATCCCTTAAGTACTTAGAAAGGAACAAAATATTCCCATTCAATCATTAGCCATAAGCGAAATTTGTTAAAGGTTAGGTTTTCCGCTGAAAAGTGACTACGCACTTTTCTATATATTGAATCTCACATAAGAGAGGAACCTTGAGGGGCAAAAACGGTTATTAGTGAGGAAACAAGTTACGCATTACGCAAAGACAACCTCGGTTGACCGCTACTTAGAAGGAGAAGGATGCATGAAAATAATGAAGAAACTGGTTATCGCTCTGATTATTGCCCTGATCGCAGTTGCAGCAGCAAGCCTGCTTGCTGGATCTGCGTCAGCTGCCACTGGTCTTAGCAGCAGCGTATCTATTTCCCCGAAGTCTAACTCTGTTGGAGCAGAAACATCCTACACATTTACGATAAGTAATACTGGCACAGTCGACATCGGCGGCGCAAACATAACAGTGCCCGCAGGATACACCAAAATTGGGCAACCAACTATTACACAACAGCCGACTGGGCAAACTTGGACCGCAAGCCTGCAAACAACTGGAACTGGCACCAAAACAAGCTATTTCATTCTTCTCTACGGATCCACGATCGAGTTAACTCCTGGTCAAGGCATAACGTTCACTTTTAACGCGAGAAACCCCCTGCCACAAGGCACCTACAAGTGGGTCGTCGGCATCAACCAAAACACGAACACAAATTCAACTAGCGTCCCTCAATCGGTCACCATGACTGCAAGTTCCTCCATCGTGATAAGCGCCCTTTCGTCTGCACTCTTGATCTTCATCATCGCCCTCGGGATTGCCTTCTTAAACACGGCGTTGAACAGGTTCCTAATTAACTACTTCGTCGGCTGGGAACAGTACCGGGTTATGCAGAAAGAAATGAACGAGTACAGGAAAGAAACAATGGCTGCTGCTAGAGCCAACGACAAGAAACAGATGGAGAAACTCAAGAAACGGCAATCACAAATTAACGCCATGCAGGCGAAGATGATGAAGCCGCAGATGGTTCAGCTCGGCATATCATTCCTCTACATATTCATCTGGATTTTTGTTTTAACACCGACTTACGGAGTTACCTCCATGGTTTACTTGCCAGGCATTGGCGCTCTATCCGTGGTCTACTGGTACCCCATCTGCTCCTTCTTCCTGGGACTCTTAGGGTCGCGTATTCTTGGCATAATGCCGATTGAACCCTGATTCACAACAAATGGCGACGCCGATGGATAAAGACACGAAACCCCCTTTTCCCAACAAAAAAATGGTAATCTGCGTCTCCGGAATGGCTGGGACCGGAAAAAGCACCCTTGCCCGCAAGGTCGCCGAAAAATACAATCTCAAATGTTATTCAGGCGGTGACGCGCTTAAGGAACTGGCAAAAGCTGAAGGCTACGATGCATCATGTGAAGGTTGGTGGGAAACCCCTGAAGGCTTGAATTTCCTTAAGAAAAGAGCAGTTGACCCCAAATTCGATGAGGCAGTTGACGCTAAGCTTTTAGAATACGCTAAAGAAGGAAATGTTCTTCTGGATAGTTGGACTATGCCTTGGCTTCTAAAAGATGGGTTTAAGATCTGGCTGATGGCTTCGATTGAGAGGAGAGCAGCCAGAGTGACCGTGCGCGACAAAATAAGTGCTGCCAAAGCTATCAAAGTTCTGGAGGAGAAGGAAGCTCGAACGCGGGATATTTACCAGAAGCTTTATGGCTTCGTTTTGGGTGAAGATTTTGAGCCGTTCGACCTGGTTTTGGATACTGACAATTTGAATGCTGACGAAGTTTTTGATGTTCTATGCAGGGTAATTGAGAACGTCGTTGTTTCCGCTCCCGGTTCCAACTGAATAAAAGCTACTTCATTGAGGATATCGAGTTTTAGCTGGCTTTTCTGAATACTAATCCAGCGTTTTTCCATTGGTCGAAAGCGACTGCTAAATGGCCCTGCGGGTTTCCCTGAAGGGAGTAGAAAATGTAGCACAGGTAGTTGCATTGGGTGCATTCATGGTAGTCCCTGCGCAAGTCTTTGAATTCCTGGCTTTTCCAAAGCCTCGGCAAGTCGAATATAGAACCAGCAAAGTCGTGGCTGTGGCACCCTGCGATTCTGCCCATAGGGTCGATAACGAAGAAGTTTCTGAGTGCTTCGCATTCCCATGTTCTTTTGTCTTCGGCGTAGAAGTCTCTTAACGCTTTTAGAAGTTTCTTTGTCATCAGAATCTTGCTGTTTTTCTTCTTCATTTCAATTAATGAATCCCAGAGTTTGACCATTGCTTCCTTGTCTGTTACTATGAACTCATCGTTTTCTTTTCCGATCTTGAACAGTTGACCTTCGTTGGCTGAGGCATCATACGAGTAGAGGCTGTACCATACTGGTATCCCTTTTTTCGTGAAGTACGCGGTTAAGTCTGTTATTTCATAAATGTTCTTCTGAGAAATAGTCGGAGTTACGCTGACATTTACTCCCTCGCTATGAAGCTTCTGCACCGTTTCCATCGCCCTCTTCCAAGCGCCAGGTACCGTTTTGATAGAGTCGTTTTTCGCCTCGTCCAAGCTGTCTATCGAGATCGCGACGAAATCAACGTTACGGAGGCAATCAAATTTTTTTGCAGCCATACTACCATTATCGTACACGGTTGTGATGAAGGATCTTGTTGCGTAGTCGATTATTTCGTCAATGTCGTTTCTGAGAAGTGGGTCTCCGCCTGAGATAACTAGTTCGACTATTCCAAGCTTCTTCAGGATGTCCATTCCTTTTTTTATGTCTTCAGCCGGAAGCTCTCTTTCGTCCTGTTCTTTCCAGACGCTGCAGCCAGCGCAGCGGTAGTTGCATTTTCTCGTCACTAACCATTGCGCGTGGTGGGCCTTCCTTGGCGCAAGTGAACGAGCTGTAACTGACAACGCCTTTTTGAAGTCTGGAGTCAAACAGTTATCACTGGCTGCTTAATAGGTTTGTTTAGAGTAATAAACTGAAGGTATAAAAACAGTTATGCATTTTCGTTTCTTTCGATTTCTTCTCAATTTAAGGAACTGGTCTCTCGAGAAATCGCCTTCCTCCCTGTTTTCATGCTATGATACCCCTCATTGTTTCAGGGGCGTGAAAGTTTCGATTGCTTTTCTAGCCCTGATCTGTTGAGAGGGTTTTTATAAATGATGTCTCTGGTTGTATGCTAGATTATTTCACTCTTTGTCGGGTGAACTCTGGTGGGGAGAACTTGGCTAATGCCGCGCAAAGCAACCCAGAAATATTCACGGTTAAAGAAAATGTTCCACAAGCGCAGCCTCCCGTAACTACGGAAGAAGTTTTAACTCTGCCAGCGAGTGAATTATTGTCCAGACTTGAGACTTCGCCGCAAGGTCTCAGCTCCGGAGAGGCGGAACGACGATTAAGTATCTACGGGACCAACGAGTTAGCGAGGAAATTGAAGCGGTCGGGCATAATCAGTTTTCTTCTGCATTTTAAAAGCCCCTTGATCCTAATACTTTTGGCTGCGGCCGCCTTCGCCGGAGCCACTGGCGACATCCCGGATTTCACAATCATATTTGTCATTGTAATGATTAGCGTCGGCATCGACCACTATCAGGAGTCTAAAGCTGAAAACGCGGCTGAACTTCTCAAGGAAAAAGTCAGTACGACAGCCACAGTTGTACGCGATAACACGAAAAAAGAGATTAAACTTTCCCAAATTGTTCCAGGCGACATAATCTACCTCTCAGCTGGAGACATAACTCCTGCAGATGCAAGAATAATTAACGCTAAAGATCTCTTCATTAATCAGAGCTCTTTAACCGGCGAATCATTTCCTGTTGAAAAAACAGACAGCCAACTGGAATCCGTTAAATTATCGTCGGGTTCGATTACAGAATGGGACAATTACTTATTCATGGGGACTTCCGTTGTAAGCGGCAGTTCAACGGCTGTGGTGGCGAAAACAGGCGGTGCCACCGAATACGGGAAAATTGCCAAGAGGCTTGTTGCAAAGCCGCCTGAAACCGAATTTGAAAGAGGCGTAAAAGGGTTCAGTTACCTGATTATGCAGGTGACCTTTGTACTGATTATTTTCGTATTTATAGTTCTTGCCCTGTTCCACCGCGGTTTGGTGGAATCCCTTCTTTTTGCAGCTGCTTTAGCCGTTGGATTAACACCTGAGCTTTTGCCCATGATTATCACTATGAACCTTTCTAAAGGCGCCGTCAACATGTCAAAGAAAGGCGTCGTTGTCAAACACTTACCTTCCATTGAAAACTTCGGCAGCATGAACGTTTTATGCACAGACAAAACCGGAACCCTCACTGAAAATAGCATATCGCTCGTTATGCATGTTGATGCTGAAGGCAAAGATGACGATAAGGTTCTTCTGTATTCTTACCTCAACAGCTATTTCCAAACTGGACTAAAGAGTCCCCTTGACGATGCGATACTTGCCCACAAAGAAATAAATGTTGAGGGTTTCCAGAAAATCGATGAAGTCCCATTTGATTTCGTGCGGAGACGAGTATCAGTTGTCGTTGAACAGGAACGTGAAAGATTTTTCATAGTGAAAGGTGCTCCTGAAGATGTATTGAAAGTTTCAAACTATTGTGAAATCGGCGGACTGATAGTGGATGTCGGCGAAGAGCTGCGCAAGAAAATTGAACAAAAATACCTTGACCTAAGTTCAGAGGGGCTTAGAGTCTTAGGTGTAGCATACAAAAAACTCAAAGAAGAGAAAGCGACTTACTCAGTCAACGATGAAAGCAACATGGTTTTTCTTGGGTTCGTTGCTTTTCTTGATCCGCCAAAAGAGACTGCTAAAGAATCACTCCGCCTTTTATCTAATGAAGGAATCGAACTAAAGATCTTAACTGGCGACAACGAGCTGGTCACGAGAAAAGTATGCGAGCAACTTGGTTTCGAAGTAAAAGGGGTGGTTCTCGGTCCTGACATTGCGCAAATGCACGATGATGCTTTGGCTCGCGTTGTAGAACAGGCTAACGTTTTCGCTCGCGTGACTCCCGTGCAAAAGGATCGAATAATGAATTTACTGAAGAGTAACGGCCATGTGGTTGGCTTCATGGGTGACGGCATTAATGATGCTCCTTCGTTAAAAACGTCGGATGTTGGTGTGTCTGTCAATAATGCCGTTGACGTTGCAAAAGAGGCTGCGGACATTATTCTTCTCGAAAATGACTTGACGGTTTTAGCTCAAGGCGTAATTGAGGGAAGAAAAACATTTGCCAACACGATGAAGTACGTGATGATGGGCATCAGCTCAAACTTTGGAAACATGTTCAGTGTGGCAGGTGCAGCTTTATTTTTGCCCTTCCTGCCCATGCTCTCCATACAGATATTGTTAAACAATCTTCTGTATACGTTGTCCCAAACTACCATCGCAACAGACAACGTGGATGACGAATACATTGAGCGCCCCAAAAGATGGGATATTTCTTTCATCAGGAACTTTATGGCTCTCGAAGGCCCAATTAGCTCGATTTTTGACTATGCCACCTTCTTTACTATGGCCTTCGTTTTTGCCATTCCCATAACTGCAGTGGCTGGTGTTGCTTTGGCAACGGGTCCGCAGCAGTCGCAGTTTCAGACAGCATGGTTTGTGGAATCACTTTGCACTCAAACATTAGTCGTATTTATCATCAGGACAAGGCAATCACCGTTCTGGAAAAGCAAACCAGGGAAGTATTTAACTATCAGCAGTCTCGCAACGGTTGCGGCAGCCCTCATTATACCATACACGGTGCTAGGCAAAGTTTTCCGTTTTGTTCCTCCTCCACCCTTATTCTACGCTTTCCTGCTAGTCTTCATAGTCACCTACCTGTTTCTGGCTGAATTCGTCAAGCGCTGGTTCTACAGGCGGCACGCATTCAGAATTGAGCAAACTTTGGTTCCGAAAAGGAAAACTCTCTACTTAAGCACGAACACTAGATTAACACTGGATATGGCGGCAGTTGTTTGTCTGCGATTAGAAAACGAAATTTCACTTGATTCATTGCTTGAAGATCTAAAAAGTTTAAACTATCCTGTCGATTCGGACAGGGTTTACCAAAATCTGCAGCATCTACGTCGAGCAGGATTAGTTGACGTGGATTGGCACAACCGCGTAATCAAGAGGACTGGGCCGATCAAGGAATACATTACAAAGCATGTTGCAGCCAGCGATATATGGCCACTAATAGTTGACGATTGGCTAAACATGAATAAGGCTATCCAACAGAAATATGGTCAAGCCAACCCTGACTTCCAAGACCTTTTGATGCCAAAGTCGCGATAAACACGAAATCTTCCGATTTCCGAGCTTTGTTGGACCGCAAATTCTCTTTTTAGAGCGGAATTTTCTTGTCGTTTCTTATCCATGGGCCCAGTTTTAGTTGATGAGCCGAGCAAGCTGTTTTTTAAGCTGTTCTGCATACAAACTATGAGTTGACGGCTGGAAATCGGCTAAGAAAGGAGTTAATCAGTTGGACTCTGTTGACGTTATAATGTTAACCAAGAACAGCGACAGAAAACTGAAAGAATGCTTAGAATCTGTTTACAAGAACGTGCCAGTTGCCAGACTTTTGGCGGTTGATGGCTACTCGACGGATAAAACCCTTGCGATACTTAACGAGTTCAACGAAAAACATCATAACGTAAAAATCATCTTAGACAAGGGCAACCGGGCAACAGCACGGCAAAAAGGTATTGCCGAGGTAGCCACTGACTGGTTTCTTTTCGTCGATAGCGACGTAG
>Ga0187769_10001891_pt1 | contig 12112 bp, 9 predicted proteins | sample 0116_SJ02_MP02_1_FD_133140 | JGI IMG/M metagenome (GOLD analysis project Ga0187769, IMG submission 133140) | Tropical peat soil microbial communities from peatlands in Department of Meta, Colombia - 0116_SJ02_MP02_10_MG | ecosystem: Environmental > Terrestrial > Soil > Wetlands > Peat | place... | reverse complement strand
TGTGGCGACGGCAGTCGATGGGGCGGGAAGCAGTCCTGATTCCAACGAAGTGTCAGTAACCATTCCTTAATTTCTGCAGCCATCCGAACTGCGTCCTGCAAATCAAGAAATGGGAATCTTGACGAGAAAAGTGCCGGACGCGTTTCCCCTGTTCCCGGCCTCACCTGCCCTAAACGCGAAGAGCGTGACTCTCACAAGTCGAGCACTTGAGCGGCGGCCGCTTGTGCTCAAGAAAGACTATCGCGCATTTGGAGCAATTACGGCTTCTGCGGCTTGAACCCGGCGTAACTTGCTGAGGCGATAGCAGCCACAAACAGTAGCAAGCTCCCTTTGTAAAAAGTCAACCCCAGGTTGAATTGGCTCCATGGCAATGGTATTCCGAACGTATTCACCGCTTTCCACAAGACCGCAATAATCAAACCCGCGATTCCCAACCAGTAGCTCCATTGAAGGATATGTCTTTCCATGTGTTTCCTCTTTCCGAATCTCTATTTGGGTCCGCCGGAGGAAGAAAACTGGACACAAACTACAGCAAGCAAACTATGAAGTCAAAGACGTTTGGATCTTGCGCCGGCCGATGACGAGAACGAGGTGTATTCACCGTACCTCGACGGGAATTATGTACCTGTCGTTGTTAGTTCGGTCTCTTGTTTTCACCGATCTTGAGGCGCAAACAGCGAGATTACGCCACGTTTTGCACTAGGGGGCAGTATAATCCGCACTCGATGACCCTAGCACGCGGCACAAAGCTCGGCCCGTATGAAACGCAATCTTTTCTGGGCGCGGGCGGCATGGGCGAAGTCTATCGCGCGCGCGACACGCGCCTAGGTCGCGACGTCGCCATCAAGATCCTGCCGCAGCATCTTTCCTCCGATCCGGACTCGAGGGAGCGGTTCGAGCGTGAGGCACGGTCGATCTCGGCACTCAATCATCCGCGCATTTGCACCCTGCACGACCTGGGGCATCAGGACGGTGTCGCGTTCCTGGTAATGGAGTACCTCGAGGGCGAATCGCTCGCGGAACGGCTGAAAAAAGGGCCGATGCCGCTGAAAGAAACGCTGAAGATCGGGATGCAGGTATGTGAGGCACTCGAAGCGGCCCACCGCGCAGGCATCACGCACCGCGATTTGAAGCCAGCCAACATCATGTTGACCTCGGGCGGGGCGAAGCTGATGGATTTCGGACTCGCTAAGGCCGCAGAGGCAGGCGGGGAGAGAGCTGGCGCGTTGCACTTATCGGCCGTAAAGACACTTGCGGCCGGAGACCCCGTGTCTCCGCTGACGGCCGCCGGCGCAATGATTGGAACGGTTCAGTACATGTCGCCCGAGCAGATCGAGGGCAAGCCGGCGGATGCCCGCTCGGACATATTTGCGCTGGGCACAGTGCTGTACGAAGCGGCGACAGGCAAACGGCCATTCGATGGGAAGAGCCAGATCAGTGTGGCTAGTGCAATTCTTGAGAAAAATCCGGAGCCGATCTCGGCGATCCAGCCGCTCACGCCGCCAGCCTTTGAACATGTGGTGAGCACGTGTCTAGAGAAAACTCCGGATGACCGCTTTCAGTCCGCGCGCGATGTGAGGCTCGAACTCCAGTGGATCTCCGAAGGGGCTGCGCCGCTTGCGGCGCCGGGCTCGGCTGCGCCAGCGAAAACGACAGCAACGATTTGGCCGTGGGCGATAGCGGCCGTTCTCACACTCATCGCACTGGGCGCACTTTTTTGGAACGGGCGAGAAAAACCTGCGCCGCGCTTCACGAACATTACCTTCCGCGAAGGGTCTCTCGAGGGTGCGCGTTTTGCGCACGACGGCCAAACGATCGTTTACAGCGGTATGTGGGAAGAAGATTCGCCGGAGATCTCGATCGCTCGCGTGGGCAGCCCGGAATCAAGAGCACTAGGCATTCCCTCAGGAACCATCGCATCGATTTCTCCATCGGATGAACTAGCCGTTTTGATGGGCTGTGAACCGGTGTTTTTGATTGACTGCGGCGGCACCCTGGCGACGGTGAGTCTAGCGGGAGGATCACCGCGCGATTTGGCACAGCATGTCGCATTCGCCGACTGGAGTCCTGACGGTAAGCAGTTCGTCGTCGCGATTTTTTCACCCGAGGGAGCTCGGCTCGAATCACCACTCGGGCACGTGCTGTATCAGCAGAAAACGGGCTGGTTTGGTCACCCAAGGTTTTCGCCGGACGGCAGCATGATCGCGTATGAAAATCATCCGATCTTTGACGATGACGAAGGAACGATCGAGGTGATCAATTCGAGCGGCAAGAGGACCGCCCTCTCGAAGCAAGAGGCCAGCCTGGAAGGGTTGGCGTGGCGGCCAGACGGGAAAGAGATCTGGTACGCAGGAACGCAAACCGGGGGCTGGGCCGACACGATCTACGCTGTGAGTCTTTCCGGCAAGAGAAGAACGGTTCTGACCCTACCTTACATGCGCCTGCACGACATCTCGAAGGATGGGCGAGTGCTATTGTCCCACGAGAGCTGGCGGCGACAACTGAAGGGCTTTTTCCCAGGGGACGCGGCCGAACATCCTTACTCGTGGCTCGATGACACCGTCGCGACTGCCATTTCCACCGATGGCCACGCCCTTACCTTCGTGGAAGCGGGCGAGACCTACTATATGGAGAACGATTATCTGGCTTACTACCGATTGACCGATGGATCGCCGGCTGTTCAGCTCGGCGCAGGCAAAGCTTCCCTTTCGCCTGACGGCAAATGGGTCGTCATTTCCAGTGTGAAACATCCTCAGCTGCAATTGCAGCCCGTGGGACCGGGGGAATCGAAACAGTTGCCCACGCCCGGACTCATCGCTTTCGACCATCAGACCTGGTCCGACGACGGACAGCAAATCGCTTACGAGGGGCAAACCGACCAAAACGACTGGAACGTATACACCCAGAAAATCGCTGGCGGACGCCCGATTTTAGTGATGACGCGAGGCCGAAACTCCTATCCCATCCTCTCGCCCGACGGGGCGATGATCGCGGTGCATCCGGAGCAAGGAGGCATCACTCTCTATCGCGTTGGCAGCGACCAGTCGATTCCGGTGAAAAACGTGCACGACGCCGAATACCCGATCCGGTTCGTAAACGGAGGGAAATCGCTGTTGGCGGCGGAGATACTGCCGCGGGAATTCGCGCTGGACGTGATTGACCTGGCAAACGGCGCCAGGAAACCGTGGAAACGCATTCCAACCAGGATCCGCCCGACCGAAGGAATCCTCATGGTAACGCCAGATCTCAAATACTACGCGTATTCGATTTCGCTCTACGCGTCGGACCTCTACATTGTTGACAATCTGCACTGATAAATGGGATCTGACGTCAAAGTTTGTGAGCCGATCGACCCGTATGGTCGGTCTGACAAAATGGGGCACGCGCCTTGGCGGCAAACGGACGTGGCTACAGGCTTTCGGTCCATCCTAAGGCTGTTGCCGTCTCGATTCCTTTCTCGTTCTCGGCTGGTATGAAAACGTTATTGGGACTTCCGGGCGCAGAGAATCTACGATAGTTCAAGCCTAACGTACTGGCACGCTTGGTAACTTCCACTTGAACGATCGGTCGAAATCGCGAAATAGTTTGCACGCCGCCATCGAGGATGTCGGCTTCCGCACCTTCCGCGTCGATCTTCAGGTAATCCAGCCGCTCCAGGCTCTCCCATCGAGACAGATCATCCAGCGAAACAGAAAGGACGGAGACGGATTCGGCATTGCCAACCGGCAGTAACCCAAACGAGTTCGGCTTGCCCTTGTTCAGGTACAGTTTCGCATGTTGAGTCATTCGACCCATGCACACGTTGCGTACTCGGACATTGCTGTATCCATTCGCGCGGACGTTGGCCGACAGCTGGCAAGCAGTCTCAAGAAACGGCTCAACGGCGATGACTAAACCAGCGTGTCGAACCTCCTGGGCCGCCTTCAAAGCATAGACACCCACGTTTGCGCCCACATCGATGAAAACAAAGCCAGGTTGGAGAAAAAGCTGCAAGGTATGGAGCTCCGGCTCGATGGAATCTCCGTAGAGATATACGCCGCGCCCACCGTAGCCCGCGCGGTTGTATCCCGCAATCAAGGCCCCATTTGCGAGCCGCGTCCGCAGCAGCGTCGAATGTGGCGTCAAGGCGAGTCGCGCCTTCCTGAAAAAAAGCCTATTAGATGACGAAGTCATTTCCTTCAACCGGGTCTCGCTTTCGGCGAGCCAGCACTCCGTAGCCCATCGTGCTGACATCGCTTGGCAGGAGTTTGTTTAGCAAGACGCTGAAGATTTGAATCGAAGCGCAAATGGGCACGATGCAAAAGCTCGCCAAAGGCCGCGGAGTCAGCTTGCCATGAGGGTCAGCAGAAGCACCCAGAGAGCTGTACAAGAAAATGGAGAGGCGGTAGCCCAGCTCGAGCAGAGCCCCGCCGCGCGGTTGCAAGCGCACGATCTCCCAGCCTGTCTCGCGCAAGAGATACTCGAGCCAATAGCACGTGAAACGGCAATAGTCGTAAGGCTTTTCATGAAGCTGCTCGCTGGAAGGAACCGTCAGCAGGAGCAACGCGCCTGGCTTGGCGACTCGCGCCATCTCTCGGAGGCCCGCAATGGGGCTGGGGGTGTGTTCCAAAACCTCGGTGCACAGAACACTGTCGAACACGCCGCTGTCGAAGGGGAGGGCCAATACCGAGGCCAACGCATCGGCGTGTTCGACACCATGCATGGTGGATGGCATATCCACCCCAAAATGGCGGTCGACAGAGGGAAGCCATTGAGCGTATGGCTTTTTGCCGCAGCCGACATCGAGGAGCCTTCCCTGTAGCTTTGAGCCTTCTGCCCGAACGAACCGGGTAATTTCGCGGTGAGAAAGATGCCGCGGATGAAAGTAGGTATCACCGAATCGTTTCTTGATCGCGGCCCACATCCCGCACCCCTCCTTCAAAATGCAGACTTTGAGCATTCACACTACGTCTCAATGACGACGATACGCATAGATGAGAATGGGCTGAATCGTATAGGGAGCGAGCGGAGCGGTGGCCCCGGAAGAAATCTGGTATCCAAATCCATTCTCTTCAAGAATTCGCAGAACCTCGGAGAGCCGATCTTCCAAAGGGTTCAGGTGATGGTGATACTCCAAGACGATTTGCTTAATAAACCTCAATTTGTTGGCGTCCGACAATTCCTTCATGACGGCTCGCTCGGATCCTTCGATGTCCATCTTCAGCAGATCGACTTCTTCGACAATGAAGCGAGAAAGCTGCACAGCCTCTACCGTCTGGCATCGCAGGAACGGGGCCGGAGAATTGCCGAAGCGCTCCCTCACCGTGCTCATCTTCCCTGAGCCTGCTCGGTTGGCCTCGGTGTAGAACGCGATCTCGCCATCGGTCGAATGTAGAGCCTTATTAAACACTTCGACATGGTCCCAGCGGTTTTGTCGGATGTTGCTTTTGAGCACCTCGAATGTCTGGGGATCCGGCTCGAAGCCAACGACTCGACATCGCGGGTAGAGGTGCTTGAAGAAGAGAATACTCATCCCGATATTGCTGCCCGCGTCTAGAATCAAAGGAGACGGGGACTCGGATTCAAAGTAGTAAATTCGTCGAAAAAAGATCTCCGAAAGCAACGTCAGGAACGTGCCATAGTCCAAGACCGCGAGCTCCGCGCCCACAACCTTTTCTTTCGAGATGCGGCCGGTCGGAAGGAAAGGCGCGGTGAACAGACGGGAAACGAATTTCAAGTAGAGCCAAAAGGCAGCATTGCGTTCGGAAGCCGATGGGATTCGGGAGATGGCCGAAAGCCCGGAAACAACGTGGGCGGCACAAAACCTCCGGAACTTCCGCAGCGAGGCTGCGGGTGACCGGAGCGTCTCCATCCCCGCCAAAAGGCGCGTGGGACCTGCACGCTGCTCAGGGTTCAGAAATGTGTTCACGGGAGAGGCGCCGGATGACTCGCGCGGGACCTCATCGTTCGGTCAGTATGGCCTCCAGCCGCCCAGCAACTTCTTCTTCCTTCTTGGCCGCAACATACCATTGAATCGTACGTTGCAATCCATCGTTGAACATGACCTGCGGCTCCCAGCCCAGCAGCTCCTTGGCTAGAGAGTTGTCCGCAACACGATTGAGAGGACCCGTGGGCATTTCTGGGTGCAGCTCGATGCGAGGCGCGTGCCCGAACGTGCACAGGATCTCCCGCACGGCATCCATCACCTTGATTCGCTCCATGGTTCCGAGATTCACGGCCCTTCCATCGTCGATCTTCTCGGCAGCTAAGATCGTTCCGCTCACGATATCGTCGATGTAGGTCCAGTTTCGGATTTGCTCGCCCGTCCCCCAGACAATGAACGGATCCTGCCGCGTGAAGGCGCGAGCAATCATAGCGATGACTGCGTGATTCTCGACGCCGCGCGGACCATACACGGTAAAGTAGCGACAGCAGGCCGACTTCATTCCCCATTCCTTGTAGTAGGCCTGGAGAGTCATCTCTGCCATCAACTTGGCCCAGCCGTACATGTTGTCGGCATCGAAATGCGGACCGACCATTTCCTCGGTGAGATACAGGATTTTGTTGGGATCGGTTTGGATGTGATTGGGATAGACGCAGCCCGAGGAGGCGTAGACCACCTTATCGACGCCAGCTTTATGAGCCGCTCGGAAAACCAATCCGTCCAGCAAGAGGTTGACCGAACAGGCAGCCTGGTGCAGATCGACATAGCCGCGTCCGCCGTGATCGGCCGCCAAGTGAAAAACGACGCTCATGCCGTCGATGGCCTTCTCGGCAACCCCCGGTTTCCTCAAGTCTGCTTCGACAAACTGGACCCGACCGTCTTCGATCAAGTCTCGGAGATTCTCCATCTTCCCGCTGCTGAGATCATCAACAACGCGAACCCGCGCCCCTCGGTCCACGAGCGCGTCGACCAGGCTGGACCCGATGAAAGAACAGCCCCCTGTGACCAGTACCCTGCGGTTTTTCCAGTTCATTTGCTCTCCTCCATGATTATTGAGACTTACTCGAGTGGATCAGTTCTAAAGAGACTCTCCACGTGGATCTGGGAATCGTTACAAGGTAGCGCTTCCAAAGACGACGCGGCTCGGCCAAGAGACGGAAGAGCCATTCGAGGCCGTTCTCCTGCATCCATTCGGGAGCCCGACTCATCCTGCCGGAATTCATGTCGAACGCTGCCCCGACACCCAACATCACTGGCACCTCGAGCTTTCTTCTGTGTTCATACATCCACCTTTCCTGCTTCGGCGTGCTCAAGCCGACCCACAGAACATCAGGAGCGGCCTTTGTGATCCTGGCGACAACTTCTCGGTCTTCTTCCTCCGTCAGAGGCCGGTAGGGAGGGCAGTAGGCCCCGGCCGTGACGATTTGGTAGCGCTGACGGAGAACCTGCGCGAGCTCCTCAGCCACCCCTGGCCGTCCACCGTAGAAGAAGTGGCGATACCGTGAACCTGTTTTTTGGCAGAACGCCTGCATCAGCTCGGATCCGGTCACGCGACGCCGAAGGGGGTGGCCGTGCCGGCGTCCCAACCAAACCAGAGGCATTCCGTCGGGAACCACCAGGTCTGCACAGTTCAGGACCTTTCGAAACAGCGGATCCTGTCGGGCTTCCGCGACGCCGTGCATCCCCGTCACGGCCACATAGCATCCCCTCTGACCCTGTTTCACGAATTGCTCTACGTGTCGAACGGCTTCTGTCATTTCGACCGCGTCGACTCGCACGCCGAGAACCTGAAAGCTGGCTGTCATATTTTTCTAGGAGTTCACTACCGCCAAGTCAGGCACACGTTCGGAGCGTCTGATGGTACGTGTCCATCAGAATCGAATAGCTCTTTTCCGCGGTGAAACGAGTTTCATATTCCTGGCGAGCTTCCCGACTCATCACGGCAAGTTCACCAGGATGAGTCCATGCCCATTCGACTTTATCCACTAGGTCTTGCGCATCACCTGGCGTGAAGTGGAGTCCGGTGCGCTGATCAGCGACATTCTCCTGCATGGCGCCCAGACGGGAGCAGATGACCGGAGTGCCACACGCAAACGCCTCAGCAATATTCAAAGAGAAAGACTCGTACCAGACACTCGGCACGATAAGAAACCTAGCCCCCTTCATCGCCGCTCGGGTTTCGTTCAGGCTCAGTCGGCCCAGGAACGTGATGCCGCGCAGGCTGTTTCCAACAGAATCCTGCTCGAGCTGCCTCCGCAGCGGCCCGTCACCCGCGATGATGAGGGGAATCGAGATGCGAAGGGATTTCCAGGCCTCGAGAATCGTCGCAATCCCCTTTTCCTCTGAGAGCCTGCCCGCAAAAAGGGCATAACTTCCTGGCTGGTCTTTCACTCCTGGATCCGGAGAGACGAAGTTGGGCTTCACGCGGACCTTTTCGGCGGGAAGCCCGCTTTCCACGAGTTTCTGTCGGGCGAACTCGGTGGGCGTCAGAAAGCCGTCGATCTTTTCCTGCCAGGTCCTACGGAGGCGATGGACCTGAAGCATCATCGCGACGGCCGTTGTGGCAAGCCGTGAATCGCGGTAGCAGCCATGCCAGGCACTACGCCACAGGCCCTGCCGGGGGCACTCTTCGCACACGTGTCCATGGCGATAAAAAGTTGCCGCCGGGCAGTGCAACCGGTAATTGTGTAGGGTCTGCAAGACGGGGACATGCGCTTCCGAGCAAGCCTCATAGACGGAGGGAGAAATCATCAGGAAGGTATTGTGCACGTGAACGAGGTCCGGCTTCTCGAGGCGAAGCATCTCTTGAATCTCGCGTTTGCTGTCCTCGGCAAAGATCATTCTGCGGGCGAGCGTCGTGCGCTCGAACAGGGAGAGCTCCTCCACCTCGTGATTACTGCGGACATAGGCGAGCACCCGATGTCCGTGGTCCCTCAGCAACTGACACTCGTGTTCAAAGACAACATCTTCGCCGCCGGCTTGCTGGTACGTGTTGTGGACTAGGAGGATTTTCATGTTTTGTGTTCCGGACCGAATCGGAGGGCGTACTAATCGCATCGCTTCCCGGCTAGAGCCACAACACTCCGATGCCCATGGCGTCCTTCGATGTGCTGTGAACGATCTCTTTGTGGCGATAGCCGGGCTTGATTTCCTTCCAGAACCGAGCCACTTCATTGGGGAACGGCTGGGGAGCGATATCGTGAAAGGCGACGATCCCACCTGGACGAACCAGAGGAGAGTACATCTCAAAGTCAGCTCGAACGCCCGCGTAGGTATGGTCCCCGTCGATAAACAAGACGCTCAAGCGCCGTCCATTCAAGAGCTTCAGAACGGTCGAAAACGTCTCTTTTGCGTGAGAATTTGCGCGCAGTAAATGCAGTGTTTGTCCATTGCGCGTGAATCGGTGAAACAACGGCGCTTGTGCCCATCGACAAATCCTTCCGAACCGAGACATAGGCAAATCCAAGCTGATGACGGTGGCATAGCGATGGGCCAGCCGGGCCAGGACAAACAGCGTGCCTCCGCGGAACGATCCGATTTCCAGCGCAGCACCGGGACGTTGCTCGGCCACAAGGCGCGCGTACTCGACGAATTCCGAACGCCTCTGCAAAGGGGCAATCGCCGGAGATTTCATCGCGAAATCGACCAGTTCATCCGAGGTCATCGAGCCATTGAGCCTGCCAAGCTGCACAAACAGAGGCAGAGCGGAAAGACCGTCGAAAAGGGTCGCCAGTCGTCTATGAATGGAATTCTGAAACGGAGTCATGACAGCATCCGCTGTCCTGTCTCTAGGTTGAACGCCACGCGATTCGGGTTGTCGTTTCCGCCAAGTCCAGGGCGTGATTCTTCTTATCCCGGGAGAATTCGGCTACCAAAGACGCGACGTTGGGCGTTTTTCGGTTCATCACTGTTTGGACCAGGCGTGCCAGAACGTTTGCGGCACGCGCCGGCGTATAGGGCCGGATCGCATCAGATGCATTCTTGCCCAGTTCCAAAGCCAGACTGGGACTTTCTATGAACTGCGCCATTCGTTCGGCGAGGTTTTTTGGATCGTAGGGATCGAAGAGGAAGCCGTTCACCCCGTGTCTCACCATTTCTCTTGAACCTGCATATTGGGAACACAACACCGCTTTGCCAAACGCCATGGCTTCGAGCAACACCAAGCCCCAAGTGTCTTCGTAGGTGGGAAACACGAATACGTCGGCGGCTCGATAGTAGGCACCCAAGTTCTGATATGGGACCTGCCCAACCAAGTGGACCAATCCGTTCAATCCGTACGAGGAGACTTTTTCCTGCAAGTCTTTTTCTTGCTCGCCCGTTCCCACAACGACGACCGAAAAGGAGTCGAGCCCTCGAGAACGAAGCGTACCGGCGGCCTCAATCAGACAAGACCAGCCCTTTCGGGGAATGATGCTTCCAACGAACAAAAATACAGGATGCCGTAGCGGCTGTAGGCCAGTCGTGTCGATTCCTGAAGACAGAAGGCTTGGCTCAGGCACTTCGTAGGGATGATGGAGAAGCTTGGGGTTCGGAACCCCCAGTGCATCCCGCAGGTATTCGATTCCCATCCGCATATTGCTGACGCCTGCATCTACGAAGGCGGCCATGAACCGACGCATCCTGAGCCGTACGGGCGAGTCCAGATACGCTACTGTCGTCGAGGTACCCTCCCACAAAACGATCACGCGGCAGCGCGTCAGCAGCTTGAAGCCGAGCGCGTACACGGTCCAGATACTGAATGCCGATGTAAAGATGACCTCGGGACGGAATCTTCTCAACTCCAGGACCACGGAAAACGGCGCCCAGAAAAAGCCGCGGCCATAACCCTGTTTTGCTTTGCGGAGAGTCACGAACCGGTAGCCAGGCAGGCAGCGCAGGCAAAAGCTTCCTTCATAATTCGAGACGAATCCATGCCACAGGCCTGTATACACAACGGTGTTCGGAAACAGTTTTGCGAACTCACTGAACAACGGCTGCATGTAATTTCCCCTCGCGAGGGAGGGCACCAGCCAGGCAATGCGCGTTTGAGTCGCATCGACGCTGGATGGCTTGGCTCGATGACTTTGCTTCATCTTCGAGCGATAGCAGTATGTGACCGTGAGGAAGAAGCACAGGGACGCTGCGGCCATTCCAAGTACATTTCCAAAAAGACCCCCCTCGCGCGTCAGAGCGAAGCCAGCCAGGAGCGAAAAGGCTGCGGCCACACTGTACCCAATGAAAATGCGGGATGGCGCTTGCATGGCTCGCAGCCCAATCGCCGGTCCCTGGGAGGCTGCAATCAGCGCTGTCGATACGGCCAACAGGGGAATGAGATTTGTGGATTGGGCATACCGGCCGTGATAGAAGAAGAGCGTCAGTTGCCTTCCGAACGGAACCACGCACACGATGTAGGCAAGGCCAGCGCCCGTGAACGCCACGCTGATCTTGTGGATGGCACGTTCAAAAGAAGGGACGTCTCCTTTGGACCATTTGGATGAAGCCCACGGTAACAGCAAGAGGCTGCTCGCAGTGACGAATTGAGAAAGTGGTGCGACAAAATTCTGCAGAGCCGATACCGTGCCGACGTCCTCGATCTTTAGCAGGGCTGCGGCAATAAAATAAAACGCCTGTCCCGAGAGCCAATAAACGAGCGTGGTCATGGCAATCCAGCGCCCGTATTTCCAGTGTTGCGCCCAAATCGTGAGCAGGTCGCCTGCTTGAGGCTTGAACTGGGGTCGCAACCAGGCCATCAAAACAAAGCCAGCGATTAAGCCGGCGAACGCTTGAGTCAGGAAAGCGCTGAGGGGAGTGAGCCGATTCCCAAGCCGCAACAGGATCAACGCCAAGACAACCACCGCCGCATAAATCGCTGCGCCGCGCGCCGCGAGTTCCGATCTCAAGTCCAAGTAGGCAGCCTGTCGCAGGAACCAAAAAAACAAGATCCAGGGAATCCCCAGGCACGCGCCCCAGAGCACACGAGAGAATCCGTCGACGCTCCAGCTGTGAGGAATTACAGCGGCCGCCATCGCCACAACGGACATAAGCGCAAAAGCAATCATGAAATGCAATCGCACTAGCTTTCCGAGATAGGCCGGCAAGCATCCTCGATAGGCAGAAGGCCCCAAAACACCCATGGGTTCGATCAGGAGGGCGTTGTGAAAGCCCGAAAGAAAGAAGAAGATGGAAACCACCAGGGTGTAAGAGCCGTAT
>Ga0187769_10001890_pt1 | contig 12117 bp, 8 predicted proteins | sample 0116_SJ02_MP02_1_FD_133140 | JGI IMG/M metagenome (GOLD analysis project Ga0187769, IMG submission 133140) | Tropical peat soil microbial communities from peatlands in Department of Meta, Colombia - 0116_SJ02_MP02_10_MG | ecosystem: Environmental > Terrestrial > Soil > Wetlands > Peat | place... | reverse complement strand
TAGGCCTCCACGGTTGAATCCAGAAGCTGTTTTTGGGAATCCAGCCCGCGCAACTGGAAATAGTCAAGTGCCAGCTCTGCCCGAAGGCTCAGATCCACGTTGGCTAGATCCGCGGCGCTGGCCTGGACCTCGGAACGCGCCCCTTCGACCGTACGGCGCACGCGACCCCAGACGTCCGGTTCGTAGGAAGCGTCTAAGGGTAGCAAGTAATCCGCATAGGAGACAGGAGAGCCTTTACCGCCAAAAAGGGCCCTGTTCTGAGACTGGCGGTTGCCCGAAATGGTCGGCTGTGTGGAGACAGTGGGAGAGTATCCCGCGCGCGCAATGCGGAGGGCGGCTCGCGCCTGTTCGAATTGTTCCTGGGCGGCCTTAAGGGACTGGTTCGAAACGCTGATCTGTTCTTCCAGGGCATTCAGTTGCGGATCGTCGTAAATCTCCCACCATTTGCCCTTGGCGATTGCATCACTCGGCTGCGCTTGCTTGAAACTTCCCGCCTCTTTGTAGTCCGACGGGACGTCCGCCGTCGGGCGCTTGTAATTGGGACCCACGACGCAGCCGCCGAGCATGAGCGCGGCAATCGTGAGAGCCCCCACCCGGTGGCTGCGCCAAAACTTTGAAGCCCGTGGAGATGGCGCCGAACTACTTCTTCTTTTCGTACGTGACTCGCCAGATCGAGTTCGAACCGTCATCGGTCACCATCAAAGAACCGTCTTTCGCCACCGCCACGCCCACGGGCCGCCCCCAGCAATCGCCGGAAGGAGTGACAAATCCCGTCAGGAAATCTTCATACTCCCCGGTTGCGTGGCCGTTCTTCATCGGCACCATGATCACCTCGTAACCCGTACGGACCGAGCGATTCCATGAGCCGTGCTCGGCAGCGAACAAAACTCCGTCGTACTTTTTCGGGAATTGCTTCCCCTCGTAAAACGTGATGTTCAACGAAGCGTTGTGCGGTTCCAGCAGCACGTCGGGCACAATGGCCTTGTCCTTCAACTCGGGATGCTTGCCTGGGAAGCGGGGATCGGGATTTCCCCCGGTGTAATACCACGGCCAGCCGTAGAAGCCCCCTTCCTGAACGTGCGTGATGTAATCAGGCGGGAGATTGTCGCCTAGTTCGTCGCGTTCGTTTACCGAAGTCCAGAGCTCTCCCGTCTTGGGATTGACCGTGACACCGGAGCCGTTGCGAATGCCCGAGGCATACACTTGGAGGTCCGAGCCATCCGGATTCGCGACGAGAATGTCGGCTCGGTGGTACTCGCTGGTGTCCGTATCGATGTCGGTGACATTGGTGTGCGAGCCGACTGCGATGAACATACGCTTTCCATCCAGTGAGAAGACAACCCCGCGCGCGAAGTGATTGGGTCCAGCCGGCAGATTCGGAACGATCACCTGCGGATCTCCCGTAGCTTTCAGGTCTCCATTCTTGTAAGGGAAGCGGACGATCGAGTCGGTATTCCCGACGTAGACATACTGGGGATTCGGGCCTGGCGGGTAGAAAGCAATGCCGAACGGCAGCTTCAGCCCAGTGGCAAAGGTTTCCATCTGCTCGGCCTTGCCATCAGCGGTCAGCCCGCGGAATACGAGAATCTTCCCGGTGTTCGTGGAGGCCACAAAGAAATCGCCGTTTGGCGCCGTGATGATCGTGCGCGGAGCCAGCGGCTTTTTGTCATCGCCCACCAGGTTCTCGGCGTAGAGCGCTACCTTGAAGCCCTCGGGTGCCTGCGGCCAGGCATCGGCGGGTCTTGGGACGGGCCGCGAGAAAAGGGCCGCGGACTTCGTTGCATACGGTGCTGGCAGATCCGCGGCCGTGATGTGATGAACCTTGCCTGGCGTTTCACCGTGGAAATCGGTGAAGGGGCTCGTATCCGTGTCGCCGTTGGCCGGCCCGGTGCCCGGAGCGGCCGCGAATCCGGCGCGCAACACGACGAAGGAAACAAGCGCGAGGCCCAAACTGACCACGGCAGCTTTGCAGAACGTTTTCATCAAATCCCCCCTTATCCTTTTTTGCAGTTAATAGTCTGCCCTCTGTGCCGGAGCACTCGACGGCCCGTTTTCCCCCGCAACAACCCGTACTTCTTCTCCCGTAATGAGCGAGTCGGGGGGATTGGTAATGACCAGATCGTCCGGCGAGAGACCGGAAACGACCTCCACCGTGTTTCCCAGATCACGGCCGAGCGTGACGCTCTTCAGCACAACACGGTTGCCGTTTTGAACCGTTCCAACCTGCAGTCCCTGCGAGCGAAAGATCAGCGCGCTTACCGGGAGGACGAGCGTTGGCACCTTGGATGGAACCTTGAGATGCACCTGTGCATAAGCGCCGGGCAGGAGCTCCCCATTTCGATTATCGACATCGACTTCGACGAGCAGAGTTCTAGAAGCCACGTCGATGGCATTGGCCGTGCGCACCAACGTTCCTTGGAAGCGGCGGCCCGGAAACTCCTGAAATTCCAAATCGGCGGTCAGCCCCACCCGGGCGGATTGCGAGTAGTCCTGCGGCACATTGATGTACACACGAAGCATCTGGGTTGCTGCTATGTGAAACAACTCGGACGCGGCGGCGGGGCTCGCCCCGGAATTGATCAAATGGCCGACATCGGTATTTCGAGCCGTTATGACGCCATCAAACGGCGCGTAGACCTTCTCGAACGATTGCAACTCCTCCAGGCGCCGCACGTTGGAATCGGCCGAAGCGACCATGGCTTTCTTGGCCTCAAAATCTCCGTTGGCATTGTCGACATCCTGTTTTGAAACAGAGTCGGTCTTGAGCAGATCGGCGTAACGCGCAGCGGTAATTTCCGATAACCGGTAATTCGCCCGGGCCGTATTCAGGTCCGCGCGTGCCTGATCGAGCTCCTGATCCACCTCGGGCGTCTCGATTTCAGCGAGCAACTGGCCGGCTTTCACGCGTCCGCCGATATCGACATACCACTTTTTCAGATATCCATTGGTGCGGGCATAAATGGGGGAGTCGGAATAGGCCTGCAGGTTGCCGGGAAGGACGATTTCTGTCTGTGGCGCACCCGGCGTGGGGCGAACGACCGCAACGGTGGGAACCGCAAGCTCGCTGGTCCGGCTGGCCAACTCGGCCCGCGCTTTTCGGCGCGGCACGACCCCGGCGATGAGGATTAGCGCGATGACGAGCAGAGCGATGACCAGGCCGGCTAGCCCGCGTTTGGGGCGCAGCCCGGCCGGCCGACGCTGGCCCTGGGGCGACGTCGGTACATTTTGCTGCCGATCGGTCATCTGCTTCTGCTTTGCGCTTCTAAAATAGGACGATTTTCCGCGCGCATTCGTTTCACCGGGCATTTCACGGAGCGGCCAGCGAGGAACTATTTTGACGCCAGCCATGAAGGATGCTGAAAACCACGGGCACGAAAAACAGGGTCGCCACGGTAGCGAACACGAGGCCACCGATTACGGCGCGTCCCAAAGGCGCGTTCTGTTCGCCGCCCTCTCCGAGTCCGAGCGACATCGGGAGCATACCCATGATCATCGCCAGCGCCGTCATCAACACGGGGCGGAAGCGGGTGAATCCGGCGTCAAGCGCCGCATCGATCGAGGTCTTCCCCGCTTGCAGTTTTTCCTTGGAGAAGCTGATCAAAAGAATGCTATTGGCGGTTGCCACACCCATGCACATGATGGCTCCGGTGAGCGCAGGCACGCTGATGGTGGTTCGTGTGATGAACAGAAACCACAGGATTCCCGCAAGCGCAGCGGGCAACGCCGTCAAGATGATGAAGGGATCTAGCCAGGACTGAAAATTAACGACAATCAACAGATACACCAGAACGATCGAAAATCCCAGCCCGGCAAGAAGGCCGAGGAAAGACGCGTTCATTGTCTCAATCTGCCCACGTACGACGATCGATGATCCGGCTGGCAGCTCCTTTTTGCTCTGCTCGATGATCGGCGTGATGTCGCGCGCCACCCCGCCCAGATCGCGGCCGTCCACACCGCCGTAAATATCGATGGCCGGCATGATGTTGTAGTGTGTCACCTCGGCCATTTCGGCACCGCGGGTAAGCGAAGCAAGACCACCCAAAATCTGTGGCTGTGGGACTGTTGGGTTGGCCACGGGAATATTCTCGAGGTCCTGGGGAGACTGGATCCGGTACTGTGGCGTCTGGGTGGTGATGCTGTAGCTGACGCCGGTCTTCGGATCGAGCCAGAACTGCGGCTGGGTCTGGAAGCTACCGCTGAGGGCGATCAGCAGATTCTCGACGACGTCGCGCTGCGTGAAACCCACTTGACTGGCTTTGGTGCGATCCACGTCGATATGGAAGCGCGGGTAATCAAAGGGTTGCTGGATTCGCAGATCCGTGACGCCGGGAACGAATTTGAGGCGATTGATTAGCTTCAGGGCCAGTTCGCGGTTGCCGAGAAGATCCCGCCCCACGATCTGGACATCGACCGGGGCGGGCAGACCAAAGTTCAGGATTTGGGTCACGATATCGACAGGTAGTTGGTAAAAGGTGACGCCGGGAAAGTCATGACCGAGTCTGGAGCGCAGTTCGCGAACGTAGTCGTTCGTCCTGCGGTGCTCGGATGCGAGTTCAACCTGAATATCGGCATCAGCCGGTCCCACGGGAGCCGAGGTGCTGTAGGAAAGATTCAAGTTGCTGTAGGGAAGACCGATGTTGTCGATGATGGTGGTGAGCTCGGACGGAGGAATCACCTGCCGGATGTCCTTTTCCACCTCGTCGCAGATGGCCGCTGTGTCTTCGATGCGGGTGCCGGTCGGAGCACGCATGTGCAGCTTGAATTCGCCACTATCGACGGTGGGGAAAAAATCCCGCCCAATCACTGGCAGCAAAGCAAAGGAAAGAACGCAAAAGCTCAAGAAACAAACGACAAAAACGATTCGATGACGCATGACGGCGGCGAGGAGCCGGTGATAGTGCTCCCGAAATCGGTCGAACCCCATTTCAAATCTCGCCTGCAGGCGGACCAGCGGATTTCGGGATCTCTCAGCCTGTTCGCGGCGCTCTTCTTCGGTCTGTTCAAGCAAAAGATACCGGGCCATGGTCGGGACCAGCGTGCGCGACAGAAGGTAAGACGCCAGCATGGCGAAGACGACGGCTTCAGCAAGGGGTACAAAGAGATATTTCGGCACGCCCGTGAGGAAAAACATCGGTACGAACACGATACAGATCGAGAGCGTCGAGACCAGCGCGGGGACGGCAATCTGTGAAGCGCCGTCTAAGATCGCCTGGATGATTTCCTTCCCCTGACCGAGATTGCGGTTGATGTTTTCGACTTCCACGGTGGCATCATCGACCAAAATCCCGACCGCCAGAGCCAGTCCGCCGAGCGTCATGATATTGATGGTCTCACCAAGGGCGCTGAGCAGGGTCAGCGAGGTCAGCACCGAGAGCGGGATCGAGACGGCGATAATGACCGTGCTGCGCCAACTGCCCAGGAAGACCAAGATCATAAGCCCCGTCAGACACGCGGCGATCGCGCCCTCGCGGACGACGCCGATGATGGAGGCTTTCACGAAGATGGATTGGTCTGACAGGGTGTGAATATCAAGGTGCACGGGCAGCGACGCCTCAATCGAGGGGAGCATTTTTCGAACACCGGCGATAACCTCGAGCGTCGAAGCGTCGCCCAGTTTTAGGATCGACATCAAGGCGGAGCGCGAGCCGTTCACCCGAACGATGTTGGTCTGCGGCGTGAAGCCGTCCCGGACATTGCCGACATCTCGAATGTAAATCGTCGATCCATTGACGGTCTTGACCGGAAGATTGTTCAGATCGTTGATGGTCTCAGCCGAAGCGTTCGTTTCGATGTAGTACTCAAACGAGCCGATTTTGGCGGTGCCGGAAGGAACAATCAGGTTTTGCGTGTCAACGGCGTTCACCACGTCGATTGGCGAAAGCCCCTTGGACTGCAAGGCTGCGGTGTTAAGGTCGACCATGACCGTGCGTTGCTTGCCGCCATAGGGGTAGGGTACGGCCGTGCCTGAAACCGTGATCAGCGCCGTACGAATGAAATTCACGCCGATGTCAAACAACTGCTGCTCGTTAAGACCGGGTCCGGAGAGGCCCAGCTGAAGAATCGGAACCGAGGAGGCGTTGTAGGCGAGAATGAAAGGAGGAGTAATGCCCGGAGGGAGATTCTTCACGATACTCTGGCTAATCGCGGTCACCTGTGAAATGGCGTTGGCCATATTCGTATGCGGGTGGAAGAAGATCTTGACAATACCGACGCCACTGAGGGATTGCGACTCTATATGCTCGATGTCATTGACCGTGGTGGTGAGAGAGCGTTCGTAATTGTAGATCACCCGCCCGGACATTTCTTGCGGCGAGAGACCTGTGTAGGTCCAAGCGGCGACTATGACGGGGATATCGATATTCGGGAAAATATCGACGGGTGTGCGGACGATCGCGACCGCTCCGAGAATCATGATCAGAATGGACATGACGACGAATGTGTAAGGACGCCGTAATGCCAGTCGAACAATCCACATCTTCGAGCAGCTCCCGAGAATTACCGGCGGAGAGGCCGTGCGTGGTCGGCGCGCACGCCCTGAACGCGCCGTCCCATTATCTCATTGTCGCGTCCCCAGTCGAAATCAGACCGACGTCGATGACGGGTCTAAACGTTCCTCCATGCCCATCGCTGCTCGGCCTTTATGGTGATTCCCATTAGACGGCCCGCAAGCGGAGTCGAATTCATGGCACCGCCGGCTTAGAAGAGGGGTGGCGGCTTCCTAGTAGTCTGGTACCGGTGTTTTTGGATCTTGACGCCTCCATCCCCCACGGCCAGAATGCGAACGAGTAGCGAGCGGTACCTAGCCACCGGAGGAACTTTATGGCGGGAACCGTGATGAATATCCTTCTTCTCCTCATCTTGGTTTTGGGGGGAATCCTGCTGTTTTTCGGGCCGCTCACCGCTTTGGCGGTGATGTTCTGGCACTGGCACAAGGAGCTTCGAGAGAGCATCCGGCTGCGCCAGGCCCGGAGCACCCAGACGAGGTGAGGAGGACTGTCCCCCCTTACTACTTCTGCGTGGTGCTTAGACCTTCCTGTGCGGCTTCAAGAACCTGAACCGTGGGGGCGAGACTGTGTCGTTCGAAGCACCGCGCCATGGCTTTGCCAATCTCATCGTAGCGTCCTGTCGCTAGCGCGATCACACTCGGTCCCGCACCGCTAAGTGCAATTCCAAGCACGCCGGGCGTGCGAGGCAGGGCCAGCACTTCTCCGAGTCCCGGGATGAGCGGCTGACGGGCGGCCTGATGAATTCGGTCCTGCATCGCGTCCCACAATAGGTCATAGCGGCGGTCTTCGAGTGCGGCGACAAACAGCGCAGAGCGCTGAAGGTTAAACACAGCGTCGGCACGGGAAACGTTCGTAGGGAGCACAGCTCGAGATTTCTTCGTCTCGAGCTTGATGTTCGGTGTGACGACGACCAGACGTATCACCTTGGGCCAGTCCTTGCGAACGGCGGCGACAGTGCCATCGCTGCGTGTGAACGTCACGACCAATCCGCCAAACAAGGCCGCGGCAACGTTGTCGGGATGGCCCTCCATCTCGGTGGCATAGTGCAGAGCGGTTTCTTTGGGGAGGGAGCGGTTGCTAACGGCGAAGCCCAGCGCGATTCCGGCCACGGTGGCCGCCGCGCTGCTGCCCAGTCCACTCGCCACTGGAATCTCGTTGCGCACGGCCAGGCGCACGCGCGGCAATTCGAATCCTTCGCGCTCGGCCGTGTGGCGCATCGCTCGAAAAATCAGGTTTTGATCGGGTGATCTCGGAAGCTCCGATGTGCCGCGCACGCCCCGGCTTCGTGCAAGCGTACGGCCCTCGGGCTTCGAGAGCAAAGTCGCGCGCACGCTAAGGTACATTTCGAGCGCCAGGCCCAGGCAGTCGAAACCGGCGCCCATGTTCGCGGTCGATGCCGGAACGCGAACTTCAAACGAAATTTGGCGTGCGGTCGTCATAAGACCAGATTCCCCGATCGAGCAGCCTCGCCGGCAAGAGCGCGATCGAAGCCTCCTAGCCCGCTGCTTATCGCTCGCGCTCCAGGCTTGAGAGGATAGCAGCTTTGGTGGCTGCCACACGCTTGGGATTGTTTCGGAAACGGCCCGCGAAGGGCTCGGGTGGCAGATGTTCCTTGCCGCTCGAGCAAGACGAAAGAGTACCCTCGTGATAGCGGATCATGTAGTCGGGGTCTTTCAAGGCATGACCAGTGAGAACGGCAACTACATCGTCGGTAGGGGCAATCTGGCCCGCCGCGACGAGTTTTTTAATGCCCGCGACGGTCGTGGCGGAGGCGGGTTCGCAACCAATTCCATCGCGGCCGATCATCGCTTTGGCGTCGGCGATTTCCTGCTCGCTGACAGAAATGATTTGTCCCCCTGCGCGTAGAACGGCGCGCAGCGCTTTTTTCCACGAGACGGGAGCGCCGATTTTAATGGCGGTGGCCAGTGTCTGCGGATTTTCGACCGGCACAAGCTTTTCGGGAAGGAACTCATCACTGATGAGTTTTCTGGAATCGAGAGTGGCGAACAGGCGCGCCAGGGGCGCCGCTCCTTCTGCCTGGATCACACTGAGCCTCGGCAAGCGGTCGATCATGCCGAGATCGAGAAGCTCCTGAAATCCTTTTCCAAGAGCCGTGCTGTTGCCCATATTGCCACCGGGCACGACGACGTGGTCAGGAACCTGCCACCGGCATTGCTCGATCAGCTCAAACGCGACGGTCTTTTGCCCCTCGATGCGAAATGGATTGATCGAGTTGGCGATGTAGATCGATGGATCGTCGCCGAGTTCTTGTACCAAGCGCATGCAGGCATCGAAGTTGCCGTCGATCTCCAAGACGAGCGCGCCGTAATCGAGGCTTTGTGCGAGCTTGGAGGGTGACACTTGCCCGCGCGGCAGCAGAATCGCGGCTTGCAGTCCGGAGCGCGAGGCATACGCCGCAAGACTCGCCGCAGTATTCCCCGTGCTTGCACAGATAGCGGTACGCGCGCCGGAAATGACCGCCTGCGTCAGGGCCGCGGCCATGCCCGTGTCCTTGAACGAACCGGTCGGGTTATAGCCTTGATGCTTGAGACGTAGGCGGGTGAGGCCAGAATACGCAGCCGAGCGCGGCGCCGCGAGAAGAGGCGTATTGCCTTCGAATAGCGTCACGAATGGCGCGTTCTCTTCGAAGGGAAGCATCTCGAGATAGCGCCAGACGCCGCTGGCATCACGCGGGTCCTCGGACAGAACGCGCTGCGCGCCACGTGACGTCCATTGCTTGCGCATCACCTCGGGCCTGCCGGGCGCAGCGGGGCGGCAAACGATTTCGAGTGTCTCGCCGCATCGCGGACAAAGGTAAACGCGCTCGCGAAGGCCATACGTCGAGGCGCACGCGACATTGATGCAACGCTGAACGCCAGGCTCGGCGTTTTGGGTTGCTGCGCCCGCCGGCTTCCCAGTCATTAGGAGGCCTTGACTGCGGACTCGAGCGCGATGGGCGCGCCGAGTCCAAACTCACGGTGGGCGGCTTCCAGAGCGGTCTTCATGTCCTTCTCAGCCACGACGAAAGAGATGTTGCTTTCTGACGAACCTTGTGCGATCGCGATGAGGTTGACGTTTTCGCGGGCAACCGAGCTGAAGGTTCGCGCTGCGATACCCGGAATGCCGCGCATGTTTTCGCCCACCACAGCGACAATGGCGATGTTCGGATCGAGCGTGATGTGCTCGACTTTTTCGTGCGCGACGTCCTGGGCAAACTCCTTCCGCAGCGCCTCAACCGTCCGTGGGGCGTCCTCCGCCGCCACGATAAAGCAGATGTCATTTTGCGAGGACGATTGAGAGATCAGTAGGATGTTGGCTTTCAGTGCGGCGGTGGTCGAAAACGTGCGGCCGACGACATCCGGCAGACCGACGATGCCCGGTCCACCCACAGTGATGAGCGCGACATCTCGAATGGCTGTCAGCGCCTTCACCCCGCCGCCATTGCTGCGCCCTTTCGGCGTGATTTTTGTGCCTGTGCGTTCCGGTTGGAAGCTGTTGCGAATCCACACCGGAATACCCGCTTCTTCGACCGCGCGAAGCGTCTTGGGATGGAGCACCTTGGCGCCGAAATAGGCGAGCTCGCTGGCCTCGCGGTAGGAGATTTCGGGAATCGTGCGTGCTTCCTTAACGAGTCGTGGGTCGGCAGTCAGGACGCCGTCGACGTCGGTCCAGATGATGATTTCATCCGCTTCCAGTGCGGCGCCGAGAATCGTGGCGGAATAATCCGAGCCGCCGCGCCCGAGTGTGGTGAGGATACCAGCGTCGGTAGCCCCGATAAAACCGGTGGCTACCGGAGTGATCCCGCGATCGAGCAATGGGCGCAGCCGCGCCTGAGAGAGCTCGCGCGTACGATCCATGATGGGATCGGCGCCGCCATGATAGGAATCTGTAACGATCAACTCGGTGGCTTCGATCGATTCGCTGGCGATTCCGAGTTCCTCGAGCGCACCTGCGACCATCGGTGCGGAGAGCCGCTCCCCAAGGCTCGAGATCGTATCGAGAGTGCGCGGCGTGAGCTCATGAAGCAGCGCCGTGCCCTTGCAAAGCTGCTCGCCTTCGGCGCAGATTTTGCTGAGCGACGCCGACAGCCATTTGCGCCTATCCTCATCGCGGATCAACTCGTCCACCGCTGCATCATGCTGCTTTCGAAGGGATTTGAAGATTCGCCCCGCCTGCTCGATGTCACCCGCTTCCGCGCACCGCGCCGCCTCAATCAGGCGGTTCGTGACGCCCCCCATCGCCGAAACCACGGCGACCACCGGGCCTTCTTGCGAAGCATCTTTCACAATCTGCGCCACGCGCGCCATGCAGGACGCGTCGCCCACAGACGTGCCACCAAATTTCATTACCCGCAGAGGCTTTCTCATTGGTCGGAGAATCGAGCGCGAAGCTATTCGAAGTGTAATCCGGCTTTCCGGTCGCGCTCACAAAAAACTATACACTAGGGAGCCGTTTTCGTGCGATGGGGACCAGGCACTGTTGCAGGACAACAACCAGAGCCTCTTCGGGCGAGGCCCCGGCGGCTAGCTGGCGTTTGCACTCGATCGATTGGCCTTGCGCGCGGAGGCTCGCGCGGCGTTGACAACGGCGATCAAGGCTACGAATTCTTGACCCGGGGGAAAGCCCGTTTGCCGAGGCCCGTGCGCTCGGCTGCGAGCTTCCCCGTATAGATTGCCATTCCTACCGCAGCATCCATGCCGGCTCTCTCTAAGGCGTCGACCTCGCGCATGCTGCGGATGCCGCCGGCGGCGGTCACGGGTAGTGAAGTCAAGCGCCGGAGCTTCCGAAACCAGGAAAGGTCGGTCCCTTTCATGGTTCCCTCGTTGTCGACATACGTCGAAAGGAAGCCCGAGCAGAACGGCTCGAGCGCGGGGATAACGTCTTTCGGCTGCAGTCTCAGCCGCTTACGCCAGCCACGAACAACGATTCGGCCCCGGTCGGTATCCAGAGCGACGACGACCCTGTTTCGGCCAACGCGCTGGTCTAGCTGGGTGAGAAAGTTGTGATCGACTCGTCCCCTTTGGAAGGCGGCGCTGCCGACGATAATTTTCTCCGCGCCCCAAGAGAGGATTTTCTGTGCGCGAGCAACGGTGCGAATGCCGCCGCCGACCCGCACTTTCTTCTTCGCGTGGCGGCAAATCAACTGGATCCAGCGCCCGTTGTTTCCCGTTCCGAGGGCGGCGTCGAGATCAATTACATGGAGGACAGGATAGTCCTGGAAGCGATCGAGAAGGCCGAGAACGTCATCCACGGCGAGGGCGCGGCGGCGCCCTCGTACCAGTTGTACGGCCTTGCCACCTTGAAGATCGATGCAGGGAATGATCATCGCATTTGATTACCGGCTCAAGCGAACGGGGACTCCACGCTCGGCCAGAAATTTTTTCAGTGCACCAATTGAATGGGTCGCCGTATGGAAGATAGAAGCGGCGAGCGCGGCATCGGCGCATCCATCAGTAAAGACCGCGAGAAAATCCTCGAACGTGTTGGCGCCACCCGAGGCAATCACGGGCACCGAAACGGTTGACGCGATCTTCCGGGTGAGCTCGCAATCAAATCCGCTACACGTGCCATCGCGGTCAATCGAAGTGAGCAGGATTTCCCCGGCTCCGTG
>Ga0187769_10001889_pt1 | contig 12120 bp, 12 predicted proteins | sample 0116_SJ02_MP02_1_FD_133140 | JGI IMG/M metagenome (GOLD analysis project Ga0187769, IMG submission 133140) | Tropical peat soil microbial communities from peatlands in Department of Meta, Colombia - 0116_SJ02_MP02_10_MG | ecosystem: Environmental > Terrestrial > Soil > Wetlands > Peat | place... | reverse complement strand
GCGCGCCCGTACTGCGCGCCCGGGTTGCCGGATTCGGTGCCGCATCGGGCGCTATTTTGCAGATAGACGCATGCCTTAAGCGCTTGGCGTTGGCCGCACACCACAACGAGAAGACTACAGGGTAAGCATTCATGACGAATCGCCTTCCGACGCTATATATCCCGCACGGAGGAGGTCCGTGTTTTTTTATGGACCCCATGCCGGGGATGCCGCCCGATCTGTGGGACAAAATGGCCGCCTATTTGCGCGGCATCAGTGCATCCCTGCCGGCGCGACCCGAGGCTATCTTGGTGATCTCTGCTCATTGGGAGGCGGCGCGCCCGACAGTTAGTCACGTGCAACGCCATAGCTTGCTCTTTGACTATTACGGCTTCCCCGAGCACACCTACCACTTAACTTACCCCGCGCACGGATCGGTGAAGCTGGCGCAAAAAGTGCGCGAGCTACTCGCGCGCGCATCGATCCAATGCGATGTCGACGACTCGCGCGGAATCGATCATGGTGTGTTCATTCCTTTCAAACTGATCTTTCCCAATGCCGACATCCCGATTGTGCCGCTGTCACTGCGACATGATCTGGACGCGCGCGCGCACTTAGCCGTCGGCGCGGCGCTCGCCGGCTTGCGTGCGCAGGGCGTACTGATCGTAGGTAGCGGCATGAGCTACCACAACCTACGAGAGTTCTTCCGCCAAGACTTACAGGCCAATGAAGCGGCACGGCTCTTCGACCGATGGCTCGCAATAACGGTATGTCTGCCCGATGCCGCGCAGCGCGATCAGGCGTTGGTGCAATGGCAGCAGGCGCCTGGTGCGCTCGCAAGTCACCCGCGCGCCGAACACCTTCTGCCACTGATGGTTGCTGCGGGAGCCGCACGAAGCGACCCGGGGCGAATCGCGTATTCCGACACTTTGCTGGGCAAAGCGCTAAGCGCAGTGCAATTTGGCTAGTTGCTCGCAAGCGACAATGTGCCTATGCCTGCGTGTTTGCGTTTCGGGTATCATGTGCGCCGCTTTCGTTTAAGTCTTGCTTGCCCTCGGTCCTTCCGGCTGGTCGCGTCGCTCGCGTTCCCGCGGTTTACCCAGCTTGCGGCGCTTGATCGTCTGCACGCCGCGCCAGGCTCGGCGTAATTTCTCAATATTTCACACGGAGTTTTCATGCCAACCGGGACCGTCAAGTGGTTCAACGATGCTAAAGGTTTTGGATTTATTACGCCGGATGACGGCGGTAAGGATTTGTTCGCGCATTTCTCGGAGATTCAGGGCACGGGCTTTAAGTCCCTGCAAGAGCGTCAGCGCGTAGAGTTCGTAGTGGCTCAAGGCAGCAAAGGGCCGCAGGCAACGCAGATCCGCGCAATCTAAATTCCTAGCACCGGCCGCGGCCGACGCCGCGGCCGGTACCACGACAAGCCGGGCGGTGCGACTGCAAGCGCTTCGGCATTTTTCGGGGCTTGCCGACTTTGCACCGCGATGCTGCAAAGCCTTGTGTCTGCAACTAGCCCGGAAGAGCTCATTTGCCAGGCTTGCGAGCGCAACGCCGTGCGGTGCGGTGGGCCATTTATGGGGCCGCTAGCTGGACCCTACTACCCTGCTGCCATGCAGTGGGCTCAGTCCAGCTGCGATGTTCGCACCGGGCGTAGGTTCTCGGAGGAATGTTCCCGAATTCTTTCCGTGCCGCGGTTAACCGTGGCTTGATGCCGCTTGCGGCTTGCGCATGAGCCCATGGCTCGAACTGGCCGTCGCTGCGTTTTGCGCAGGATTCGTGGATGCGGTCATGGGCGGGGGCGGCATGTTGCAGCTGCCGGCGATGTTTGCGCTTTATCCGGGCGTGCCTCCCGCATTGCTTCTTGGCACCAACAAGCTGGCTTCCTCCGCAGGGACAGGTGGCGCGGCGCTGCAGTACGCGCGAGCCATTGCGCCGCGTTGGACGACGGTTGCGCCGGTAGTTGTTGGCGCATTCGTTGCGTCCTTGTTGGGCGCTTTTGCCGTCTCCCGCGTACCGGCAGATCCGCTGCGTAAGGCTTTGCCGTTCGTGCTGCTGGTGCTATTGCTCTACACCGTCTTTAGCCGCGCGGGACTCGCGCACGCACCGCGCTACGCGAAACATCGAGAGGCGGCAATTGCTGCCGCGGGCGCCAGCGCGGTGGGTTTTTACGATGGCTTCTTCGGGCCAGGGGCGGGCACCTTCTACAAACTGATTTTTGTGCGCGTGCTGGGTTTTGATTTCCTCAATGCGGCCGCACCCGCCAAGCTTGCAAACCTGGCGTCGAACCTAGCCGCAATCCTCGTTTTCGCGGTCAACGGACTCATCCTTTGGAAGTTGGGTTTGGCAATGGCGGCGGCGAATTTCGTTGGCGGGCAAGCCGGCAGCCGCATCGCGCTGCGCTACGGAAATCGCTTGATCCGTTGGGCATTTTTGGTAGTGGTCGCTGCGCTAGTGGTGCGTACTTTTCGCGACGCATACTTGGACTAAACAGGCTCAGGGCGCATCGATTTCCTAATGCCAAAATATCCGGCGGGCCATTGGCTACTTGCGATGCGTGTGTGCCCTGGGGCAGCAATGCGCGTTGTAACTGCGCCGGCGCGGTGCGCGAAGCTCAAAGATGGAGCACAATGCTGTGCCGGTTTTGTCCCTGTATTGCCTTTGAAGTGGCCCCCGGCGCAAGATCAAGATGCACCATCAAGCCGGAGTTAGTTTTCATCAGACGCGCGAGCAGTTAGGCCGCGCGGCGCGTGTTTTTGCCACCGCGTTGCGCAAGTTCGAGCGTGCCGCTGCGATCCTTGGCGTGGGCGCAGCCGTTTGTGCTGCAATTTTCTTCGAGGCACAGGTGCGTGCGCAAGATACGGCGATGTCCGCTCCACAGGGCACGCCGGTTTATTCGGCGGCGCAACTTGATCAGATGCTTGCGCCCATTGCCTTGTATCCGGACGACCTGCTCGGTCAGATTCTGATGGCGGCAACGTATCCGCTGCAAGTCGTCCAAGCAGACCGCTGGATGCAAGTGCCCCCCAATGCGAGTTTGCGAGGCGCAGAACTTGCGCAGGCGCTGCAACAGCAGCCGTGGGATGCGAGCGTAAAAGCGCTCCTTGCTTTTCCGCAGATCCTTAGCGTCATGGACAACAACCTGCAGTGGACCGAAGAGCTCGGTGAGGCGTTTTTGGTGCAGCAGGCCGATGTGATGGATCACGTCCAGCAACTGCGCGGCCGCGCGCAGGCGGCGCGAACGCTAACGTCCTCGGCGCAGCAGACCGTGTCCAACAACGACCAGGCAATCGAGATTGCGCCGCCAGGCGCAGATACGCTGTACGTACCGGTTTATGACCCAAGCGTTGTCTATGGAGAGTGGCCGTACCCGGATTACTTACCCTATTATTTTGACGTTCCGGGCTACCCCCTGGGAAGCTTTATGGTCTTTGCCATTATTGCTCCGCTTTGGGGATGGAATCATTGGGACTGGAACCATCACCTGCTAAACATCGGTACGGGACCAGGCTATGTACCAGGCTATGGCGGCGGTGGCCGACCGCTGCCGCTGCATCCCGGACCTTGGCGTCACGATCCGCTGCAACGTGGTGGCGTCCCCTATCGCTCTAACAACGCGCAGGCGCGGTTTACCAATCCGACCGAATTGCGTTCGGGACGGGAGAACTTCCGGGGGTATTTCCCGACGATCAGCTCGCCTGCACCTAGCACTGTTGCAGAGCCGCGCACCAGCGGCCCCGCACCGGCAGTGCGCAACGCTGGCAGCATGCCGCAGATCCCGCGCGCCGGGGAGCCGCGATCGTTGCCAGGGCCTTCGGTGCGCTCGGCCCCGCCGGCGCTGGAGTCTTTCGGAGGTGGTGCACAAGTGCGAACGCAGGAGCAGCGCGGAGCGGGCAGCCGGATGTCCTCTGCACCTTCTGGTGGCGCGAGGGTGCGGCGATGAGCGGCGCTTATTTGGTCCGGCAACCATATATTCGCCACTTGCGTGCCCAGGCCAAACGTTGTTTGGAACAGCGCGTCGTAACAATCTTCCTAGCAGTCGGCGCAATTGGCTTCGGGGCCTGTGCGTTAGCCACTGATAAGGCCCAGCGGGACTTTGCGACAGCCGAGCAGGCTGCGGAGGCGCTGGTCAGGGCGATGCGAAGTGACGATCAAGCCGAGCTGCTTCGTGTTCTTGGACCGACTGCAGAGCCACTGATTCGATCCGGTGACGAAGTTGCAGATCGCGAATCGCGACTTCGGCTCGTCACTGCGTACGATGTGGCCCACCGGATCGAGCCCGAAGGCGCAACCCGCGCTCTGATGGTCGTTGGGGCCGAGCAGTGGAGCTTGCCCATCCCGGTGGTGCAACAAGGCCAACGCTGGCACTTCGACACGGATGCGGGCGTCCAAAAGATCCTCGATCGCCGGGTGGGCCGCAATGAACTCAGTGTGATTCGGGTCTGCCGAGAGTACGTAGCTGCACAACGGGAGTACGCGGCAAGGGACCGCTTGGGCAACGGCCCGGGACAATTTGCGCAGCGATTCGATAGTAACCCCGGCAAGCACGATGGGCTTTACTGGGAGGCCGCGGCCGGTGAGGCGTCAAGTCCCTTTGGACCGCTTGTGGCAAAAGCACGGGCCGAGGGCTACACGGAAAAAGACAACCTGGATCGTCCGTCGCCGTATCACGGATACTATTACCGAATCCTTACACGCCAAGGCGCGCATGCACCGGGGGGAGCGAAGGATTACGTTATTGATGGACATATGACGGGCGGCTACGCGTTGCTCGCGTATCCCGCAAAATGGGGTGACTCAGGGATCATGACATTTGTCATCAACCAGGACGGGATCGTTTTCGAGAAAAATCTCGGGCCGGAGACGCAACGGCTCGCCGGTGAGATCACCGCATACGATCCGGATCTGAGTTGGGGCACGCCGTAGGCTGCTGATTCGCTCGGCTCTCACCCCTGCCTGCCGCGATTTGCGGTTGGGCAATAGCGGGGCTCAAATAGGCACGGCACGCGCCGTCTTTTGCTTGTGCGCAAGACCGCCGCAAGGCTCTGGGTATATGTTTTTTTGCGTTGGCGCGCAAATTCTCGTCGAGCGGGCACCTATTCATGCAAGCAGGCGACCAAGACAGTCCGAAGGTGTTTTCCGCACCGGATCGTTTTTTTGCGGGTGGACGGGAATTTGGGCAGCGTCGACGTAAGCGGGAGGCCGCAAAAGTGCGGCGTCTGGAGTTAGCATTAATATTCAATTGTGTGATCGCAGGGAGGGCGGGCACCGAGGCTTTTCGGGGCGGCTTAGCGTTTGGGGCCGGGAGCTTTGCTGCGGCCAAAATCGCGATACAAAGTCACCATCGAAGGCGAAATTCCAACGCCGAGGACCGATGGCGGCAAATTGGCGGCGAAGCTTGCCGGCAGGCTATGCCGACGCGGCAAGGCGCCAATCGGGATATACCTTACTTGTGCAAATGAAGGAGATGCATCATGGCTGATGTAGTGCGCTTTAACCCTTTTCGGGGACTGTCCCGACTGGAGCCGTTGGGACGCGAATTTGAGGACTTGTTCAAGGGCTTTTTCCTGACCCCCGTTCCATTTCAACAAATGGCCGGCGGGCAGATTCCCGTGGATGTGACCGAGGACGAGAAGTCCTACAAGGTGCGCGCCGAAATCCCCGGTTTTAAGAGAGAAGAGATCGATGTTTCCGTCAACGGCGACCAAGTGACCATCAGTGCGGAAACAAAAAAAGAGAAGGAAGAAAAAAAAGGCGAGCAGGTCGTCCTGCGCGAGTTGTATTACGGCAAACAGTATCGTTCTTTCACGCTGCCGCAGACGGTCGACGACACTAAGACGACAGCCAAGTACGCCGACGGGATTCTTGAGCTCACGCTGCCTAAGAAAGGGGCGGCGGCCACCAAGAAGATCACGATCGACTAGGTCGCAAAGAAAGCTGCTGCGCACAACGCATCCTCACGGGGTGGGTTTTGGCGCGGTCAACGCTGGGCCGGGTAAGCTGAATAGCCGCCGGCCCAGCAAATGTTCTTAGCAAATTGCTCATCAGTCCCCAAAAGGGTGGGGAAGGCAGGCGGATCTTGTGAATTCGACGGTAGAAGACGTACGCGCGCGAACTCTTGAGTCAGACCACGAGGAAGCCGTAGGACGAATTTTCCGTGGCTTGCTGCGAGGCTTTCGCGGCTCGGCGGCGATTCGAATTCGCAATGGCGTAACGCACAGTATGGGTAGCGGCCGCCCGGCATTTACGCTCGTGTTGCAGGATGCCTGCGTGCTGCGCCAGTTGGTTTTTAAGCGAAATCCGATTTTGCTTGCGGATGCCTATTTCCGCGGACAGGCAGACTTTGAAGGCGATCTGTACGCCGGGCTTCGTCTAAAGCATCACTTCCAGTCCTTGAGGCTAAGTCTGCGCGAACGCATCGCGCTGATGCGCGAAGCGCTTCGATTGCCTGCGCGTCCTCGCTCGCAGACCCAAGCAGGTGCACCGCGCAGCACTGAGGCGTTTTCCAAGCGCCACTCTAAGCGCAGTGACCGGGCGGCAATCTCGTTTCATTACGACCTGTCCAACGAGTTTTACCGTCTGTGGCTCGATGAGCAGATGGTGTACTCCTGTGCATACTTCGAGACACCAGACGACAGCCTGGAGCAAGCGCAACGCGCCAAGCTTGATCACATTTGTCGCAAGTTGCGACTGCGTCCCGGTGAACATCTCCTGGATATCGGGTGCGGCTGGGGAGCACTGGTATGCTGGGCCGCGCGCAAATATGGTGTACACGCGCACGGCATCACCCTGAGTCAGCGGCAACTGGACTATGCAAGGAAGCGTATTGCCGACTTGGGGCTGCAAGCGCTCATCACGGTGGAGTTGCGCGATTACCGAGACCTGCAGAGTGAGGCTGTGTATGACAAGGTTGCGAGCGTTGGCATGTTCGAACATGTCGGGCTCGCGAATCTACCGCTATATACCGCTACGGTGCATCGCGTACTGCGGCCCGGTGGACTGTTTCTAAACCACGGTATCACGCATGATGTGGAAGGCTGGAGCCACACCGTCGATAGCGAGTTTATCAATCGCTATGTGTTTCCGGACGGCGAGCTCGATACTGTCAGCAATATACTGCGGGGTATGGAAGGCGCGGGTTTCGAGATACACGATGTCGAGGCGTTGCGCCCGCATTACGCGCTGACGCTGCGCAACTGGGCGCGGCGCCTGGAGGAGGCGCACGAGGAGGCTTTGCGTGAGGTCGATGAGACGACCTATCGTGTATGGCGCCTCTATATGGCCGCGTGCGCTCTCGAATTTGAGGATGGTGGCACGGGGATCTATCAGATTCTGGCCTCGCGCCGCGGCGCGCCAACGCTGCCGGTGCCGCTCACGCGGCGCGACCTGTACACCTAAAGCGCAGCCGCAGCAGCCTCAGTCCTCGTCCTCGGCCACAGGCAGGCCCCGACGCTGCGCCCACTGCTTGGCTCGGGATATGGCTACGCGAATGGCCATTCCTTCCTCCATCTGCTCGGCGAGCAGTGCGTTGGCGATTTCGATTGCCTTTTCGCGTGTAGCTGGACTTAAGTGACGCATCGACGCGGGGTAGTAATCAATCGTCCACGGCATTGGAGCTCTTTCGCGAGGAGCCCTCGAAAATGTGTGACCCCGCTGGAGCCAATCTGTGCATGCCGCCGGCCCATTCGGGTTTGCGCGTCACGCGCCTTCTCAGGGCTTGGGCAAGGGCGTCGTGTCGGTCCGCGGCGGCAGCACAGGAAGCTCGATACGCGGGTGCTCGCCCGTCAGCGACTGCAAGAAGGCCGCAATGGCATCCTCCTCTTGATCGGAGAGCTTTTTTCCGAGCTGAACGGTTCCCATGAGCCCCACCGCTTGCTTCAGGCTCCACACCTGACCGGAGTGGAAATAAGGAGCACGCAACGCGATATTCCGCAGCGGGCCGGCGCGAAACACGTATTCGTCGCCCTGGGTTTCCGTCACCGCGAAGCGGCCCTTATCGTTGGGAGGCAAAATTTCGGCGTTGGGCGTAACAACAAGGCCAAATGGATAGTAGCCCTCCCCGCCGACGTTCACGCCGCGATGACAGTTGGAACAACCCCGGGACATGAAAAGGGCAAGACCTTTTTTCTCTTCAGCCGACAGCGCATCTGCGTCGCCGTCCAGGAATTGGTCAAAGCGCGATCCGGGGGTGATCAGCGTGGCTTCAAAGGCCCCAAGAGCTCGGGTGACGTTATCGAAGGTCACCGGCGAGGGATTGCCGGGGAAGGCCCTCTTGAAGCGCTCCACATACTCCGGCATCGAAGCAAGTGTCCTCTCAACGAGTTTGGGGCTGGCATTCATTTCGATGCTCGCCTCCACGGGACCCTTTGCTTGCGCCTTTAGATCCTCGGCCCGCCCATCCCAGAACTGGGCGATATTAAAAACCGCGTTAAACACCGACGGTGCCCGCCGTGGCCCTTTTTGCCAGCCATGACCGATGGAGGTTGGCCCGGCATCCGAACCGCCAGCAGCCAAGTTGTGACAGGAGTTGCAACTGATGATTTGGCTCGCCGAGAGTCGCGGATCAAAAAAGAGCATTTTGCCCAGTTCGATTCTTTGGCGCGTCACGGCGACACCACGTACGTCCGGAACGACCGACGGTATCGCGCGAAACAAGCCGCGCGCTGTGTTCAGAAGATCGTAGTCATCGGCCCGCGCCAGCGTGCAAAAAAAGACGCTGACACCGACCATGCTGAACAAGAAAAGCTTGCGCATATTCCGCTCTCCTCTCGCTTCGAAATTTCTTGCAGGTCCGGGCGTGCTCCACTTTGACTCCTGAGCCAGACCCATCGCTGCACATATCGTGATTGTGCCTGCCAATAGCGAGCGCGCCAACCGCCAGATCCCCAAGCCCGATGACTTTTTCGGGTCTAGCTTTATCGTGGGCGTCCGCGCCCAAGGGGTTAATGCGCGCAGATTCGCAACAGGAATTCGCCGGACAATCCTTGACGGACCCTTGTGCGAACCGAGCAGGCCGACACAGTGCGCAGCAGCGGCGTGCTCCAAGCGCCAATTTATTAGCCGCGTTCATACAGCTCGCGGCACTCGCTTTCGCGGCCGCGAACCACTCGCTGGCCAAGCAGCGAACCATGCGTCTCGGTCACGACCGTGTGCTGGCGTTCGACGTGGTCGTCATCGTAAAAATACACGACGACCCAGTCCCGCTCGCGGTGCAACTCATGGGCCTTTGCGGTATTGGAGTACAGCGCAGTAAAGTGCCATGGACCACGCCGCGTGTGCAACACCGGCAGCCACGATTCGCCGCTAGGATTAAAGCGCCTTGGTGCGATTGTTGGCAGCTCACCGGCTAAGGCTTTGGCACGATACTCATGGTCTACGTCGAGCACGATGTCGACCGTGGGTCCGCCACGGCTCACCGGGGGTGTGCGAGCACGCTGAAGCGCACGGCGCCGATCGAGCATTTGCGTGAGGGCGGCGCGAATTGCGCTTGCGCGCCGCGGCCCGACGCCGCGCAAGCGCTCGAGTCGGCCATCATGTGCCGCCGCTTCGAGCGATTCGAGCGAATCTACGCCGATTTGGTCATGAATTCGCTGTGCGAGTTCATCGCCAATGCCGGGTACCGTTTGAAAAACCTGAGCCACGTTCGCATCGCCTCGCAAGCGATCGAGCTGGCTCCAGCGACCGCTAAGAAGAATTTCGGCAATCGCGCCGGCGATGCCGGGCCCAACCGACGGCAACGCGTCCAGTCCCCCGCGTCCCTCGTGTTCGAACAGATCACGCACGCCCCTTGGCAATGCGGCAATCGTATCGGCTGCTTTGCGATAGGCGGCCACTCGGAAGGGATTGGCATTTTGCGCGGCCAAAAGTTTGGCCGCTTCGCGCAGCATATCGGCCACCGTCGCATTCTCAGAGGTGTTTTCGATGACGGCGCGGCTCATGGAAATTAGGCATCGCTGGCCGGGTAATTATGGATGAAAATGCCTAGGCACGATGCGGCATTGACGCGTATCAAGAGGCTGTGATCGGCATTGCGGTGGAGCGTGGCGATCGCGTAATCTTTGCGCATGCGTTGCAGGCCCTTCTTGGGGGTGCTGCAGTCTGAGCGCTTTTTTCGACCAATCCAGGGACATATCATGGTCAAGGCCCATCCACCCCAAGTCGGCGCCGTCGATCCGGAACTGCGCACCTCGCCAATTCTGGACGAGGAGCAGGAGTTTTCACTGGATTTGGAACTCGAAAGCGGCGCCTGCTACTTTAATAACGTCGCTTACCCCATCGGCCAGTTTGTGCTAAGTGGTAATGAGTTGCTCCACTGCGAGGGGCGCGGTCTATGGGTACGCAAGGGTGAAATGCGTACGGACTAAGTACGTCCTCGAGCGCATGCCGGCCATCGCGCTCCCACGCAAATGGCCTTTGGATTAAACCAACGCTGCCTCTTGGCAAGCAGGTCCCAAGACGGCCGGCGGCAGGGGTCTTGGGCCTAGCCCGATGCGCTTGTTGGCCCGTTTCGAGCAGCGATGAGCGCGCCGCTTTTGGCGCTGCTGGTCGCGGCGCTGCGCCTGCGCCGCAACGCGCACCTTGCACGCTCCCGATTCGAGGTCCAACGCCTGAAGCGGTTTCGCGCCTTCGCTCAATACGTTCAGACCCATTCGCCGTATTACCGCCAGATCATGCAAGCGCAAGGAATCAATGCCGCCACCTGCCAGCCGAGCGACTTTCCCGTGCTCACCAAAGGCCTGCTGCGCGAGAACTTCGACCGAATTGTCACGGACCGCCGGGTCCGGCGCGAGCCGATAGTGGAATTTTTGCAGCACTCACGCGAGCCGCACGAGCTCTACCGGGGTCGTTTCATCGTACTGCACAGCTCGGGCTCTTCCGGAGAGGTTGGCCATTTTGTGTTTTCTAGGACCGATTGGATGCGCGGCTTCGCGGCGCTAACGCGGCTCTATGAGCCTCGGCTGCGACGCACGAAGTGCGCGTTTTATGGAGCGACGGGCGGGCATTTCGGCGGGGTCTCTTGGGCATTTACGCCGTCACAGCATTTTGGGCGCTATGCGTTTGACGTTCGGGGACTTGATGTCAACGCGCCACTTGAGCAGAGCCTGAAGCAACTTGACGAGTTTCAGCCGCACATCCTTGCGGGCTACGCGACCGGAAACAAGATTCTGGCGCAGGCGCAGACGCAGGGGCGGTTACAGATTCACCCGGAGAGCGTACTTTGCGGGGCCGAGTCCCTCTCGGCAGCCGATCAACAGTGGATGGGACAAGTGTTCGGCTGCCCTTGCGTCAACATCTACGGCGCTTCGGAAACGATGTTAATGGGTATTGCGCGCCCAGGTGATCCGGGCATGACGCTGTTTGACGACGACTTGATCTTTGAGGCGGCAGTTGACCACATACTGGTGACAAACCTGTTTAATCGCACGATGCCCCTGATTCGCTATCGTCTGAGCGACACCTTGCGCTTTACGGACCGCATGAGCCCCTATGGCCATTACCCGGTGATCGAGCCGCTCGTCGGACGCGAGGAGTGGGTGCCACAATTTCGCAACGCACTGGGGCAAACAGAGTTCCTCAGCGCGCTTGCCATTGACGAAGTTTCGGTGCCAGGCGTTTGGCGGTTTCAATTGCGCTGCCAGGACGAGACATCTTTTCGCTTCGCGGTTTGCCTGGATGCCGGTCTGGATACTTCGCAGCGAACGCGCGCAATCGAGGCCGTGCACAGGCTACTGCGCGAGATCCTGAACAAGAAGGGTCTGAGTAATGTTACGTTTGCTGTCGATGTTGTCGAGGACATTCCCGTTAATCCTGTCACTCGAAAATTTCAGTTGGTGCTTGCGCCGGCGCGCGCATCCTGAGCATAAATGGGCTACGCAAACAGCAGTCAGACCTCAAAAGCGTGGATCGCTGCCCGCGCGCGGGCGCGCAAAGCTAGGATTGGGGACGAACGTGACCGCTGCCCCTTTCGCGCAAGATACGCCGCAGTTTGCCGCCAGCGCCATCACGCTGCGGCTGCGTCGGCGCTAGATCAATTCGCACTGACTGCAGACCTTGGGAATCAAGGAAGGCGCGCAGAGCGGATTGCGCTCGAAGGGCCTTGTCCTGTTCGCGTGCACCTAGCCGCAGGCTCAACGTGCTTGG
>Ga0187769_10001887_pt1 | contig 12123 bp, 14 predicted proteins | sample 0116_SJ02_MP02_1_FD_133140 | JGI IMG/M metagenome (GOLD analysis project Ga0187769, IMG submission 133140) | Tropical peat soil microbial communities from peatlands in Department of Meta, Colombia - 0116_SJ02_MP02_10_MG | ecosystem: Environmental > Terrestrial > Soil > Wetlands > Peat | place... | reverse complement strand
GCTCCTCCAAGGTGTAGGATTTGCGTACCCCAGGGTCATCATTTCATAGCCGCCAGTGAGCTCCACCACTTTTCCCTCGGGGTTGACGAGGTGCCCACTGTCGACGAGCACCGAGTCGACTTCGAACTTGTCGTCATTCCCTGGAGAGATGTAGCAGGTGACATCTGTCCCCTTCAACCTCTCTTGAACCAGTTCAACCCAGGATTGAAGGGAAGATACCATCGCGTCGTTAAATGCGCGCTCCTCTTTTGACTTGTCTGCCTGAAGTTCTTTTAGTTCCTTGGGAGTCGTGACCATCGGGTATTGGCCCGCATCTAGAAGCATCTTCTTCGTCTCGTCCAATTTTTCTGTCTTGACAGTCTTGTCTTCACCAAAGAGAGTAAGTTTGTACGCTCCACTTTCTGTCTCGACGATGGGGATTAGTACCTTCCCAGTGATGTCTCCCCCAAGAATTAGGCAGTCAGCCTTGTAGACCTTGGCGGCATTGAGGAACTTCCTAAAACACTTGTCTGACGCGTGGATATCTGTAATGAAGAAGAGTCTAGTCAAACGGATTGCCGCGTCTGACGTTTTGTATATAATGATACCACTGCTCATGACCTTCTATAAGGAGTAACAAGAGCCATGAGATAGGCCCCCAGACGCACTTCTAGGCGAGTCATCTTTTTCTATTGTCTTAGACTGTGAATCTAGCAATGAGGGTGGAGAGCGCGGGCGACCTGATCTTCTGGACATATTACATGATCAACTGGAAAACGACAGTGCAGGTTCAGTCTGATCAATTGTGCGCTCAGTGTGGGGAACCGATGAAAAAGGGCGAGCAAGCCATTGACTCGAAGGGAAACAGGTTCGACTGCTACGTCTGCCACACTGACAAGAGGGTCATATGGCTGAAGGCGTAGCAGTGTTTGACGGAGGTTTGTCCCTAAAGCCTTCGCCGTATCGATGTGGCCTCGTGAAGTTCTTGGCCAGCTTCCTTTCGAAAGCCTCATCGAGGTTCGCGTTGGGGGCGATCAGTCTGGACGCGTCAAGCACGTAGAAGATGACGTCAATCAGTTCTTCGATTGTCTCCTCCTCCGGTTTTCCCTTTTTCCATGAATCCCCGGCCTCACCGAGCTCGATGAAGGCGAAAAGTAGCTTCTTCGGGACCTCGTCCGGGGTGTTACCGAAACCCTTAGTCACAACGAGCTCTCCGACCTTCCTCTTTGCGTCTTCGAAGGACGGCACGATTCCCGCAGCCACGCCCGTGAGCTCTATGAAGCTTTTCCCTTCGGCGCAACGACGGTCTTGTAGTAGGGGCATCTTTCCCTGAGAGTGCACGAACCGCACTTGGGGCCAATGGGCTTGCAGGTCGTCTGCCCGAACCGGACGAAGAGATCGTTCAAGTCGAGCCAGTATCTCCTCGGGACGCTTTGCACGAGTTGCGCCTCTGTTTCCTCCGGGGACTTGGTGTGGACAAGCCCGAGTCTGTTTGAAATTCTGTGGACATGTGTGTCCACAGGGATGGCTGGCTTGTTGAACCCATAGACTAAGACGCAGTTGGCGGTCTTCCTCCCAACCGAGTGCAGTTTCAACAGGTCGTCCATCTCGTCAGGGACCTCCCCGTTGAACTCATCGAGGAGTTGCTTCGACACAGTGATTACGCTTCTCGCCTTCATGTTATAGAATCCCGACGGCCTAATCAGCTTCTTCACCTGACGGACGTCCGCCCGCGAAAGCTCTTTGGGTGACTTGTATCGCGAAAACAGGTTTTCAGAAGCTATGGTCGTGTTTTCATCTCTTGTCCTTTGGGACAGGATTGTGCTAATCAAGACACGGAAAGGGTCTCCCTTTTCGACATCTTGGAGCTGAGCAAGGGCGGTAGCGCGCCTATCCTCTGAGCCATAGACCATCTGCCGGATTCTCCGAAGCGTCTGGCCTATGCTCAGTTTTCCTCTATCACCCACGGCTCCTTCCTGTACCAGTTCGCCACTTCTTCGCAGGCGGCCTGCTGACTAATCTCGGGGTGAAACCCTAACTGAGACCAACCTCTCTGCTCTTCGACAAGAAGCCCTGCACGGAGCTGCTCAGCGGTGTAAGACGGAAGCCTCGACTTCGAGAATGTCCCTTCTTTACGGACCTCGGCCCCAACACCAAGTGAAGACGCCAGCCCACGCGCAAGGTCCTCCGGTGTGGAATCAAACGATTTCACTTGGAAGATCGATCCTGTCGTAACACTACCCGATGCGGCGCAGTACAGCGCCCTTGCAACATCGAGGGGATGAGCAAACGACATCGAGCCGGATGCAGGCAAGACTGCTCTCCCGGATTTGATCATACGAATGAGTGGAATTGTAAGCGTACTATCCCTCGATCCGAAACCCCTGACAGATCGGATCATGACGATCCTTGGAAGCACACTGCGTCTAGAGAACTCAAGAAGCAGCCTCTCCGCCTCAGCCTTCGCCTCCTGGTACTCCCCCCGAGGTCTGGGTATCCCCCCTTCGGGCACATTCTTTGTCCCGAAGCCGCAGACGTCAAGTGTGCTCAGGTGAATCACCGTCTTCACCCCCATTTCGGTCGCCACCTCAAGAAGGTTCAGGATTCCTTCGGTATTTGTCCGCATGAACTCAGAGCCGCGATCAGGCATTGGTGATGCCAAATTGTAGACGTTGTCGGCACCCTCCATTGCTTCATGAAGTGATTGATGGTCAAGAAGGTCAGCTTCAATCGCTTGGACGCCCCTCGAGTCCATGATCTTCAGATGAGAACCCCGTCTGAAGGTGCCTTTCGAAATCTCGCCCTGCTGGAAGAGGAACTCTACAAGATGACCACCAACGAACCCCGTCCCACCGATTAGAAGGTTCAGCTCTGAGGGCCTGCCTTCTTAGTGGTGAAGATGTTCATGTGAGTGCTTTTCTCCTTCCGGAGGCCTTGCGTCGAATTCTCCCCTCACCAGCCTCAGCTGCATGTCCTCTTCGAACTTCGCAAAGTCGCCCGTCAGCTTTTGAAGCCGTTTCATTGCTGCCTTTGAAAACTGGGGAGAGAAGTTTTGCCCTCCAAATCTGCCATACGCCACTCCAGAAAAACGAACCTTCTCTCCCTTTAGCTCGACAAAGCCACGAATTAGATTAGCGACTTCTCCCTCACTTACATAGGTAACTGTGATAGAGTAACCCGGCAGAAGACTCAATTGCACCAGCCTTTGATAGGGACGGCTTAAACCCGACGGAGGATAAGTTTCATGTTGAGAGAAGCAGACCTAGAAGCGGTGGGCGAAAACAAACGAGCCGGTATGCAATTGAGTCCTAAGGCGGACTTCTCGCCTCAAACTTCGAAGTCTGGGGGACGGTAGCGGGCCTGCACCATCTCTTTGAGCGAGGTCACAAGTGTGAAGCTAGAGTTCACTATGTCTGTCTGAGTAAGCATTCCTACCAGTTCTTCGCCTTCCATGACTGGGAGTTTCTTGACCCTACCAGCGGCCATCATCTTGGCCGCGACCTCAATCCTCTCGTTTGGCGAGACCGTAACTAGCCGCTTCCTAGCGATAGACACTGTAGCCTCAGCCGGGTCAAGCCCCCTTGCAACGGCACGCGAGACGTCTCCCTCCGTGACGATACCCACAGGCTTCTTTCCATCGGCGACCACCAGTGAACCGATTTTCCATTTCGCCATGACCTTCGCCGCTTCACGGATGGTAGCAGCCACGGGAATGGTCTTGACTTTCCTCGTCATAACATCTTTCACGTAAATCAGGCTCGATTTCACCTTACCACCAAGACGGGACACTCAGAATGACTTACGAGGCCGCTTGAGACACTTCCCAAGATGAGCTTCTTGAAACCTGTCATGCCCCTTGTTCCGACCACGATAAGCCCTGCCTTCTCGGACGCTGCGAACTCGAGTATCGCCTGGACGGTTGAACCGGCTCCTATTAGCTCGCCCTTTGCCTTCACTCCCCGGGACGACGCGAGCTCAATCCCCTGGTTAAGGACATTCCTTGCCCTCTCCTTCGAGGCAGCAATGACCCCCTCGAACTCTGGGACGGGCATTGGAGCGACCCCGGTATAGGGCGGAAGCGCGCTAGAGTAGACGTGAACAATAATCAGCGTCGAAGCGTACTTCTCTGCTAGCGAACAGCCTAATTCGATTGCCCTGACCGAATCTCTCGACCCGTCAAAGGCCACCATTATCTTGCCGAAACCTACAAACCCTGGCGAAGTCACGAACGCGCTGGGAGCAAATTCGATAATTAAGCGTACGCCCTGTCCCCACGGATGATTTCCAACGCTGGAAATCGTATAACTGTCTTTTATCGGCCTACGAAGGTTCGGCATCCATGGGGAGACCCTGTTCATCCAAGTGAGATGATGAGTTTGCCTTCAACAAGAAAGACCGTGGATTCACGGGGCAGTTCCTGTCCTGGTCCCTTAACGGACCTTTTCAAGGCTTACAGGCAGGCCGGCGTCGGTGACGTGATTGATCTGCTTGCGACTGACCCTGTGGCCGAGAGCGACGTAGAAGCCTGGGCAACAAGGAGCGGCAACAGGGTCATAGAAGTCGTACACGAAACAGATTTCCTGAGGATAACTGTGGAGATCGTGAGAAAGGTGAGGTAGGTTGGCAGCAGCTCGCCGTAGTGGGGTCGGGAACCGGAGGAACCTTCGCTGCCAATACGTTGAGCTCTAAGTTGCATAAGCAGGTCCGCGAGGGGAAGGTCCAAATCGTTCTGATCGGCGAAGGATTCAGACACCACTTCCAGCCTGCCAACTTGGACATAGCATTCAAGGGAGCACATCCAGACGATCAGAGCAGGTCTGAGATGGATCTCTTGAACGAAGGGGTAACTTTCATTCCCGATCCGGCCGAAAAGATAGACCTTGAGAACAGAAGCATCGTCACCACCGGGGGAGATGTATTCGATTACGACAAGCTGATCCTGGCAACGGGCGCAGAAGCCTCCCCGCACTCGATTCCGGGACTGGCCGAGGGGTCCGTCTGTTTCCATACCGGGCAAGGCAACGCAGTCAAAGTGTGGGAATCGGTGAGCAGTTTCAAGAAGGGGAGGATTGGAGTGCTTATCGCCGGCGTTCCTCACAAGTGCCCGCCTTCGCCTGATGAAGCCCTTTTCCTCCTGGACGAGTATCTGAGACACAGAAAGGTAAGGAGAGAGGTCGAGTTGACACTCCTGACGCCCTATCCGAGGTCGTATCCTGCCGAAAGGATAGCCAAAGTCGTCGGGCATCTCTTCGACGAGAGGGGCATCAACGTCATCCCGTTCTTCAACGTGGATACTGTGGATCCCGCCGCCAGGAAGGTATTTTCTTTAGAAGGAGACGAGTTCGAATATGATCTGTTAATTGCCATTCCGCCACATCGTGGAACTGGGGTGATTCGCAAGTCAGGACTTGGAGATGAGGAGGGGTGGATAAGAACGGACAAGAAGACTATGCGAGTCCGAGGACATGACGACGTTTTTGCGATCGGCGATGCAACTGACATCCCGATTTCCAAATCAGGCGTGGTTGCACACCTCCAATCCAAGGTTGTCGCATCCAACATCGCGTTCGAGATCGAAGGCAAGGGGACAGTGCTGGAGTACAATGGGAGAATCAACTGCCCTATGGAAACCGGACACAGACAAGCGATCTTCGTTTCGGCAACCTATCAGAGACCCCCGGCGGACCAATCACCTTCATTCCTGAAGTATGCCATGAAGAAGGGATTCGGCACCATTTACTGGTCTGCCCTTACTGGAAGGTGGGAATGGTTGTTGGATACTTACTTGGGCGATATGAACGAAGAGTCGGGTTCTGTCCCATTCGTTGGGTAGGCCCGTGTCCGCCCCACCGGCGGGGAGGCTGTTCGAGGATAAAGCATCATACATAGGACACGGGATGGAATTAGGGAGCACGGCAGAATGGCTGAATATCGGACCTTTCAGGTCTGATAATCAGCGACGAAAATCGTCCCACCGGTATATATACGACTCAGTAGAATAGTGGTCCTACAGGAACGAACAAGAAAATGCAAGAAATACACAGCAAGTGGGCGAGCAGATTCATCTGGGCAGCAGTAGTCCAGGGCCTAGTCGCAGTCGTTGCCACCGTGCTCATCGTTGAGCCACTGACAGACTTCAACATCAACTGGTACTTCTCACCGGCCAAGGTCATCGCCAGCGGAGGCGGGGGAACATGGATGTTCACAGGGTACATCTGCTTCCTCGTCGTGGGGGTGATCGGATGCGCTGTAACGGCGCTCTTCTACTTCTACATCGAAGGCGTGAAGGGGAAGGTGTACAAGGGATTCGCAAACATCTTGGCCTGGGGGCACTACATACTCATGAACGTCGGCGTCACCGTCTCGATGGCCCTGATGATGTACGGCGGGTACCTTGCGGGTTGGTCTGGATCACCCGTGGCCGAGGGCGGCCTGGGCTACACTGACCTGCAGATTCACATCAACTATCTAAGTCACTACGTCAACCCAATCGGCGGGTTCATCGTGATCGCCTGCATCGGTGCACTCCTAGGCGGACTAGGATACATAGTCGGAAGCAGGGCAAAGTTGTAGCCCGCTTCCGTTTTTCCTTTTTCCTTTTTCCTTTTTCCTTCTTGGACAGCTCCACCTCCTACTTCTCTGATTTCAAGTCTCAGGATTTTAGGGCGGGACCGTTCTCACCCGTGAGATTCGCTTGAGCAGTCGGGGTCCCAGTGTGGGAGTGGCCCGTTGAAGCGTATCTTCCGTAAATCCGTCTGAGATGCGGCTTTCTTGGCTGTCTGTCATGGGCACTCGGAGTGTTAGAGAGTGACGAGGCCGCATGCTCGACGATCGCCTGATGTAGCTTGGCTTCTGTCACCTTGTCCCGAATGGGATGGGTGCGCACGCCGGGCGATCGAGGTCGAAGCATTTAATGGCCGGCTAACGACTCGGTTGAAGGAGGAGCTGACTATGAGCGACCAGTCGGGAAGGAGGAAGTACTGGTATGCCACGTTTCGGACAGCCGCCTTTATCGGAATCCTAGGGGCTCTGGTATGGACCATTGTGATGGTAATACCCATCTCACCTCTTTCGGAGATACCCCACATAATCGTAGGAGCTCCGGGAGAGTGGCTTTTGGTCGCGTATTTGCTTTACATCATGCTCGGCTGCGGGGCTTTTGGCTGGCTCTCTGGCCTCTTGAACGTCATGGAGAAACAGGAGAACCGCAGGGTCAGCTCCGTCATAATGTGGCCCGGATTCGTCATGCTCTTCGCTGGAGTAACCCTTAGCTGTGTCCTTTTAGGATACGCAGGAGCTTCTGGAGGATACGCATCAACGAGTGGCTCATCGCAATCGCTAAAACAGCTACTCACGCCTTATGTCGATCCAATAATTTCAACAACAATCGTCGCTGTGGCCGGGGCGGCGCTGGTGCTCCTGGCAATGGTAAGGGCCAGAGGCCCCTGAGATGCATGCATGCCCTCCTGGCCTTGCACGCTAATACTCGGTCGAAACTACTGCTGCCTTTAACCTGCATCGTTCTCGTTGTTCTTCAACCCGTCATAGTGGTAGCCGCACCCGCACCACAGTCAAATTCTGGGGCACCCCTTCCACAAGTCGAGGGACAGACGTCATGGGGTCTTGGAATCGTCGTCCCTGAGGGTTCCAACCTCTTAGGAGGGGAGAAAGTCAATTGGACTGAAATTAGCAACGTTACAGCAGTACTTCGGATTCCTGACCTCACCAATGTTTCAGCTGCGACGTACGCTGTGGTCTCGCTGATGACCCAGGATGGGCTTGTGTTACAGACAGCCTTCGGGGACCTTCCGGGAGAAGGGAGTTGGCTGGTATACGCGATGTTCATAGCGAACCCTGGCCAAGTTCCTCAACACTATACGTGGGCAACAAACGCGAGCCAACCAGCTGCAGGACCTGGAGACGTGGTATCCATATCTCTCTACCATTCTCTCCAGGGAACCTGGAGTTTTAGAGCGTCAAACCTGAACACGAGTATTTCAATCCAGAAGTCGTTTGGAGCGAACACCACGGCCCCCCTCAGGAGTGGAGACCAAGAGGTGCTCGCGCTCGAATCGTATGCCAGCGACTCGGCAATGTTTCACAATATGGGGAACATGACGATGCTCTCGTTGCTGCTGAATGAAAAGAAGGTAGAGTCAGGATGGTACTTGTTCGCCGATTGGGACATCATTCACAATCCTCTGTTTGTCGTTGGAGGCGCGGAACCCCTTTCGTTCGTCGACCTCTCCTTTCTTGGAGGTGGAACGGCGGTGTGGTACTACTCAGGCAATTGGGCGGAGGGGGGAGGGGCGATAGGAATCAATGTGACACTAGTTGCAATCGTGATTCTTCTTGGAGCAACACTTCTGACAATCTTCTTGGCAATTAAGTTCACAAATAGGCATGACCCGACTCCAAAGGGAGAGCTAGGAGTCGAGCGCCACAGTATTCAGGGGCGCACGGTTCTTGGCTCGGTGAAGAACTAGGTAGTCAGAGCTCGAGGGTCAGACAATGAGGAAAATTTCTCTCCTGATCTGTATATTTGCGCTAGGAGGGGTCGTTTTGATCTTAGGAGGATTGATCTTTCCGCAGACAGATTTCGGGGTCGAGGAGGGTCTCTTCGAAATCGGGGAGGGTTTTCTGGTCTCCGCTTTCTTGTTTCTCGCGATTAAGGCCATTCCTGATAAACCCAAGATTAGGAACTCGTTGCTGTCGCTTCTTGGAGGGGCATCCGCTGTCATGGCTTGCTTTGTGCTACTCGTTCTACATATGGGCTGGTACTGTCATGCACTTTATTGGGGAGGGTCTTGGGCCTGCGCAAACCTACTGAACTATAGCAGAGTGAACTGGTTCATAATGCCATTGAGATCCATTCTTCCCGTCCCTTTGACGGCTGAGGTCAGTTTTACGCTTGCAGCTATCTTTCTCTGCCTGAGATTCGGAGCGAGGTCCACAGTAAAGTGGTTTGTGATCCTGCTTTTGCTCGTATATGCTTTCGTTCTCTCACTCTATGACCCGGTCGAGATGCCTATTCAGCTGACGAGCTTTCTTACCATGAGTTATCATGGCATCCCGTTGTTGAGCAACCGGTTTTTTCTGCTGATGTCTGGAGCCACAACGGAGCTTGTGTTGATTGAAAACTGGCAGGTAACTTCGAGAGGTCACTAGAGGAGGAAAGAAGTAGAGGAGGCCCTTCTTAGTAAATGGATGATCTAACATATCTCTTTCAATGTCGACCAATTCATTTCTGAAGGCCAAGGAATCCCTCTTCAAGGGATACCCCCTGCAGGAAAAATCAGTTCCGAAATGGCTCACTATAGACTCAAATACGGTAATCTGGTCTTTTGTCGCGATTGGAGATAACAGAGCCTGAGCGGGTCCAGTCGTTGGTGCAGGGCCTGGCTGACGAATACTCCCGCAAGATCCTGCTCTCGGCCATTCCTGTCGCAAAGTCTGTGGAGGACATGAGCAGGGAAGAAGATATCCCGCTCAGCACGTGCTACAGGCGCGTCCACGAGCTGCTAGACGCACAACTCCTCGTCGTTGAGAAGATCATAGTCACGTCGGATGGCAAGAAGTATGAACTCTTGCGGAGCGCATACAAGGCAGTCAACGTCAGCTTCGTTGGAGGCGTAATGAAGGTGGATGCCACTGTTAACGAAGACGTAGCTGAGAAACTCAGGCGTCTCTGGTTGAGCATGAGGGTGGAAAAGTGATTTTCAAAATTGAGAACTGGGGCTCATCATTTATAGGGCGAAGGTTTGGGTGAAAATTCAAAGTTGGACCTGATTTACCTCAGCGCAGCGCAGGGACTGATACTTGTTCTTGGAGGCATAGTGGTCTTCTATGCATCCCGAGCCTACGGGAGGACAAAGAGCCTTTCGATGCTGTTATTGGGCCTGGGCTTTGCGTTCGTCACAGCCGGGGCATTGATTGCAGGAGTGTTATTCAACGTCGCGAACGTAAATCTGAGCACGGTCGAGTCTGTGCAAGCAGCCAGCCAGGCGATCGGATTTCTAATAATCGTCTACTCTCTGACCAGGACAAAGGACTAGCGCGGAGCACAACCAGCTCCGCATCCCGAGTCCAAGGGGCGTGCTCAAGCGTGATAGAAAAGTTCGAGGGGGATGTAGCCCTCAAGGACGGTTCGCTAGTCCACGTCAGAAGGGCGAGTATCAGCGACAGAAGTGCACTTTCTGATTTTTTTGAAGGCCTTTCTCAGGAATCGGTCATTTCTAGGTTCCTCAAGCACGATGTAGATCGCGGGGACCTTGTAAGCGAGCTTCTGTCGCCCGAGAGGAGGTTCTGCCTCGTAGGAATAAGGGATGGGAGGGTCGTGGGAGAGGGGGACTTCGCATTCCGTGGGACTGAGCCACCTGAAGTGGGTGTCAGTATCCTGGACACGTTCCACCACAGAGGCCTAGGCTCAATAATCCTTGGGCAACTCGCCCAGGCCGCCTCCGAATCGGGGATTGCATCGTTCAGTGCATCTACGGGAGCAGAGACTCACTATGCGCTAAACTTTGTGAGGAACCTAGGTTTCCCTTGCCAGATTCACGCCGCCCCTGGATGCGTTAAGGTGACCTTCCCCACTTCGATTAGGCCAGCCGGGATTGCGGCGTTCGAGCACCGCGAAGCAGACGCCGCAGTCGCTGCCGTGAGACGATTCTTGGAAGCTCGAAGCATTGCCGTGATTGGAGCGTCCAGAGACAGAATGACGATCGGCGGGGCGCTTTTTAGGAACATAGTTGATGCCGACTTCAACGGGCCGGTGTATCCCGTGAACAGAGACGCCGCGGTGGTCCAGTCGGCAGCAGCATACAGGTCAGTCCTCGACTGTCCGGGCCCGGTGGACCTAGCTTTCATAGTTGTGCCCGCAAAGTTCGTAGTGCCGACAGCCCGCGAGTGCGCCCAGAAAGGGGTGAAGGCACTCGTGGTGATTTCGTCTGGCTTCTCAGAAGTCGGAGGTGAGGGCGTCAAACTCCAAGAGGAGCTCGTGAGAGTCTGCAGGGAGTCGGGGATGCGACTGATTGGGCCAAACTGCATGGGCATAGTAAACACGAAGGCATCAGTCAGCCTCAACGGACAGTTTGCCCCGCCCCGGTCGATGCCAGGGAGGTTAGGTTTCCTGTCGCAGTCGGGGGCCCTCGGATACGCGATAATCGATCAGGCGAACAAGCTAGGCCTTGGGATGTCGAGCTTCATTTCAGTGGGAAACAAGGCGGACATCTCAAGCAACGACGCCATACAGTACTGGGAGAATGACAGTGAGACCGACGTGATACTGCTGCACCTTGAGTCCTTTGGGAACCCGAGGAAGTTCTCGAGACTTGCGAAGAGGGTGTCAAGGAAGAAGCCGATAGTCGTCGTCAAGGGCGGCCGGTCGGCCGCGGGCTTTAGGGCCACGCAGTCCCACACAGGGGCCCTTGTCGCCGCATCGGACGTTACCGTGGAAGCGCTCTTCAGGCAGGCCGGGATCATAAGAACTGATTCGCTTGGCGAGTTGTTCGATGTCGCCGCATTTCTGTCGACTCAGCCAGTACCGAAGGGGGATCGCGTGGCTATAATCACCAACGCCGGGGGCCCGGGAATTCTTGCTGCCGACGCTTGTGAGAGCCTGGGCATCAGGGTCCCGGAGCTGTCGCCCCAGACGAAGGAAGAACTGTCGAAGTTCCTCCCGTCCATTGCCGGTACCAAGAACCCCGTCGACATGTCCTCGGGTGCCAAGGCCGCCGACTATGACAACGCCATCCGGGCGGTGTCTAGCGACCCCAATGTGGACTCCATGATAGTCGTGTTCATACCTCCGATGGCCGTGAAGACAGAGGACGCCGCCGCGGCCATTACGAGGGCGACGAGGGAGCTCAAGGGCCGGCTCCCGGTGATCACAATCTTCATGGCCACCGAAGGGGTCACAGGACATCTGTCCGACGGCATCGTCAGAATCCCCTCATACCAATTCCCGGAGTTGGCGGCGCAGGCCTTGGCGCAGGCGGTCCGGTACGGCAGGTGGTTGGCGACCCCCACCGGCGCTGTCAAGGAATTCTCCGAGGCCAGCAAGCTGCAAGCCGCCGCATTGGTGTCAAAGGCCTTGGCCGGAAAAGAGGGCTGGCTCGACCCGGCCACCACGAGCACACTGCTCGG
>Ga0187769_10001886_pt1 | contig 12126 bp, 12 predicted proteins | sample 0116_SJ02_MP02_1_FD_133140 | JGI IMG/M metagenome (GOLD analysis project Ga0187769, IMG submission 133140) | Tropical peat soil microbial communities from peatlands in Department of Meta, Colombia - 0116_SJ02_MP02_10_MG | ecosystem: Environmental > Terrestrial > Soil > Wetlands > Peat | place... | reverse complement strand
CGGGGCGGCCAGCGCCCACTTGACGAGCCAGAGCCCGCGTGAGGGCGCGTCGTCATCGCAACGTACTCGGACGGGATCGTCCGGGATGTTCACCTGTTCCATGCTCGACACTTCCTGACTTGTCATCGCAGTCAACAAGACGGGGTGGTCGTCGCGGCCCCGAGGTCGCGGCTGATCTTCGCGGATATCCGGCGGTGACTTGTCGAACGCAGAAACATTGTCAGCGCCCAGGTCTGGAACCGGTCCGAGATCATCGCCGCCGGTTTGAGCACTGACTCACCGTGGGACACCTGCAGCGACGCCACCCGGGACACGGCCATGACCTTGCGTCGTCTGGTCTTCTCGTACCAGCGCAGCGCGCGTGAGAGATCACTGCTGCCGCGGTTCGCTCCATTTTTGAGATCCGAAAGCGCCTTGCACAACACCATCGTGTCGAGCAGCGCCTGATTGGTTCCCTGTGCGAGGGTGGGTGGCATCGTGTGCGCGGCATCGCCGAGCAACGTCAGCGCGCCGTGGCCCGGCCGGGGAATCGGATGCCGAAAATGCGGGAACGGCGAAGGAGCCAGATCGTCGTCAGTCAATGTCGCGAGTACTCGATCGACCGACTCGGACCATCCGGTGAAATGGGACCGGATTACGTCGATCGGACGTTCCGGTCTGATGAAGTCATCGGACCACGGCAGGTCGAACCACCACTGCACATTGGGACCTCCAGCCGGCCAGATGCCAGTGTTTCCGTGTTCGCCGATAACGACCAGTGCGACGTGCTTGTCGGCGACGTCTGGAAGGGTGGCAAGTCCCTGCCAGCTGCACCAGCCGGTCGGCTCGGCGTCCCGCGCGCCGACGACATTTCGGACCATCGAATGCATGCCATCCGCACCGATCAACACATCTCCTTCGGCCGAGCTGCCGTCTTCGAACTCGACCCGCACTCCATTGGGCGTACTGACCACCCAGAGCGCACGGGTGTTGCATCGGATGCGATCGGTCGGAAAGCTTTCCAGCAGCCGTTCAAGCAAGACTCGACGTGGAACCATCCGAACAGGTGCGCCCAGCCGGTTCACCATCGCCGTCACGTCCAAGGTGGCGATCGGGCGACCCGTGGACGTCAGAACTCTGACGGCGGACAGCAGCTGACCGGCCCCGTTCATATCGACGCCCAGGTGCCCCAGAACCGTCTCGCCGTTGGACCAGATGGTCACCGCGCCGCCACCCGCCTGCATGTCCGGCCGCCGTTCGAAGACGGTGACGTCATATCCGTCTCGCAGCAATCCACGAGCAATGGAAATGCCGCTGACACCGGCGCCGATGACAAGGATCCGAAGCGGCGGGGTCGGCGGCGCGTTCGGTACGTTCACAGCAGCCTTGGCCGGCACCGGTTCAGCGGCGGAAGCACGGGCTCGTCCACGCCGTCCATACTGCAACTCCCCAGGCCGATATGCAGGTCGCTCCAATTTGATTACGGGGGAGAGGAGCGCTGGGTTCAGATCTTGCGCGCGCTCGCGGTTGCGCGGTCAACTTCCCAGTACGCGCGCAGCGCCACCAGCTTGCCTTCGTCGTTGGCCTTGTAGGTGAACACCCCTTCGGCGGTGACTTGGTGTCCGGCCGCCGTGATGAGGATGTGGCCGACGTTGGCTTCCTCATGGCCGCATTGGTAGGTGTCGCGGAAATGGAACTCGATCTTGTCGGTCGGCGCAATCGCTTTGTCCCAAAACGCCGAGATGGCGTCGCGGCCGCGGTGACCCTTGCCCTCGGGGTCGAAATGCGACGGGCCGATCGGGTCCTCGACGATCGCGTCGTCGGCGAACACCGCCAGCCACGCCTCTTTGTCTCTTGCCGCGACCGCATCGCGGGAGCGCTTGCCCGCCAGGTGCGCAGGTGACTTGTTCATCTGTCTTGCCATCCCGAGTGGATATAGGTGTCGGCGAAGCGTTTCAGCGAGTCCTTCTTCTTCTCCAGCGGCGCGTCGAAACCCAGCCCGTCGAAAACCCAAGGGATGACGATGTTGTCGGTGACACCGACCTCGGCCAGTTCGCGGTGACCGTCCACGCCGAACTTATCGATGCAGACCGCCTGGTATTCGAATGGGACATCAGCCCGGTCATACTCGGCGAGCAACGCCTTGAGTTTGCCGATGGTTTCGGCGAGCTGGTCGCAGGTCATCATGGCGCTGGTCCAACCATCGCCGACCCGCGCGGCGCGCTTGAGCGCGACGTCAGTGTGACCGCCGACGTAGAACGGCACCGGTCGGCTGGGCGCCGGGCTCATCTGCAATCGGTCGAAGTCGTAGAACTCGCCGTGGAATTCGACCATTCCTCCGGCCAGCACGAGTTTGATGACCTCGATCATCTCGTCGACGCGTGTGCCGCGGCGCTTGTAGGGCACTCCGCACCATTCGAACTCTTCTGGCGCCCAGCCGATTCCCACACCGAAGCCGAACCTGTTGTTGGTCAGGTTCGCCACCGAGCCGACTTGGCGGGCCAGCAGCAGCGGGTTGCGCGAGCCCAGCTTCATCACGTTGGTGTAGAAAAACAGCTTCGAGGTGACCGCGCCCATCGCGCCGGCGGCGATCAGTGGATCGACCCACGGCGTGTCCTCGTTCCACATCCGTGAACCGTCGGGGGTGTAAGGGTAATCTGCGGCGGCCTTCTCCATGTAGAACAGCGAGTCCGGCAGCGCGATCGCGTCGAATCCCACCTCTTCGGCGGTTTTGGCGATGTCGACCAACTGATCGATCGGTCCCATCGCGATGCTGCAGGTGTATTTCACGGCTTATCGGCCCCCACCACCCACATCGAGTAATACTGCGAGCCACCACCGTAGGCGTGGCCAAGTGCCTTGCGCGCGTTCGGAACCTGGTGATCGCCGGCCTTGCCCATCACCTGGATGGCCGCCTCGGCGAACCGGATCAGACCGGACGCGCCGATCGGGTTCGACGACAGCACGCCGCCGGAGGCGTTGAGCGGGATCCGCCCGCCGATCTCGGTTTCGCCCGCCTCGGTGAGCTTCCAGCCTTCGCCCTCGGGCGCGAACCCGAGGTTCTCCAGCCACATCGGCTCAAACCACGAGAACGGCACGTAGATCTCGGCGGCGTCGATCTCGTCGATCGGGCTGGTGATGCCTGCTGCCTTCCATAGCGCCTTGGCGGCGTCACGGCCGGCCTGCGGGTTGACCTGGTCGCGGCCGGAGAACGCCAGCGGTTCGGTGCGCAACGCGGTGGCGTGAATCCATGCCACCGGATGGCCTTCGGCGACGCGCTTGTCGGCGACGTCCTCGTTACCGATCACCAAGGCACAAGCGCCGTCGGACGACGGGCAGGTCTCGTCGAAGCGAATGGGGTCCCACAGCATCTGCGATGCCATCACCTTTTCCAGCGTGATGTCCGGTTGATGCAAGTGCGCCAACGGGTTCTTGGCGCCGTTCAGCCGGTCCTTGACCGCGACCATGGCGCCGATGTGCGTCGGCGCACCGGATCGGCGGATGTAGGAACGCACGTGCGGAGCGAAGTAGCCGCCCGCGCCGGCGCCGACCGGCTTGGTGAACGGCACCGGAATGCTCAACGCCCACATGGCATTCGACTCAGACTGCTTCTCCCACGCCATCGCGAGCACGCGGCGGTACTTGCCCGACTGCACCAGGCTGGCCGCCACCACACCGGTCGACCCGCCCACCGAGCCCGCGGTGTGCACCCGGATCAGCGGCTTGCCGGTCGCGCCCACGGCGTCGGCCATGAACAGCTCCGGCATCATGACGCCCTCGAAGAAGTCGGGCGCCTTGCCAACCACTACCGCGTCGATGTCGTCCATGGTCGACCCGGAGTCGGCCAATGCCTTGTCGATGGCCTCGCGCACCAGGCCGTTCATCGAGACGTCCTGGCGCTTGGCGACGTACTTCGTCTGGCCGGTGCCGAGCACCGCAGCCAACTGCCCCGCCATCTTTATTTCCCTTCCAGCACGGCGACGAGATTCTGTTGCAACACCGGGCCGCCAGTCGCGTGCGCCAGCACCCGGCCTGCGGAGCCATCGAAAATGTGTTGTGCCGCAAAGCCGATGCGCTCCAGCCCGGCGCAAAACATCGGGTTGGCCGCCAGCGTGCCGCCCGACGGGTTGACCTTCGTCGACGACGGCAGGCCGATGGCCTCGGTCAGGATCAGCTGCTGATGGGTGAACGGCGCGTAGATCTCGGCCACCTCGATCGAGCTGGTGTCTCCGCCCGTGGCAGCCTTGGCCGAGGCCTGCGTCGACGGCGACGTGGTCAGGTCCCGGGCACCGAGGACCGGAGTCTCGATGCGGTGTTCGATCCCGGTGATCCACGCGGGGTGCTCCCGCAGCTCGCGGGCTTTGTCGCCGGCAGCCAGCACGATCGCCGCCGCGCCGTCGGTGATTGGCGCAATGTCATGGCGCCGAAGGGGATCGGCGAAGAACGGCCGGGCCAGCAGCTCGTCGATGCTCTTCGCCGGCCTCTCCGAGTCGGTGCGCTGAGCAACCGCGAAAGAGTCCAGGGCCACCTGCGCCATCTGTTCGGCCGTCCATTTGCCGGCGTCCAGGCCGAACCGGGCCTGCAGCCCGGCCATCGACACCGAATCCGGCCACAGCGGCGCGACGGTGTACGGATCGGTCTGCAGCGCGAGCACCCGGCGCAGGGTGCCGGCCGACGACTTGCCGAAGCCGTAGACAAGCGCGGTATCGATCTCACCGGTCAGCAGCTTGATGTAGGCCTCGTAGAGTGCCCAGGCGGCGTCCATCTCTACGTGCGACTCGTTGATCGGCGGCACCGCCCCGATCGAATCGATCGCAGAGATGAACGAAAACGCTCTGCCGGCAAGGTAATCCGACGAGCCGGAGCACCAGAAGCCGATATCGGTCTGCTCGAGCCCGAGTTCGTCGTACAGCGCGTGGAAGCACGGCATCAGCATTTCGACGCCGTTGGTGGTGCCGTAGGTGCGGCGCACATGCGGCGCATGGGCGAATCCGACGACTGCGACATCGCGATCGGTCACGTTATTCCCTCTTAACAGGTGGTGCTTAAAGGTGATGCTTATAGGTGTCGTAGTCGGCGTCAGGTTCGCCGGTCGGCTTGAAGTATTCGATGTTGTCGATGCCGAGGCCCCATTCCTCGCGGGGCTTCCACACCGCTTGCACCCGCATGCCCATCCGCACCTCAGAGGCGTCGATCTCCTGAATCAGGTGCAGGAAAGCGATATCGGCGCCGTCGAGCAGGACGTAGGCCGCGACATAGGGCGGCTTGATCCGCTGGCCGGCGAACGGGATGTTGATGATCGCGAACGTCGTCACAGTGCCCTTGTCGGGCAGCTCGACGAAGTTGTCGAGTTCGAGGCCGGTCGCCGGGTCTGCTTCCTTCGGCGGGAAGTACACCTTCCCGTCTTTGCCAGTGCGGGCGCCAAGCAGCGTGCCCTCTTCGAGAGCGCGCAGAAATGCGCTTTCGGGAAGCGAAGCGGTGTGCTGGATTTCGATGCTGCTTGGCGTTACCTGGACCGTCACCGGGTCGCGGTCGTCGGTCGTTTCGGGAACGGGCTCGGCCTCGTCACCGAGCGCGAAGTAGGCGATGTCGGTGATCGCGCCCGCCGGTTCGTCGACCCAATGGGCGTGCACCCGCGCCCCGGTGCTGATCGCGTCGGACGATCCAGCGTCGACGGCGTGCAGCAGTGGAATGTCGGCGCCGTCGAGCTTGATCAGCGCCCAGGCGAAGGGCCGGTCGAGGGGCTGGCCCTCCAGGGGCTCGGGTTGCCAGGTCCACGAGACCACGGTCCCGACACTGGCCACCGGTACGATCTCGGTCAATCGTTCGTAGGTCACGGGGTCGAACTCGGCGGGCGGGACGTAGACCCGGCCATCCGAGCCCCGGACACCGACGATGCGGCGCTCACGCAGGGCGGTGAAGAACTGGCTGAGGGTGGGTCCGACTGAACGGGTGTAGTCGAAGGACAGCTTCAGTGGTGCCGATAGCGGCGGCTGATGGGTATCGATCTGCACCGGGCTGCTTTGGCTGGTGGTCACAGCATCGAGTAGAACAGGTTCTAAGAATGGTTTCAAGATACGGTCGGGACCTGCAGGAAAGGCGGCTCTCATGAAGCTTGGACTCCAGCTGGGATATTGGGGCGCTCAGCCGCCCGACAACCACGCCGAACTGGTCGCCGCGGCCGAGGACGCCGGTTTCGACGCGGTGTTCACCGCCGAGGCGTGGGGATCGGACGCCTACACGCCGCTGGCCTGGTGGGGAGCGTCGACCCGACGGGTCCGGCTGGGCACCTCGGTGGTGCAACTGTCCGCGCGCACTCCGACCGCGTGCGCGATGGCGGCGCTGACGCTGGACCACCTCAGCGGGGGCCGGCACATCCTCGGTCTCGGGGTGTCGGGTCCGCAGGTGGTGGAGGGCTGGTACGGCCAGTCGTTCCCAAAGCCGCTGGCCCGCACTCGCGAATACATCGACATCATCCGGCAGGTGTGGGCCCGCGAGAAGCCGGTGACCAGCGACGGCCCGCACTATCCACTGCCGTTGACGGGGGAGCGCGCGACCGGTCTCGGCAAGCCGCTCAAGCCCATCACCCATCCGCTGCGGGCCGACATTCCGATCATGCTGGGTGCCGAGGGGCCGAAGAATGTCGCATTGGCCAGCGAGATCTGCGACGGCTGGCTGCCGATCTTCTACACGCCGCGAATGGCCGATACCTACAACGAGTGGTTGGACGAGGGGTTCGCCCGGCCCGGCGCGCGCCGTAGCCGCGAGGACTTCGAGATCTGCGCCACGGCAAACATCGTCATCACCGATGACCGCAGCGCCGCATTCTCCGCCATGAAGCCCTATATAGCCCTCTACATGGGTGGGATGGGTGCCGAAGACACCAACTTCCACGCCGACGTGTACCGCCGGATGGGCTATGCCGAGGTGGTCGACGACGTGACGAAGCTGTTTCGCAGCAACCAGAAGGACAAGGCAGCGACGATCATTCCGGACGACGTCATCGACGACGCGGCGCTCGTCGGAGACTTGGACTACGTGCGCAACCAGATCAAGGTCTGGGAGGCCGCGGGCGTCACGATGATGGTGGTCAGCGGTCGTAGCACCGAACAGATCAACCAACTGGCCTCCCTGGTCCAGTCAGGTTCTCAGCAGGTATTGCCCGACGAATAGAACACGTTCTAGATTGGCCCGATGACAGCCTCGCAGCACACCATCGCCGGCACGGTACTCACCATGCCGGTGCAGATCCGCAGGGCAAATCAGCACATGGCGATGTTCTCGATCGATGCCGACGCCGCCCAGCATCTGATCGACTACAGCGGTCTGCAGGTCTGCCGTTACCTGCCCGGGCGCGCGATCGTGGTCCTGATGCTGATGCACTACATCGATGGCGACCTGGGCCAATACTACGAATTCGGCACCAGCGTGATGGTCAACCCGCCCGGCGCTCCTCCTAACTCCAAGCCGGGTGGCCTACGAGCCCTGCAGTCGGCCGGTGCCTTCATCCACCATCTGCCCGTCGACCAGGCGTTCACGCTTGAGGCGGGAACCAAGATCTGGGGCTACCCGAAAGTCATGGCGGACTTCTCCGTTCGAGAAGACCGTCAGTTCGGGTTCGACTGCAGTATCGATGGGCAACTGGTGATCGGCATGGAATTTCGTCCCGGCCTGCCGATTCGGCTGACCCCGCGCCAGCAGGTGCAGCGCAGTTACTCGCATCGCGACGGGGTCACGCGGGAGACGTCCTTCGAACACACGCTGGACGGTGTGCGGACCCGACTTGGTGGAGTTCGGGTCCGGCTGGGCGATCATCCTTATGCGAAAGAGTTGGCGTCGCTGGGTCTTCCGAAGCGCGCGATGTTGTCCAGCTCTGCTGACCGGGTACAAATGACATTCGGCGATGCTCAGGAGATCTCATGACAATGGCTTCAACGACCAGACCAGATGTCGATCTGACGGACGGCACTTTCTACGCGGGTGACTCCCACGCCGTCTACCGCTGGATGCGGGAGAACGAGCCGGTGTTCCGGGACCGCAACGGGCTGGCCGCCGCGTCGACGTATCAGGCTGTTATCGGAGCTGAACGCAACCCCGGGTTGTTCTCGAATGCCGGCGGCATCCGGCCCGACCAACCGGGCGTCGAGATGATGATCGAGATGGACGATCCGCAACATCTGTTGCGCCGCAAGCTCGTCAACTACGGGTTCACCCGCAAGCGAGTGAAGAATCTCGAGGCCTCGATCACCTCGCTGTGCGACACGCTGATCGACGCGGTGTGTCAGCGCGGCGAGTGTGACTTCGTCTGGGATCTTGCGGCGCCCCTTCCGATGGCGGTCATCGGGGACATGCTCGGTGTGCGTCCGGAGGACCGCGAGATGTTCCTCAAATGGTCCGACGAGCTGGTCAGTACCTTGAGCAGCACAGCGGCCGAAGAAGACATGCAGATCACGATGAATGCCTTCGCCGCCTACACCGAATACATGACGGGGATGATCGAGGCCCGCAAGAAGGAGCCGACCGACGATCTGGTCAGCGTTCTGGTGCATGCGGAGGTCGAAGGATCGCGCCTGGAAGACCACCAGATCGTCACCGAGGTTCTGCTGCTGCTGATCGGCGGCGACGAGACCACCCGTCACACGCTGTCCGGCGGGACCAGGCAGCTGCTGCAGCATCCTGATCAACACCAGCGTCTGGTCAACGACCTGGGATTGCTGCCGAACGCGATCGAGGAGATGCTGCGCTGGACCGCACCGGTGAAGAACATGGCCCGCACGATCACCGCCGACAACGAGTTCCACGGCACCCAGCTGCACCAGGGCGAGAAGATGATCCTGTTGTTCGAGTCGGCGAACTTCGACGAAAAGGTCTTCGACGATCCGGAAAGCTTCAACATCGAGCGCTACCCGAACAACCACCTCGCATTCGGCTTCGGGACGCACTTCTGCCTGGGCAACCAACTTGCCCGGTTAGAGCTGTCGATCATGCAAACTCGACTGCTGCAACGCATTCCGGACATGCGGCTGGCGTCGGATGCAGACCTGCCGCTGAGGCCGGCGAACTTCGTGTCCGGCCTGGAGAAAATGCCGGTGGCGTTCACCCCGACTGCGCCAGTACTCGGCTGACAGCCTGGAAGCTACTGCCTATGGGGATAGCCCGCAATTGTGCGCTGCCCGAGTCGAAGGTCGCAATGCGTTTGTGAACGCGGTCGTTAACGCAAAAGTATTCATCTGGCAAAGGCAACGCCATGTAGGCGGGTGACCAGAACCGCGTCACATTGCTGGCGAATCCGTCGGCAACCCAGATTGCGTAATCACGCACAAGACTGCGACGTGGATGAGAGCATGGGGCATGGACCCGGCTTGCTGTATGGGTACCGCACGCTTCTCGGCAAGCGTGTGCGTGTCGACTACTCCACATTGGTCGGTCAACCACTGGAATTCCTTATTGCTTTCGACCACAAGGGTCAACTCGTGCGCGCCTCGGAAGATATCTCCCCATGCCTGCCTGAGCTCTCCCGAAGGGTCGAAGATGTGAAACCTGGAGTTACTGGGGCAAAGACGACAACACAATCCGCACGCAACCGGGGTGCGCATCAGGCCATGCGAGAAACCGTCGCTTTAGTCGACAACAATGTCGTGTGAACATGGGCGGATCTCAGATGCGGATAGCAGTGATTGGAACCGGTTATCTGGGTACAGCCCATGCTGCTTGCATGGCACAAATTGGCCATGATGTGCTGGGCGTGGATATCGACCCGGGCAAAGTAGCCAAGCTCCAGTCCGGTGAAGTGCCCTTCTTTGAACCCGGCATCGAGAACCTCGTGAGAGACAACCTAGCGTCGGGGCGTCTCCGGTTTACCGACTCTTACGAGGAAGCGGCAGATTTCGCGGACGTGCACTTTCTTACGGTAGGCACGCCACAAAACGAAACGGGCTTGGGTGCGAACCTATCGTACCTACATGCGGCGATCGATGCTCTGTCTCCGCACGTGAATCGACCGGCTCTAATCGTGGGCAAGTCGACCGTACCGGTGGGCACAGCGGAGCGTTTGAAAAGACGTACGCGAACCTTGGCGCCTGCAGGTGACGACATAGAACTCGCCTGGAACCCGGAGTTCCTCCGCGAAGGTTTTGCCGTGCACGATACTCTGCACCCGGATCGCATTGTCGTAGGTGTGGAACACCCCCACGAGAACCGGGCAGCGAAAACGCTGGCAGAGCTATACAGTCCGTTATCGGCTAACCATGACATTCCGTTTTTGGTAACAAATCTGGCGACCGCCGAGTTGGCCAAAGTCGCGGCTAACGCTTTTCTCGCCACGAAGATCTCGTTCATCAACGCGATTTCTGAAGTGTGCGAAGCTACATCCGCCGATGTGACCATGCTGGCCGGCGCAATCGGGGTTGACAAGCGTATCGGGCGGGAGTTCCTCGATGCCGGGCTGGGTTTTGGCGGCGGATGCCTGCCGAAAGACATACGTGCCTTCATGACCCGCGCAGAGGAGCTGGGCCTCGGTGATGTCGTCACATTTTTGCAGGTCGTCGACAACATCAACATTAGACAACGCAGCCGTGTAATCGATGCCACTCGCGAAATTTGTGGGTCCCTGGTCGGGACGAGAGCGGCGGTTCTTGGCGTTGCCTTCAAGCCGAACTCAGACGATATTCGTGACTCGCCGGCACTAGATGTGGCTGGGCAATTACAGCTACAGGGGGCCATTGTCAGTGTGTTCGATCCCAAAGCCATGGACAACGCCCGGCATCTATTCCCGACGCTCAATTATTCGTTGTCAACCCTCGACGCATGTAAGGGGGCCGATGTGGTTCTGATTCTCACCGAGTGGGATGAATTTCGGAAACTGCAACCGGAAAAGCTTGAAGCGGTAACCAAGTCGAAGCGCATCATCGATGCTCGTAATTGCCTTGACCCGCAGCGCTGGCGTGCTGCCGGCTGGAATTACCAGGGCTTCGGGCGTCCATGATGTTGCCACAAACAAGTCAGGCGCACCCACACGGAGAAGAGCCGTGAGAGTCCTCATTACCGGTGGCGCTGGATTTCTCGGATCACATCTGTGCGATCTGCTGATCGCCAGCGACCACACTGTTGTATGCCTTGACGATCTCTCAACCGGCTGCCGCACCAACATCGACCATCTCGGTACGTCTCCCAAATTCTCATTCATTGAGGCGAGCGTCCTGGAAAAGGTTGATGTCGAGGGCAGATTCGATGGTGTGATTCACCTCGCCAGCCCCGCATCGCCGTTCGCTTATCTGGACAGGCCCATCTTCACTCTGCGCACCGGGTCGGAGGGAACACGGAATGTACTCGATTTCGCCATGGCCAAATCTGCACGTTTTATCCTCGCGTCAAGTAGTGAGGTTTATGGTGAGCCCCTCCTTCACCCGCAGACCGAAGAATATTGGGGCAACGTCAACCCCGCCGGACCCCGAAGCGTCTATGACGAGGCTAAGCGTTACGCAGAAGCTTTGACAACGGCCTACCGCATGTCCTGTGGTGCAGACACAGGAATTCTGCGTATCTTCAACACCTACGGGCCTCGGATGCACGCAGACGACGGGCGAGTTGTTTCATCTTTCATTGACCAGGCCCTGAATTCCAAACCCCTAACCGTTTTCGGAGATGGAGCCCAAACGAGAAGTCTTTGCTATGTGGACGACTTGGTTCAAGGCATCCTGGCGATGCTGGAGGCCGACGACCCGGGACCAATCAACCTCGGCAATCCGGTGGAACTCACCGTTCTCCAGATCGCTGAATTGGTGATCGAACTAACGGGTTCACTTTCCCCGCTAGAGTTACATCCGCTGCCGCAAGATGACCCGACCCGTCGGCGGCCCGATATCACGAGAGCGCGTGATCGGCTTGGATGGCACCCTCAGGTCTCGGTACGTGGGGGGATTGCGCGCACTATCGAGTGGCATGCCGAGCAACTCCAGGAAACCAGGCGTCGTGAACGCGCATCATGACCCAACCAGGGTCGACGTTAGGCACCTGACGAAGACGTTTGGGACATTTCGTGCCGTGGATGACGTTTCATTCTCCGTATCCGAAAAAGAAATCGTCGGCCTTGTCGGTCCGAATGGGGCAGGCAAGTCGACGATCGTGCACATGCTGTTGGGGCTGATT
>Ga0187769_10001885_pt1 | contig 12128 bp, 7 predicted proteins | sample 0116_SJ02_MP02_1_FD_133140 | JGI IMG/M metagenome (GOLD analysis project Ga0187769, IMG submission 133140) | Tropical peat soil microbial communities from peatlands in Department of Meta, Colombia - 0116_SJ02_MP02_10_MG | ecosystem: Environmental > Terrestrial > Soil > Wetlands > Peat | place... | reverse complement strand
GTTGAGCTCGAGCGTGAAGAAGAGCGTGCGCGCCGAGATATCCGTCACCTTCTCGCGCATGTCCTGGGCCTGGCGCGAGATCGTGGGGTCCGTCATCTCGGCGGCGTGGCGCAACTCGGCGTAGCTCGAGAGGCGCCCGAGGGTCTCCGCGATCCTCTCGTACTCGGCGATGGCAGCCGCGAGCTCGGCGCCCGCGAGGCCGGCGAGCTTGCCCTGATAGTGCTGCGCGAAATCGGCCGCGGCGGCCGCACTCTCCGCGAGATCGCGGGCAAGCTCGGCCGATTGGGGGCCCGGATAGAGATCGCTCAGGTCCCATTCGGGCAAGCTGCCGAGGCCGTCCGCCTTGGGCCGCTCGGCCGCCGTCGCATCGCTCATCTCGTTCTCCTCGCGCGAGGAAGCCATATAGGGTGCCCCGCGGCCCGCGCCAAGCGTTTTGGCGCTTCCGTAAATCGCCGGGACATGTCAAGAAGCTACCCCGCAACCCGTCCGCGGCGCGTCACGGCTCTGTGAACGACCGCCCGAGAGCGGGACGTGGGGGACACGCCATGGATTACAAGAAAATTCCCAACCTTGCCCGCATGTTTTTAGACCGCGCGCACGAGCGCGGCAAGCGGCCCTTCCTGTGGGACAAGCACGACGATCGCTACCGGCCGATTTCCTGGGCGGAGGCGGCGAGCGTGGTGAGCCGGCTCTCCCGCGGGCTCAGGGCGCTCGGCATCGCGCGCGGCGACCGCGTGGCGCTCGTCTCCGAGAACCGGCCCGAGTGGGCGCTTGCCGACCTCGCGATCATGGCGGCGGGCGCCATCGCGGTGCCCGGCTATGTCACCAATACGGCCGACGACCACCGTCATATCCTGCACAATACCGGTGCCAAGGCTGCCATTCTGTCCTCCCGCAAGCTCGCCCCCAATTTGCTTGCGGCGGCGCGCCAGTGTCCCGCCATGCGCTTCGTCGTGGCGATCGAGCCGCTCGGCTTGACCCAGCATCCCGGGATCGACGTGCTCGCCTGGGACGAGGTCTTGCGGCGCGGCGCGGAGATGCCGGACGACGTGGCGGCGCTCGTGGACTCGCTAGAGCGCAGCGACGCGTGCTGCATCATTCACACCTCCGGCACCGGCGGCGTGCCGCGCGGGGCGACGCTCAGCCACGGCGCCATCATCTGCAACTGCATGGGGGCCGAAGTCCTGTTGCGTCAGCTCGGCCTCGAGGACGAGGTCTTCCTCTCCTTCCTGCCGCTCTCCCATTCCTACGAGCATGCCGCGGGCCTCTTCTTCCCCATCTCGATCGGCGCCCAGATCTACTACGCCGAGGGGGCCGAGACGCTCGCCGCCAACATGCTCGAGGCGCGCCCCACCATCATGACCGCCGTGCCACGACTTTACGAGACGCTGCACGGCCGTCTCTCAGGCGCCATCAAGCGACAAGGCGGGCTCAAGAGGAAGCTCTTCCTGAAGGCGGTCGAGCTCGGCAGCAAACGCTACAAGGCACCCGCAAGCCTCGGCTTCTCCGAGCGCGTCGAGGACGCGGCGCTCGATCTCCTTGTGCGCAGGAAGGTGAAGGCGCGTTTCGGCGGCCGGCTCAAGGCGCTCGTTTCCGGCGGCGCGCCGCTCAATCTGGAGATCGGCACCTTTTTCACCGCGCTCGGCCTGCGCCTGCTGCAAGGCTACGGCCAGACCGAAGCGGCCCCCGTGGTCAGCTGCAACCCGCCGCACATGGTGAAAATCCATACCGTCGGCCCGCCGCTCAAGGAGGTCGAGGTGAAGATCGCCGAGGACGGCGAGCTCCTGGTGCGCGGCGAGCTCGTCATGCTCGGCTACTGGAACGATCCGGAGGGCACCGCCCAAGTCCTCAAGGACGGCTGGCTCCATACCGGCGACATCGGCCTCCTCGACGAGGACGGCTACATCCAGATCACCGACCGCAAGAAGGACATCATCGTGAACTCGGGCGGCGACAACGTCTCGCCGCAGCGGGTCGAGGGCTTCCTCACGCTCGAGCCGGAGATCGCGCAGGCCATGATCTACGGCGACAAGCAGCCCTACCTCGTCGCCCTCTTGGTACCGCGCAAGGAGTTCGCCGAGGAGTGGGCGGCGAGCGCCGGACAACCGCCCGAGCTCGCCGGGCTCGTCGGCGAGAAGGCCTTCCGCGACGCGGTCGGCCAGGCGGTCGAGCGCGTCAATGCCAAGCTCTCCCCGATCGAGCGCGTGCGCCGCTTCGCGCTCGCGCGCGAGCCCTTCAGCCTCGAGAACAACATGCTCACACCCTCGCTCAAGATCCGCCGGCACGTGATCAAGGCGGCCTACGGCGCCACGCTCGACGCGCTCTATTAGGGCGTGACCGCGTAAGCACGCGCGCAGTCCGGCAGCGGCCGCTTTTGATCAGTAAGCGGCCGTCAGTCACGGCAGGGGATGCTTCGGGGAGGTGCCAAAAGCGGACGTCCAAAATGGGCGGCTGATCGACGCGGTGGGGCTATGCATGAGACACCGCTGACCGATTTTTTAGGAACGATTTTTTGAATTTGAACCGTTATTCGTCGCGGAACAGTAAGAGTCGGGACCGCACAGTCCTCACTTCGAGCACGCGGTGGCCTAGACCCTACAATTGTTGACGCCGCTCTGGACGCACTTGTTCTGCGCCGCCACGCCCGCTTGGCTCTCGCTATCGCCAAGGCCCCAGAATGTGGTCGCGCCGTAGCTGGCGGCCGGGGCGAACGACTCCGCGCAGCCGGCCCCGACCGGCCCATACTCGATGCATTGGCCCGTTTTGGGATCCCACCTGTTGCACTCATGTGGGCAATAAGCCTGAACCCGAGTCGGCGCACCCGCCGCTAGCGCGAGCAAGACGCCAAGCGCGGCCGCTGCAATTCTTTTTGCTTGTCTCACGGCTCGCTCCTATGCGTTCGGCCAGAACTAACCGATCACAGGGCGCTTAACTGGCATCACCCCCGTTGTGTCGCACCAAAGCTCAGGTCATTTATTGCAGTCGATGACCTGTACCTTGCATTGACCGGGGTTGGCCTTCTGGCAATCCTTCATCGCAGCGAGGCTCGCGGCGTCGCGCGTATTGCGCGACGCTGCGCCCCAACCCGTCCGATCGGTCGCCATCGTCGCCAGCGCTCCGCACTGTCCCGGACCGATCTCGATTACGATCTTGCAGCCGCGGGTGCCGCATTCATTGAGCGCTTGAGAGTTAGCTACCGCTGCCGTGGCGAGGTGCCAGCTATACCCAAACCTCCCTGTCCCGGCGTCGTAGGCGATCGCACCATACTCGGCGTCGGAGGCCGCAATGGAAAACGCTGGCACAAGTAACCCTGCTGCGCCCAAGACGAAGCTCAGAACCAGGGCGGCGAGAAATCGAGGTGTCATGGCATTACCCCCATCAGTCTGCCGAAGAATAGCACGACGCGTCGGCAATAATGGCCGCCGACAGTGTTACGGTTTGGTCACGTCGCGAGCTTACCCCACTCACACAGAGGCCGATAGTATAGGCACATTTCGCACCCCTAGCCGTCCGCCTTTGGCGCGTCGGACACTCTGCTTTTGAAACGCCGACCTTCGCTGATAAAGACACCCTCTTCGAAGGTCGGATGCTATGATCTAGATCAATTTTCTCGATCCGGCCATTCCCGCAGCGCTGCATTCAAAAAATAACGATTCCTGCGGTGCGCCGCTGCGACATATTAGTCTTAATGTTGCTTCCGCCTGATAGCAACTATGCATTTGACGTCATGCCATCGACAACTCGCACGCTCCGTAACCAGCCCGTCACGGGTAGCTGAGCTAGCCGATGGGAAACGGCAACAAGCTGTCTTACGGTGACAATCTGGACATTCTCCGTGTCCGTCGGAAAATCGAGAACGGATCAATTGATCACGCACGATTACGGGCGTCGGCTGGCAGCACACCGCGCCAGGAAAGCCTGTGCAGGACCCCGATTTTAACTTGCGCTAGCCTCTATCCGCCCACGTTTATTACAGGAGCCAGCGGCGGAACCGGCGATGGGACCGACATCATGGTAAGGAACAAAGATATCAGATCAAAATTCTTCTGCGATATCGTGTCATCGCCCTCGATATAGTACCATTTGCCGCGATCGAAATAAGCGACATAGACTGAGTTCGTCGGTAATTGATCGCCCATGACAACGAGAATATAGCGTCTAAGTGAGCCCAGCCTTTGATTTAGCTTGATATATTCGTCGCGCACGGGCAAAGGCTTTTGCTCATGTATGTAAATGTTGTCCGGCGAGGCTTTGATCCAGTTAGCCATTCGCTCGTCTTCTTCTCTCCCTTTAGCAGTCTCGCTGGAGGGATTGTCTCCTGGAGCCTCGGTCTCGGGTAGTAACGTGTAAAAACTCGAGCTAGCGACGTCCTGGTTCCATGGGTAAGAGCGGATTTTGTGGTAGGTATCTGTACTGACAAAAGCGAATTTTGGGTAAGGCTGTTCCGTCGCGGTCTTGAGAATGCCGAGAGCGGAATAGGTTCTCATGGATGGCGCGCCGCTAACGAGGCCGTGACTACGCACTTTTTCAGGCGGCACTGGTAAGGTTCGAAGCTCGATCGAATTTGGCAGGCATTTTCGAGCCTCATTCGGATCTAACTTTTTGGCCGACTCAAAATTCAGATCCCAATCTCTCAATTTGTTCGCGTCGTCGCTCGACAATTTATTTTCCTCGCACCAGGCTCGATCTTTTTCTTGCGGCTCAAATTTCGCCTGGGTTCCGCTGTAGAGCCAAAGCAGTCGAGTCCACAACCGCAAGACCCGCGTGTCCCTCGAGAGATCGTATCCTGGTTCATGTGGGTGGAAAGGCAACAGGTAGATAATCAGCGCATCGTTCACTCCCGCGCCAGTTCCTTTGTTGGTTGCTTCTTGCGCTTTGGTCAAATCGGATTTTCCGGCTACCAATTCCAGAGCCTCACGCTCGGAAAGCCAAGTGATAATGTTCAGCGCTGCATACAACTCGTCATACTCCGGCGTTATGTAGGCCGCCGCCATATCCAACAGCGGACCGACTTTCCAATACGAATCGTATAAGAGAGCCAGCGCATCGACACTAATGGGAGTGACCAGTTGTGCGACTAGCGGCTGACCGAGCAAGGGCTGGTAGCGGATGGTCGGTGCCTCGGTATATTGCAAGTTGACGCCGGCGTTTCCCAATCGCCCCTGGATGATCGTGGAGCTTAACTTTCCGGCTTGCGCGCCGATATTGGTGGCCGCGCCATTGACCGAGCCGACGAACGAGGCCACGGCATCCACCTCGGTCACTTCCATGAACAACGTCGGCTCATGATTGGCAACGCGAATGATGTTCGACAGCGTCTGTTCCATCGATGTTGAGTGGATAATGCTGTTATATCGGTCGCGACCTTGGTCGATCGAACTCGGGCCGAGCACCTGACATCCTCCGAGAAGGATCAGTGTGCCGGCCACAACGGCCACCGCGCCGAGATTTGTGCGCCGCATGACGGATTCCCCCCAAGATCGCGGAGTAACAGCCAATCTGCCAGAGGCGAACGTCGGTTTCATTGCCTAGCCTAATCGTGAAGCGACTTCCAACCCTATTCAACAAAGCGCCGTGCGCCCGTTGCTACGGCTAATTCGTCTTGGGCAGGTCACGCAGGTCGAAGAAATCGTTCCCGGCGAAGTAATAGGCTGGCTGCTGCACGTCGCTGAGCTTGGCCGCCTCCTGCGGCACGGCATCCTTCACATAGACAGCGAGGTCGGTCACCCTGATTTCGCCGCGGTGCTGGAAGTCGGCGCCGCCGTCGAGGCCCTGCAATATTACATGTGTGAAGAGGCCGTGACGCTTGTCCATTGGCAGGCTGACATCGGCGGCGTCGATCGCCTCGGCGTTGGCACCCGCCAAGACGATGCGCCCCGCCGAATGCCCGAAGGTGCTGGTGAAGGTCTCATTCTGTGCGCCACGGCTCGTCGCGTCCTCGACTGCGAAGCGGCCGGAAAAACACGTATCTAGCATGATCACAACATGCGCCGCCGCAATGCCGCGGATCCATTCCACGAGCTTGTCCTGGCCAATGCCCTGCTCGCGGAAGGTCACATTGACCAGTTTGTCCCATTCTGCGTCTGTCATGTTCTTGTCTGTCCATCCCTTGATGAGGGGCTCGGGATTCTTCATGCCGATCTCATGCGGCGCGAAGTAATAGCGCCCGTCAACAGATTCACCGTGGCCGGCGAAGAAGATGAGCACCATGTCTTGCGCGCGCGCCTTGGTGGCAATAGCACGAAAGCTCTCCTCGATGCGCGAGTTGGTCGCATCCTCGTCGGTGAGTACAGTCGCCTGGGCCCTTTGGTAGATGTGCCCGGCACTCTTCTGCATGATTTCCGCGATCCCGCGGGCGTCGTTCGCGGCGACTAGGGGTTTCAAGAAGGGAAGGGCGTACTTACTCACCCCCACGGTGAGGACATAGAGCAAAACGTCGGATGCAGCAGGTGCGGGTAGCTCGGCGGCAGCCGGCGGCTCTCCCGCACCCCGCGTGGCTGTAGTGGCGGCCTGGGCTGCCGGCGGGGGCGTATAATTGACGGAGACCGAGGGGCGCTCATTGGCGCCCGATTCCACGGCCCCGTTAGCGGTGAGCGCCGAGAGCTCGATGCGGCTCGTGCCGGGCGCCAGCGGCAGACGGCGCTCCTCCACGGTCCCAGCACTCGCCACGGAGCGCGTCTTCTCGCCCTCGATCACGGCGCCGTCGCGTCGCATCAGTACGTCGCCGATGCCGCCGCCGCGGTCCTCGAGGCTAAGCTTGAGCAGCACCTCGGGAGTGGTCACCGTGAGCGGCGCGCCCGAGGGCTTCTGGCACCGGCCGGCGGGAACCTCGCAGAGCTCGTCGAGGGTGAGGCGCGGCGGCAGGCCGCGGCCGAGCGCTTTTTCGACCGGCGCTTCGCCTGCGGACGACGGCCCGCCAGCCGCGGTAAAACGCGCCAGGACGACATCGCGGCGGTAGAAGCGATCGTACATCTGGTCCACGGTGACGAAGTCGGCGAGGCGCTTGGTACCGTGGTCGATATGATAGCCGATCAGGCTTTCGCCGCCAGCGCCGCGTGAGTCGTCCGGACTGTGATCGAAGTAGCCGTCGGGCGTCCACACGATCCAACGCCGCCCGTCGGAATGGACGAAGAGCGCCATCACCTCGCTGCCGTCGGTTGCGGCATACCAACGCAAGGTGCCATCGCCGAGTGCCGCCACGACATAGCGGCGGTCACCCGAGAACCCCACCGTCCAGGCCGGCGCCGGCAGCACATTGCGCCAGGCTTGGCTGCCATCGCGATAAAGGCGCAGGTAGAAGTCGCTGCCGAGCGCCGCAGCACTGCCATCGCCGGCAACTGCCACGCTGCGCGCGATCTCGTTCGGCTCGAGCGCGATCGGCATTCTGTTGAGTGCGGGCCTAGCCTCGTTACGCCAGCCGCTCGCGGCAAGCCCGCCGCCAGCAGCGGCCGGCGCTGTCATGCCGTTGGGAGAAGCGGCGGTGCGCGCCAGCCGGCGTGCGCGCAGGTCGAACTCAAGGAGCGGCGTGCCGCTTGGGCGCAACGTGAGGTCGACGCGGCTGCCGTCCTCGGAGACGGCAAAGCCGTGCTCGTAGAGATCCCGGAAATCGCCCTGTTCGCGCTCGTGGGCAAAGAGGGCGTCACCCACCCGATCGAGACGGCCGAAACTCGGCCCTGCGGCGGCCCAGGCGAGCCCGCCGTCGGCAAGGGCGGCGAGGTCGGTCACGGTATCGTTGCCGGCGAGCGGAATGTCACGGGCGCGGTGGGGCGCATCCGCAGCAAAGGCGCGGAGCAGCGGCCGGCCGTTCAGGTCGGCGTAGCCGCCGCCGGCATAGATCGTGCGGCCGTCGCTGGACCATGCCACCGCGGCGAGACCGCCGCGGCCGTTGGGCGAGCCCGGAAGCGAAGCCTGCGCTGCCAACGTCATTCCGTCGAGGACCCACACCACCGGCCGGGCAAAGCTGCCGACCACGAGGCGGCCGCCATCGGGCGAAAACGTCAGGCCCCAAGGCTCGCTGTTGTCTGGGAGCGCCGCGCGGCGCTCGAGGCGGAGGCCGACGCCCGGGGCATAGAGCCGCAAGCCGTCGCCAGCACTGACCGCGAGCCGTCCGCGGCCATCCGTGGCGATCGCCGTCACCTCGCTTGCGTAGTCCTTATCCTCGCCGGCGAGCCTGGACTGGGCGAGGTCGAGCATGCGCAAGCCGCCGTGTTCGAAGCCGACTGCGAGGAGTGCGCCGTCCGCGAGGAAGGCGGCCGCGGTGGCGGCCCCAAGCTCGGCTGGCATGTTAATGGTGCCGAGCTGCCGCAGCTTGTCGAGGTCGATCAGCGTGATCATGGCCCCGCCCGGAACCGGCTGGCCCGCCACGGCAAGACGCGAGCCGGCCACGGCCAGTGCGTAGAGCGCGCCGGCGTCTCCCGCGCCGATCGCCGGGCGCAGCACGGCACGGGCGGAGCCGTCGGCGTTCCACAGGCGCACGGTCTTGTCGTTGGAGACGGTGACTAGGCCGCCACCCGCGATGGGCGCGATGCGGTTGATCATCGCCGAATGCATGCCCGATTCGATGCGCAGGGTGAACGAATCGGCTGCGCGCGCGGGTGGCGGCGCAACCAGGAGCGCGAACGTAGAGCAGGCGACAAGCCAGCGTAAAAGAAGGTTGGCGCGGCGGCGCTCAGCCATTTTGTTCAGTTCATGCTGAAGACGGTCTGTGAATCGTTCTGCGCGGTCTTGATCTCGTTGCCGTAGCTCTCGCGGCGCTTCAGGTTGGAGCGGGTGGCCTCGACGGTTTCGACGGTCGCCTTGCTCGCCGGCGGCGCCATGGCAAGATCCTCCTTAGCCTTTTTGCGCGGGTTCTCCCACGCCGTGTCCATTGGCCGCGCTGGTGTCGGTACCGCGCCCCGCTTGAAGGCTTGGCTATTGAGATAGCCGGTGCGGCCATCGACTAGGCGCACAGGGACCCAGTCGCCCTGATTCTGGCCGGCCACGATCACCGTGTCGCCACGCTCCAGCGTGACGATGGCCTTCGTGTAAGATGCCGGCCCTTCGCGCAACACGCTATTGCGGGCGACCTCCGCCGTCACCTGCCCCGACTGCGGCCCCGAGGGCGGTGGCGGCCCCTGCTCCATCTCCGTAATCAGGGTGCGAGCTTGCGGATCGGAGGCGAGCAGCTCATCCGAGGCCGCCTGCATCTCCGCCTGCCGTTGGTTCATCTGAGCGTCGAGATGCTCGGCGGTCTGCATATCCTCCCGGAAACGCTCGCGCAGCTTGGCCAGCCGTTCCTGCGCCTCGCCGCGGCTAATCCGCCCTTGGGCAAAGTCCGCCTTGATTGCTGCCGCTTCGTTAAAGCGGCACTGCTTGAGGGCCTGGAAGGCGGCGATGGCCTTGTCCATGGCAATGCCGTAATTTCGCGCGTCGCCGCCGATCGAGATTGCCAACGCCTCCAGGTTTCCCGCCGCCTGTTGCTGGCGTGCATTGTAATAAGCAAGTATGCCACCAACGCCGGCGCCGATGGCTGGACCCTTCGAACCGCCGCCAAAGACGCCGCCGAAAGCGCCCGCAATGCCGCCGGCCACCAACGCCTGGATGATATCCTTCCCAAAGAAGTCGTTACTGTCCTTGAGTGAGTCGTGCTGCAACTCGCACGATTCGCTGGCGCCGAACAAGGCGAGCTGAGTGGGGACGGCCGCGCGCTCGCCTTGATCGGCAACGGCGGTTGCCGGCAGAGTGAGCACGATGAGCGCACCCAGGGCGAGATTGGTAGCACGCCCTCGCGCGCTGAGCATCTTTGGTCTCTTCCGCGATTGCCCTGGCCATTGGCGCATCGGGGGCACTCCCGTTAGCAGCAGCCGAGGAATAGCCAAGCCAGGAACAGCTTGCCTCGGCTGCACATAAGCCCGAGATCGCCGTCATCGATTGGCTGCGGCTGCCGATACACAACTGAGCGCGCCATACCCACGAGCACGCACTGCCGGCGATTCCGCAGCTCTACGTGGTCGCGATCAGCCAACATTCTCCAGCCCAGCGCGCTCATCGTCCCCTCCGAGCCCACGCCCTATTCTCCTCTACCGAACCCGGACCGTTTTAAGCTCTGCGCTTTCAATAGCGCCTCCAGATCGGCGTCGGTCAAATTGAGCTTGTGCTGCCTATCAGCTAGTTGAGCCTTCTCGTTAGCACATGACTGGGATTGCGTGGGCGGGCTCGGTGTTTCCGGCTCGCACCTGTCCTTATATGCCTTGAAGTCCCGTATCAGATTATTCGTATCATCAGACTGGGCTGGCGATTGTCCGGGAGACAGCAACGCTACGCCCACGCCTAATAGGCAGAGAGCGATTGTATAGGTACCTCTTCGTCGCATCACGGACCTCCTTTTTCACGCCCTAGGCGGCGTGCAAAATTTTAACAATGAAAAATTGCACACTTTCTCGAATACGGATGCTGTCCCCGAAAATCGACTGCCATGATCTGGATCAATTTCTTAGCTTATTTTTCACACACCAGAATTTCGTATGGGTCGGCCAGATTGTGAAGATTGCGCATTACGGTGCCTGCTTTTCGCTCTGACGGCAGATCCCGAATTCGGCCTTTGTGAAATTTAGAGCATAGGACTGGAGCACAATGCTTCCGGACGAAATTTGTACGCCAACGCTTATGTCGTCCGTGTATCCATTCATTACAATCTGTGTGATCGTCACATGGCTCAATGGCCAGGCCTTGCCATCCTGAAAAACCGTGATGGTACGCGCCTCATCATCGGCTGCGACAGAGATTGAGCGGTTCTCGGCTTCGACGTTGAAATTCTGACCTGCCGTGGTGTCGATCTCGTTAAGACTGCAATCAAGCAGTCTCGGCGCTGCCGTTGCGGTGACATTCGGCAACAGCGTCGCGAGAAGCGCCGCGAAGGCACACCAAAGGAACCGGCATTGTCGGCCCACGGGCATGGTAGCTGCCTAGTTTCCTGTGCGCCTGCAGTATCCTTAACATCGGCTTTGCTCGCATTGATCTGCGTCAAATAGCTGGTCCGCGAGGCAGGCGGGAGCAAAGAGAACGATTGAGGATTGATGTGGGTCAATGCGCTCCCATGGTCTGCGAATAATCCTGCCCCCGAAGGACATCGCCAATGAATGATCAGATCGATGGCCAGGCGATCTCAGAAGGACACGCACGAGCATCCTTGACCAGAGCCCATGGCGCGCGAGGGCCAGCGGCTTGGCTTGCTGGCATCGTGTCGGTGGCGATCATCCTGGGCGCTGTGGCGATTTCGTGGCATTTTTCCGCGACGACCCCGGTCCAGTATGCGACTGCTGACGTCTCGCAAGGCACGGTGACGCAATCAGTCACCGCCACCGGGACGGTCAATCCTGTGCTAACCATCATCGTCGGCGCCGAGGAATCCGGCGTCATCCAGCAAGTATTTTGCGATTACAATACGCAGGTGAAGGTTGGCCAGATCTGCGCGAAGATCGATCCACGGCCGTTCCAGGCAACGCTCAATCAATATTTGGGACAGCTGTCGCGCGACCAGGGCCTGCTGGAAGAGGCGCGGATGGATCTCGTGCGCTATCAAAAGCTGGCAGCGCAGGACTCGATTGCACGCCAGCAGGCCGAAGATCAAGTTTATGTCGTGAAGCAATACGAGGGAACGGTCAAACTCGACCTAGCGCTTGTCGAAAGTGCGAAGCTTAATCTGGGGTACACGAATATTGTCTCGCCGGTAAATGGCACAGTCGTGTCCCGTGCGGTGACCCAGGGCCAAACCGTCGCCTCCAGCTTTCAGACCCCGACCTTGTTCCTTATAGCCACCGATCTCACTCGGATGGAGGTTGATGCGAATATCAGCGAGAGCGACATGGGCGGCATGAAGGAAGGCGATGCGGCTACGTTTACCGTCGATGCCTACCCGAACCGCGTGTTCAACGCCAAGGTCGTCCAGGTTCGCCTGTCGCCGCAAAGCGTCCAGAACGTCGTGACCTACGACATAGTCGTTGGGATCGACAATGCGGACCTCGCGCTTAAGCCCGGCATGACTGCGTCTACCCAGATCGTCATTGCCCAGCGCAGCAATGTGATTCGAGTTCCGGACCAGGCTTTGCGCTATGCGCCCAGCGGGCTCGCTGGCGGGCCAAACGTGAGTG
>Ga0187769_10001883_pt1 | contig 12130 bp, 15 predicted proteins | sample 0116_SJ02_MP02_1_FD_133140 | JGI IMG/M metagenome (GOLD analysis project Ga0187769, IMG submission 133140) | Tropical peat soil microbial communities from peatlands in Department of Meta, Colombia - 0116_SJ02_MP02_10_MG | ecosystem: Environmental > Terrestrial > Soil > Wetlands > Peat | place... | reverse complement strand
TAACGCGCGGCATCGACGGGTGTGCTTTGCCTCCCGACCCCCACCCCCGACCCCTCCCCACAAGGGGGAGGGGAACTGAGCCGCCCCTCCGTCGCGCGCCCCATCACCTTCCATCGGGTCACCGCCGGCTGGCCCTTTGGGTCGGGCTTCATCCACCAGCCGCGCGCTGCGTCGCGGCGGCCGAGCGGAAGCTCGATCACGCCCTCGTCCATCGCCGGCGAGCCCTCGACCACGGCCCAATAGACCTTCTCGACGGCGCCGTTCTTGAACAGCCGGCCGAGCTGCGCCAGCGCCTTGCGGTGGCGGCCGAGCACGAGGCAGCCTGAGGTGTCGCGGTCGAGCCGGTGCGCCAAGGCCGGCGCGCGCGGCAGGCCGAAACGCAAGGCCTCGAAGTGCTGTTCCAGGCTCTCGCCGCCGTTCGGCCCGCGATGCACGGCAAAGCCCGCCGGCTTGTCGATCACCAGCATCAGCCCGTCGCGGTAAAGGAGCCGCGACACCATTTCTTGCGGAGTCATGGTTGCCTGCCGTAGCGAAACCGCTATCACGAGCGCGGCAACGGCGACAGCACCTCGGACATGGACGACAGCGCGACGGAAACGAAGGGCAATTGGTGGCAGCGCCTCGCCGGCGGGCTCAAGCGCAGCTCCTCGGCGCTCGGCGGCGCCATCACCGATCTTGTCGCCAAGCGCAGGCTCGACGCGGCGATGATCGCCGAGATCGAGGACGTGCTGATCCGCGCCGATCTCGGCCTCGACACCGCGGGCCGCATTGCCGCCGCGCTCGGCGAGGGCCGCTATGACGCGGCGATCTCGCCGGAGGAGGTCAAGGCGGTGGTGGCGGCGGAAGTCGAGAAGGCGCTCGCCCCGGTCGCGCAGCCGCTCGCCATCGACGCGCGCAAAAAGCCGTTCGTCGTCCTCGTCGTCGGCGTCAACGGCTCCGGCAAGACCACGACCATCGGCAAGCTCGCGGCAAGATTTCGCGCCGAGGGCCGCACGGTGATGCTCGCCGCCGGCGACACTTTCCGCGCCGCCGCCATCGACCAGCTCAAGATCTGGGGCGAGCGCGCCGGCGCCGAAGTGATTGCGCGCGCGCCGGGCGCCGACGCCGCCGGCCTCGTATTCGACGCCGTGCGCGCCGCGCAGGAGCGCGGCGTCGACGTGCTCCTCGTCGACACCGCCGGCCGGCTGCAGAACCGCAGCGAATTGATGGGCGAATTGGAGAAAATCGTACGCGTGATCAAGAAGGCCGATGCCTCGGCGCCGCACGCGGTGCTGCTGGTGCTCGACGCCACGGTCGGACAGAACGCGCTGTCGCAGGTCGAGATCTTCCGCAACGCCGTCGGCGTCACCGGGCTCGCCATGACCAAGCTCGACGGCACCGCGCGCGGCGGCATTCTCGTCGCTATCGCCGCGAAATTCGCGGTGCCGGTGCACTTCGTCGGCGTTGGCGAGAGCGTCGAAGACCTCGCTCCATTTTCGGCGCGCGACTTTGCCCGCGCCATCGCCGGGATCGAATCGCCGCCATGACGCCAGCCAAGCCGCAGCTTCACCCGCTGATCAAGCTCGCCCTCGACCTCGGGCCGCTCGTCCTGTTCTTCGCCGCCAATTCCCGCTACGGGATTTTCACCGCGACGGCGACGTTCATGGTCGCGGTGGTCGCGGCGCTGGCGGCTTCCTATGCGCTCACCCGGACGCTGCCGATCATGCCGGTCGTCACCGCGGTCATCGTGCTGATCTTCGGCGGCCTGACGCTCGCTTTGCACAACGACCTCTTCATCAAGATCAAGCCGACCATCATCTACGCCTTGTTCGGCGCGGTGCTCTGCGGCGGGCTCGCCTTCGACAAGCCGCTTCTCGGCGTCCTGTTCGATACGCTGTTCCATCTCACCGAAGAGGGCTGGCGCAAGCTGACGCTGCGCTGGGCGCTGTTCTTCTTCGCGCTCGCCGTGCTTAACGAGATCGTCTGGCGCAACGTCTCGACCGATACGTGGGTGACCTTCAAGGCGTTCGGCGTGATCCCGCTCACCTTCCTGTTCGCCGCGCTGCAATACCCGCTGCTGCGGAAATACGCCGCCGAACCGGCGGCGCAGGATCAAGCGCGCCGCTAGTTGGCGAGCGCGCCCGGCGCCGCGGCGGTCACCTCGGCCGGCGTTGCAGCCGGATGCGTCTGCGCAATCGCGGCCGGGGCGAAGCGCCTGACGCCGTCATGCGCGAGCACGAACAGCGGCACCACGCGGCGCATCTCGCTGTCCGCGACCAGCGTCAGCCAGCGATTGTCGAGCACGATCCAGCTGCCCTCGAAGCGGACCAGCAACACGGCGTGATCCTCGTCCATCGCGAGATCGTGCACGATGACGAGGCGCAGATCCTCCTCGGCCACGCCCACCGCCCGCAGCGCCACGTATTTGGCCACGGCGTAATCCTCGCAATCGCCGCGGCCGGTGGTGAAGGTCGCGAGCGGCGCGCTCCAGCGATCGGGAACGCCCCATTGCGCCAGATCGCTGGTCGGCCGGATCTAGAGATTGACGGCGCGGTTGACGATGCCGATGCGCGCGCGCCCGTCATGGGCGCGGCCGTCGGCGATGACGGCAAGAAATTTCTGCGCCGCCGCCGGGCAGGGCGCGCTCTGCTCGCGGCAACGCGCCAACACCTCGCCCTCAGTGCGAATGTCGGCGGCGACGCCGTTCCACTTGGCGAGTAGCCCGCCATGGGTCACCGGCACGGTTTTGAGGCCGAACGGCTCGGGCGCGACCGGCGCCGGGCTTGACAGCAGCGCCGGATCGAGCGCGACGACGTCGACCCGCAACTGCGCGTGCGTGGCGACCGGCGCGCCGCAGACCGCGAACGCGACCATGAGGAGCGCGGCGCAAATCTTCGCCGCAGCGCGAGGCAACATCGTTGACGTCCCTGAACGGCCGGGTGCGGCGCCGTTGGCGCGGTCCCGGCTTTTTGTTCAGGGAGGCGATAACGCGCGCAGGGCTGCCGCCCGGTTAAGGCGCGGCGGCCGCATGGCGACGGAGCGAAAACAGCGTGCAGGAACTATGAGGCCGATGCCGACAATTTTAGCCAATGCGCGTCGGGCGCCCGGTGTACAGTCCGGCGCTTTTGCGATTAAATGGAAAGGTTCGGAATGAAACTAATAACCGTCAGGGAGAACCCCATGGACCGGCTGCGCCCGATAAAGCTCTGCGGCCTGGCGATGCTCGGCCTCGCGTGCGGGCTCGGCGCCGCCTCAGCCCAAGACAAGAGCTTCGAGCTCAAGCTGTCGCACTGGGTGCCGCCGTCGCATCCGCTGCAGAAGTCGATGGAAGAGTGGGGCGCCTCGATCGAGAAGGATTCCGGCGGCACCATCAAATACAAGGTCTATCCGGCGCAGCAGCTCGGCAAGGCGTTCGACCACTACGACATGGCGCGCGACGGCATCGCCGACGTGACCTATGTCAGCCCGGGCTACCAGCCCGGCCGGTTCCCGGTCTTCGACGCCGCCAACCTGCCGTTCATGCTCGCCAACGCCAAAGGCGGCTCCGCGGCGCTCGACGACTGGTACCGCAGATACGCCGAGAAGGAGATGAAGGACGTCAAGTTCTGCTTTGCCTTCGCGCACGATCCCGGCACGTTCCATTCGCGCAGCAAGAAGATCATGGTGCCGGCCGACATCAAGGGCATGAAGATCCGGCCGGCGCACGCGACCATGGCCTCGCTCGTCACCGAGCTCGGCGGCACCAATGTGCAGGCCTCGGCGCCGGAGGTGCGCGATGTTCTCGAAAAGGGCGTCGCCGACGCCGTCACCTTCCCGTGGGGCTCGATCGTGCTGTTCGGCATCGACAGGGTGACGAAGTACCACATGGAGGCGGCGCTCTACACCACCGGCTTCGTCTGGGTGATGAACAAATCGACCTACGCGCAGATGTCGCAGGCGCAGCAGAAAGTGATCGACGATCACTGCAACCGGCAATGGGCCGAGAAGGTCGCCGCGCCCTGGGCCGACTTCGAGCATGACGGCATCGCCAAGCTCAAGGCCGAGCCGGGGCAGGAGGTCTACCCGATCAGCGACGCGCAGCTCGGCGAATGGAAAGCCGCCGCCGGACCGGTGGTGAAGAACTGGGACGCGGCGGTGAAGAAGGCCGGCGCCGATCCGGACGCAACCCTCAAGGACCTCAAGGCGACCCTCGTCAAATACGATTCCGGGTATTGATCGCGTTGCCGCCGGCAGCGTGATGCACGCGAGCTTGCCGAGGCGAGCTCCCTCTCCCCGCAGGGGAGAGGGTTGGGGTGAGGGGGTTCCGACCTCACCGCCCGCGCCCCTCACCCCGTCCCTCTCCCCAACGGGGAGAGGGGGAAGACGGCGGTCGGATCATGACTGAGCAGCCAGCCGAAACATCCCAACCTGCCGCGCGCACGCCGCGCAGTCTCATGGACCGCTTCATCGACGCCATCGAGCTCATCGCCGCGGTGTTCGTCGGCCTTGTCGCCGCCGACATCTTCATCTCGGTGCTGCTGCGCTATTTCTTCAGCCGGCAAATTCCCGACAGCTACGATTTCGGCCGACTGCTGCTCGGCATCCTGATCTTCTGGGGCATCGCCGCGACCTCTTATCGCGGCACTCACATCACCGTCGACCTCCTCTACGCCAATGTCGGGCAATCGCTCAAACGCGTCATCGACGTGTTCGCGACCCTGGTGCTCCTCTTCGTGGTCACGGTGCAGACCTACACGCTGTTCGACAAGGTCGCAGGCACCTATGCCGACAACGTCTTGACCTTCGACCTGCGGCTGCCGGTGTGGCCGTTCTTCCTGGTGGCGTGGCTCGGCGACGTCTCCGCGGTGCTGCTCATCGCCGTGCGCACCTACCGGCTGATCTTCCATCCGGAACTGCTCGGCGGCCAATATCAGATCAAGCCGGTCGAGTGAGGGCGGGTGGGCGATGCGATGAGGCGCGGTCTTTGACATGCATCTGAGCACCGACGCCATCGCCATCATCGGCTTCCTCGCCCTGTTCGCGTTGATGCTCTTGCGCGTGCCGGTCGGCATGGCGATGGGCCTCGTCGGCGTCTCCGGCTACGCCTTGATCGTCGGCGGCGGCCCGGCGCTGAAGAATGTCGGCCTCACCTCGATGCGCACGGTGACCGACTACACCTTCGGCGTCATCCCGATGTTCCTGCTGATGGGGGCGTTCGTCTCCAATTCCGGCATGAGCCGCGAGCTGTTCCGCGCCGCCAATGCCTTCGTCGGCCACCTCAAGGGCGGGCTCGGCATCGCCACCATCGCCGCCTGCGCCGGCTTTGCCGCGATCTCGGGATCATCGGTCGCGACCGCAGCGACATTCTCCACCGTCGCCTATCCGGAGATGCGGCGCTACCACTACCCGCAATCCTTCGCCACCGGCGTCATCGCCGCCGGCGGCACGCTCGGGGCCATGCTGCCGCCTTCGACCGTGCTCGCGGTCTACGGCATCATCACCGAGCAGGATATCGGCAAGCTGTTCATCGCCGGCATCATTCCCGGCCTCCTTGCCGCGGCGATGGACATGCTCACCATCGTGATCATCGGCCGGCTGCGGCCGAAATTCCTGCCGTCGGCGCCGCGCCACTCCTGGTCGGAACGGCTCGCCGGGCTGCGCGACATCTGGGCGACGCTGCTTCTCTTCGTCTTCGTCATCGGCGGGCTCTATGGCGGCCTGTTCACGCCGACCGAGGCCGGCGGCATGGGCGCGGCCGGCGCGCTTATCATCGGCGTCGCCCGCGGCCGGCTGAGCCGGCCGGAGATCCGCCGCTCGCTGCTGCAGGCGGTGCGCACGGCCGCCGCGGTGCTCACCGTGCTCATCGGCGCGCTCTTGTTCGGCTATTTCCTCACCGTGACGCAGACGCCGCAGAAGGTGACGGAATTCCTGACCGGCCTCGGCCTCGGCCGCTACGGCGTGCTGGCGCTGATCATGCTGATGTATCTCGTGCTCGGCTGCCTGATGGACGCGCTCGCCATGATCATCCTCACCATCCCGATCATCTTCCCGGTGATCATGCAACTTGGCTTCGATCCGATCTGGTTCGGCGTCATCATCGTGATGACGGTCGAGCTCGGGCTCATTCATCCGCCGGTCGGCATGAACGTGTTCGTGATCAAGAGCGTGGTGCAGGACGTGAGCTTCGCGACAATCTTCTCCGGCGTGCTGCCGTTCATCGTCACCGATCTGATCCGCCTCGTCATTCTGATCGCGTTCCCGATTCTCGCGCTGTGGCTGCCGTCGCACATGTGATAGCTGTGCCGGGGGACGGTCTTCGCTTCCGAATGGAGGGAGGTTGCCATGCTACGCCTCATCCTCGCCGCGGCGCTGATGACTGCGGCTCCGGCGGCACTCGCCGCCGACACCAGGCAGATGGAAGAGAACAAGAAGACAGTGACGGCATTCTACGACGCCGCCATCAATCAGAAGGATTTCGACGCCGCGGCAAAGTTCCTCGGCCCGCGTTACGTCCAGCACAATCCGCGCGCCGCCGACGGACCGGACGGGCTCAAGGCGTTTCTCGGCGTGCTGCGCGAGAAATTCCCCGACTATCACAGCGAGATCAAACGCGTCTTCGCCGACGGCGACTATGTCATCCTGCACGTCCATAACGTGCCGACGCCGGGCGCGCGCGGCGCCGCCATCGTCGATATCTTCAAGCTCGAGGACGGCAAGATCGTCGAGCATTGGGACGTGCGCCAGGACATCCCGGAGCAATCGGCCAATTCCAACACGATGTTCTAGCGCTCGTCATTCCGGGGCAGGGAGAATTCGCCCAGCGGGATTGCACTGACAGGGGTTATCGGCTCCGGGCTCGCGCCCAAGAGGCGCGCCCCGGAATGACGTTAAGGCCAAAGAGCCGATTATTGGGGGGAGAAGATATGGATCTGAAACTTTCCGGCCGCACCGCGCTCATCACCGGCAGCTCGAAGGGCATCGGGCTCGGCGTCGCGCAATGGTTCGCGCGCGAGGGCGCGAATGTTTGCCTGGTCGCGCGGTCGGGGCCGAAGCTCGAACAGGAAGCTGCCGCAATCCGCAAGGCGACCGGCGTCACCGTGCGCACACTTGCCGCCGACCTCACCGTCCCGGCCGAGCGCGAGCGCGTGTTCGCGACCTTTCCCGATATCGACATCCTCATCAACAATGCCGGCGCCATTCCCGGCGGCTCGATCGAGCAGTTCGACGAGCCGGCCTGGCGCGCCGGCTGGGAGCTCAAGCTATACGGCTATATCGCGCTGACGCGGCTCTATCTCGCCATGATGAAGGAACGGCGCCGCGGCGTGATCGTCAACATCATCGGCGCCGGCGGCGAGCGGCTCGACGCAATGTACATCATCGGCGCGGTCGGCAATTCCGGGCTGATGTCGCTCACCCGCGCGCTCGGCGGCACCAGCCCGCAATTCGGCGTCCGCGTCCTCGGCGTCAATCCCGGCCCGGTGATGACCGACCGCATCGAGGCGCTCGGCCGCGGCCGCGCGGCAACGCTCTATGGCGACGAGAGCCGCTGGCGGGAAAGCTTCGCCACCATGCCGTTCGGCCGCCCGGCCTCGGTCGATGAGATCGCCGCGACCGTCGTGTTCCTCGCCTCGGACCTGTGCTCCTACACCAGCGGCACCATCGTCACCATCGATGGCGGGCTCTGCCATCGCAGCTAGACCACGCTGCGGGCGACGTAACAGGCTCTTGGGTTCCGTGCCGGCGCTAATTACGTAGCAAAATATAGGCTAGGCTGGCGGCGCCAAACTGGCCTTGCGGGCACTGGCTCCTTTTTCAGAGCGCCACGCGCATGAAGGACAAGCCGACCAAGGAAACCCGATCCGAGCAGGAGCGCCTGCTCGATGAAGCGCTGGCGGAAACATTTCCAGCGAGCGACCCGATTTCGATGCAGCAGATCGTGATCGTTGGTCAGGTCGAGAGGCCGCTTCGCGGCGGCGGTGGCGGCGGTTCAGGCGTCAAGACTTCAGGCGTCAAGACGGAGCATCGTCATCGCTTCGCAAATCGCCTGGGAGTCGCGGGCTCGGGAAGGATCAGAGCGGCGTAACGCCACCGCCGGCGTGACGTCTTCAGTTCCGAGTCCAGCTTCAGTTCCGCCCGCCACCGGCAAGCACGGCGCGCGTCGCGCGGTCCGGGCCAAAATCGTCGACGCCGTCGATGGCGAGGAGATCGGCAAGCCGCGTGCGGGCGCGGTTGACCCGGCTCTTGATGGTGCCGACCGCGCAGCCGCAGATCGCCGCGGCGTCCTCGTAGGAGAAGCCGGAGGCGCCGACCAGGATCAGCGCCTCGCGCTGGTCCGATGGCAGCTTGGCGAGCGCGTTGCGGAATTCGGCGAACTCGACCCGCCCGGTCTGCTCGGGATGCGACTTCAAGGTTTCGGCGTAGCGGCCATCGGCGTCCTCGACCTCGCGCCGGCGCTTGCGGTATTCGGAGCGGAACAGATTGCGCAGGATGGTGAACAGCCACGCCGGCATGTTGGTGCCCGGCTCGAACGAGTCGATATGCGCGAGCGCGCGCAATAGCGTCTCCTGCACCAGATCATCGGCGCGGTCGACATTGCCGCACAGCGAGATCGCGAAGGCGCGGAGCGAAGGCACCGTGCCCAGCACCTGGTCGCGGATCGCAGGATCGAGCTTCATGCTGCCCCGTCATCTTGTTCGCTCAAGCGGCGAACCAGTTCCTCGATCTGCGGCGGCACGCCCTCATTGACGACCGCCTCGTACATCGCCCGCAGCTGCTGGCCGATCCGTGCTTGCGCTTCACGTCCCAGGCGCATCTCGGTCCTTCGTGGCGTAATCGGCCGGCCCATGGCATCGCGGGCTTCGTCTCCGCCCGCCTCGGGCGTCTCAACGTCAACTGTCTTCCGGGTCTTCATTGTTCCTGGTGCCCCATCAAATTACTCATGCCCCTACACCGAGCTCCCGCGATTTTGCATGGCGCAACCCCCCATGGGCTGCATAATCGCCAAACGCGCTGCCCGGACCTTGGTTCCCGGCCCGGGACCGATTTTGGGAACTTTGTTGGCGCAGTGACGTTTTAAACCGGTAGCCTTGGGAAACTGGAGGGGAGGGCCGACTTTGCCAGCGTCACAAGCCGTTATCCAGCACCTGCCTTACCTGCGCCGCTACGCCCGGGCGCTTACCGGCAGCCAGGCTTCGGGCGACGCCTATGTGGCCGCGACCCTGGAATCGCTGATCGCCGGCCCGAAAATCCTCGAATCCGGCGGCAACCAGCGGGTCGCGCTCTACCGGCTGTTCACGAAAATCTGGAATTCGGTCCCGGTGAACGACCAGCCGGAGGCGCCGGCCCCGACGCTGACGCCCGAACGCCACCTCACCCAGCTCACCCCGCTTCCGCGCCAGGCCTTCCTCCTGGTGGCCCTCGAGGGGTTTTCCGAGGCCGACGCGGCGCAGATCCTCGACTGCGACTTGCCGACGCTGCGCAGCCTGGTCGAGGAATCCGGCCGCGAGCTCGCCGCAGAGATCGCGACCGACGTGCTCATCATCGAGGACGAGACCTTCATCGCCATGGACATCGAGGCGTTGGTCGAAAGCCTCGGCCATCGGGTGATCGGCGTCGCCCGCACCCACGGCGAAGCGGTGGCGCTGGCGCGGCAGAAGCGGCCGGGCCTGATCCTCGCCGACATCCAGCTCGCCGACGGCAGCTCCGGTCTCGATGCGGTCAACGAGCTCCTCGGCACGTTCGAGGTGCCGGTCATCTTCATCACCGCCTATCCGGAGCGTTTCCTGACCGGGCAGCGGCCGGAGCCGGCGTTCCTGATCGCCAAGCCGTTCCAGCTCGCCGTGGTCTCCGCGGTGGCGAGCCAGGCCTTGTTCTTCGGCCGCAAGGCGCGCCAGCGCGAACGGCAGCCGACGGCGTAGGCGTTCCAGGAAATCAGTATTCAGATATCAGCGATCGGATATCGGGGCGCGGGCGTCGCGTCCCTGAGTTCCGTTTGCTAAGATTCTGATCGGTGATCCTGATTTTCCGATCCTTGTATTTCTGAATCTTCGCCAAACGTAAAGCTGCGGTCGCGCCAGACCGGAAAAGAGAAGGCCCGCCATCGAAGGCGGGCTTTCCTTACGCGCGTCGCTCTAAGAATGCGTCCAGCAGTCAAGGCTGCTGGGCGACAGTCACCGGAGCGGGCTGAGACTGAGCACTGTCAGCAGGCTCTTGCGCGGCCGGCTTCGCCGTCGTCGTCTCGGTCGCCGCCGTCGCATCGGCCGTGGTCGGCGTCTCGGTCGCGCAACCACTGCCGCTGCAACCTTCCGCGACGACAGCCGGCGTGCTGTTCGCCTCACGACTGAAATCGCAGGCAACGGCTCGATGCGTCATCGCGATGCTTAGCGCGGCGGCCGCCAACATCATTATCGCTTTCATGGCGCAGGTCCCTCCAATAATTGCTGCGTAGAGTGCCACAACTTCCGGAAAACGGAAGTGCTCCCGTCATCACTTTTTGTCCCGCGCTCATCCGTCAGGCCGCGCAGCAGACGTAAAGGGCGCAGCCGATCGGTCCATCGACTGCGCCCAGATTGGCCGGCCAAGCACGGGGGGAGGGGGAAAGGATGGCCGGTCGCCACACCAACCGGCGAGCGGACCGTTCGTTCCGAGCGGTTCCCGCCGCCGGAGGCGGAACCGGCGGCGGGCATTCGCGTTAATTGTGGCGCGCGGCGGAGGCTGCGCGCGGGGCCGGTGAGGGAGCGGTGTCGAAGTTTCGGAGCCAATCCGATGTTCGGGATCCTCTCGGCTCGCATTGCGGGCATTGTCGGAGTTCTGTCGCTGGCGCTCGTTGCCGCCGGGCTGGTTTCGGTTCCGTCGTTTCCGATGCCGGCCGTGCCTTTGGCGCTGACCGAGCCGGCAATCTTCGTCAATCGCGCGCACAAGGGCGATCGCCTGCCGGTTCCGCGACTGGCCGTGCGCGAATTTGAGTTTGCGCCGTTGTCGCCGCCGCAACCGCGGTCGCCGGCCCCCGCGCAGTCGCAAATTCCGCCTGGTTGCGATGGCGCTTTCAGCCCGATCTCCTCGCCGCTTCTGGCGAATGTTTTCCGGCGTTGCATCGCCTGAACCGCAACGCGCCGATAACCATCGAAAGGCGCCGCGCGTCGCGCCCGGAACTCGATACCGCCATTGCGGTCTTTATCATCGAGATCATCGAGGACGGCTGCGGATTGGTCCGTTGCCGCGGGGCGCGGGGCCGGAACGCACACCGCGGTCGTGCCTTTGAACGAAAGCCGCGCGTGACCGAAAGCCGCGCGGCGGTCTTGATCCGCAAAACCGCGGGCCGATTTGTAAGTGTATGACCGGATCCGACGCAGTGAATACCCCGGCACCGGCGCGGCCGAAAGAGGAAGCGGTCGACACGGTCGCAGCCGAATCGCTGACGACCGTGCGCGATCTCGAGCAGGAGCTGCGCAGCCGCATCAAACAGCAGGAGGCGCTGGCCCAGCTCGGTGAACGCGCGCTGGCGGAAGGCGATCTCGATAAGCTCCTCAACGATGTGGTCTCGACCGTCGCGCTGACGCTTGCGGTCGATTTCGTCGCGGTGCTGGAGCTCCTGCCCGGCAACACCGACCTGTTGTTGCGGGCCGGCTTCGGCTGGAAGGCGGGCGGCGTCGGCTCGATCGTTGCATCGCGCGACAACGGCAACTACGCGGGGCATATCCTCGATTCCGCGGTTCCGGTCGTCATCGCCGACTTTGCCGCCGAGACGCGTTTCAAGATTCCGCAATACCTTTCCGACCATGGCTGCGTCAGCGGCATGAGCACCGTCATCACCGGCCGCGACGGACGCGCCTATGGCGTGCTCGGCGTCTGCACCAATAAGCCCCGCGCCTTCGGCATCGCGCACACCGCGTTCCTGGCCGCGGTCGGCAACCTCCTCGCCGGCGCGATCCAGCGCCGGCAGCTCGAGCAGCGTCACGAGCTGATGATCCGCGAATTGCGCCATCGCTTCGGCAATCTGTTTTCTCAGCTGCTGGCGCTGTTCTCGCAGACAGCGCGGAACTCCAAGACTATGGCCGACCTCAAGGCCAAATATCAGTCGCGCGTCCTCGCGCTCGCCAACGCGCACCGGCTCATCACCGAGGCCGGCTGGAGATCGACCTCGCTCGCCGAGGTGCTGCGCACCGTGCTCGGT
>Ga0187769_10001882_pt1 | contig 12131 bp, 14 predicted proteins | sample 0116_SJ02_MP02_1_FD_133140 | JGI IMG/M metagenome (GOLD analysis project Ga0187769, IMG submission 133140) | Tropical peat soil microbial communities from peatlands in Department of Meta, Colombia - 0116_SJ02_MP02_10_MG | ecosystem: Environmental > Terrestrial > Soil > Wetlands > Peat | place... | reverse complement strand
AGACTCCGCCGAAACTAGGCGTTGCAATAGTCGGCATCCTAGTCGTATTGTGGAAACGTAAGAAGCGCTAAGCCGGGGCCTCGAAGCAAAGGAGCAGCTCGCTATTTGATCGAGTCAACAACGATGTTCGCGTATCACGAACGTGAGGTCATCAGCCGCCGTGACGGTCTGGTCTTCGATGCCTCTGTCGTATCTACGACGCATGCTAAATGAACTCGGAGAGGTTCGAATTCGGTACGATTCATTTTCCCGAGGCAATATTTGACTGGTGGGTTCAAATTCACCAGCAGTTCCACATTTATGAAAATCTCAAAGGTGCATTAAATGCCATGGCGCTGAAAGGAACAGGGCATGGGTTATCCACTGATGATAAAGTGAAGGCGGTTGCGGTTGAATTTGTTCGCAAAAGGTTCGCGACGAATGGCGTAGTGGAGGTGGAAGCGATAGAGTTTGATGGCACCTACTACCACGTTCTTGGGCGTTACGCGATTGAGAAGAGAACGGCACAACAATTTGTCGTCAGACTAGATAAAGACGGAGATATCATAGAAGGAACGCACAGACCTTCTAAGCGGCAGCTCTAGCCTGCATGCGTCGAAACGGTTTTAGTGTGTATGCGCTTGCTTGCGTTTAATCTGAATCTATTCTCAAAAATATGACCGGGTTCTTCATCATACTTCAGAAGGACCGGTTAGCTTATTTCCGAACCTGCGTACTTTTGTGTCACACCCCTCACCAAGAAAACCCCAACTCTCAATAATTGTGTCGAAATAAGAGGAAAGCAAGCGAGTGCCATCGATTGGTTGAGGTAGAAGAACTTCAACAGAAACTGAACAGCGTTCAGATGTACATTGCGATTGGAGGAGACGCTGTGGAATTCCAGACAAAGATGGTGACCCTTCTTGCGAAGCTTGGCTTCTAGACTTCTCCGAGAGCCGAGGGCTTTGCATTCTTTCCTGGTGAGGAAGAGGAGTGGAGGGGACTGCCTAGCATTCGCCTAACAAGGGCGGAGGGTGCCTTGACAATAAGGGTTCATGCTAGTGATACACTGACCGCGCACAACGTTGCCGCGGTTAATTCTACGCCTGATGGTGTCTATCAACGAATAATGCACGGAATAGTTGAGGCTGAAAAACTCTACAATGAGTACGGCAAGAAAGCTTACGTGTCTGTCATTAAGCCCTAGGCCAGTTGAACCGGTTTCTTCTGTGCGTTTCCCGCGAATAACTATCATTATGCCCGGTGCGTCATATATTGGCCTGCGCACGCACAGAGCTATTCGGCAAACAAAGCTTAGAATGGCCGCACAGCCTACAGCTGCCAACCTCAGACCACACAATCCTCCAATCCAGCCTACAAGTCGTTGAGACATTGACTGAACAGATACGAAGCATGGGCGTTCAAATCGCCAAGGACGCCGAGGAGTAGGCGAGTAGTCTACTGACTTTTCGTAGGGGGTCTCGTTGAACACGATAGTGTATTTTCTTTGGCGCAACTATAACATTTTATACACATCTGTGGAAAACCAAACTGGTATCCGGGAGAACTAGGCATGAACCGTGGGTTGCTGAGGATTATTGGGATTGGTGCGTGGGCTAACTGCGCGTGGGACTTTAACGCGTACTATGTTCACGGTTTGATTCTGCCATACTTTTACGCGCACGCTTGGGGCAATATACTCTGGAATTGGATCACCGTGTTCTGCCTTTACCCTGCCGTCGGCTTGTTGCTTATCTTCGCGAAAATGCCGCTTAGGATGAACGTAATCCAAGGCTTAGACGATATCGAGACCGACCTTGACACTGCACTAGGCTTTGACCTTGAGGCGTAGCCGCCCGTAACATACTATCCCTAGGTCAGGCTCAATTGCCCAGTAACCCACGAACCACTTGACGCAAACTATCCGTTACCCTATTATCACCAAACTAAAGCAAACACTCTGTGTGGCGGGGGCAAGTTGGTTGTCACCCCCAGAAAACCGTTCAATAGCCAACGATTTGCCGATCTTCTTCATCTGCGCCAATCGCTCTTTGAAAGAATGACGCGGAAAAACTCGGTTCTAGAACTCGCGGGAGTATTCTCGAAGAGGGGAGTCGCTAGTGGAGAGACGCGTGGAGGAAGTCAGAAAACAGAGTCTGCGGCGAATCGCCCAGACGGCCGGGGCCCTAGAGTAGAGTTGCTGGCTCACATCACATGCATTATAGACATAATGAAGCACGATGAAGATGCGTTCAAAAGGCTAAGGGTCTGTCAGACGCTTCGGTCTCCATTCTGGTTGGAACGCCCTCTATCTTCGAGCTGTATGTTGGTGTGGGGATTGAGCGAATACGTGAATAAGTTATCTCCCAGAGATTAGTGATATTTCGTAAGTAGCAACTCCGGAAAAGTACATGTTTGAATGATGACTGCTTAACCTCCCGTTCGTTTTCCCAGTCCGGATTACACATTGGCAGTAAATCGATTAGGCGACATCGATCGGCCCAAGGCAAGTTCCGCTGAAGGGGAAATCTCAGGCTAAGGCTATGGAAGTTACTCGTTTCATAAATATGGCGAAACCAGCGGCTTACTAGTTTTGGATTCGACACCGTTTCTCGCGTCAAATATTTGCACCATATGTAGTGTGATTACAAAAGTGGTTATGTAGCGTCAAAGTTGGCGACTAGATTCTATGCGTGAAATCAGCTACAAGAAACTGCCGGGCCTTGCAATTGTTATAATCGCCATCCTTTCCATTCTTTCGGTCCAGGGACTACAAATCACTATGGGTCAAACAGCCGGAACACCGAACTACTCTTCATGGAGAGCATCCCTTTCTCATATTCCCACACCACAGGCCGGATGCTTTACGGTCACTTATCCTAGCATGGCGTGGCAATCGATTCATTGCGTCACAGCACCACGGGTTCCGTTGGCGCCGTCGACAGTGGGCGATGGCGCAGATGAGGTAGCGTATTCGGGTTCAGGTAAGTTGATTGGCAGTTCGACCGGCTCATTTCCATCCGTTAGCGGATTAACGAGCGAAACGGATAGTGACGGCTCTGGAAATTGCGGTAGTCCAAACGGTGCTAACTGCTACGGCCTCCAAGACAACACTAACATCTTCACGACTGCCACAATCTACACCGGAGGTCGGTCCGCTTTGGGCTGGGAGCAATTTGTGTTCATAAATTATCCCGAGTACGATGTGGGGTACATATTCATCCAATATTGGCTCATTGGCTATGGCTCAACATGCCCCATCATTGGCCCTCCGGCCGGCTCGTCTTGGATCTACTATGGGGGCGGTAATGGTGCTTCTGGTTGTTACGCAAATAGCTATTCCGCAGAGAGTCCGTCCGTGGCAGCGGCAAATCTAGGCAATTTGGTTCTGACGGGGTATGCTAATTTCAATTCGAACGATGAGAACATGGTCTGTATCTCCACGTCTTGTTACTCCACTTCGGAGCCGGATGGAGTCCTTGATTTGTACCAGCAATGGCAATATTCTGAGTTCAATGTCTTCGGTTTCTGCTGTGGATCACAAGCGAACTTCAATTCGGGAACATCGATCACAGTGGCGAATGCCTTGGAAGATCAGAGTAGGAACGTAATTGTGCCCTCATGCGTGCCAGATGGGTACACCGCGGAAACGAACAATCAGAACTTAGATTCTTGCTCCTCGAACAGCAAAGGACAGATAGTTTTCACTGAGAGTAATGGCAACACGGTAACTCAAACGTTGATTGCGGGTGTGGATTCCGGCCAGGGCTCGATCAGTCCAAGTTGTCCCGGTGGTTGCTCGGAGGCCGCTGGTAGTCCGCAGACTATAACCGCTACGCCTAGTACCGGCTGGCAGTTTTCAAGTTGGAGCATCAACGGAGCTTCTTGTTCTGGTGGTTCATCGAGTAACCCATGCCAGTTCAATATGCCCGACAACGCCGTTACAATTACGGCTATTTTCACTCAACCGCAAATTACGAGCACGACTTCCTTTACGATACTGTCGTCAACGACTAGGACAAGCTCGACAAGCATGACTTCATACTCAACAGTAGTGAGTTCGAGTAGGAGTACCACTTCTGCGCCGACGCTGATCACTCACACTCTGACAACTACAACATCAGTGTCTGGCGCTGTGGCGGGCACGAGCACGATTACTTTTACATCGCCTCTCGTTACGAGTTACTCTACAATTACAGCCTCAACAGGCTCTTCTCAGATCATTACCCAGACGCGTGTGACTACGGTTGGTACGATTTTGTCGGCGACTACGACGAGCACCGCCACGGTGCTGAGTAGTACGACCGTTGGTGGGACGGTTAGTGTTTCTCAGACGGATACGTTCGATGCCCTCCTGACCACCATCTTCCAGGTGTTGCATCAATTCTCCGATGGGATCTTCAGGTTCCTCGGCATCAGGGTGACTGCGACTCCTGTGGGCCAGCAGGTGAGGCAGGTCGTTGTGACGGTTCCAACGCTCACAACGACCACGGTTTCCTTTACCGACACCTCATTTCGGACTACTACCCTTCAGGCGTCCTCTAGTACGACTACCAACACAGTTACTACCGCTCCTGCGGCCACCGTCGCTACGATCACGCTTAGTCCTTTGATTACGGGCAGCCTATTCACAACGGTTACTACGACCGGTTCCGTTACGGGCATGTCCACAACGACTTTTACGCAAATATTTTCCACTAGCACTTCAACGAGTCGAACCACCCTTTCAACCTACGCAACGACTCTGCAAACGCTTCTCAAAGCCAGCACTACGTCCGCAACCGCCACCAGTTCGAGTACGTCGTTCCGAGCGACGACCAGCAGCGGGAAGGTGAAGGTCACTCAAATGGACACATTCACTCAGCTGATAACCCTCATCGTGCAAGTGCTACATCAACTGGCGAGCAAAATCATCGAAATCTTCGAGGCCAACGTTAGAATCGTCAAGACGCCTATCGGCCGCGTGGTACACCGCGTGACCGTTGTAAAGTAGGCCAAAAGCCGCTGATTAGACTTGGTTCTTGCAGCTAACGCGCAGTTAACACTCTACTGCTTTACTGATGGTCCGCTCTCAAAAGGTGGAGCGCAAGGTCGGTCTAAGGTCAACACGCACCTATGTTGACCAAGTGTTCACTTCTTCGTGGAACCGGCCTCTGTCTTCTCCTTCAACGCGTCAATGTAGCTCCCCAGTTTCATCAGAACGTAGAAGATTCCTACGGTGATTATGAGAACTGAGACCGCGCTGATGGCGCTGAAGATGAAGGATCCACCAAAACCCGGACCCCGCATTTGGTTAGGGTTAGCCTGCAAGACCGTATCAAGTAAACTCAAGATTTCTTCACCTCGTTAGCAACTACTCTTAGTAGTACGTTACAGGTTGATCATGATATAAACGGACGCCACTCCTGGTATGCACCATAAATGAATACCCGCTGGAGTACTTCATCTACTTCTTTCATTGATTCTTCTTCGTCTTCGAGCTGGGCGGAAACACTCTAACCGAAAAGTTCCTTCCCTCTAGCCTGCAACTTATCCTTCCCAGCGCTCGCTCCGTGAATTGGTCTCTTAGGAGCGAGGTTTCCTCATCTCGATTCACCACTATCCTCGGTTCAGCAACAGAAAAACTCTCAAGGTTATCCAGCTCTTCCTCTAAGCGACGAGGACAAGCTTTTCACGGATTAAGAGGCCGCATCTTTGACATCTCACAAGTCTAATCGGACTGCCGTCTTGGTCAAGGTCTTCGCCAATCTCCCGGAGTCGCCTGTGTTTGCATTCAGTATTCGCAAGGGTGGAACTGGAAGTGCTTGCGCGTAGAGATCTTGATGCATAACTTTCTACGGCCAATTTTTGCATCCCAAAACGATATCTTTCATATGTAGGCTTTAGGCGGTCTGGTGCAGGTCTCAAAGCCGTACATTTGTGAAAGAACCCAGAGAACTTCTTTCAGAAAGAAGAGCAGAAACGCCGATGAGACTAGGAGTAATCCAACATTTCTGCGCCTAGACCAGGCGTACAGTGAAAGCGAGAAAAGGACCGCTGCGAAGACTCCAACCGCAGCATGAGCCACGTATACCCCCGCTCCCGCAGGTTGACCTGTCTGCAACGCGACCGACCATAGGCGCTCAATTTGCATTTTGACTCTGCCCTCCGCTTTCACTCCGAAAGTATGTCCGCAAGCCTATCCGCCCATCTCTCCCAGACAGTGGGGTGATGATTCTTGAGCAGCGTAAGTATCTCAGAGCGGTTCACCTTAACATGATACCTAACGTTTGCACCTTCGCGCGTAGTTTCAACAAGTCTGGATTTGGATAATCTCTGCATATGCCAGTTTATCGAGCTGGGAGATATCCTTGCATATCCAGAAAGCTCTTTCTGGGTTGTGTTCGGGTTCTGCATCAGGAAGAGTAGGAGGTCTCTTTCCGTTTCCTCCGCCAATACGTCCATGATCTCTAGCTCTCGGTCACCAAATGCAAGGGTCGGATAGAATCTCTTGTAGAATCCTCTCCTCCGGGAAATTACCTTTCTTTCCTTTTCAAGAGCGTCAAGATGATACTGGATAACCCCCATCGCAAGGCTCAACTCCCGACTGATCTTCCGCAGATGAACTCCCGTATGCTCCACGATGAAGGCAAGGATTTGTGCGCGCCTAGATGCAGAACGCTCATCAACGCTACCCACACCTCTGTCGCCTTCGGTCCTCCTCTCTTCTACGTCCGTTACTCAAGCCTTCTCAGTCGAATTCAGGCTTTCTTCAAAGAGTTCAAGAAATGGTAGATGCAATTTACTATATCTACCGTTCGGGGATTGGTACGTGCGGGGTTTACCGGCGCTTACTTCTTTGCTGAACCCGCCTCGGTTTTCTCTTTCATCGCGTCCAGGAAGCTTCCAAGCTTTATCAGAACGTAGAAGATTCCGATCGATATGATGAGGCCTGAGACGGCACCGATAACTCCGAAAATGAATGAACCGCCGCCGTACCCCACCATTCGCACAGGATGACTCGGAGTAGTTTGCAGGACGGTCTGAAGTAAACTCATTTTTCTTTCACCTCTTTGCAATCGTCGAACGCGACCTCATCCCCTATAATAGTCGTTGTGGATGAATCGTTCACATGGAGCGAAGCACTACGGCACGTAGTCGGTGTCCAGTCGGTTACCAGCAGGAGACCAGTTTATGAGCTCGTTGTACGCCACTATGACAAAATAGGTGTGCTAACGAGAATTCTCAGTGATCTTAGGGAGGCTAGCATTAACGTGCACGAAGTTCACAACATAATCTTTGAGGGAGCAAAGGCCGCGGTGGCCCGCATACAAGTCGACACCCCTCCGCCAAAATCAACACTCGAAAATATGGCTTGGTGCGGGCGGTCAGGATTGAACCGGTGCGTTCATTGCGTTCACCGTTTTCTGGAGGTGTCATTGAAGGTTCGTGCGAAGAGATAAGAGTGCGGATGGGGTAGTTATGATGACTTCTTTTGGATAAGGAAGACGCAATTTTCTATGCACTTTTGAGAATGGGTCACGAGTGTACTCGTGCCATTATTTTACATCCGAAGTCACTTAGCAAGAAGATCGAAAACGAATGGCTCATTGAAGTTGAGCATGGTCATAATGATCTAGGAAAGCATGGACAGTACACCTTTTGTTATAAGATCCGTGACGATCCAAAGACAGCAGTGGGAATATGTAGAGAAGGGCCTAACGATTTGACCTAGCTTTGAACAAACAGAGAGTGACGCACTCATGAAAGTCACACACCTAAAGCGTTGGAGGACTCGAACCTTATTTGACCCTGAATAAAGTACAAGTTCTTATCGTTGAGGATTTAGCGTCCCGTAGATTTTGGGCAATTACCCCACTTCAGATTGGGGGCCTCATGCTCAAAGGTTCTGATCCGACCTACTTTCCATCACACTGTCGAGGTTCTTGAGGTATTTGCTTCAGCTCAGAAGGAGCTTTATGTTCGCTTCACACATAGCTCCATAGGGATTGTGAGAAATTGTTCAAAGCCGAAGTACAGAACGCATTGAATGACCAGATGAGAAAAGAATTCTATTCCCATTACCTTTACCTTTCAATGGCAGCCTACTTCGATTCCATTAACCTGAAGGGATTCGCACACTGGATGCGCATCCAAGCCAAAGAGGAACTTGAACACGCAATGAAATTCTTCGAATACATAATTGAGAGACAGGGCAAAGTTGTCTTGGGGACAATCGAGGCGCCCGGCGCGAAATGGAAGGCGCCCAAGGATGTTTTTGACGATTCATACAGTCATGAAGTGAAAGTTACCGAATCCATCCATAAATTAGTTGAAGTTGCCGACTCGAAGAAGGACCACGCAACCTCCGTATTCCTGCAATGGTTCGTCAAAGAACAGGTTGAAGAAGAGGCAAGCGCAAACGAGATTCGTCAGAAACTTCAACTCGTAGGAAGCGAAACTGGCGCGCTCTTCGTCTTGGACGGAGAGCTTGCGAAAAGAGCGTCCAAGTAAGATAGGATCAACCTAGATGCAGAGTCTAGCGAAGGAAAGAACCTGATTTCGCTTCCCGTGATCCCGCAGAACTCTATGATTAGTAAGGTTCTTTCGGGCTTACTGGCCGTGAACGACTTCTCCATGGTCCTGTCTTATCGGGGAGACATGTGGAAATCTTTCACTCCGCCGGCATTCTGCCGAAGTCATCCTTGAGTAGTTCTGACCTCTCTCTCACCTTAACCACTATGGTTGACGGTTTAGGCTACTGGATCAACATGACGCACGCAGATACATTATACGTGCTTGGTTATGTGATTCTGCCCGCCTCGTCTCCGCCAACATACTCACTATCCACGGGCTGGAATCTCATTGGCTTCAAGCCTGGACCAACGATTCAGAGCGAACCCGTCAGTCAAGAGTAGGCGAGCATGAGTGGCCTCTACGCCGTAAACAACGTTTGGTTGTATGATGACGCAACGGCGACCTGGATCCGCGCCACCGCTTCCACTTCGTTAGCGCCCGGCGAGGGAATGTGGATTCCGATAATTTCTCCCGCCACGCTTCGGCCGTGAGCGAAACCCGGAACCCCTGAATTGGTCTCGTAGCATTCAGTCAGTAAGGCTTACTGAGATTGTGTTGTTTACTGGGGCAAACGCGATTGCTTCGGCACCGATCGTTCCACCGCTGGTGGGGGTTGCAAATTGTAGCTGGACCGTTAATCCGTTTCCAGTGCCTCCGTTCACTAGAATCGACGGATTTCCGTTTGGACCCTTTGCTAGCATGGAGCTCAGGTAGCTGGGTAGTGTACTCACGACTTCTCCCATCGTGAAACCGGCTGGGATTACGACCACCTTCGGTGTTTGGGGAGCATAGTACTGAGAAAGCGACACGGTGTAGAATCCGTCTATACTCACGGTGTAAAGTGTCAAGTCGGTTTGCTGGGCGAGATTCATGAAGACTAACAACTTCAATACGTAGAACGACCCGGAACCGTCACTGGTAACTTGGATCTTGATTGTGCCCAGGGTGAGACCGAGACTGGAGTAAACTGAGACAATACCATATTGGCTGAGAGGAATCGGGAGTGTGCTGGGCGGAGGAGGAGCATGCACAATCGCCAAACAAGAGACACAGACTAGCATCAACGCCACAGCGATGGTCAATGATGAAGTCTTCAGACCTCGCAGTCTAATCTTGATGCTGTCCACCCCCACTTACGTTAATGCGACCGATATCACTCTAGTCCTCTTTCAATTCGTAATTAACACTTGCGTAGGTAGATAACTTTCACACAGAGGGGGAATATAACTTAAGTGCAATTACGACCCTTTGCCTCACTCAACCTCCCTCTCTCAGCAGGTTTTTGGGCTCTGAAACCCTTTAGCCCGTTCAGTCAAAAGTGGGTTGGGGAACGCCGAATAACTGAATAACTTCCGCTTGGCCTTCTGGGGGGGCTAGGGCAGGATTTCTAGCGGATGAGTCGAATGCGGCCTCAATTCAAACGAAATTTGGCTTCAGCGCTTATTGCTCTAACCATCGCTACAGCCTTGCTTGAATTGGCCGTAGGCGGAGCCCGCGCGACGTATCCGGCTCAATTCGGGGCCGCTACGGCCTTAGTCGCCAGCCAGTCCTGCCCATCGGGCGTTGCGGTTGATAGCGCCGGCACGGTTTACTGGGCGAACCGTTGCAGTGGCCAGTTGCTTAAGCTGCCCAAGGGCGCTGCGTTTGCGACCGTGATTCTAAGCGGATTAAACGGTCCGTACGGGGTGGCGGTTGACGCGGCTGGGAACGTTTACTACGACGAATATTATAGGGGAACCCTTAGTCGACTGGCGCCGGGTTCAAGCACCCCCCAAACCCTAGTGACCGGCCTGGTTTATCCAAACTACCTGACGGTTGACTCGGCCGGCGATGTTTACTTCATTACGGGACAGACTTGCGGGGATAAGATACTTCGATTTGACACGGTGTCGAATGCGCTGACAACGATCCTCACAGCGCCCCAACCTCACGACTCGAATCATGGGTTCGGCGGGCTTTTCGTCGACACTTCCGGTAATCTGTACTACACGACGTGCGATTACCTAACCATCAACCTCTTAGCGTCAGGAACATCGTCGCCGTCAACAATCCTGAATACTCCCACTAGACCGAGCGGCATTGCAGTTGACAAAGCTGGAAACGTGTTCTATACTCTCTACAACAGTAGCGTAAACGAATTAGCCTCAGGCAGTCTTAACCCAACAATCCTCTCAACTCAAGGCTCCTCCCGGCTTCAGCTTGCAATCGACCAATCCGGAGATCTATACTTCACAGATGATGTTGGCGGAAGGATCTGGGAACTACCAGCGGGTTCGCCAAATCAGGTGACCGTGAGCACGACAGTCACGTCAACCGTTACCTCAACCCTCACCAGTACAAACCGAACAACGGTAATCGCTACTGCCGTCGTTCCGCCCGTAACCGTGCCCATAACATCAGTTTCCGTAGTGACGTCGATTTCGTCCAACACCCAAACTGTATCAGTCTCCTTTACACCCGTGACAATAACCGTAACCTCACTCACGTCCATAACACAAGTGCAGACTGCAACAGGGTCAAACCAACTTAGAACGGAAACATTCACGACGTCCGTCATGGAGACATCAACGGCTTCGGCAAAGGAGACCATCACGCAAACCAGCGTGGTTATGCAGTCGACAGCCCCTCAACCCTGGAGTTCGACCGCAATAATCGCCCTCATCTTCATAATCGCCCTACTCGTAGCGTACGTATTGCTCTCGACCCGACGTAGGCCGAAACCAGCGGTTCCTACCGTTCCCCCTGCACCAATTCCCACGCCGCCAATTGACCAAACCGGCCTGGATATCGTCGACGGAATCGTCATGAAGTACCTCGGTGATCACGAGGGCAAAATTTCCATATCCGCCGCATGCGCCGAACTCGGCATGCGCGAACCACAATTGCGCGAATCGATCAAACGGCTAATCGAGAAGGGCATGGTGAGCAAATAGCCACTATACCAGCTGTAGGCCGTAACAGCTGCAGCGCTTGGCCAGAGTCTAACTGATAGAAGCTACTTGGTTGTGACTTTGTCAGCTATCTCTTTCGCGATCTGCTCTTTTGTTTTACCTTCGGTTGTTATGCCGAGGCTCTTCGCGGCTACTATAAGTTGGTCCGGTTGGGTCTCCGTCGTGGTCGCGGGTGTTGGGCTTGTGGCTGAGGATATTTCCTTTGCGCTTTTCTCGAACTCCTTCTTCGCGAGGCCGATCGACCGGGCCAGTTCAGGGAGTTTCTGGGGACCCCAAAGGAAGACTACGAGTAAAATCCCAACCACTATGAGCCATTCATAACCGATTAGGGCCATTTAGTTCCCAACGAGACTTTTCCGCTTCTGCCAAATATAAACCGAGCGAGGTCTACTCTTGATAGCATGGATTAACCTGGAAACCTGGAAAACGGGTTCTCCATAATGGCGTTTAGCACTCTCTAACCTGAGTTCCACGATTGGACGTAGATGTCGCCGCCCGGCGCCCATACGGGACCGTAGGTGGATGGGGTTACTAGGGTTCCTGTTACCTGTATCTTCTGGCCGTCCGTGAAGGCGGGTATGTTGGGGCAGTTGCAGGGCGCGGTTGTGGTGCAGTTGCAGAAGACTAGACGGTATTGGACCGAGT
>Ga0187769_10001881_pt1 | contig 12131 bp, 8 predicted proteins | sample 0116_SJ02_MP02_1_FD_133140 | JGI IMG/M metagenome (GOLD analysis project Ga0187769, IMG submission 133140) | Tropical peat soil microbial communities from peatlands in Department of Meta, Colombia - 0116_SJ02_MP02_10_MG | ecosystem: Environmental > Terrestrial > Soil > Wetlands > Peat | place... | reverse complement strand
TGTTCGCATACCTGATGACCCGATCCAAACCGGCCACGAAAATACCTTCGGCTGCGTGCTCGATCGCGGCGACAAGGCGCTGCCGCTCCTGTTCGCCCCTTTTCCGGTCCCTAAGGTCGCGGGCAACCCCCTGATAGGAGACGGGTTCACCTCTTTCGTCGAGGTGACAGCTGAACTTCGCCTCGGCAGGCACGATCGTCCCATCCTTTGCGCGAAGCTGCAGCTCAAGGGTGAACTCGCGATCGGCAAGGCCTGCAAAAGCCTCCTTCCTCGAGAGAAGCTCCCCTACGGGATCACTCGACGGGGAGTTGAGAAACGAAAAGACGGGCGCCCCCGCCAATTCCTCGGGCGTAAAGCCGAGCATCTTCTCTACGGAAGGGCTGACGTAGGTAAAACGGAAGTTCCGGTCGAGCTGCCAGATCACATCCACCACGCTCTCGGTGATGAATCGGAGTCTTTCCTCTGACTGGCGAAGGGCGTCCTCCGCCTCCTTCCTGGCGGTGATGTCTTTTGCCACATGGACCGTGCCGAGTACCCTTCCCTGTTCGTCGCACCTCGGGGACACGGATACTTGGAGGTACCTTCCAAGGCGCGGTTCCAGGAATTCCTCAGTCACGGTTTCGCCGCAGGCAAGCGCCCGGATATGGGGGCACATGGGCCAAGGCTCACGAGTCCCGTGAATGACCTCGAAGCATTTCTTTCCCACGAATGCACCTGGTTGGCCACCCAACACGTGGGCGAGGGCCTTATTCACCCTGAGTATGGCTTGATTGGGGTCCTGGAGCATCACCAGGTCCGTCATGGAATCGAAGGTCGCCTCCCATTCTTCGGCGAGGCGCCTGTTGCGCTCCTCTGCCTGCCTCGATCTCAGGATCTCCTGCTCCAGGCGTGCATTCTGGGACTCGATCTGCTTACTTGACCGGGAGATCGCGAGGTGTGTGGAGACACGGGCCAACACCTCTCCGACACCAAATGGTTCGGCGATATAGTCCACACCCCCCGCTTCGAAACCCCGGATCTTGTCCTCCCCATCGCCAAGGCCGCTGATGAGGATCACCGGAATGGCGGAAGTCCTCTCATCTCTCTTGAGAAGCCGGCACACCTCGATACCGTCTAGGTCCGAAAGCTTGACGTGGAGGAGTATCAGGTCGGGGAGCTCGTCTTTCGCGGCCTTCAGCCCTGTCCGGCCCCTGGTGACGAAGGTGAGCTTGTACCCCTCATCGGTGAGAGTGGTCCCGATGATCTGGAGCACCCCGGGATCGTCGTCTATGAGGAGGAGGTGACCCTTCTTCGACTTGACGAGGCTGTCGTCCATTCCCTTACTTGTCGGCAGAGCGCCCGGTCATTGAGCAATACAGCTTCCGCTTCTCCCGGTCTGACCTAAGGGCGTCGCCTCCCTCTATCATTCCTATAGCAGCCCGGGGCGCTTTACGTCAAGAGGAGAATACAAAAAAATCCGTTGTCCCGCGGATGGGTACACGCTATAATGGACCTGGGGCTTTTCTTTCTTTTCTTCAACCGATGGTGGCGGAAACAAGGCAGGCGTCAGAAGGGCTTGCCCGGCGCATGGTGTCATTCTATCGGTCTTCGGCTTAAAGAGCGCGATAAATGACCCTGTTGCGAGCGCCAGACGTATCCAAGACGCCGAGCGGGAAGCGAGTCTTTGAGCAGCTCCATGCGGCTGATGCCGCTGGAGGGGGCGACGCGAGCCCTGCGACAGAACGAGCGGAAGCGAGGGTGAGGGGGGAGGCTCCATGTGGCTTGCCCCACTGGAGGGGGCGCTGAGCCCCAATCATTGCCGACGGAGCGAAGCGGAAGAAAAGTCTCCCTGCAGGGAAGCTGCAGGGAATCCACAAGTTGAATGACTTTTTTGGAGAAGCAAGAGGAGAATTGATCATGGAGCTTGTTGAAGCCATCAAACAGAGGAGGAGCATACGGGCCTTCAAATCAGACCCCGTACCTCGGGACCTCCTCGAGAAAATCATAGGTGACGCTCTCTGGGCCCCGTCATGGGCCAATACCCAGCCCTGGGAATTCGCTGTCGTGACCGGCAGCACGCTGAAGGACATACAAAAGGCCTTCCTCGAAAGGGGGGAGCAGGAGCCGGCCTCCGAAGTAGCCCGCCCCTATGACTTCCCCGAGCCTTACCTTTCCCGCGTTCAGGCCCTGGCCCCCGCGGGATTCACCCCGACAAAGGAAAGCATGGATGCCCGCCGGATTGAGAACTTCAAGAACTACGGCGCCCCGGCAGTCATCTATTTGCTTGTGGATCGCTCCATGTACTTTCAGTCAAAAGGAATAAATTCATGGTCCCTGTACGATAGCGGCTCAATGGTGCAGAATATCATGCTCCTCGCTACTAGTCACGGGCTCGCAACCGTGGCCCAGGCGCAGTCCGTCATCTATCCCGACCTTATCAGAAAGGTCGTGCCCATACACGAATCCAAGCTGATCGCCCTAGGGATCGCCATCGGCTATCCCGATTGGGAGAAAGTCGCAAGCCAGGGGCGGACCCAGAGGGAGCCTCTCGAAGAAGTCGTCACCTGGTATGGATTTGAGTAGGAAACAAGGCCGCTTTTTTAGGCTTAGTCGGTTTCTCGTTTTGCCGATAAGAGATAGAAGGCTCCTGGTTTGGCGCCAGGTACGGAAGGACATCTTCAGGTATAACGAGGGATGGGCATGGAAAACGACAAGCGGAGTGACAAGACGTTCATCAAGGCGACCGAGGCTGCCGACCGCTGCAACGTGCCGTTGAGCACCATATACACGTGGCACCAAATGGGCAAGATAGACGGCATAAAGCTGAACGGCAAATCTCTGAGAATCTTCAGCGAGTCGTTCTTCGCCTTCCTGGCGTCGAGGAACGAGAAGACCAGAGAAAGAAGGCAGCGCGGCAGCAAGAACCGCGGGTTGGACGCACGATAGGGAGGCGACCGAAAGAGGTCAGTACGACTTTAGGGGCTCCCCTTAGGCTTTGCCTTGCCGCGTCCGCCTCGATTCCCTCTCAAGCTCCTTTTCTATCATCCTCTCTTTGACCCCGTCCTAGCCCGGATCCTCGCTCCGGAGCCTCAACACTAGCTCATCAAAAGGTCCTCCCGGCAGCCCTTCTGCCTCATGCACCTTCAGCGAATTATGTTGAAATGGTTGTCACAAAAGAGATAGCATGTGGGCGAAGCACTGATGAGGGAAGCAAGGCAGCCGCGTCATGAGTGACGACCCGAGCCCCGGTCCCGATTCCCCATGGGAGGAGCCGCACCGATGACCGAGCCGAGAAGGCCAGTTTTCTGGTATCAGGGGTTGTTTCTGCAGCCCCACCATTTCCAGCATGCGGACCTCTTCACCCAGTCCCTCCTCTCGCCTTTCAGGCAATACCTCCAACCCTGCTTCTGGGGTGTCTGCCGCATGAGCATAAACCAGACGTCCCTCAGTGAGGGGACCTTTGAGCTGTCGGAAGGGCAGTTCATATTTCAGGACGGTACATGGGTCTCCCTCGGAGGAAATGCCAGGGTCAAGCCGAGGTCCTTCAAAGATGTGCCGAGGCAGAGGGGCCACCTCAAGGTCTACCTGGGCCTCCACAAATGGAAAGAGGACAGGCCGAACGTCGTCTCTTTGACAGACCGCGACGCCCCCACTGATGCGGATTGTCGCTTCGTATCGGGTCCTGAGACGCATGAGAGCGTCGACCTGTACGAACGGGGGCCGACGGCGAACCTTAAGCTCCTCGACTACGCGCTGCGCCTGTTCTGGGAGACGGAAAAGGAAGAGGCAGGGGAGTTCCTGCTCCTTCCCATCGCCCAGATCGATCTTGACACCAGAAACCCGGAGCTTTCCAGGGATTTCGTCCCCCCTGTGGTGACAATAGGCGCCTCCGATGTCATTTTCGATGCCATGCGGTCCATCAGGAGCCTCCTTCAGTTCCGCAGCCGCCTCCTCGCCCCTTACAAGGACCGCAAGGCCCTCACCGGCACCCAGGTGGCTGCCTCCACCTTCACCTTTTTCCTCGTCCTGAGATCGCTCAACCGCTACATCCCGCTCCTGGCTCACATGGCAGAGGTGATCGACCTTCACCCTTGGAGCGTCTACGGCGTGCTGCGCCAGCTCGTCGGGGAACTCAGCTCTTTCAGCGAGCAGTACGATGCCCTCGGCGGCTCCCAAGACGCATCCGGGCAGATGCCGCCTTACGACCATGAAAATTTAGGACCCTGCTTCAAGAGGGCGGCCCTGCTCATAGATGAGATGCTCGGCGCCATTGTGGGGGGAATGGAGACCTCGGTCACCCTCGAGAGGGATGGCGAGTATTTCCGGAGAAAGATTCCCGCCTATTTCTTCGATGAGCCGTACGTCTATTATCTCCAGATCAAAAGCTCGGAGAGCCGGAAAAGGCTCGTCGATATGGCCGGCCACGTGGTGAAATTGGGCTCCGAAGGAGAGATTGAATTGCTCATGAGCAGGGCCTTGCCAGGCATCCGCCTGGAAGCGGTTAAGGAGTCCTTGCCGGGGCTGGTCGAGGGCCCGCACGTGCTCCACATGCGGGTAGACACCGCGAGCCGCCATTGGGAGGAAGTCCTGAAGAGCCGCACCATCTGCCTCTACTGGAAAGACGCACCGGAAGACATGACTGCCGCCCTCGTCATCGCCAGAAGGCAGGAGGAAGGCCCGTGAGGCTGGTTGACTGTTTTGTCGAGATCATGGCCTTTACCCTCCATTTCCTCGAGCGAGCAGAGCGCGATCAGCCTCCTTCCGGAGAAATCGAGGCCCGATACCGCGAACTCATCGCACAGGCCAAGGAACGATGCGAGGAGGAGGAATTCAGTTCCGCAGACCAGGAGGCAGCCCTGCTCGCCGTCTGCGCCTGGGTCGACGAGGCGATTCTCATGTCGCCGTGGAGAGGGAAAGAAGCGTGGCGAGCCTCACCCTTGCAGGTTGCCTACCTCGGCACCTGGAACGGCGGCGAGGAGTTCTTTGCCCGGCTCTCCGCCCTGGGGGAAGAAAGACAGCAGGCCCTGGAAGTCTATGATTACTGCCTTTCCATGGGGTTCAAAGGATTCCTTTTCAGAACGGACGACGGCGAGACCCTGGAGCGCATCAAGGCCGAGGAGCGTGCGACAGTAATGGCGAGGTACCCTGCCTTGTCGGATGAGGCACCTCTCTTTCCCCTGTCATACAGCGAGGCAACGAAAAAACCAAAGAAACACCTTGTTCCTCCCGCACCCTTTCTCATGGGTCTCAGCCTGGCCGTACCCTTATCTCTCTTCGCGGCGCTCCTCTTCCTCTACCGGCACATTCTCGACCGTGCCGTCTTTGCGTACGCCCACTAGGCCCCATGAGAAGAAAGCTCAATCTCCTCTTTCTGATCCTTTTCCCTGCAGCCATTGCGGCCGGCTATTGGCTCGTCAGAGAGGGGGGCGGGCTGTGGTTGGTGGCTGCCGGCCTGGTAGTCGTGGCAACAGGGGCATTCGTTCTTTTCGCCTTTCTCGAAAGGCGCGGGGAGCGGCTCAAGGAGCAGCACTTTGTCGACGACGTGGTGAAGCTCGATGAGGCTTTCGTCCGCGCGGCCGATCCCCGCCGTCGCCAGGAGGCGAAGGAGCTGCAGGATCACTGGAGGGAGTCGGTCGAGGCGTTGAGGAAATCGCGCCTCCGCAGAAGGTTCGGAAACCCTCTGTACGCCCTTCCCTGGTACATGGTCATTGGGGAATCGGGCTCGGGGAAGACCACGGCCATTAAGAACTCCAGTCTCCATTCGCCTGTCTCCCACCTCACGAGGACAGCCGGCATATCAGCCACACGCACGTGTGACTGGTGGTTCTTCGAAGAGGCCATTATCCTCGACACGGCGGGCCGGTACACGATCCCCGAAGACCTCGACCGTGACGAAGCCGAATGGGAGCGGTTCCTCGCCCTTCTCGCCGCGTACAGGAAACAAGAACCCATAAACGGGGTGGTCGCCACTATCCCGGCAGACAAGCTCCTTAAAGGCGACAGGCCGGTTCTGAGGGAGGACGGACAGAGCATCCGCAGACGCATTGACCAGCTCATGACCGTGACCGGTGCGCGCTTCCCCGTGTACGTGCTCGTCACGAAGATGGACATGGTGTACGGTTTCACCGATACCTTTCTCCGCCTCACTGACGAAGAAGCCTGGCAGGCGGCGGGGTACCTTGACCGTGAGGGGGACCTCCGGCCCCAAGGGGTGATGGAGGCGACCTTCCGGACCATGAAGGAGAGGCTCGCGAGACTGCGCCTCGACTGGGTCCATAGCGAGCGCGATCCGAATCCCGGGGTGCTGCTCCTGGAGAATCAGTTTTCGAGGTTGAGACCGGGCCTGGCAGAATTCGTGAAGGCAATCTTCGGGGAAAATCCATACCAGGAAAAACCGCTCCTCAGGGGCGTCTTCTTCTCGAGCGGCCGGCAGACCGCCAGACCTATACCGCCCTTTTCGAACCCTCCATTCCTCTATGAGGAGCCTGTATCGGCCTCAAGTGAGGACCGGGGACTCTTCCTTCGGGACCTCTTCGCAAAGATCCTTCCCCATGACCGGTACCTCTACACGCCCATCTCCCGACTCGTCAGGTATCGATGGGCCCTGCGAAGGATGGGCTTTGTCGCGTGTCTCGCCATCCTTTTCGCCTTGTGCGGGCTCCTCTCGCTCTCTTTCGTCCGCAACTTAGCAGCGGTGACCGCGTTCACCACGGAGTTTCCACGTGCCCCCACGATTGGCGTGGACACGGCGACGAATCTGCTCCTTCTCCAAGGGATGAGGTCGCGAATCCTTGATCTGGAGCAGGCGAACCGGGGGTGGCTCCTGCCGCGATTCGGGCTCCGCGGGAGTCTCGCCATGGAGGCTCGTGCCAAGCGGGACTACGTGAGTCTCTACGAGGGAGCCTTTCAAGTGCCCTTTGACCTCGAACTCCAAAAGAGGGTCTCTGCCATAGGGGCGGATACGGATGACGAGATCGTGGCAAGCTACTCGGCCTATATCCTAGCCCGTCTCCGCCTCCTGGAAGCGCAGCAAAGGAGCCGCGCCAGCATCAGGGCTCACGACACCGCCGGAGAGTCCGGGGATTTCGCCAGGACCTGCACCCTGGTTGCGGGGTCGCAGTTCCCCACGCTTCCCCCCGCAATCGTCGCGACCGTGCCCCCAGACTACGAGAGCTATCTGGCGTGGGATGAAAAACCCGGTGAAACGAGGCGCGCCGCAGAGCTTTTGCAAAACGCCCTTGCAGGTCTCCAGCGGCGCCATCCTGACCTGGCGTGGGTGGCTACGGAACCGGTCGTTGACTCACCCGCTGTCAAGCCTGCCGATTTCTGGGAGGGGTCACCCAGGGTCAGGCTTGCGGACATCTCCGTGCCCGGGGCCTACACAGCCCAAGGGCAGAGGCGCATCCAGGCATTCCTCGGCGCCTTGAGCGATGCATGCCCTAAAGCGCGGCCCCCTGTGGACGCCTTCTGGAGGCAATACAGAAGAGAGTACTATCAGGCCTGGTACAAGTTCTGCGCGCAGTTTGCCGCTATTGCAAGCCCCCTCGAAGGCCCTTCCGCCCGGGAGACGATGAGCCTCCTGGCAACCGACGAGAACCCTTACTGGAGGCTCATACACCGGGCCGCCGCAGAGCTGGCCCCTCCACAAGCCTTTGCCGACCCTCCGGCCTGGGTGCAGCTCCTTGCCACCCTCGACGCAGCGATCAGGTTCTCCCAAGAAGGAGAGGCAAAGAGGGGTCCCGGGGCGGCCAAAAAGGGGCTCGCTGTCCCGGAGGATGCGAAGGAGAAGCTGCTCCGGGAAATCAGGGAGGTGGCGCCGGTGGCGGAGAATGATCGTAGCGATTCAGAGGCCCGGGAGAAGCTCGAGCCCATGGTTCGGGTCGTGAGGGAATACAGACGGGATATGGCCCTTATCGCTCCCATTGCAGCTTCCCGAGAAAATGCCTTTCGAATGATCTCGGGGGCCTTTTCCGAGCAGCCCGTCCCCCCCGACCCTAAATCCCCCCTTCACGCAGCCTATGGCCGCCTCATCTCCCTCAAGGAATTGGTGAAGAATGGAGCTTCTTCAAAAGAAGGCGATACGGTGTGGCAGCTCTTCAGCTTGCCCCTCGCAAGCCTCCTCTCGTACGGCGCATCTGTTGCGTGTTCGGTCATCGAGGAGCACTGGGAGAAGGATATTTGGGCTAAAGCGGACAACGTCCTCGCCGATGCCCGCCCAAGGCTCCTCTTCGACAAGACCGACGGCCTCGTGCCCCGGTTCCGTGAGGGATGGGCGAATCCCTTTCTTGCGAGCCGGAGCTCAGTCCTAGTGCCGAGGAAGATCTACGAGAAGACGCCCTTTGAGCAGTCGATCGGTTTTGAGCCTCAATTTTTGAGCTTTCTCGCCAAAGGAGAGACAGCTGCCGCAACAGAGAACATACCGAGGACGATCACCCGATGCGGGAGATAAAGCAGACGATCGATACGTATTACAACGAGGAGCTTGAGCATCTTAGGTCCCTGGCAGCCGAATTTGCCAGTGCCCACCCGGAAGGGGTACCCTCTCTTGGGGGAACCCTCGATGGGCCCGGCTCGGAAAGACTTCTTGAGGGCGTGGCATTTCTCACGGCCCTCCTCCGTCGAAAGCTCGACGACGAGTTCCCTGAGTTCATCCATGGCCTCATGGAGATGATTTTCCCCCACTACCTGAGACCCGTGCCGTCGGTCTCCATCGTTGCCTTTGCGCCCAAGCCCGGCTTTGAGAAGACTATATCCGTGCCGGCCGGCACAGAGCTCCCGCCCGCTGTCGTCGATGATACATTGTGCCCATTCAGGACTTGTTTCGACCTCGAGGTTCACCCTCTCGAAATACGGTACGTGGGGGCCAAGGCACAGGGAAGCCAGCTGGCTCAGATCAACATGGCCCTGAGGCTTTCGGGCATGACGCTCCGGGAGTGGCAGCCGAAAAGGCTCTCCTTCATGCTTGGAGGGCCTGTACACCTGGCAGCCGACATCTGTTTTCTCCTAAGAAAGTACCTCGACCGGATCATCCTCGAGCCCGCGGATGGGGGAAGCTCCTTCGTCCTGCCCGCTGAATGCCTCAAGTTTCCGGGATTCGATCCGGAGGCAGCCATACTCCCCTACCCCGCCAGGTCGTTTTCCGGATACAGACTTCTCGAGGAATACTTCCTCCTCAATTCCAAGCTCCTCTTCATGGATCTGGTAGGGTGGGAGGCGTGGCGCAACAGGGGCGACGGAACGGAGTTCCGCGTGATCTTCGAGTTCTCCCGGTCGCCCTTGCCCCTTTCCGCCATCGCCCCTCCCCAGGTCATCCTGTCCGCGACCCCTGTTGTCAACCTCTTCTCCACGGAGACGGAACCAGTAACCCTCGATCACTGCAGCGAAAAGGTCAGGCTGGTCCCCCGCGGCCTTGGGCAAAGGGATCGTTTCCGGATCTACAGCGTGGACAAGGTCATGGGCAGGCGTGTTGGCGAGCCGGCAGAGAGGGCCTACCTCCCCCTCGAATGGTTCGACCAGGCTACCCAGGGCAACCCTCTCTATGAGGTGACGAGATCCCCCTCCCCCGTGGATGACGCACCCGAGGTCTTCCTTTCCTTCCCTTACGCGCTGGCAACGCCCGAGCCTCAAATTGAGAGCCTCTCCGTGGAGCTTACGTGCACGAACGGGACCCTGCCAGCGAGGCTCGGGGTAGGAGATATACGCGGGGAGACCACGGACTTGTCAGGGCCTCTTCTCTTCAAGAACGTGGTGAGGCCGACCGTTGCCATGGACCCGCCCCTCGGAAGGAGGACCCTCTGGGGCCTCCTTGGCCATCTCTCTCTCAACCACCTTTCCCTTGCGGACGCTTCGAATCTGAGGGACATGCTCAGGCTTTACGCGCTTCGAGGCAGGACGGATCATCCCGGGGCAGCGGCCAATTTGAGGCAGATAGAGGGAATAAGGGGAGTCTCAATCGAGCCGGCCAGCCGGTTCATACGGGGCGCCTTCATGCGCGGACAATCAATCGAGGTAGTCGCCCAAGGTGACCACTTCGCCAGCCTCGGCGCCCTCTACCTCTTCGGCTCGCTCCTCAACGGCTTTTTTGCTCTCTATAGCCCCATGCACAGCTTCACGCACTTTCGTCTCAGAGAATCTAAGACTGGAGAGACATTCACATGGCCGGAAAGGATGGGCGCGAGAGCCCTACTCTAGAAGAGAGGCTCCTCTCGGAGGGACACCGATACTCCCTTGTTCAGGCCTACCGGCTCCTGCGCCTGCTTCTCCCCGCAGGCTCTCTCGGGGCGCCTGGCGGAAGCGAAGAGCGTCTCTTCGCCCGACCTCACCTTTCCCCGGACTCAAGGGGCGCCGAGGTCATCTCGATCGTCAAGGAGAAAGGCAGCGAACAGGAAGGATACACGATCTCCGCACGTTTCCCTGGCCTCTTTGAAACCCCTTCCCCTTTGCCTCCCCTCTATGCCGAAGACCTTGGCGAAGAGGCATCCGCAGGGGGGGCCACGGCGCGCGACTCCCTCGAATGCCTGGCGAGGCCCCTCTATCGCCTCCTCTTCGAGTCCTGGGCTAAGTACCATCTTTCCTACGGCATCGTAGAGAAAGGGGATATGGAGGATCAGGAGCGCCTCCTCTGCCTCATAAGCGTTTCCGTCGCTTCCTTGAAAGCACGTTTTCCCAACCCCCTTTCTTTGCTCTTCTGCCTCGGCTCCGCCACTCAGATGCCGCGGTCTGCGGAAGGGCTCCGCGCCTTCCTTGCCGGCTTGCTCCACGAGCCGACCCTCAAGGTAGAGGAGTGCGTCCCGGAAAAGATCGCAATCCCCGGGGATCTGCTTTTCTCCCTGGGGGTCAGAAACCACTCTCTCGGCGAGACCGCTCTCTGCGGGAGCAGGATCGAGGATCAGACCGGCCTATTCCACGTAACGGTCGGCCCAGTAAGTGAGGCACGCTTTCAATCGTTCTTGCCCGACAAACCCCTCTTTCAGGCACTCCGGGAGGGGATCCGCTTCTATATGGACCAACCCTTCGACTGGCGCCTCCAGATCGCACTAGAGGCCTCGGAAATTGGGCCCGCCTGCCTGGGGAATGCACGGGAGTCACGGTTGGGCTGGAACACCTGGCTCTCGTCGGAGAGGCCGCACCCGGAAAACACGGTCACCTTCGCTCCTTGAAGTCGGATCTCCAGGGAGGCGCCTTTCCGTTTAGACCCCTCTCCCAAGAGGTTTCCGGGAAAACCTTTTACCTTGGACCGCCGATAGAGGTTATAATAAAAGCTGGTCAAAAATCTAAAATTCCATGCTTCTTGAAAAACCGCTCTTTTCTTGTCTCCATAGCGGGTGAAATAGGAACAATGCAAGAGAAAAAGCGTGGATGGTCGATGCAATATAGGAGAAGAGGAAATCGGATGAAGAGGCTATATTTTGCCCACCCGTGTTTCACCGAGGAACAAAGGAGATTCAAAGAGGCCTTTCTGGACGCCGTTCGCCGAAGTCTCGAGAGGTCCGGTTTGGAAAATGAGTTTTCTCTCATCGATCCATTCGACTATGCGCCGAACGTGGAGAACAATCCCTCCCTCAAGAGAAACGTGTCCAGGGCCATCAAGGAAGTGTGCGTAAGGATATTGAGGGAGTCGGACGTGATGATCGCCCTGGCGGACGGCGATGACACGGGCGTTGCGTTCGAGGCCGGCGTGGCTGACACATGCCTCATCCCGATCGTGCTCATTACGAACAGGACGGACCCGGCCAAGGCAAATGCCATGCTTCTCGGCTCGGCCGCCGCTGTCGTAGACGATATCATGAAACCGGGAAGGGTCGATTTCATGATCGACATTGTCCTGGGTCTATCGGTGCTCGAGAGAGGGTGACACTAGGCCAAGTCTCTTGCACCGCCGACACTAAAGGGCGTACCCCCTGAAAAGAGAGAGCCTTTTTCAATCTGACCGCGAATGTCTTCTTTACGGGGCCTTGAGCAGGCCAATCATGGGCCGCTATTGTTTCTCGTGCTCATCATCGCCACGAGAAAGAAGCCTCCCCTTGACAGCATGATGGTGGAGCCGGGGCTCTAAACCATTTCAAACGGGAATCAATTTTGCGGAACGCTCTAGTGTCACGTCACACGTGTCATGTCGCTCTAGCGCTAGGCTGTAAGGGCGTGTTACCCGT
>Ga0187769_10001880_pt1 | contig 12132 bp, 11 predicted proteins | sample 0116_SJ02_MP02_1_FD_133140 | JGI IMG/M metagenome (GOLD analysis project Ga0187769, IMG submission 133140) | Tropical peat soil microbial communities from peatlands in Department of Meta, Colombia - 0116_SJ02_MP02_10_MG | ecosystem: Environmental > Terrestrial > Soil > Wetlands > Peat | place... | reverse complement strand
TTTGAGTATGTTGTCGATTACCAAGTTAAGGCTCGACCCTTCACGCTCAAGCGAAATTATTTCGTCGTGATGTAGAGCGGCTCTAAGGAGATGTTCGAACTGGATTTTTCTTTCGGCTTTGTGACCGAACTGCCTGATGCGCTCTCGCTCGATTTGTTCATAGGCGTACATCAATTCGTAAGTTGACCGATATATCTGGTATTCCATTTTCTCTTCAATGTCCTTTTTCCAAAGCGTGATCCATTCCAATCCCTCAAGATCGGCCCAGAAGATTGTCCCATCCGGCGCAAGTACGGCATCTTTGTCCAGCCACACATCATAGAAGTCGAGTCCACCGTACGTGCCGTTTTCATTGTTCTTCAACGATCTGACCAGAAGCGTCAAAATAGCCATCCCGCTTGCCAAGAAGTTTTTCTCAAATTCTTCAGCCTTCTCGTTGCTGTCAATGTCGAATAGCTGGAAGACCATGCACGTATCCTCTCCGATTGTCCAATCTGAATGGAAGTATATTCGAACGTTTGATGGCACCAACCTTGTTTCCTGAACGATCTCACCTTTAAACTGCCTATACCAGTAGAGCTTACGGATTTGATCCTGTAGCTGCTGAGGAAGGAAGACCACGTTCACCACTGGTGCAATCCTAAAGCCGTGAATGGAAGTTATGTCGTCACTTTCTGAGGCGTTCATAGCGATGTTAGCGTACTGGAGACCCTGCACCCCGTACGGTGAACCTCTTGACCACATTTCACCAGTCAGATAACGATGAAGCATTCCATCTGACCGCATCATTTTATTTCTCATGTCCTCATCGGCTAGTAGGCTGACCACTTCGTCTTTTCTCAAGAGCTGCCGTGAGAAAGGGTTAGTAGTTGAGCCGATGCCTTTAACCGAGAGATAGAAGTCGAGACCATCGATGGAAACACTTCGGCGCGGTTCTATTGCGCTTCTATTGTCATCGACAACGAATTCTTTGCGATGCAACGGAACAGCGGCGCTGAAAGCTTGCATGCTGTCCGGCAGGTAAACCCGGTCAAAATCTGGCATGGCGAATCCATGGAAATGTTTGTTTCTTCTTATCTTGGAAGCCTCGTAAGCGTTTAGGGTAATCGGGGTGCCTTTGATTTTCAAATCATCGCCTTTATGAATCAGCCAGTTTTTGTACTTCTCTCCCACAATATTCGCAAGTAGTTATGTTTCTATCTCCAAAATGCAATGGTCCACCGCAATATGGACAGTTAATTGTAGGTGCGCTCGGCGTTATACTTGCCGATACATTTGACTGCTGAGCTTCCGACGCGTTCCTCTTTCTAATCGAGAGCACATAGACGGCGATCACAATAATTATGATGATTATTCCCATTTCCACAAGAAACTCGGCAAGCGGTGAAATCCCGTCACTCAATTAAAAGTCATCTCGCAAAAATTGGGAAAATAGGAATTCGCGTTCCGATTATTCACGGAAGCTACCCCGCAAAGCCTCCGACTCCATGTATGTGAGCTGGATGAGTAGCGCTCGTTCCGGTGTATTGACTGGTGTAGTTTGAGTGAGCAATAGCAGCAAAAAGGAAATAATAGTAGAGCGGAAACATACCCATACCAGCACCTGCAGGACGCGGTTGCTGAAGATCCTCCTCATCGCTTCTTTTGCGATCATCATCAGATTGACCCGGCGATGTCATTTTGATAGGCGGCGGTATTTTTTGCACTTCTGTTCCACAATGGTCGCAGTTCGTTAAAGTTTCATCTCCAAAATGTAAAGGTCCACCACAATTGGGGCACTGATAGCTTACTACAGAGTCTTGTCCAACAACAGGAACAGCTTTGTTATCAACATTTTCGGCCAATTTTTCACCACCCTACTGCCCATAAATCATTCGGATCGATAGATTCGCAAGTTCAGAATGTGCGAGCCAACCAGTGAAAGGCTGCAGTATTGATGCCGCTTTTTCCGCAAGATCAAGTAGTTCATCTGCGTTGAGTGCTCTTATGGAAGTGAGGATTGCTGCAGGAACCAACGGAAATCCGAATTCGGCCTTAAGAGCAGCTGCGAGCACGCTCATTTTCTCCCGTGCATCCGTTTCGCTGAGTTTGGACACCGCCATGTAAGCAGCTGCCAAATCAGTATCTTCCGACGCAGAATATCCCCATAAGTTAAAAAGTGATTTGAAGACATCAAGTTTCTGACTTAGATTTTCTTGCTCTTCCTTGGAAATAGAAAGCAAGGCTGCCGCAGCGTAGGATTTGGTTGCCTTTGAGAAGACATCATCGAATCTCGTTAACGCGTCCGGATTGACTCCGCAAAATATTGTCGCCGCGATTCCCGCTGAAAGTTCTTCAGGGACATTTGCGCTCTGTCTTATCTGCTTGTCAACATTTGTCAATGCCTCAAGGCTATCCGTATTACGGCCAGAAGCAACGAGTGTTTCGGCGGCCATAAGCTTGCTGTCGAGGTTTGAATTGTTGAACTTTTGAAGCGCATTGATCATTTGAATGAAGTTCTCTTTGATTTTACCAAGGTCACCTTCGAGTTTTGCCAGACCTATCGAAATTGCCCAGAGCTGAGACGATTCGGCCCCCTTACTCTTTATTCTGTACTCTTCTTCGTCTTCATCATCATCGTCATCGTCGTCCTCATCTTCATCGTCCTCCGCAGCGTAGGAGTCTTTCCTTTCTTTGGCTGCTATTGGCGATGTATCCATATCCAAGGTTGCAGCCTTTATTGCAGAATAATAATTGTTTGCCCGTTCGGCAATAGCTTGTAGCTCCATTTCTGTTGCTTTGGTTTCATGGAGAAATTCTCCAAAATCTTTGTCGCCTACGCGGTAGTTGCGAATCGTCAGCTCATGCAACATGATAGTTCCAGTTCCGGTTAGCGATAGATACTGTTCGCCACAGGGCACTTGACGATCAAGTATTGATTTCTTCTGTATCAGTGCCTGCAGTTCGTTGCCCTTCTCTTTGACTTCTTCTTTGTCTTTTGAAACAAGCTGTTCGTCTGTCTGAACTCTTGCACGGTCAATATCTTTCTTCTCGTGACCCTCAAACCAGAAACGTATTGAATGGATTTTTTTCTCATCGCGAGCCAGAGTTTCTTCATCTGTTTCTTCTTTTTTCTGCTCTTCCTCGACTTCTCGATCGATTGTAGAATAACTTTCCACGAAAGCTGCAAGTTTTTCGTATTCATCTTTTGAGAGGCATTCGACAAAACCGTTGGTAGTGAGCAATTTCAGCACATCCTCGGAAATCAGAGCATTAACAGATTTTGCACTTATCTGCGAAAGAGCGGTCATAACATCGTTGCACTTCACCATTTTGTTTCATCCTTCTTATTTTGTTTCTAGCGCGCCCTAATTCTCGGCCAATTTCTTTTCATGCTCTGTCATCCTTTTTCCCTTGTTTATCTTCTGGTTGCTCTGAAGATTAAAGTTTTCTGCCGCGCTGATGAGTCAATTCAAATCATCTTCTTTCCGCAGCTTGGGCAATTAAGTTTAGCTCCGTGTTCCGCTCGATTAATCTTCACTCCAAACTTAAAACACGGAGAGTTTGCAGTTTGGGCACTGGTAGTTTGCACCTGTAATCCGTGCGTGCTTGTGAGCGGTAAGTTTTTGATTGATTTTTACCCTAGTATTGTTAAGAAAATGCTTTGTATCCTCCGCGCGCGCTCGCTTATTCGGCGTGCGCTACGCTTTGCTGGAAAACCTTTTATGAAAAATCATTGCATCTTTCTAAGAGGTGGAGAACTTGACTGAAATCAAGAAAATCGCAGTTCTTGGTGCTGGCTTGATGGGGCATGGGATAGCGCAGGTGGCGACCCAAGTCGGCAAGTATGAAGTGAATCTTCGGGATGTTGAACAGCGTTTCGTCGATAGCGGTGTGAGCATGATAAGGGAGAGTCTGCAGCGGTTCGTGAAGAAGGGCCAGCTCACCGAAGCGGATTTGGATGCGACGTTGGCAAGGATTCATCCAACGCTTGACTTGAAAGAGGCTGTTGCCAACGCAGACTTGATAATTGAGGCGGTTCCAGAAAACTTGGAGTTGAAGAAGGCAACGTTTCGCGAAGTGGACAGTTACGCTCCTAGCCACGCGATAATCGCTTCGAACACGTCCTCTGTGAGCATCACTGAGATGGCCTCAGCGACCAAACGTCCTGAAAGGGTTTGTGGCATGCATTTCTTTAACCCGCCGCAGCTCATGAAGCTCATTGAGGTGATCAGAGGTGCTAAGACTTCGGATGCGACCATCGAAACGATCTTGGCTGTTGCCCACAGGATGGAGAAGGAAACCGTGCTCGTGAAGAAGGACAGTCCCGGCTTCATAGTGAACAGGATACTTATCCCTGCGCTGAACGAAGCAGTAGCCCTGTGCTATGAAGGAGTCGCGGACAGAGACGACATCGACAAAGCCATAAAGCTTGGATTAAACTGGCCTATGGGTCCTCTCATGCTGTTGGATTACATAGGTTCAGACACGACACTTGCCATTGCAGAGGTGCTCACCAAAGAATTGGATCCAAAGTTTCACCCAACCACGGGACTGAAGCAAATGGCTAAAGCGCAGCTTCTGGGCAGAAAGACTGGCAAGGGCTTTTACGACTGGACCCAAAAGTAGACGCAGGAGTTATAACGCATGGAATTTAAGTTCATAATCTGTGAAAAAAGTGAAGGCATAGCTACAATCACTTTGAATCGGCCAGAAGCGTTGAACGCCTTCAGCAAGGAAGTGGTGGAAGAGATACTTCGCGCACTGGAAGATATCAAGAGCGACGAAAACATGCGCGTCGTCGTGTTGACCGGAGCGGGCGAAAAAGCGTTCTCAGCCGGGGCTGACATAAAAGCCATGGTGGGAATGACTGCGTTGAAGGCGAGAGAACTCTCACTCATGGGCGAAAGCCTCTGCTTAGCCTTGGAAAACCTGGAGAAACCAGTTGTTGCAGCCATCAACGGCTACGCTTTGGGCGGAGGCTTGGAAGTTGCCATGGCATGCGACCTCCGCATAGCCTCTGAAAATGCTCGTATGGGACAAACAGAAGTGAACATAGGCTTAATTCCAGGTTGGGGCGGAACTCAGCGACTCACACGTCTAGTAGGCATGACGAAGGCTAAGGAGCTTGTTTTCACTGGAAAAATGTTCGACGCGAGAACCGCAGAGCAGTTGGGCATAGTAAACATAGTAACGTCTGCAGACAAGTTCAAGGAAACTGTTCGCCAGTTCGCCCTCGAGCTAGCATCCAAGCCTCCTGTTGCGCTTAAAGTGGCAAAGGCTTTAATCAATAAGGGCGCAAACATAAGCCTCGATTCGGCCCTAGCACTAGAGCGGGAAGGCTTCGGAGTCGTAGCCTCATCGGAAGACTTGAAGGAAGGCGTCTCAGCGTTCACAGAGAAAAGAAAGCCTGTCTTCAAGGGCAAATGATTCCCTCGATTCAATCTTTTCCTTCACCGAAAGACCTTTGTTAAAGCCAAGTTCTTGAGATCTTACTCAAAAATGATATATGAATGTGCCGTGAAACCTAGAAAACTGGTTACCTGTTAGTGACAGTTGAGTGATAACCCATGAAATTAGTCATCTTTGGTCCTCCAGGATCGGGGAAGGGCACGTATGCCTCGCGCCTGCAGACGAGGCTAGGCATTGACGTGATTGCAACAGGAGACATTCTTCGAGAAATCATGAAACAGGACACCCCATTGGGAAGAAAAGTGAAAGGTTTCGTAGAAAAAGGTCACTTGGTTCCCGACGACGTAGTTATACAAGTCCTAAAACAACGCTTGGACAAGTCGTCTAGCGAGAAAGGTTTCATCTTGGATGGCTTCCCACGCACTATTGAGCAGGCCAAGGCGTTGGAGAAGCTTGTTAAGATCGACGGTGTCATCCAACTGACAGTGCCCGACTGGATAATCATAGAGCGCTTGTCAAGCCGCAGAATATGCAAGAGCTGCGGAGAAGTCTATAACATACGCTTCCTGAAGCCCAAAGTCGAAGGAGTATGCGACAAGTGCGGAGGGCAACTTTACCAGCGTTCTGACGACATGCCGAATGTGATCAAAGATCGAATAGGCGTGTATGAACATCAGACTGAACCCATATTGCATTACTATAAAGAGAAAGAGGTTCCGTTTGCAGAGTTTAACTGTGAGTCTCTTGAACTGCCGCCTGAAGTGGCCGTTGATAGTATTGTCAAGCAAATAAAAAAGTTGAAGCTAGCCTGATGAGTGTCAAAGTAATCCCAAGCACAACGGAGCATCTGTTGCTTCCTAAGCCATCTTTTTCAAATCAAAATCGCACGGTGGAATAAGAGTACGAGCAAAGCTTGCCTACTCGTCGTCCGTGCTTCTCTTTTATAGAACGTTCTCTTCTTCGGCGGTTCGAATATCTGTTGCGCCAATTCTCTTCTTGAACTCCTCAATCAGGCGTTCAGCCGTCTGCTTCTTTTCTTCTTCATGTTTTTTCAAAAGGCTAACATGATCTTTGTCATCTATGAAAGGGGGAATCTCGCTGGCAAAGGGCCATCTGACCGAGACTTCGGTGCCGTTTTTCCTCTCATTGAATACAAACTCTATCTCTAACGCTTTTCCCACCCATCCGGGGCTGTATTCCATGAGCAAGTAACGAGGGGAAACTTCCTTTTTCACCGTTACATTTTTCAAGCCCACGTCATTCAAAGCGTTTTTGACTAGAGCCGAACACTCTTCAATGCGTGTGTTAACCAAATACTTTCCTTCAAGAAACTTAAGCCGCATTTTTCCAATTCCTCCGCTAGGTGCTACCTATATTCTCATAAACCTTGTTCTGCACATTTTGGCAGCGCGTGTTGAGGGTCAGCGGTTGTTCAAGCACGGGCCTTTCTGGATTTTATCTTATTCCACGATTAGGAAGTACCTATTTCTTTCTTGAATACTTCCGCCAAGTCTTTTCCCCAGTTGTCCAGGGCTTTAAGCCTTCCAAGGAAAAACCTGAGCACTGGCGGTTCAGACACGAACTTCAAACCCTTCACCAAGTCCCTGTGCTTGTAAAGCCATTTTATCCTATCAACTGCGTAGTCCATGTGCGACACTGTGTAGACTCTCCTGGGCAATGCGAGCCTTGTCAGTTCTATGTCCGCAAAAACCTCTTTTCCTTCCTTGTTCCTGTCCATTGAAATTGTGCCTCTTTCCATGCTTCTTATTCCAGAAGCTATGTAAAGCCCTGCTGCTAGCGCTCCTGCCGGATATTGCGACTGGGGCATTTTTGGCAGAAACTTCATCGCATCAAGATGGCAGGCCAATCCGCCTGGCGGCGTGACCACCGGTATTCCAGCCTTGACGAGCTTGTTGACGAAGTACTTGATCTGTTCGACTGAACAGCCTGCGACTTCGGGGTCTACCATTTCCCTCATTCCGACGGCCATTGCGCCAACTTCCCTCATCGACATGCCGCCGTACGTAAAGAATCCTTCGTAGACTGGAAGCCACGGTTGTATCTGCTCGAACAGTTTCTGATTGTTCGTCGCTATGCAGCCTCCTCTAACGCAGGTGTTTTTTCTTCCACTCATGTAGTAAATATCCGCGACGCTGCACATCTCTTTGACTATTTCCCCGACCGTCTTGTTCTCGTACGCTTTCTCTCTTTGCCTTATGAGATAGGCGTTTTCACAGATCAGACTTCCATCTATGACGAGAAGCAAATCGTTCTCGGTGCAGATCTGTTTGATCTCCTTCAAGTTTTTCATCGAGAACGGTTGTCCACCGATCAGGTTGGTCGTTGCTTCCATCCGCACAAAGCCAATCTTGTCCTTGCCGTACTTCTTGATGACGTTCTTGAGCTTCTGCGGATCCATGCATCCTTTGAAGAGGTTTGTGCTCTCGGTCTTCAACGCATCATCATAATAGATCTCCAAAACCTGCATGCCTTGAAGCTCAATGTGAGCTTTCGTAGTCGTAAAGTGGTAGTTCGTAGGGATGACGCCGCCCGGTTTGGCGTAGACCTTCGCTAGGAGATGTTCTGCCGCTCTGCCTTGATGCACGTTCATCACGTATTTGTATCCAAGGATGTCTTCAACTGCTTTGGCAAACTCGTAGAAAGTCATGCTGCCAGCGTAGGCATCGTCAACTTTCATCAAGGCCGCGAACTGGTTGTCGCTCATGGCGTTTACGCCGCTGTCGGTGAGCATGTCGAGAAATATGTCTTTAGTTTTAAGCAGGAACGTGTTGTAACCGGCTTCTTCGATGGCTCTGAGCCGTTGGTCAACAGGAACTAACTGGACTTTTTGCACCATTCTGGCCTTGTGCATTTCAATAGGAATTTCTTCGCCTGAAGAAAGTTTGATAGACATAATGGAAACCTCAAGAGTTTGCTCTTATCACGTTTACGTTTTTATAATCCTTTCGGTCTAACATTCCTGTTCGATCATCGTCAATTTTCTCACCAAAAGCTATATGTGAAAGCTTAAGACTTTGAGGATTTTCAACAAGTCTGAGGAGAAGTTTGTTGCCTGATTCAAAAGCTTTGCTGGAGGACAAGCCGGGAAAACGGGTGCTTCTGCTGGGCAATGAGGCGATTGCCAGAGGGATTCTCGAGGCAGGGATAGGCGTTGTGACCACATACCCCGGTACACCCGCGTCTGAAATAGGCGACTCCGTGTCAGAAATCGCCTCTGAAGCAGGTGTGTACATGGAGTACTCCGTCAACGAAATGGTCGCAGTTGAGGTTGGTGCCGGAGCTGCAACCTGTGGCGTGAGAGCTCTTGCAGCGATGAAGCATGTAGGGCTCAACGTGGCTGCCGACATGGTCATGACGTTGGCCTACACCGGTGTAAGAGGGGGCTACGTGATCGTCACAGCAGACGACCCTGAATGTTATAGCTCCCAGAATGAACAGGACAACCGTTTCTACGCTCTACTTTCAAACCTGCCATGCTTGGAGCCTTCCGACCCTCAAGAAGCGAAGGACATGACTGTCTCAGCCATCGAGATGTCCGAAAAACTCGAGTTGCCAGTGCTACTCAGAACCACAACGCGCGTGAGCCACACTCGCGGACCGGTCGAGTACAAAAGCATCGTGAAACCAAACCTGCGGGGCGATTTCATCAGAGACGTGCAGCGTTTGGTGATGGTGCCAGCTTTTTCGAGGCCGAAGCACGAAGTGCTTTTGAGACAAGCCGCAAAGGCAAAGGAAATCAGTGAGGCATCTTCCTACAACAAAGTCGTCAAGAAAGGCAAAGAATTCGGCATTATATCCTCAGGCGCGGCTTACAATTACGCCGTTGAAGGAGCAAGCCTGCTGAGCCTGGACGCGGGCATTCTGAAACTCGGAATGACGCATCCGCTTCCTGAGAAAATGATCGGGCGATTCTTGAAAGCCTTCGACAAAATAGTCATAGTCGAAGAGCTTGAACCATACTTGGAAATGCAGGTCAAAGCAATAGCTAAGGATCACGCGCCAAACGTCAAAATATTCGGAAAAATGGTCAAACAATTCTTTCCGAATGAAGGAGAGCTTTCAACTCGCATAGTCGCAGCAGGTTTGGCCAAGATATCGGGCAGAAAGCTGCCGATAGATTTCCTAAAGATCAAGGAAAAATATGCTGAAGCCACCAGAGATTTGCCTTCAAGACCGCCGATACTCTGCGCTGGCTGTCCGCACAGAGCATCCTTCTACGTGATGAGAAGGGTCGGAGGGGACAAGGCACTGTACTCAACTGACATAGGCTGTTATGCTTTGGGAATCGCTCCGCCATTGAACGTTGGAGACATCATGACGTGCATGGGTGCAAGCATCGGCACCGCTCAAGGAATGAGCAAAGCATCAGGCAGAGGAACCGTTGCAATCATCGGAGACTCAACGTTTTTCCACGCGGGAATTCCTGGCTTGGTTAACGCTGTTTATAACAAGAGCAAAGTCCTCACAGTGGTTCTGGACAATCTTGCAACAGCGATGACCGGGCATCAGCCGCATCCTGGGACAGGCATGACTGGAATGCACGCTTCAACGAAGAAAATTCTCATCGAAAACATCGCTGAAGGATGTGGCGTCAAATACGTCAAGGTTGTGAACCCGTTTAAAACAAAAGAAGCTGCTGAAGTGTTGAAAGAGGCCCTACAACAACCTGGGCCCTCAGTTGTCGTTTTCCGGGCTCCCTGCACTTTAATGGCCGTCAGGGAGAAGAGGCAGAGAGGAATCAAAGTCGAACCGACCAGAATCACTGACAAATGTAAGAACTGCATGGCCTGCATCAGACTTCTAGGCTGTCCAGCCATCATTGTTGAAGAGGGAAAAGTGAAAATAGACGAAGACTCTTGCGCTGCCTGTGGACTTTGCATTTCGGTTTGTCCCTACGGCGCCATAGAAGGAAGCTGTGCAGAATGAAAGAGTTCAACATAGTTCTAGCCGGCGTCGGCGGACAAGGCACGCTGTTGGCGGCTGAAGCCATAGGTGCTGCCGCCGTTAAGGATGAACTGAACGTCAGGGTCAGTGAGATCCATGGTATGGCTCAACGCGGCGGAGCAGTCGTTTCAACAGTGAGAATAGGCGAAAGCGCTTTGTCCTCAACAGTGTTGGATGGACAAGCAGACGTGCTTTTGGGATTTGAGCCCTTCGAAACGCTTCGGAACCTAAAGTACGCTTCAGAGAAGACGCTAGTGATGATGAGCACGGAAAGGATTCCGCCAACAGAATTGGCCGCGAAGAACGTGAAGTATCCGAGCATGGAAAAACTCGCCGAAAAGGTTCGAGTCTTCACGTGCCACGTGGTTCTCGTTGATGCGTCACGATTAGCTAAGAAAGCCGGGAGCAATCTTACACAGAACGTTGTGCTGCTCGGGGCTCTGGCCGGCACAGGCGTGTTGCCTGTGAAGGCTGAAAGCCTGAAGGAAGCCATCCGAGAGCTTGTTCCAGCAAAACGTTTAGAGATGAACCTCACGGCATTCGAGCTGGGCCTGGAAAGCGTGCTGGGGATCAAGAAGAAAACTTAAGTTTCTTCACGTTTTGAAGAATCCGTGCTTGCTTTCTCGTTTTCCAGTATCGCTTTCAATATGCTTTGATACAGCTTCATGTCGGAAACGTCGACCACTGGAATCTGGAAGCTCTTGTCGATCTCGTAAAGTTTTTCATACTTCGGAAACTTCACGTAACAGACTTGGCTTATAGGAAACTCTTTTTTCTTCAACTCTTCCTCGAAAGATTTCTCGTAGACTTCTAAGCACAGGAGATAGCCGTCTATCCAGTACAATCTGTTCGCACCGTAGGTTGCTGCGCACCATGCGATGTTCTCTCTCGACCTGTTATCCAAGCCTAAAACGTTGATTTTCTTCGTCGGATTAATTTCAACATCCATGTCTGTTCACTCCCTGAACGGCGTGTTCAACACTTCTTTAACCTTGCTGCTTATCTTCGGCCCAAGTCCATGCACAGTTTCGGACCAATCGTCAACGTTTATAACAGCGTTCAAAGGAGTCTGATAGCACTTGAGTATCGCAAGGGCCTTCTCTCTGCCAACGTTGGGAAGGCTGGCCAAAAAGTAGACCTGCGCGTCCGCCGTCGTGTCAACTCTCTTGAAGGGATGAACCGTCGGAGCCCGCTTCTCAATTATCTGTTCCTGCCGCGCGGCCACGTAGAGAAAGTCAACGGTCTCCTTGTAAGAAGTCGTGTTTATGATGGCCACGCCGTTTCTGGCCAAATTGAACATCGCACCCCAAACCGACGCAGGCTGGATCCTGCTGTACTTATAAATTATGGGCAGGTAACCTTCAAGCAATATGATGCTTTTCGGATAAACCTCCTTAAGCCTGAACAGCTGCTCAAAAAGAAAACGCCGCGTCAGAGTGTAAACGAAATCCTGAACAGTCTTCCTCTCAACAGCGCACACGTCGGACAAAACATAATCGCCCTTCTCCAAAACCTCGGTCTTCACCGTCACACCGCGCTCTCTAAGCCCCTTAACAATCTTCGACGCAGTGTTCGCCTCACGACTATCCACAATAATCGTCGGCTCCTGCTGCTCCGCCTGTTTCTTCTCCCGCAAATAAGGAAGCAAGCTTTCAGTCCCAGACATGCGTTCAACCAGCAGAAAATACCTCAATTCACACCATCTTATTTGGGTTTGCTGTCCTTACGAGAAAAGATGGCGGCATGAAAGTAGATTGCCTTGAAAAGGACAACCCT
>Ga0187769_10001879_pt1 | contig 12135 bp, 13 predicted proteins | sample 0116_SJ02_MP02_1_FD_133140 | JGI IMG/M metagenome (GOLD analysis project Ga0187769, IMG submission 133140) | Tropical peat soil microbial communities from peatlands in Department of Meta, Colombia - 0116_SJ02_MP02_10_MG | ecosystem: Environmental > Terrestrial > Soil > Wetlands > Peat | place... | reverse complement strand
GTTTTCATGAACGTTGACCGGATGCAACTGTTCCTTGCGGGAATCCTCGTGGTCCGATTCGTTCACGCGAGGCTGACAGGGAACGAGTTTCATTTCGAGAGCGCCACGCGAGCGCTGGTCCGGAACCAGCTCCGCCTGGTAGGCGATTGGAACGGTGGCACTGTCGGAGTTCTGCAGCATCAGCCGCGCGAACACCACGGAGCCGTCGCGCACCGCTTCGCGGATCGAAACACGCTTCTCGCCTTTTTCGTTCCAGCGCAATTCGGTTCGCTCGACGAAGAATTCGCCGTCGACGTTCCAGCCGGAGATTTCTATCGGATAGATCGTTGCTGTAAGAGTCTCCACTCCCATAGCTCATCTCTCCCCAGTGAGTAGGAGCAGTCCGTCAACCAAAGGCCTGACTGCGCAACATGTTGCTGCATAAGGAGTTAGCGTCGCGGGGCGCACCTGAGTGCTGTTCCAGGAGCACTCATTTGAAAACAACTGTCCGCTTTTGAAACTTTGTCACAAGGAACAGGCGCGGCGGGCATCTGGGCCGCGAGCGGGCGGACCGAGCATGCCTCTCCGCCCAAGCCGAGGGACCTTGACGGTCAAACTGCCCGCACGGTTGCGCGGCCCGCACAGAAGTGGAATATGATTAGGCGCGATGGCTATGCGAACCCGTTACGGATTGCAGGCGGTTGAGAATTGCCTGACGCGCCCGTTGCTTCAGGACAGGGTATTCAGCAATTTGTCACGGCGGGCCGTCGAGGACCTGCAGGAAATCTCATCCTCGGCGACTTACGAAAAAGGTTCAGTTCTATTTACGGAGGGAGAAGAGTCGCGCGGGGTATTCGTCTTAGGTAATAGCAGGGTGAAGCTTTCCGCGAGCTCCCCATCGGGGAAATCACTGATTCTGCGCATTTCTGAACCCGGCGAAGTCGTCGGGCTTCCCAGCGCGATCTCCGGCAAGCCGTATGCGGCAACGGCCGAAGTGCTTGAGTCCACGCAGGCCAGTTTCATTCCGCGGGAGGCGTTTCTGGAATTCCTGCGAATGCACGGAGAGGCTGCGCTGAAAGTGGCGGAGATTCTGAGCGACATTTATCACGCGACTTACCAGGAAGTCCGGTACCTCGGACTTACGAGCTCTGCGGCGGAGAAGCTGGCGCGATTCATCCTCGACTTGGAGGAAGCCCAAGATCGTGCAGTGGGACGCGGCCACGGCTCGCGTCGGACTACACTGACCCTCACGCACGAGGAGATCGCAGAAAGAATCGGCGCCTCGCGCGAGACCGTCACGCGCGTGCTTGCGAGTTTTCGGCGGAAACGGCTGGTCGAGACGCACGGTTCAAGCTTGAGCGTGACAAACCGGGCCGGCCTCGAGAAGATCGCGCACGCCTGAGCCTCGACGGCTGCGAGCAGCGCGATGCTGATCGAGCGTAAGAATTGCATCGGACAAGCCGGAGAAGGGCGGGATTGTGCAGCGAGCCGATGACATGCGCGCAGTCTATGCTAGAATTTCTTCACTCGGTGCGCCCGTAGCTCAGCTGGATAGAGCGTCTGGCTACGAACCAGAAGGTCGGGGGTTCGAATCCCTCCGGGCGCGCCACTTTAGTTTGGTCCGGCCCGGACACATAGGTGACACAACGTACCGGTCACATAGGTAACACTTTTGGGCCGAACGTGTTTTCGAGTGGTTTCGCTTCAAGCTCCTTCGATGTCCTCTCGATTCTCTACGCTTGACCACGCGCTTCACGTTGGACTGTAGCGCGGCCGAGCCAAGCAAAAACGAACAGCACCAGGCCACATATCCAACCACCGGCGCTGAATGATCCCGGAAAGTAATGTGCGATCCCAACACCGCTGAAGATGAGTATCGCGCTCAAGGGAATAAACATTCGCATGCCATAGGAAAAAGTAAAGGGAAGATAGTGCGCTCCCAACAGGATCATTAACGCGGGATAAAACAGGTTTAAACGAAACTCCGTTACGGGAACAAGCAGCAGCATGGAAGGCGGCAGCGTAAACGCGATCTGCATGCCGAGGGCGCCGAATGGGTTGCCTCTCGTGAGATACGTAGGTCGGCCGGATAAACGTAACAGCAGCTGGACTGCCGGAAAGATAAAGAAACCACTGGCTACAATCTGGATGATAGCCGCGCGTGGAGTAACCCAAGATCCAAGAGCGGCTGACACCAGCCAGATTACCGACGAGACCAGTTGACCCCAAAAGCCGCCGATGAAGACAGTACGTACTTCACGCTGAGCATCCTGGACGAGCATGTTCGAGCCCTCCGAGAAAAATGATGAGAAACGTTCAGGCATTCTAACTTGTCACAACATGATGTTGAATAAGCAGCTGCGTCGATCTCCCGTCGACGAAGAATCGCCGGCCTTGGAGGCTGGTTCATCACGAAGGATTTAGCACGCGTTCGTAAGCGACGCGCAGGGAACGATTCCTAAACAGCGGCCCGGGGCGTGAAGTGCGCTTGGTGCCATTCCGGTGGGCAAGCAGCCGACAATCTTAGTTTCCTCTGCGGCATCTAGAGGGGTTGCGGGGCCTCCCGCCGTGCTCTCGTCCTGCATGGCGATCTGCTTGTAGCGCGTGTGAAAATCACAACCTATAATAAACCCGCCGCGGCGGGCTCAGCTTCTTTCTTCAGAGCCTTGGTCGCTAGCGCAACCGAGCGTGCTCGGAAGAAGGAGCCGACAGCGTCATCCAATCAGCCTACTGTTTCCGTTGGTTCTGGTTGTGAACAATGCGGTGCACTGCCAGACTACCGATGGCCAAAACAATGATCAAGAAAGGGCATAATGGGATTCGGTGGACGCCCTGTGTTCGAGAAATCAACCAGAAGGCCAAACCTCCGATGAGCACACTAGCAATCACGCCGAATAATTGAAGCGCGTACCATCGACGCGTTTGCGGCGCCGTCAGCGCTCGCTGGCGCAGTGGCCGAAGGAATCTCCGCGTGAGTAGGAAATGGGTTGCGATTGCTCCAGCAATGCTAAGCCAGGTGAGTAACTGGTACTCGGCCTCATCCGCAAAGCCAGCCGCGGTGAAAAGGGAAAACTCAAGAAAGGAGGCCCGGAGGGCGCGCCGCAATTCCGGGTGTGAAGATCGGACGGGCTCGACGAACGAGGCAATCAAAAGGACTGGGTTGAGGATTGCGGCAACGACGAGTAAGACCGAGAACACGGCGTACCCAGCCCGCAACGCGTAGACTGCGAAAGACAGCGCCACCACAAAGCCTATTGTCCCGGCCGCCGCCACTAACTTGCCGCCTGATTTGAGACTCATAGTCATATTCGCACTTCGAAGTGTTTCGCGGGCTTGGGCCTTACTCAGGCCATCACAGTTCGAGTCGCGCGCTTTGGCAGGGACACTTGCCGCGCGAGGTAGCCAAGAATCGTGTGGACGGCTTCGGGAATGGAAGCGCGCACCGATTCGGTCAAGTCCTCGTTCAACTCCAACGACTCCACCCCGACACTCAAGGCAAACGCGCGCGTGGGCGCTCTCCCGTACAAGGCTTCCGCGAGTGCGAGCAAAGCCGCTGGATTGAGTTCATGCGTGAACGAGCCGGAGCCCGACCAGGAGGGGGAAACTCGCTCAAACCGGATCGAGCCCGGCTCGTGCGTCACGGACGCATCAACAAAAATGACGCTCTCGACCTGGCTGATTCGCTCCGCCATTTCCGGCCCGAGCTGGTGTGCGGCTACGACCTCGATTCCCGGGCACAAGGGATTGTCTTCCAGCGCCGCCGCAATATGCCAGCCCACAGCGTCATCGCCACGGAGCGGATTCCCACAGGCAAGGATGAGCGTGCGCGCCATCAATATCTTCGCATTTCATCGAGCTGCGTCCCATCCGGCGCGACCAGCCGCACGACTAATGGCATTTGACCGATTGCATGCGTCGAGCAGCTCAGACATGGATCGAAGCACCGGATGACCGCCTCGACGCGATTGAGCATGCCTTCGGTGAGTTTCGTCCCGCGCACAAAATGCTTTGCCGCCTGCAGAATTCCGCGGTTCATCGCCAGGTTGTTGTGGCCCGTGGCGATGACCAGGTTCGCGAAAGTCATCAGCCCCTCTTCATTCACTCGGTAGTGGTGGATAAGCGTGCCTCGCGGCGCTTCCGCAACGCCGACTCCCTCAAGCTCGTTGAGCGATGCGGACGCGCGCACGTGCGGGCTCAAGATGTCCGGCTCGTTCAGGAACTGCTCGATCTTCTCGAGAGCGAACAGCATTTCGATGAGCCGCGCGTAGTGGTAGTGGAATGAGCTGAGCACGGCGCCGCGCTCGAGTTGGCGAAACTCCGCAAATTCCTGATCGGCCAGCGGCGATCCGCAACGGTTCACGATATTCAGCCGCGCCAGCGGCCCAACCCGGTAGATCCCGTCCGGATATCCCATCGGCTTGTAATAGGGGAACTTCATGTAGGTGTACGGCTCGACCAATTCCCCGATAAACTCCGAATACCGCACGGGATCAAGCTTATCGGCCACAATTTTTCCGCGGGCATCGGTGAAGCGGAGATCGCCTTCGTAAAATCCAAGGCGGTCATCGGGCGCGACCAGCCCCATGAAAAGCGTCGGAAAATTCGCGAACGTGCGGATTTCCCTCCGATAGGTTTCCAAATTCTGCTTGAACCAGGTCATGGCGTGCTGCGTGGTGGCGAGCGCGCCGGGAATCATTTTCAAAATGCGATCGCGCTTTTCTGCGGAAAGCGGCTCATTCACGCCGCCCGGGACGACCCAACCCGGATGAACTCTTTTCCCGCCAAGCAACTCAATGACTTGCTGGCCGAATTGCCTCAACCGCACTCCGCCGCGTCCCAATTCCGGATTCGCCTGAAGCACGCCGAAAAGGTTCCGTTGGGAAGGGTCAGAGTCCATGCCCAGCAACAAATCCGGCGAGGAGAGATAAAAGAAACTCAGCGCGTGCGACTGGACCACTTGAGCGAGATTCATCACTTGCCGCAGCCGCCGCGCAATCGGCGGAATACGCACGGCCAGAAGCGCGTCGCACGCTTTCGCGGATGCGATCAGATGGCTCACCGGGCAAATTCCGCAAATGCGCGCCATCAGATTCGGCATTTCGGAGAAGGGCCGCCCTTCGCAGAATCTTTCGAATCCGCGCAACTGCGTTACATGAAAATAAGCTTCCTGCACCTCGCCCTGATCGTCCGTCACTAGCGTGATCTTGCCATGGCCTTCCAGCCGCGTAACCGGATCGATGGTGATCTTTCGTCCCACTAGAGACTCCTAAACGCCAAAGCGCGTCAGGCTGGCGACATCCGGCGTCCGCCCGCCCAGCAATTCCACAAGCACCACATGGATCGTATCCGCGGAAGGCGGACAGCCCGGAACATAGATGTCCACTTGCACAACCTCGTGCACGGGCCGCGCGCGCGGGAGCAGTGTTGGCACGCCCTGGGTCGGAGTTTGCTGCTGCGCTGTCGCATTCTCCCAATAGACTCGTTTGAAAATCGAGTCCGTTGACCAGGCATTTCGCATCGCTGGCACGTTTCCCGTCACCGCACAATCGCCAAGAGATACCAGCGTCTTCGTCTGCGCGCGAATCATCAGGATCTTGTGCAAATCCTCTTCGCTGCTGACCGCGCCTTCCACGAGCGCCACGTCAACGCCTTCGGGATACGTCTTGAAGTCCACCAGTGGACTGAATACGAGATCGAACTGAGCGCTCAGTTCGACCAGGCGCTCGTCCATATCCAGCAAGGACATGTGACACCCGGAGCAGCCGTCAAGCCATACGGTGGCCAACTTGACTTTGCTCATGAGCGGCCATCCCGCATCATGTTCAGGTAGGGGAGGAAGTCCGGGTTTTTCTGCGTCTTTGTTCCGACCTTCCCTTTGTCGAACAGCGCTCCCGTCGGGCACACCTGCACACACTTTCCGCAGCTCGTGCACGTCTCCGAGGTGCCCCACGGTTGGTTCAGATCGCTGATGATGAGCGATTGCACGCCGCGTCCCATGACGTCCCACGTGTGCGCGCCCTCGATTTCACTGCACACGCGGACACAGCGCGTGCACAAGATGCAGCGATTGTGGTCGATCGCGAAGCGCTCGTGCGTCGCGTCCATTGAAAGGCGCGGGAAGCGGTACGGGAACTCCACGTGGGTCATTCCCTGGGATTCCGCGAGGCTTTGCAGCTGGCAGGCGCCGTTTGCCACGCAGATCGCGCAGACGTGATTCCGCTCGGCAAACAGCAGCCCGAGGATCATTCGCCGGTATTTTGCAAGGCGCTCCGTTTCGGTCGTCACTTCCATCCCCTCCGCGACTTTCGTCACGCAGGCGGGCAGGAGACGGTTCGTTCCCTTCACCTCCACCAGGCACAACCGGCACGCGCCGACGTCCGAGAGGCCGCCCAGATGGCAAAGCGTCGGAATGCGGATATCGTGCTCGAGCGCGGCATCGAGGATCGTCTGGTCCGCGCGCGCGCTGACGTCGGTCCCATTGATGATCAGGGTTTTTACGTCGGCGGCAGGGCTCACGGCGCCACCCCTGCGGTTGCCCCGATCTCACAAACACCGGCGGGGCACCGCTGAAACTCGATGTGCTGCAGGTACTCGTCCTTGAAATATTTCAGCGTGCTCAGAGCGGGATTCGGAGCCGATTGCCCGAGCCCGCATAAGCTCGTGAACTTGACCATGTCGCACAAGTCCACCAGCAGGTCCAGGTCGCGATGCGTCCCGATCCCCTGGCTGATTCGCGTCAGAAGCTCGTACATCTGCGCGGTTCCAGCGCGGCACGGGATGCACTTGCCGCACGATTCCGTCATGCAGAATTCCATGAAGTATCGCGCGACATTCACCATGCACGAAGTGTCGTCCATCACGATCATCCCGCCCGATCCCATGATCGAGCCCAATTGCACCAGCGAGTCGTAATCCACGGGAATATCCAGGAACTGCTCGGGAATGCAGCCACCCGAGGGCCCGCCCGTCTGCACGGCCTTGAACTTCCTGCCGTCGGGCACGCCGCCGCCAATGTCGAAGATGATCTCCCGCAGAGTCATGCCGATGGGCACCTCGATGAGACCCGTGTTCTTCACTTTTCCGGTGAGCGCGAATACTTTCGTGCCTTTGCTCTTCGCCGTGCCCATCTTCGCGTACCAGGCGCCGCCGTTCCGTATGATCGGCGGCACATTGGCGAACGTTTCGACGTTGTTGATCAAGGTCGGCAAATCCCACAAGCCGGACTGAGCCGGATAAGGCGGGCGTGGACGTGGAGATCCTCGCCGCCCCTCGATCGACGCGATCAGCGCGGTCTCTTCGCCGCAGACGAAGGCGCCCGCGCCGAGGCGTAGTTCGATGTCGAAGCTGAATGTCGTTCCGCAAATATTGTTTCCGAGGAATCCCATCCGCCGCGCTTCGCGCAGGGAAGTGCCCAGGCGTTTCACCGCGAGCGGGTATTCCGCGCGCACGTAGATGTAGCCGCGGTTTGCTCCCACAGCGTATGCCGCGATGATCATTCCTTCCAGCACCCGCTGCGGGTCGCTCTCGAGCACGCTGCGATCCATGAACGCGCCGGGATCGCCTTCATCCGCGTTGCAGATGAGGTATTTCGATCCCGTCCCTGCCTTTGCCACTGTCTCCCATTTCAAGCCCGTCGGATAACCGGCCCCGCCGCGGCCTCGCAGCCCACTGTGCGCCAATTCGTGAATCACATCCGACGGCTTCATTTCGGTCAGAGCGCGCAGCAGCGCCTGATAGCCGTCCGCGGCGATGTAGTCTTCGATCTTTTCAGGATCGATTCGCCCGGAATTCTCCAGAACGACGTTCACCTGCCGCTTGAAGAACGGCTGTTCGCGGGAACAAACGTGATCGTGCAGAGGCTCCCCGCCCAATCCGCGAATCAGCGCGGGCGCATCCTGCGTCCCAACGTGCTGGTACAGAAGTCCATCCGGTTCGACCGCGACGAGCGGGCCTGCGGAGCACAGCCCCATGCAACCCGTCCCTTTCACCTGGCACGGTGAGCCGGCCTCAGCCGCTTCCTTCTCGAGCGCATCTTTCAGTTTGTCACTGTGCAAGGAGAGACAGCCCGCGGCCACGCATACGTGAACTTGCCGCTTCGGTTTCTCGCGTTCCTCCAGGACTCCGTCCGCAATCTGCCGCAATTCTTCAGGATGCATGCGACACCCACCCCTCGAGTTGTTGTTGCAGGCCTTCTCCGCTTGCGTTGGCCGCCAATTCGCCGTCGAGCACGGCGACTGGCGCCAGGCTGCACGACCCTAGGCAGCGCGCCGTCAGCAAGGAGACCTTGCCGTCCGGCGTCGTCTCGCCTGATTTCACCGCGAGGATTTTTTCCGCGCGTGCCACCAACTGTGCAGCGCCTTTGATGTAGCAAGCCGTCCCCGTACAGATCAGGCACGTGTGCTCGCCCGGCGGTTTCAGGCTGAAAAAGTGGTAGAACGTGGCCACGCCGAATGCTTGGCTTAACGGCACGCGCAGCGACCTGGCAACAAACTTCAGTGATTCCTCATCGAGATAACCAAACGATTGCTGCACCGTGTGCAACGTCTCGATGAGCGCGTTGCGCGAATAGCCGTGGCGCCGCATCGTGCCGTTGATGATCCGCCATCGTTTGTCTTCCGACGGCAGAGGCGGGTTTGCTGTGTACGTTGCCACACTCCCCTCCTGCTCGGGGCTGGCGCAGCCCTGTTGAGTCCGGCTCGTTTCTTTAATGGTTTCAACCGGATTGCTTCAACGCGTATAGAGTATCACCCGGACTCGAAGCGTTGTGTGACATCCGTCACAATCAAATGTGACGCACGTCGAATCTATGTCCCGGCCAATGGCGTATATTTCCCAAACAGGGCCTTGCGGCGGGTAGCTTGTGCATTCTGCGACGGCGGTATAGCCTTCTATTGAACATGCCAAGGGGCCCTGGAGAACATTATGTGCCTGGCCATTCCCGGTAAAGTCCTGGACATCTCCGAAGACAATGGGGTGCGCTCCGGCCGCGTCGAGTTTGGCGGAATCGTGCGCACAGTATGCCTGGATTTTGTGCCGGAGGCGCAGGCCGGAGATTACGTCGTCGTCCACGTGGGATTTGCGATAAGCCGGGTCGATCGCGAGGAGGCCGAGCGAACTTTCGAAGCGCTCGAGGCCATGGGCGTTCTCGAAGGCGAGTTGCCGCCGGACGACGGCCCGCTTGGGAGCGCGGCTTGAAATATCTGGACGAATACCGAAACGATCGCATCGCCCGCGGCCTCGCTGCCGAAATCCGCGAGCGCGCCACCCGGCACTGGGTGCTCATGGAGATATGTGGCGGCCAGACCCATACGATTATGCGTTACGGCCTGGACGAGCTGCTGCCGTGCGAAGTCGAACTCGTCCACGGGCCGGGCTGCCCCGTTTGCGTCACTCCGATTGAGACGATTGATCGCGCTATCCAGCTTGCCGGCCGGCCGGACGTCACTCTCGTCTCATACGGCGACATGCTTCGCGTCCCCGGCTCCGGATCGGATCTCCTGAACGCCAAAGCACGCGGCGCGGACGTCCGCGTGGTCTATTCACCGCTCGAAGCGCTGAAGCTTGCGCGCGCAAATCCGGACCGCAAGATTGTTTTCCTCGCCATCGGATTTGAGACCACTGCCCCCGCAAATGCGATGGCAGTTTGGCAAGCGCATCGCGAGGGCCTTGCTAATTTTTTCATGCTTGCGTCGCACGTCCTTGTGCCGCCCGCAGTGCGGCTCTTGCTCCAGTCGCCGGACAATCGCGTTCAAGCCTTCATCGCGCCGGGCCACGTCTGCACCGTGATGGGCTGCCGGCAGTACGAGGACCTCGTTCGAGAGTTTCATGTTCCCATCGTCGTCGGCGGTTTCGAGCCGGTGGATTTGCTCGAGGCGATTCTGATGCTCGTGAAGCAGCTCGAAGGCGGAGAAGCCAAATTGGAAAACCAGTACGTCCGCGCAGTTTCGCGCCACGGCAATCTCCCCGCCCAGCAGATGGTGGAGCGCGTGTTCGAAGTCGCGGATCAGAAATGGCGCGGCATCGGCGAGATCCCGCTGAGCGGACTCCGCATCCGTCCCGAATTTGCCGCCTACGATGCCGAAAAGGCCTTCGGCATGGCAGAGTTTCACGTCGAGGAATCGCCGGAATGCATCAGCGCGCTGGTCCTGAGAGGATTGAAAAAGCCGATGGATTGCCCGGCGTTCGCGGCACGCTGCACACCCGAGAATCCGCTGGGCGCGCCGATGGTGAGCGCCGAAGGCGCGTGCGCCGCCTATTATCGCTACCGCCGGCACAAGGTGTTGGTCTAACGACGGCGCCTATGCCCAGTGAAACCAAAACGATCGCTTCCTTCTCCTGCCCTGTCCCCGCTCCCGCGGACAAACGCGTCGTGCTCGGGCACGGCAGCGGCGGAACGCTCAGCTCCGATTTGCTCCATAAGATTTTCCTGCCGGCCCTTGGCAATCCGACGCTATCGCGCCTCGACGATCAAGCCATCTTCCGCGTGAACCGTTCGCGGCTCGCTTTCACAACCGATTCCTTCGTCGTGAAACCGCTCTTCTTCCCGGGCGGAAATATCGGCTCGCTCGCCGTCCACGGAACGGTGAATGATCTCGCGATGGGAGGGGCCAAACCCCTGTATCTGAGCGCCGCGTTCATTCTGGAAGAGGGATTGCCCTTTGAGACGCTTGGCCGCGTCGTCGAGTCACTTCGCGACGCCGCCGGGGAAGCCGGCGTGGAGGTCATCACCGGAGACACGAAAGTGGTCGAAAAGGGCGGTTGCGACGGCATGTTCATCAATACTTCCGGCATCGGTGTCGTCCCGGAAGGAGTGCGCCTCTCCGCGAACCAGGCCAGGCCCGGCGACCGCATTCTCCTGAGCGGCTCGATCGGCGAGCACGGCATCGCGATCCTCGCACAACGCGAAGGGCTCGAATTCGAGAGCCCCGTCGAAAGCGACAGCGCCGCGCTGCATTCTTTGGTGGCCCTAATGCTCGAATCGTGCGGAGAAATCCACTGCATGCGCGACCCAACGCGCGGCGGCCTTTCCAGCGCGTTGAATGAGATCGCGGCCAGTTCGCGAGTGGGGATGACGCTCGATGAGCGTGCGATCCCGTTGCGTGAAGAGGTGCGGGGCGCGTGCGAGATGCTGGGTCTCGACCCCCTCTACGTCGCGAACGAGGGGAAGCTCGTCGCCATCGTTGCGCCGGACTCGGCGGAAATCGTATTGGCAGCGATGCGGCGGCATCCTCTCGGCCGCAAGTCGCAAATCATCGGCACAGTAACCGGAGACGATCCCGGCCTCGTAACGATGCGCACGCCGCTCGGAACCACGCGGATCGTGGATATGCTCTCGAGCGATCAACTCCCGCGGATTTGTTGACCCCATGCATGAACTTTCCATCGCGACGCTTGTTCTGGACGCCGTAAACGCCGAGGCTAACCTGCGCCCGGCCATGCGTGTCTCCAGAATTGGAGTGCGGTTGGGTGACTTGGCCGGAGTGGACGCCGATGCGTTGACGTTCTGCTTTGAAGCGCTGATTAAGAATACGGCGCTCGCTTCCGCCGCGCTGGAAATCGAGCGGCGTCCGCAGCGCAACAGATGCTCGCGCTGCAACAGGGAATTCGTCGTCGTCAATTACGAATCGGCCTGTCCCGCTTGCGGCGAATCGTCGACGCAGTTTGTCAGCGGCGACGAACTAGAGCTCGCTTTCGTAGAGATGGAGGAGCCATGAATCACGTGCCTCTCGGACAAAAAGTCTTGAAGGAAAACGACCGCATTGCTGCGGAGCTCCGCGAACGCCTCGCCGAACACGGGATTCTCTGTCTCAATCTGGTCAGTTCACCCGGGGCGGGCAAAACGAGTCTCTTGGAGCGTACTCTGGAGACCTTTGCGCCGCAGAGCCGGATCGCGGTGCTCACCGGAGACATTCAAACCGATAATGACGCCATCCGGCTGGCCCGGTTCGGTTTCCCGGTAAAGCAGATCACGACGGGCGGTACCTGTCACCTGGAAGCCCGTATGATCGAAAAAGCTCTCGCCGATTGGCGCCTCGAAGACTTCGATCTCCTCTTCATTGAGAACGTGGGCAATCTCGTTTGCCCATCGAGCTACGATCTCGGCGAAGCGGCCAAGGTCGTCGTCTTGAGCGTTGCCGAAGGCGAAGACAAGCCGTT
>Ga0187769_10001875_pt1 | contig 12155 bp, 10 predicted proteins | sample 0116_SJ02_MP02_1_FD_133140 | JGI IMG/M metagenome (GOLD analysis project Ga0187769, IMG submission 133140) | Tropical peat soil microbial communities from peatlands in Department of Meta, Colombia - 0116_SJ02_MP02_10_MG | ecosystem: Environmental > Terrestrial > Soil > Wetlands > Peat | place... | reverse complement strand
GGAGAACTGCCGGAAACGGCTCCCACGGAGGAGGCCCTGAGGGAAGTCTTCTACTGGTTCGAAGGGCTCGACCAGCAAATTCGCCCGCACCAACTCCGGCAGCTTTTTTCGGGAGCGATCAGAGTTCGGGAAGAGCCGCTGCGCGGCCTGATCGAACATCACATCGAGAAACACAGCGTCGCCGCCGACCGAGACAAACTGGAGTTCCTGCTGGCGCAGTACTTTGCGCTCCGCGCGCCGGCTGCACTGCTGAGCAAGAATCTCACGCTGGAAGACGTGGCGGGAGTCCTGCACCCCGTGCTCGGCGAGGCGAAAGCGCCGCCGCTTACCTGGTACGAACCGCTCGACAAGATTTTGCGAACTCTACCGCGAATGCACAGCTTGCGTGATTTATTCGAGAGCGGCTGCCTCGAGAAAGGCCGCCTTCTCAAGGAGTCCGCGCGCAGCAAGGGATATCACCCTTCGGCGGAGCTCGCGTTCTGCCATTTCAATTTTGTGATGCGACGGGCATTCATTCGCCTCATGCACGAAGACGTGAGGGCTTTGCGCGAGGAACTGGCGCAGTTGAGCGAGGCCGGCGTGACGACGTTGGATGGGCGGCGGGCGGGGTTGTCCGCAGCGGAGCCCATGGAAAAGCTGGTGGCGTTTTGCCAGGAGTGGAAACCGCCCTTGCATCTCGATTACGGGCAAGCCTCCGTGGCCGGATCGCTCGAACAATTGCTGGCGCTTCGGGTCGATGCGGAAGAAGCGCTGGACAAGCTTGGAATCCCCCACGCGTCCGGAGCGGGAAGCACGGCCGGTGTCCGCGAACCGGCTGAATTGTTTGGCGTGCCCATCGTGCCGGTGACCGCGAACGCGCCGGTGCAAAGGCGGGAGCCTGCAGCTGGAAACGTCGCGGCAAGAACGGAACCCGCGCGCAAGGTGTCTCACGCGCAGGCGCCGGCAAACAATTTGGCGGATACCATCGCAGAAAAAACCCGCCTGCCCGCCGCTGTAGATCAGGAAAAGAAGGAGCCTGTGGAGGAGAAGGAGCCGCCGCCGCGCGCGGCCGTCCGGGGCGCGGACGCCGCAACACCAGCGGCTCCTATGAAGCGGCGAGTACAGCCGGTCCCGGCGCCATCGCAAGCAGAATTGGAGAATTGTCTGGAGAAGATCTGGGAGCAACTGATCGCGGTCCCGCCGGCACGCGGCCGATCCATGGCGACGATTTCGCTGGGGGAGACGCGCTTCTTGATTTCGTCGTGGGAGGTTGCGGCGTTTGTCAGCGAAAGCGGGCCATTCTCAGAAGACTTCCGCCGCGCTGTGGTTGCGCGGGCCATGATCAGCACCGCGCGTGACGCGTGCCGCGCCTCCGGGAACTCGGAAGCATTGGAATCCGCCCTGACGTTGGCCCGGACGGAGATCAATTACCTTCAGAGCCGTGCGGAACAAGCCAAGCGCGCAAAGGACACGGAGACCGCGGTGAATCTGGGGATTACGGTGAAGCGGCTGCTTTCTTCGATCGAGGACGGGGAGAAGCTCGCGTAGCGTTTATGAAAGGCAGAAGTGACAGCTTGATTCGGCCACGGGTCGTGATCGTTACCGACGATCGAGAGTTCGCACGCGCGTTGATGGCGCGCTGGCAAGCGGAACGCCACGTGCCTGAGATCACGCTCACGCCCGGCGATGTCTGGACAGCCACGTCGGCGGACGGATACCCGCTGGTGATTGTCGGGCCGTTGCGCCCCGGGAAAATACTGGCGATTCTGCGCACGCTCGATCCCTCCGCCGCGGCCGTCTACGTAGTGGGAGACGAAGCCTGTCTGGCAGCCGTAAAAACCGAATACCCGGAGGTGCCGGTCCTGCTGCAGCGCACGGGCTGGGTGGAGACGGTCGTCCTCTTGGCGAATGAAGGCCTGGCCCGGGCCGAAGCATCGGCACGCGCCGCGCGCGCCGAGCGCATCGTGATGCTCGGGCGATACCTGGTCGAGATGCGTCACAGCATCAACGACGCGCTCACCTCCCTGATCGGGAACGCGGACATCTTGCTGGCGGATCAAAGCCGCGTTTCGCCACGCAATCTCGAGCAAGTGAAAACGATTCATGCGATGGCGCTGCGATTGAATGAAATCATGCAGCGGTTTTCGTCGCTCGCGGTGGAAATGCAGAAGGCGGAAAAGGAATCTCAAGCGGAGATGGAAGTGATGTCTCCAACTTTGCTGCGAGAGTCGTAAGCCGATTCGCAGCGCAGAGGGAAACCGAATGGCGGACGAGCTACAACCGGAATTGCTGGCGGCCGAGTCGGAAGCGATTGAGGCGGGCGAATACGCGCCGGGCGATGAGCGACCGCCCGAGCGGCTTTACTGCGTTTTCCGCGCGGGGCGGGAGCGATACTGCCTTTCCGTGCTGGACATCGAGGAAGTCGTGGATTGGCCGATTATTACGCGAATTCCGTTGGCACCGGCGTTCCTGATGGGCATTTTCAACCTGCGCGGGACGATCGTGCCGCTGGTGGACATCGCCGTGACGGAGGGCCGCCGGCCGGGTTTGTTGCCGAAGCACGTGGTCGTCGCCGTGTTGCGGGGTGAGGGCCAGCAGGACTCTTTGCGGCTGGGAATCGCGGCCGACGAGGTGATTGGCACCTATTCCGTGTCCGACGACGCGTTCTTGGAGGATGGACCGAAGGACATGCCGCACTGCCGGGGAATGCTTCGGCATGAAGACCGGCTGGCGCTGGCGCTGGATCTTCGGCGGGTGATCGAAGTCTTTCCGGTGCCGTTGTTGTGAGGCGCCGGAGCGGAGACGCTTGAATCCGGCACCTGGGCCCTGATTTCGAAGAGCGGGAATAATTCTGGGAGGCAGTCATGAAAGCTCGTTTGAGTTCGACAATCTGGATGGTGATCTTGTGGAGCACAGCAAGCCTGATCGGCGTGCTGGCGCTCGCCTTCGACGCGGGCCGGCACGCCGGAGGACTGTCTTTAGCGGAGGCGCCCTCGTTGCCGGGCGGCGCGGCGGGAGAATTGCTCGGAGCAGCCGCGCTCTGTGTCATCACGGCCGTGATCCTGGCGGCGGTGCTGAGCCGTCGCGTTTTGCGGCCGGCGCGGGAACTCGCCCAGTACTCCGAGGCTTTCGTCGCCGGAGATGCGCGAAGCCGGGCGGATATCTCGTCGCAGGATGAGTTCGGGACAATTGCCGACAACCTGCACCGGAGCGCGGGGAAATTGACGCGCGCCGTGATGAACCAGGAGGCGCAAGAGTCCGTGCAGAGGGGTATCGGCGACCTGCTGAGCGTGGTGAATCAGGCGGCGCGCGGCGACTTGACACAACGCACGCGCTCGACGAGCGAAGCGCTGAGCAACCTCACCGAATCCATCAACAGCATGCTCGATTACTTCACGAAAGTGCTCGAGGGAGTCCGCCGGCCCGCAGCCGACGTCGCCTCGAGCACGAACAACATTCTTGCCGCGGCCGAGGAAATGACCAACGGCGCACTCCAGCAGGACCAGGAAATCACAAACACCTCATCGGCCGTGGAAGAGCTGACGGTCTCGATGAAACAGGTGTCGAACAACGCCGAAGCCAGCGCGGAAGCCGCGCGCCGCGCGCTGGACGCCGCCGAACAAGGGAACCGCGCCGTGCGCGACACGCTCGAAGGCATGCAACGCATTCGCGCCCAAGTGCAGGCGACCGCCAAGAAGATCAAGTCGCTGGGCGACCGCTCGCTGGAAATCTCCGAAATCATCAACGTCATCAACGACATCACGGAGCAAACCAATTTGCTGGCGTTGAACGCCGCAATTGAAGCCGCGCGCGCCGGAGAAGCGGGCCGCGGATTCGCGGTCGTCGCCGACGAAGTCCGCAAACTGGCCGAGCACTCACGCAGCGCCACCAAGGACATCGCGGCGCTCATCAAGGCGATTCAAGCCGAGACGAACGAAGCGGTGGTCGTCATGGAAGAGGGCACGAAGGAAGTGGAAGTCGGCGCGGGCCTGGCCGATCAAGCCGGGAAGGCGCTGGAAGCGATTTCGAGCGTCGTGCGGCAGTCCGCGGAACTCGTGCAGGAAATTTCACTCGCCTCGAAGCAACAGGTGCGTGGGACGGAAAGTGTTGCCAACGCAATGCAGATTATTTCCAGCATCACGCGACAGACCTCGCAAGGCGCGCGGCAGACGGTGAGCACCGTCGGGCAAGTGGTGCACCTCTCCGAGCAGCTGAACGAAGCGTTGGGCCAGCTCCGCACGTCTTCGGCTAAGCCGGAACAGGAAGCGCAGGAGCCGCGGCAACCGGCAGGCGTGGGAGCGCGGCGCTGACGAAACGGCCCGCATCCCCGGGCCGTGAAGAACGCGGCCCCGCCTTGAACGGGCTTCCGACGCGTATCGACCATGAAAGAGAAAACGACGGCGAATCCGAAAGTGACCGAACGGGATCTCGATGAGATCCGCGTCTTAATCGAGCAGCGTTCCGGGATCCAATTCGACGCTTCCCGCGAACGATTCTTCTCGACTCGGGTCGAGGAACACTTGCGCGAGCGAGGGTTCGCGGACGCAACCGCGATGTTCCGCCGAATCGCCTCGTCGAACGCGGAGTACGACGGCCTGCTCGAAAGATTACTGACGCAGGAGACATCTTTCTTTCGTTATCCGGCCGTCTACGAGGCTTTGGTCCGCCGAATTCTTCCCGAGATGCACGCCAAGAAATTCTGGGAGAAGGACCGCTCGCTGCGCATCTGGAGCGCGGGATGCTCGACGGGCGAAGAGCCCTACTCGATCGCGATGGCCATCGCAGACGCGCTCGATTTCGCCGAGGCGTGGAATATCGACATCCTGGCCACGGACATCAGCCACCGCGCGCTGAAGCACGCCGAACGAGGCGTATACCCGCGGCGCGCGCTTGCGAATCTCACCCCGGAACAGATCAAGACGCACTTCGCCGTAGAGGGAAGCCACTGCAAAGTGCGGACGCGATTGCGCCGGTGGGTCACATTTTCGCTGATGAATCTGGCACAAGCGGTTTACGTGGGCCGGATGGACTGCATTTTCTGCATGAACGTACTGATCTACTTTTCCGATGAGCAGCGCAACACGGTCCTGCAGCGTTTGTACGGGGCGCTCGAGCCCGGCGGATATCTCTTTCTCGGGCACTCCGAATCGATTGCGAACGTATCGCCGAGATTCGAGTCCATTTTGCAGGGCGATTGCATCCTCTATCGCAAGCCGGGCGCAACCGTGGAAGCGCGCTCGCTGGCAGGAGCCCGATCATGAGCGCGCCGGACCGGGAAGCACTCGAAGTTTTCCTCCAGGAAGCGTCCGAGCAACTGCAGATTCTGCGGGAGTACGCGGGCGTCCTCCAGGAAGACGCGCCGCGGGCGGAAGACGTCCAAAAATTGTTCGATGCGGCAGGAGCCCTGTCGGCGACGGCTGCAAAGCGCGAGTTTCCGTTGTTTTCGGAAATCGCAGGCAAGCTCGCGCACGTATTTCTATATGCGCGAAACGCTGCGCTGAGTCCGGAGACGCGCGGCCCGCTTACGGAATTCCTGGCCGACGGCATCTCGGTCCTGGAGTTCGATCTTCTCGAGATCAGTTCGAGCGGATCGGAACTTGCGGGAGAAATCGGCGCGTTCAAACAGCGGTACGCATTTGCTTTCCCCGAAGCCGCGGCCGCGGAGGCGGCGGCCGAAGTTCTCTCGATCGAGGCGAGCGATGCGGTAACCACCGAGCCCGAAAGGCTTTCAACGGGGGCTTCGCTGTACGAGCAGCTTCCCGAAGACGGAGACGTCCCCTCCGAGGTTCTGGAGTTCTTCCTGCCTGAGGCCGAGGAGCACTTGCAGGTCGTCACGGATTGCCTGCTTGCGCTCGAGGCGAACGCGAGCACAGAGGAAGTACACCGGCTGTTTCGCTCGATGCACACGGTGAAGGGTTCGGCGGCGCAAGTCGGTCTGCGGCGCATCGCGGGCATCGCGCATCGCGCGGAGGATCTGATCGGCCGGATTCGTGACGGAGAGCTGGCGCCGACTGCGGAAGTCGTCGATGCGTGTCTGGAAACGGTGGACACGCTGAAGAAGTTCCTGCGCCGAGAATGGGAGAGCGACGATGTCATGCGCTCTTCCGTCAGCGCGCTTCTGGAGCGGTTGGCCGAACTCACTTCAAAGGAAGGCGGCGAGGAAGCTGTATCCGTTCGCGCAGAGAGTGCAGAAGGCGCTGTAGCGGGTGAGACAGGCGAAAGCACCGCGGTTGTGAAGAAACCGCACGTGGCCGCAGCGCAAAGCAAGTCGTTGCGGATTCCACTCGACCGGCTGGACCGCATGATGAACACGGTCGGCGAACTGATCATCAGCCGGACGCGGATGATCGGGCGGCTGGCGGAGCTGGGGCGGCTGATCGACGTTTTAAGCTTTTCAAAGCGGCGTTTGTCCGACAAGGTCGCCGAATTTCACGATAAGTACGAGTTCGCGCGCATCGGGCAGAGCTGGCAAAGCCCCGTGAGCGTTCCCGCCGGGAGCTTGGCAGGCGAGGCGCGCTCGGAGACGGAGCCTTCTCGCTTCCACGAATTCAGCGAACTGGAAATGGATCGCTACGACGATTTCAACATATTGTCGCGCTCAATGACGGAAATCTCCGCGGACGTGACGGAAGTTCTGACGCAGCTCAACTCCTTCATGGGGCGCGCCGACGGGGACATAGATGAGTTCACCAAGCTGGCGCATCACCTGCAGGACGAAATCACGCAGGCCCGCATGGTGCCCATCGGCAACCTCTACACGCGCCTCTCGCGCACGGCGCGCGACGCCGCAAAGGATACGGGGAAGCATGTGGATCTGTCGCTGGAAGGGGCGGAAACGGCGCTGGACAACAATATCATTCAGCAAATCTCCGACCCGTTGATCCACTTGATCCGCAATTGCGTCGCGCACGGAATCGAATTTCCGCAAGAGCGGGTGCAGGCCGGGAAGCCTCCAAAGGGCCGCGTTTCGGTTCGCGCGTACCACCACGGCAATCACATCTTCGTGGAAGTCGAAGACGACGGGCGCGGCATCGACTACGAGCGGGTTCGCGCGCGAGCTCTCGAGGCCGGTCTGATTTCTCCCGGCGCCGCAGCAGGACTGACCGAGAGAGAATTGCAGGATCTGCTGTTCCATCCGGGAATCTCGACCGCCACGAGTAAGACGGAACTTTCCGGCAGGGGAGTCGGTCTGGACGTGGTGCGCTCGAACGTCCACGGGCTGAACGGGGAAATTGAAGTCCGCAGCCAACCCGGCGTGGGCACCTGTTTTACGCTGAAAGTCCCGTTGACATTGATTATTTCGCAGGCGCTCTACGTGCGTTGCGGCAGCTTAGTCTTTGCGCTTCCACTGGCGGTCGTGGAAGAGATTCGCCGCATCCGCCCCGATGAGATCGACACCGTGGGCGGCAAGCCGCTGACAAAAGTGCGCGATGTCGTCACTGAGGTCGTGCGCCTCGACGTGCAACTCGGCCTCCCGCCGCTTGAGCCCGTGAACGGTTCATTGCGATTGGTGATCGTGAAAGTGGCCGGACGACAAGTCGGCATTCTCGTGGAAGAGGTGATCGGCAAAGACGAGATTGTCATCAAGAGCTTGGGAGAATACCTGCGCAAAGTGAAGCTGTTTCCCGGGACAACGATCGCGCCGGACGGCAGCTTGATCCTGCTGATCGACCTGAATCGCCTCGTTTCGAGCGACGCCTCGCAACGCCCCGCCATTCTGCCCAGCGCTAGCGCCGCGCGCGTTTTCGCGCCGGGGGCTTCGGCTGTGGCTTCGGGCAGCATCCCTGTCGAGGCGACGGACACGATCCCGAGCGAGGCCGTGGTCGTCGTCGTGGACGATTCGATCAGTGTGCGCAAGTTCGTCGGCAGGATGCTCGAGAAAGCAGGGTATCGCGTGCGGCTCGCGTCGGATGGGCTCGAGGCGAGCGAAGTCATCGCGCAGACCGGCTGCCATCTCATCATCACCGACCTCGAAATGCCGCGGATGAACGGATACGAGCTGATGGCGCACCTGCGGCAGGAGCCCACGACCCGCCGAATCCCCGTTCTCGTGGTGACCTCGCGCGCGGGCGCGAAGCACCGCGATCGAGCAATGAAAGAGGGCGCCGCGGGCTTCTTGACCAAGCCGGTGCAGGAAGAGCAACTCCTGGCCGAGGTTTCAAAACTGATTGGGGCAGCAGCGGGAACGCGACAGCCCGTGCCGGTAGAATGAGGATCTGAAATGAGCGCGGCGGGCAAAAAAATCCGCGTGCTGGTAGTGGACGATTCCGTGTTCATGTGCAAAGTCCTGCAGGGAATCATCTCCACCGACCCTGAGTTGCAGGTGATCGGCGAGGCGCACGACGGCCGGGAGGCGGTCTCGATGGCGATGTCGCTCCAGCCAGACGTCATCACGATGGACCTCATGATGCCCCACATGGATGGCCTGCAGGCGATCGAGCTCATCATGTCGCAGCACCCGCGGCCGATTCTGATTGTCAGTTCTGAATCGCGCGAGGGCGCGGCCAGCACGCTGCGCGGACTGGAGCTGGGCGCAATTGATTTTGTCGCGAAACCGAAAACCGGCGTGGATCTCGATATGAATCTCGTGCGCGATGAGCTTACACGCAAACTGCGTCTCGCCGCGAAGGTCAGAGTCGTGCGCACGGCCACGCGCCCGAGCGTGAACATTCCCGCCACGATGCGAGCGCAGCGAGTGACGCCGCCAGAGAGCGCCGGGGCCGGCGCCGTCGCGGATTCCGCCCGCATTCCGATCATCGTGATTACGGCTTCGACCGGCGGGCCGGCAACCTTGATGCGATTGGTGCCGAGGTTCCGCAAGGATTTTCCGGCCGCAGTGCTCGCGGTGCTGCACATGCCGGTGGCATTCACCACTCAGTTCAGCCAGCAACTTGCCGAATCCAGCCGCATTCGCGTGAAAGAAGCGGAAGAAAATGAGATCGTGCAGCCGGGCACCGTGTACTTGTGCCCCGGTTCGCACCACATGCGACTCGTGCCACCGCGGCGCATCTCTTTGGAGGACGGGCCGCGGATCTTGGGCTATCGCCCGTGCGCCAACCTCACCATGCAGAGCGTGGCCGCAGCCGCGGGAAACTTGGCGATCGGAGTGATCCTGACCGGCATGGGCAACGATGGGGCCGAAGGTGCGAAGGCCATCAAATCCGCGGGCGGGCTGGTGATCGCCGAGGACGAGTCCACGGCCGTGATTTTCGGAATGCCGTTGGAAGCGATCAAGACGGGATCGGTGGCCCAAGTTCTGCCGCTCGACGATATCTATCCTGCGCTGGAGAACCGCGTGCTCAGCCTCGCGCACGCATATCCGGTGGGTGTGCGATGAGTCCGGCGGGGGCAAAACCGAAAGTGAGCCGGCGCACCCAGCGCAGCGAACAGGTCATCGTGTTTTCGGTGGCCTCGCAGCGCTTTGCGATCGCGTTGGACGCCGTGCAGGAGATCCGAAGCGCGGACAGCCTGGCCGGCGCGGCAACGGAACTGGTGCAGACGAACTTGAAGAAAGTGCGCCACAAACTCGAGCGCAAGGGCAGGACGTACTACGTCGTGAATGCGGGCCAGCACTTTGGACTGCCGGTTACGCGGCCGACGCTTGTGCTCGTCCTGCGGAAATCGCGCGCTTGCGCATTGGTGGATCGCATCGAAGAGATGCTCGAAATCGCAGAGGTTCGTTCGCTTCCACGTGCGTTTTCGGGAGAGGAACGGCGCTGGTACCGCGGATTGGCGTTGATCGGGGATAGTGTGATTCCAGTCGTGCATCCTTCGGGGTTCCTAACGCCCCGGGAGATTTCGTTGCTCGATGCTGCGCGGGCCGCGGCCGCGGCGTCGGCCGATGCGGCCACAACGGAAGGAGCAGCCGCCCAATGAGCGCCACAGTTCCAGTAGGCGGCCGATCGTTTGTGCTCTTGAGGCTGAGAACGCGGCGTTTCGCGCTACCTGCGGAAACCGTCATCGAGCTCGTCGTGCCGGGCAGCCTGCAGAGCTTTCCGCATACGAGTCCGCTGTTGCTCGGCGTGCTCGTGCGGCGGGGGCAGGTGGTGCCGGTGGCGGACATAGCGCAGGTCGTGGCTGGATCGGCGACGCAGAATCGGAAGTTTTATTTGATTGGGACGCGGCATTTCGGCGGGGCGCGCGAGTGGTGTGCGATTCCCGTAATGGGGGATTGCGAGCTGATCAGCGCGACGCCGGAGGCGTGCGAGGAAGGCGCCCCGGCCTACATCACCGGCGCGGTGCATCTGGGCGAAGAGCAAGTGCCGATCCTCGATCTCGACGGTGTGTTTGGAACGGGAGTTGTGGACGATTCGTTAGTGGAGGCGCGACCGTGAGCTCGCCTGGCGCTGCTCCCAAGATTCTCCTGGTTGACAGCAACGTGTATTTCTCCAAGCGGCTGACGGACGCGCTGAAGAACGAAGGGTTTGAGGTCATCGCCAGCACGCAGGCCGTCTACGCTTTGACGATGCTGGAGTGGAATACGCCGGCGGCGATTCTATGCGCCACAAACTTGCGCGAACTGGACGCGATGAAGATTGCCCCGATCCTGCATGCGGACGCCAAGACGGCCGCCATCCCGGTCATCGCGATCGGGAGTGGGGGTGAGCAGGCGTTGCTCGAGGCTTTCAGCGCGGGCTGCGCCGATTACGTGGACCGTCGGCAAAGTCCCGCGGACATCGCGGCGCACGTTCGAGCGTTTCTCACGAGCCGAACGGACGGCTTTCAACCGACGCAAATGGTGGCCGCGCCGGATACGGCTCTGAGCGGCGACCTATCGCACATGGATCTGGCGACGGTCATCCAAATGCTTGGACAGGCGAGCCAGACGGGCGCGCTGCACGTCAACGCCGGTGAAATCGACGGCATCATCTTCTTTGATGGCGGAACGCTTTCACACGCGGAGTGCGGGAGTCTTTTTGGCGACGAAGCCGTACTGCAAATCGTGAAGAATTGCTACGGAGCCAGCGAAGGCGTTTACAAATTTGTTTACGGATCGAGAGCCACGACGCGATCCGTGCTTCGGTCCGCAGCCGATCTCATTCTGGACGCAATGCGCGAGTACGACGAAGAGCAGCGCGAACCTGCGGGAGGGCAGTCGAAATGAGTTCGACGACCGAGGTCGCGGTGAGCCACATTCCGACGGTCTACTTCATCGATGACAGCGCGACGATGCGCGAAGTGATCCGCATCGCGTTCCGCAGGGAAAATTTCAAGATCATCGCCTGCGCGGACGCGGCCACGGCACTGACGCAGTTCGAACAGGATCCGCCCGACGCCGTCATCACGGACGTCATCATGCCGGACAAGGATGGCTACGAGGTCTGCCAGTTCGTCAAGCAGCACCCGCAATTCAACCTGAAGCCGGTGATTCTAATGTCCGGGATCGTGAATCGAGCTGTCGCTGAGAAGGCGATGGAGGTAAAAGCCGACGAACTGATTCGGAAGCCATTTCAGCCGCAGGAATTGATCGCCCGGGTGAAGAATCTCCTGCATATCGAGCAGGCCGCCCCGGCCGGTGCAACCACCCCCGCAGCGAATCCGCTGACGAATATCTTTGCCGGCGCGCCGGACTCGTCGATCTCACGGGGCGCAACTCCCCACGGCAATTCCTCAGCGGTTCCAAGCGAAGCGCGCAAGGCCGTCTCTGTGACAAGCGCCCGAGCGAATGCGCAGTTGGAAAGCGCGCCTCAAGCGGCCTGCGCAGAGGCCCTCTCCCACGAAACGCAAAGATTGAAGCGCGAGATTGCACGGCTCGAGATGTTGGTGAAAAAGCTCCAGGCCGGGCTGGAAGCCGAGCGCCAATACTCCGCGGCGCTGGAAGCCCACGTCAAGACGCTGCAGGAGTCCGAATAGCGAAGGTTGACCGCATCTGGCGCGTGCCGCTGCTCCCCCAAGAATTGGCGTGCTCTGCACCAGCGCGCGCCTGCGCAACGAGCCGTGCCGGAGGCGAAACCTCGGTCAGGCGTCGGTCATCGGCGCTTACGGATGTTGGCGACTCCCGTTGCAGCATCCCGTAGTCGGTTAGGGGAACCTGCCGGCGAGATATCGTTAAACTTCGCGCTCAGCCGGTCTTCTGCATCGGTTCGATCGCGATCACGTCCTGTTCGCTCCGCGCGGTCGAGCCAAAATGTTTGTGCAGCACCAGCGCCACGGCACCGCGCAATCGCGCCATGCCG
>Ga0187769_10001874_pt1 | contig 12155 bp, 11 predicted proteins | sample 0116_SJ02_MP02_1_FD_133140 | JGI IMG/M metagenome (GOLD analysis project Ga0187769, IMG submission 133140) | Tropical peat soil microbial communities from peatlands in Department of Meta, Colombia - 0116_SJ02_MP02_10_MG | ecosystem: Environmental > Terrestrial > Soil > Wetlands > Peat | place... | reverse complement strand
GGCGGAACAACAACCGAAGGCAGAAACCCGCACGGAGTCCATAGCCGTCCTGAAAGAAAGACTTGCCAAGGGCACGATGGACAAGGCCCAATTTGAAAGGCTGACAAAGGAGCGATACGATTATCTCAGGAACAAGCCCTTTAGCGAATTAACGGATTCTGAGTTTGAGGAGAGACTAGAGTGGCTTGAGGACAGCTCCCAAACGGGGAGAGGACGCTGACGATGGCATGCCATGCCCCCGGCCGTCCAAGCGTTGGCCCCATGTAAGGCAAGAGCGGGGCGATTATCCGCTTGGTCTAACAGATGTAAAGGAGAAGACTCGCTGACGAAGCCAACTGCAATGGCGATCCCGGTGCTCCCTTTTGGGAGACAGCGAAACCCAGAAGACACTATCTTGTTTGGTTTCGCCTGAAATCAGCCGAGAATCGACCGATTTCGACTGGAGAGGCGCCTGATTGCGTTGACCCTTTATCCCCCGGGTCCTCGATAAGCGTATAACAGTTAGAGGCGGGGGAGCGAAGAGTTGTCCGAGGACGTAGTCCAGATTTCCGCTGGCTCCACCGTTGTCACCGTCGACCACGTGAGCTTAGATTATCTCAAGGAGAAGGAGCCGCTCCCGGTCCTGGCGGACGTCTCTATGACAGCTGCGAAGGACGAGCTTGTTGCCGTGACCGGGCCGTCGGGGTGCGGGAAATCGACCCTGCTCCGCATCATCGCCGGCCTGATCAAGTCCACTTCTGGTGAAGTCAGGGTGATGGATTCTGAGGTGCGGGGGCCTAGAAATGACATCTCGATGGTTTTCCAGAACTTTGTTCTCCTGCCATGGCGGACGGCCCTCGAGAACGTCCTTTTCGGGCTCAGCTCACGTAACGACCTCACAGAGGACAAGAAGAAGGAGAAGGCGGAGAGCGCTCTGGAGATTGCGGGCCTTCAGGGGTTCGAGAGCGTCTACCCGGGTGAGCTTTCGGGAGGGATGAAGCAAAGAGTGGGGGTGGCGAGGGCACTGGCCACGGACCCGAGGGTCATGCTCCTCGACGAACCCTTCAGCTCTCTCGACGACCTCACGGCCGAGAGGCTCAGGAAGGAGACGTACACCCTGCTGATCAGCCCCCAGACATCCGTCCAGACCGTGATTCTGGTGAGTCACAATGTAGAGGAGATTATCGAACTGGCGGACAAGGTCGTCGTGCTATCTCCCAGGCCCGCTCACGTGGTTGGGGAGCTGAAGGTCGACCTCCCCCGTCCAAGGAACAAGCAGTCTGAAGAGTTCTTCCAGTGGGTAGACAGGGTGTATTCGCTCCTATCTTGAACCCCTTTTTCCTGCTTAAATCAGGCCCCTCCGGCTCCAAGGAGACGATGTAATTGGCAGAGCCACATAGGCCCCTCCCAACGGCGCTGGAGATGCCCGCCACAGTCAGAGGAGGCCAGGTAATCAGCCTTGTTGAGGTCACGGGGAGCATCGGAGGGAGGGTGGACGTTCCAAAGCTCGCGGACGAGCTGGGAGCAGATATTGCCGTTCTTCTGCCAATACTCGACGCAGCAGAGATGCTGGGGCTCGTAAGGGTGGAGAAGGGGGACGTCCATTTGACAGAGTTGGGCCACAGATTTCAGAAGACGTCCAAGGAGAAGCTCAAGATGCTGAAGGACAGGATAGCAGCTATCGAGCCGTTCAGAACAGCGATGGACCTGGCGTCGAAGGGGAAGCCGATTACCGCGGCCCAGGTGGCCGAGTCCCTCGGTGAGATAGGCCTCAGGTGGCACTACCAGCCGGACATCAACGAGTCCCTTATCCAGACGCTTCTAGTCCACTGGGCGATCTACGCAGGACTGCTAAGGTACGACGGCAAGTCGGGTAAGTTCACCAAGGTCTAAGCAGACCCAAAGGAATGCACCACAGTCCCGTCCACGATGGTCGCCAGGACCCCCACCTTCCTGAGCAGCGCAGGGTGCATGTCACTGGGATCGGAGTCGAGAAGGGTGAGGTTGGCCCTAGCGCCCTCCGAAAGGCTCTCGTCGGAGTCTAGCCCGTTGGTGCAGGCGTTGGTCGTGTAAAGGGAGAGAGATTGCACAAAGGACAGGCTCTCGTCGGATCCCGCTCCTCCCCTGGTCATTGCTGCCCACATCCCTAAGATGGGGCTCATGGACTCGATTGGCGAGTCGGAGCTTCCTGAAGCAACAATCCCTTCGGCAAGCATCGACTTCAGTGGATAGAGATCCCTCAACCGCTCTTCCCCGAGCCTGTCCACGGCCCACGTGTCGGACGTGATGAACAGTGGCTGAACAGCCGCGCGGATAGAATGTCTTGCCATCTTACTTCTGAGATCTCTGGGGAGGAGGCTCGCATGCTCTATCCTGTGTCGGCGAGGGTTGTTCGCACCCGCAATCCTCCCAAGAGCTTCGACCGCCTGCTCTACCGCTCTGTCCCCTATTGCGTGGATGATGGCTTGCATCCCCTTGGAGTCTACCTTCTCGACGAGCTCCGAGAGCTGCTCGTCGGTATAGCGGAGGATGCCGGTATTAGAGGGGTTATCGTCATAGGGTTCCCGCAGAGCCGCAGTCCTCGCTCCCAGGGAGCCGTCGGCATAGATCTTCACACCGTTTATCCGGAGACGCGGACCTTCGAGCTTCTTCCAGGTCCCACTGACTCCAACATAATCGATCGCCTCTGGCGGGATGTACAATCTGTACCGGAGGGAGAGGGAACCCGAAGCGCCTAGAAGCCTCAGGGCATCTAGCTCTTCCCGGTAACCATCTGGAGAGACGATGCAGTGAAGAGTCGTGAGCCCAAGTCTCCCGGCTTCCGCTTCGACGGACTGCAGGTCTGCGGCAGATCTCTCTGCGCTCCTCGGGAGCTTCTCGTACACCTCTTCTAGCGCCCTCTCCTTCACTATACCTGTAAGCGCACCCTTCTCATCCCTCTCGAATTCTTCGCCGGTCCGGTCTACAAGCCCCAGAACTTCGATGGATTTGCTGTTCAGCAGGGCAATGTGCCCGCAGACCCGTGATAGAACCACTGGGTTGTCGGGGGAGACATCGTCTATGTCCCTCCGTGTAGGCATCGCCTTTCCCGGAAACTCCTCCTGGTCCCAGCCCATGCCGCTGACCCATTCTCCCGGCTTGGCCCGCTGAATCCCCGCAACCAGTCTGAGCCGCACTGCGTTAATGTTCGCGGCACCCTTGAGGTTGACACTCCGCTTCAGCCACCCATATTCGAAAGGATGGCAGTGGGAGTCTGTGAACCCAGGGAAGAGAGCGCCGCCGTTTGCGTCGATTACTTCAGTGTCGCCGGCGGACGGTATGGTCGACTCGGCGACCTTGACGATTCTACCGTCCTGGCAGTACACGTGGTATCCCTCCCTCCCCGCGATACTGCAGTCACGAACGAGCACTCCTTTCATCCGGCTGTCCTCCGTGCAAACGCGACTGGGGGGGCGTCCGACCTTGAACGGGCGAGGCTACGCAGGTCTTCCGGGGAGTCCAAGTCGAAGGTCAGACCTGGATTCGAGACGACGCCGAGGGAAAGACCCAGGAGGGCGCCCGCCCTGATGTGGTTCCAGAAGCTGTCGTTGTCGTAGCTAAGTGTCATACCCACCCGCGGAGGGAAGACGAGCGCGTTCGTCCCGTTGAACGAGGCGGAAGGGGCGATGACCACCTGGAGGAGTTCGCTCAAGGAGAGGATGTGCTTCAGCTGTGAAGCGCGCAGGAGCGGCAGGTCAGACGGGAGAACCAACACCTTTGGCGGACGGCCAAGGGCCTTCACTCCTGCCTCGACCGCCGCGTTGACCCCATCGTCCCTGGCCTCTCTGACAGTCCCAGCGCCTGATCTGGCGGCGAGCCGAAGCATTTCGTGGTCAGAAGAGACCACGTGGGTCTTGCTCAGTAGGCCGGCCCTCCCAAGGGCCTCGAGCACGCCGGAAAGCAGTAGGGACTCGAGTTCCCGTCTCTCCGCACGCGAAAGAATCGGAGACAGCCTCGACTTCGCTCCCGAAGACTTCACAGGTATCAGTACGGCGAAATCTGTCATGCCCGGATCATCACCCTAGCGAGCCTGAACTCGTCCTTCGGCCCCCTCATCCGCGTGTCAGTCGTTATGCACTCCACCCCGAGCGCCCGAATCTTCTCACATAGAGCTGCGTCGTCTTCGGAGATTACAATGCAGTCTACGAAGTCAGAGTACAGCCCAGCCACTCCATAGGAGTCGGGGGACGACCCAGTGGCCTTGAGGAGTCTCCCAGCCGGCCCGCTGAAGGGAGCGGTTCCTTCCATGGGGGAAAGTGCCACTACACGTGCGTCAGCCTCCCTGAGGAGTCGTCTGAACCCGCTCACCGCGAGAATCGGGCCGATGCTGGTGACAGGGTTCGCAGGGCAGATGATCACCCTATCAGCCTCCGCCAGAGCCGCCGAAGCCTCGCGAGTTGGCCTAGCGGCGTGCCCCCCATCGTATCTCACTTTGATCGGCTTTGGCTGCCCCCGGTCTCTGACCCAGAACTCCTGGAGGTGCAGGTCACCCTCGGGCGTAACGATCCTCGTCACCAGGTGGTCGTTGGTGACCGGCAGGATGCGGGACTTCACCCCGAGTGATTCGGCAATTCTTTCCGTCGCTTCGGTGAGCGACCTTCCCTCTCTCAGCATTTCCGTCCTAGCCAGGCAGACGCCCAAGTCCCTGTCACCCAGCCTGAACCACGTCTCGTATCCCAGCTGTGATAGGCAGCGAATCGCTTCGAAACTGTCCCCGGCGATCCCCCACCCGCGCGTGCTTGAAATTCCCGCCAGGGTGTAGGTTGCGACGTCGACGTCCGGGCAGACGTACACACCATAGGTCCAGATGTTGTCCCCGACGTTCGCCAGAACCGTGAGATCGATTCGGAGCCTCGACAGTCCGCGTAGGAGCTTGGCCGAGCCAGTCCCGCCCGCCAGAGCGACCACCCTCATGTCGTCACCTAAACAGGTCACGTTCAGCGGGCATCAGCATCCCCTTTACCCCCTCCTCTCCGCGGACGTATTCGACTCCTCTTACAATCGCCGCAGGGATTCCATTCAGCTTGCCGATTGCGAGCTCAGCAGCGCCAGCGATCTCGTCCACTATGGAAGGCTCGGTGACACGGAGCACATAGCCGAACCTGTCCCTTCGGCCCGCATATTGTACAAGTGGGAGCACCCCTGAGCAACCTATGGCGACATCAGTCTGCCCCAGCCTCCAGGGCCTCCCGAAAGTGTCGGTGACGACCACCGCAAGGAGCCTTCCTGTGCGCTTCTCCAGCTCCCTCCGAAGCTTGCGCGCGCTCCGATCTGGGTCAACCGGGAGGAGCGCAACGGAACCCTTCCCCACGTTGGACTGGTCGATGCCCGAGTTTGCGCAGACGAAACCCTGCCTGGTTTCAGTGATAATCACCCCGTGGCCCAACCTTACCACCCTGACGGATTCCGCGAGCACTTGCTCAACAAGGCGCGGATCCTTTCCTTGCTTCTCCGCCAACTCTCTTGCCCTCCTCCCGGGAACCACGGTGCTCAGTCTGATGACCCTTCCCTCCGCCTTGGACACGATCTTGTGCTTGACCACGACCACGTCCCCGTCATCGAGGGCGAGGGAGCTCTTGCGTACGGCGCCCAGGATTAGAGCGGCCAGGTCGTCTCCCTTGGAGACCTCTGGGATGCCTGGTAGCGGGATTACCTCGATCCTGTTCAATCGGCTCGGCGCGAAGCGCAACATCGGCACGTTAAAGCCTCTCTTCGAGGGCTAGAATTTTAAGCCCCTCGGGTGGGCTCGCTACAAAATGCCGACAGAGAAGGAAGTCCTCGACGCACTCGCGGGGGTCAGGGACCCTGAGCTGGGCAAAGACATCGTTACCCTGAGAATGGTCGAAGGGGTGAGGGTGGAGGGGGAAAGGGTGACCTTTACTCTGAATCTTACTACGCCCGCATGCCCGCTCAGGACTCGCCTTGAAGAGTCTGCGAAGGGAGCCGTTGCCGCAATCCCGGGCGTGAAGGAGGTCGAGATGAAGACCGGATCAGTCGTGGCCGCCACGAGGGACTACGCGGGTTCGGAGATGCTGAAGGGCGTCAAGAACGTCATAGCGGTCGCAAGCGGGAAAGGGGGGGTCGGCAAGTCTACCATTGCGGTGAACCTGGCGGTTGCCCTTTCCGAGTCTGGGGCGAAAGTAGGAATACTTGACGCCGATGTCTACGGTCCAAACATCCCCCTGATGATGGGGATGAAGTCTCCACCTGAGGTCAAGGACGATAGAATAATTCCGCCAGAGGCTTACGGGGTGAAGGTCGCTTCGCTCGGTTTCTTCTACAACGAGGAGACACCTGTAATCTGGAGGGGCCCCCTTGTGGCAGGGGCAGTTCGACAGCTGCTCACCCAGGTGGAGTGGGGGGAATTGGACTATCTCGTGGCCGATCTTCCCCCAGGCTGCCTCCCCGCTGGAACAATGGTCTTGACCGCCAGTAACATACCGAAGCCCATCGAGAAAATCGAAGTTGGTGAATTCGTCCTCAGCTATAACGGAACCGCCCTCGTCCCTAGACGCGTCATCGGCGTAATCCCTCAGGGCTATCAACCTGTCTTCAGACTGTCAACTCCGAACAGAGAAATCGTAGCGAGCGCGAACCACCCATTTCTGCGATATCATGGGGATAGCTCCTGGGTGAGGCTGGATCAGCTGATGGTCGGGGATAGGCTCCTTGTACCAAACTGTGTAGAAGGGGGACGCCCTATGCCTCTGCCAAGGATAGAAATCAAACCCTTGTCAGTACAACTTCCGACCGCCACGAACACTGATTTCATGAGAATAGTCGGCCACTTCGTGGGGGACGGCTTCATAAAGCGGCAGAAGGGACGAAGAAGGTTAGCGGGGCTAAGGATTTGCGAACCTCGCGGCAGCAAGTTCAGGAAGACATACGAGGAATTGTACCGCAAGGTCTTCAAGTGCAAGACCTTCGAAGACAATGACGGGGAAAAACTCGCAATAGCCTCCGCACCTCTTGCGGAGCTGTTCGTCGCTTTGGGCCTTGACCATAAGGCAAGAGACAAACGGGTGCCGACCTGGGTCTACTCCCTCCCACTGGACCAGCGGCTTGCTTTCATCAGGGGGTACTCGGAGGCAGACGCAAGCATAAGGCACCGCGAGTCGAACAAGAGTCTCCCAGATTGGCGGGGTGCTTACGTGATGAAGAGCATCGTGCAGGACACAGCAGTCGTCGAGAGCACAAACGGGACACTCGTAACTCAAATCTGCGAGCTCTGTCTGATGAGCGGCGTCCAATCGACCATCGTCAAGACAAGGGTCAGGGAGCACCAAGCGCTACCTGAGGGACGGAGCGCAAGCCATGTTGTGAATTACTGGCTCCAATTCTCGTTGAAACATGATTCTAGGCCCTTCAAGTTGTCCCGAATCAAGTCGATAGTACCTGTCGGGGAGGAAGAAACCTTCGATCTTCAAGTGGACGAGCACGAGAATTTTGTGGCCAACTCCATTCTCGTCCATAACACCGGCGATGCGTCTCTCACTCTCGCTCAGACCGTTCCTCTGGGAGGAGTCGTAATAGTCACCACACCGCAGGAGGCGGCCCTCAACATCGCGGCGAAGGCTCTGGCCATGTTCAAACGGCTCAACGTGCCGATCCTTGGCGTCGTCGAGAACATGAGTTACTTCGTGTGCCCGCATTGCGGTGAAAAGTCGTACGTCTTCTCGAGCGGGGGAGGGAGGAAGATTGCGAAGGAGCGGGACGTCGATTTCTTGGGCGAAATCCCGATTGCCCTAGCCGTGCGGGAGCAGTCCGACCTGGGTGTGCCCGTGGTTTCTGCTCTTCCGGACTCGCCAGAGGCCCAAGTCTACAAGGAGCTCGCCTTCCGGGTGGCGGGGATGGTCAGCATCGTGGCCTTCGCCAAGATGAGAAGTTGATCGAAGAGCAGGATCGGATCCAAGAAGGAGCGGCCAGGAAGAAGAAGGCACGCAGGCGCGGCAGGGGCCCCTACCGCAAAGCCCGCGCTTCGAAGTTGCTCAAGTCTCGCTAGCCTCCGGTCTACGCTTTAATCGTGGTAGAAATCCCAGGGACTCCCTTGTCCGTTCGGAAAGACGGGACAGCCTTCGCGCTGTTCATGGTGATAATCCTGGTCGTCATGCCCGCATACTTGTACTATGGTTATTCGACGCGCCCAGTAGTCGCGGGGTGGTCCACGGTCGGTGACCTACAGATTCGGGCTACTTCGGTGCAGGTGGATGGCTTGGCCATCGGCGGCCCAGAACTCTCGCTGGTCGCGGTCGTTTACAATCCCAATGGTTTCGGAGTCTCCCTGGACAGCGCGAACTACTCGATATACGCCAACGGCCATTATCTGCAGAAGGGGCAGATTTCCCACGAATACGCGCTGGGCCCACAATCCACACAAACGTTCGTCTTCCCCATTAGCATCGGCTGGAAGACGGCATTTCAGACACTCGGGAGTTACGTATGGGCCTGGGGAAGTGTAGACTGGCAGGTCAAGGGAACCGCCGGGATAGGGGTGGGAGGTATTCCTCTTACTGTCCCGTTTGACCTGTCAATTCATACAGGTTGATTCGACATCGGTCGAATCCGGGAAGGTTGGCCCGCTCCCTCGAGTTAGGTCCTTACCGCAGCCTGATGGAGACAGCTTAGGTGCTTCCATCCCCCCGTCTGAGCCTTCTAGCTCACCCGCCTCGCAACATCGGCCCATCTGAAGTAGGCCAGGGCAACAGCCGTGGCGGTTGTAAAGTAAAGGCCGACCATAACGGCCCCGGCCGCCTCCGAAGGCACTCCCATAGTGGGTCCCAGTATCAGCTGGAAGAGCTTCCCTGCGGCAGAAGGGAGGAGAGACTGTTCGAACTGAGGAGGGAGGGATCCCGCAACGGTAGTGGGTAGATACACGTGTATCGACTCGTAGAATCCGTTTCCTGTGAGCTCGTAGGCTATCGAGAGATAGGTCCCTATAATCTGGCTGGCCACTATAAGGGCCGACGAGAGGATGTAAGCTAGGGAGGAGCGCCTAACCAGTTCCCCGAGCATGAAGGCCACCGAAAAGAAGAGTGCGGACGAGTAGATTTCCACGAGGACGACCCCAGGGATGGTCCCGAGGCCTGATTGTGCTCCAAATGTGAGGCTCGCGGCAATCACACTCAGCAGGGCGTTCAGGAGTATCAGGAGCCCCAGTAGGACGTACCCGCCGAGGAACTTCCCGGCGAAGAACTCGCCTCTCCCCACGGGCTTTGCCAGGAGGAGCTCGGCTGTGCCTGATTCGTATTCCTCTGACATGGCCCCTGCAGCGATCATTATCGCCACGAACTGCATGAACAGGGGGAAAGGGGCGATGACGACGGCGACCCAGAGGTACGGGTAGACCTGCTGAGGTATGAGGGTGGTCCCAGAGGTTGAGAGGAGATAGTATGGTACCGTGTCTAGGAGTATGATGAACGCCACCATGGCCAGGACCTTCTTCCTTGCAAGGGCCCTTCTGACCTCGTAGACCGCGAAGGTCAGAACCCTACTGGGCCTGAATTGTACCGTCCTTCAGCGCCTCGATGTACGCCTTCTCGAGCATCCTGTCTCCCTCCCGAATCGTAAGAAGCTCCGCTCCACCCTCTATGATGACCTTCGAGATTTTGGGCCTTGCCTCAACCCCGCGAGTCACTCTGACTGTCAATCCCCCTGGAGCCTCCTCGACCGCCAGCACCCCTTCGAGCCGACGGATTGATTCGACTATTGAAGCTGACATTCCCTTGGCTTCCACACGTACCTCGAAGGAATGTAGCATCTCTCCGACCATTTCCTTGGGCGTACCCCTGAAGAGGAGCCTGCCTTCGTGAATCAGACCTACTGAGGAGCACATGCCCTCGACCTCTGACATCATATGGGATGACATCAGGATCGTCCCTCCGCCCCTCGCATACCCCATGAACGTTTCTCTAAGGTGCGCCGTGCCGGCCGGGTCGAGACCAATCATCGGCTCATCAAGAACGAGTGTTTGGGGGGACCCGATGAGTGCCTGGGCCACGCTCAGCCTCTGCACCATTCCCTTGCTCAGCTTACTGACCTTTGAGTCCCCATACTGGATGATTCCAACTTCCTCGAGCACCCTGTCAATCTCCGCCCCAACGCCCGAGTTCAGCCCAATCTCTTTCGCCGACAGCGCCAGGACCTGCCGGGGGGTCATAAATGACTGGATGTTCGGAAGCTCAGGAGAATATCCCACCCCCGTAAGCGCCCCTATGTGGTGGCGGAGAGGGTCCAGACCCCTCAGCCTTACCCTCCCTTCCGATGGTCTGGCGAGTCCTAGCAGCATCCTGATGCACGTCGTCTTGCCCGACCCGTTCGGGCCTAGGAAACCGAAAATCTCTCCTCTCTCCACGGAGAAGTGGACCGGACCTATCCTTTTCTCCCCAAAAGTCTTAACGGCGCCATCGAACTCGATTACGGGAGAGCTCATTTCTGAGGCTTCAGTCTACCCAGTGTAGTGGCTTTTCTTTCGGTTGGGTAGTCTTCCTTTCTCTACGCCTTATCAGGAACACCCCGCCCAACGCAGCAACGCCCACCCCTACGCCTGCCCCGACATAGGTGGCGGCGGACATCGGAGAGCCAGGGGAAGTCAACGGAAGGTCGGTCGCCTGCAGTTCCGCGTTGAGCCGGTTCGAGCCGCTTCGGACGCTTGCGGAGTATACGAGGGCAGAAGGAAAAGTCTCCACGGTGCCGTTGGCCAAAATGCTCCTGTTTCCATAAGACGCTGCGACCGATATGGCGAGCACATTTAACGAGTACTGGCCTCCCTGGAAGGTCACGTCCGCCGTTCCGGAAGATGTCACGTTCACGTGCAGGCTATACTTCGTGCCGTTGCTGTACGCCAGGGACTGGGGAGCAACGCTGGGGAGGTACGGCAGGAACTCTTCCGACGCGTTCACTAGCCTTGAGTAAGTGAGGTTCTGCTGGGTCCCGGTTAGCTGAAAGACAAAATCTGAATAGCCGACCTTGTAAGACGGGCTGTAACTTTCGTTCAACAGCACAGAACGCTCCCCTGAAGGTGTCGAGAGAGTGATTCTGTATGATGCGAATCCCGTGACTGGCTGTGCTGCGGACGCCGACGTCGCAACAAGCAGCACTACCAGTGCTAGTCCGACGACCGGGATGCTTCTCCTCCCTTTCACACCCCGAATTGTCGTATGCTCGATATAAAGCCAGCGCATCACTGTCAGTCCAACCCACGAATGGAAGCACTTCAAAGCCAGGCCGGGGCGCCCATCTTATCAATGGCACTCGGTCGGGCCGATAGGTGCCGTGAACTACTTCTGGCTCTTTTCCGCGCTGGTCCCATTCTGCCTGGCTGGTTCGAACGTCATAGACAATTATGTCCTCCATGAACGGCTTGACGACCCGATCTCCTACGACATACTGACAACCTGGCTCACGATCCCCATCGCCGTTGCGGTCTTTCTTGTATGGAAGGTATCGTTCGCCTTCGAGGCCTGGTTCGTGGGGACGGCCGTAGGCTTCTCATTCGCTTTCCTCTTCATCCTGTACAACTTCGCCATGATGAAGGAACAGGGGACCAACGTTGTTTCCTTGATCTACACCAGCCCGCTCTTCGTAGCCATACTCGCCCTTGTGTTCCTGGGGGAGCAGCTCACTCTGACAAACTACTTTGGAATCCTCATCCTCATCCTGAGTGCCTTTCTTGTCCTCTACAAGAAGCTAGACACGAAAAACATTGCCCTTGGCATCATCCTGGTATACGCCTTCTTCTCTGCTGCGGCCAGAGTCGCGTCCAAGTCCGCACTGGAAAGCGTCGATATCTGGTCGTACTTCTTCTGGTTCCTTGTAGGTGGAATCGTTGGTGCCTCCGTCCTTGCTGCTATTCAACCGAGAAGGCTCGCGGCCGCATGGAGGAGGGTGGACACGCGGTTACTGCTCATGTTCGTCGCGACCACAGGTCTAGGAGAGCTGGGTTTTGTTCTCCTCTACTCCGCCTTTTCGCTCGGGTCGGTCGTTCTTGCTTCGGGCCTGGCCGCTATTCAGCCGACCGTGCTCTTAGTCTACTCAGCGATCCTTGTCCGAATACGGCCTGGTGTCGTCCCTGCTGAAAGAGCCCCCAGCAGGTGGGCGAGTGCCCGCAGGATTGTAGCCGTAGTACTCGTCATACTAGG
>Ga0187769_10001872_pt1 | contig 12159 bp, 13 predicted proteins | sample 0116_SJ02_MP02_1_FD_133140 | JGI IMG/M metagenome (GOLD analysis project Ga0187769, IMG submission 133140) | Tropical peat soil microbial communities from peatlands in Department of Meta, Colombia - 0116_SJ02_MP02_10_MG | ecosystem: Environmental > Terrestrial > Soil > Wetlands > Peat | place... | reverse complement strand
TGGATGATTTCGTCTACGAAGTCATAATCAAGCCACTGGTCCAATTTTTCAAGGCGGTATATTTTGCGGGTCTTGGAGAGATAATTCATCCGATCGATTAGAAGAGAATGAACATAAGGATTCATTTTATCGGAGAGCGCTTCCGGGTCCATGGGTAACAAAGGCCCGATAAAGACGTAAGTCTTCAGCCCGGCCTCAAAGAGTGTTTTCAGGGCCTGAATTCTCGCCTCGACGGGTGGGGCGTAGGGCTCAAAGACCCTCCTTATCTCATCGTTGTCCGTACCAACGGTAAATCCCACCGTTATCGCTTTGAACTGCTTTAGCAGGTCGAGGTCCCGGAGAATGAGGGGGGATTTGGTGAGGACATTTACCGAAGGCTGATGGGGTAACAGAACTTCGAGACACCGCCGGGTCAGCTTATATTTCTCTTCCATCGGCTGGTAAGGGTCGGTCACGGAACTGATTAAGACATGGCCTGCAGCGGCCGTTCTCAGCTGTCGATGAAGAACCTCGGGGGCATTCGTCTTGATATCGACAAAGCTCCCCCAGGGCTCCGTGTGGCCGGTGAACCTTTTCATAAAGGTCGCATAGCAATACCTGCATCCATGGAAACAGCCTACATAAGGGTTGATGCAATAATCCACCCCCGGAATCCCGGATTTGGAAAGGATGGATTTAACCTTTTTCTCTTGTATCGATAAGCCCGCAAACTGTTTTTTCATCCAGTATAATCATATAGCCGCCTGTCAAGTTCTGGCAATGGTTTTCGGTGAGCTAAGATCCTTAACAAGGAATTCTTGACCAGCCCCTTTCCCTTTGCTACAATCCTTGAAAATCGCTCCTGGCAAAGAGGAGGTTATTTTGCCCAGCGAGGCTTCGCGCATCGTCCCGGGCGAGGGGGCCCCGGCATCTGCGGCTAAGCGGATCAAGAGCATTCCGGGATTCCCGCCTGTCCAGAGCCTCCAGTTCGAACAACTTGCGCAGGAATGAGAGAGGGGCACGGAGTTACCATGAAAATAGCCTTCGTCATTTTCAAAGGGCTGACGGCCCTGGATTTTATCGGCATTTACGACCCGCTGACCCGATTAAAATCCATGGGGTTTATCCCGGAGCTGGAATGGGATATATGCGGGTATACGGAAAAAGTCACGGATGACAAAGGACTTCGTTTCACCCCCACGAAAGTTCAGGAATCCCTTCAGGGGTATGATATGATTGTCGTGCCGGGAGGATACGGCACGAGAACCCTGGCCAAGGATCAGGATTTTATTGGCTGGCTGAGGACGGCCGAATCGTGTAAGTTGAAGGTCTCGGTCTGCACGGGCGCGTTGCTTTTAGGGGCAGCGGGATTTTTGCAGGGAAAGAGGGCAACCACTCATCCGAGTTCCTTTCAGGAGTTAAAACCATTTTGCCTGTCAGTTTTGGATAATCGCATCGTTGATGAAGGGAATATCATCACCGCCCGAGGGGTTAGCTCGGCGATTGACGCAGGTCTGTATGTTGTCGAAAAATTGGCCGGCTTAGAGGCAAAAACAAGGATCAGCCGGCAGATGGATTATCCCTATAGCCCAAAGCCAAAAGACATTTCCAAATAGATTCTTCCCGCCCACGCTCTAGATTTCCCGGCAGAGATTTCTTGACCGCTCTCTTTTGCTTTGTTACAATCCCGACGGTAGTGATAAAACCAGAACGCCGGGTCTTCCCGACAAGATAGTTACCCGCGAGGCGTGACCCTGAAGTTGTTTCCTTGATCTGCTTTAATAAATTACAGGGTCGGGTAAGCGGAAGGATGGATTCGTTGGCCGGAATTGAGTGGTTGCTGGAGATCTTCGGTTGCCCTGCAGAAGCTTTGCGAAGTCAAGAGATGCTGGGGAATCTTTTCCAGGCCATCATTTCAGAGATGAACTTAAAGCCAGTGGGAAACTCGGTCTGGCACCAGTTCCCCGATACAGGCGGAATTACGGGGTTCTGGCTCCTGCAGGAGTCCCATCTGGCCATCCATACCTTTCCCGAGTTTCAGTCAGCCTGCTTGAATGTATTTTGCTGCTCCGAACGCCGTCCGATCGACTGGGAATCAGCCATCTCCAGACTCTTGGGCGCAAAAGAAATCCAGACCCGGGAGTATGTGCGGATATACCATAAATAAAAGATTAGAGTTTATCTTGCAGACGTTACCGGAGGCACAAAGGGAAGGGTTTTAAATATATGGCCCTAGGGATTTTTCACCTGCAGCCTCCGCAACCTCTGCGTCGGAAAAAGTATCTGGATAGATTATGATGAAAGAATGTAGCTGTCCTTCCTGCGGCGCCCCCGTTGTTTTTAAGTCTCCGGCATCCATCCTGGCAGTCTGCGAATATTGCTCTTCCACCCTGGTCAGGCATGACGTAGACCTGGAGAACGTAGGCAAAATGGCCGAGCTTCAGGCTGACGGCTCTCCCCTTCAATTAGGGGCGGCGGGCCGATATGGGAAGGTCTCGTTCACGGTGGTGGGAAGGATCCAGTTGCGCTACCAGCAAGGCTTATGGAATGAGTGGCACCTCCTCTTTGATGACCAGAGGAGCGGCTGGCTGGGAGAGTCGAAGGGGACGTATGCAATTTCCTTTCTGACCGAGGTTGGCGATAAAATTCCCCGGTTTGAGGATCTGCATCCGGGACAGCGGTTGGTGCTCAAGGGTCAGACCTATGAAGTGACCAATCTGGAAAAAGCTTTTTGCGTTGGAGGCCGAGGGGAGCTTCCCTTTCAGATCGGCCCGGGTTATGCGGCGCCGTCGGCCGACCTTACGGGTCCGGGAGACGGGTTTGCGACTCTTGATTACAGCGAAGAGAAGCCCCTGGTTTTCATGGGGGAATACGTGGAATTTGAAGAGTTACACCTCTCCGGACTGAGAGAATTGAATGGATGGTAATCAGGAGAAGATAAGCGCAAAGGTCCTGAAATGCTCGGGCTGCGGCAATTCCCTGACCCTTCGGGGGATGGAACAGACCGAATCGGTTGTTTGCGAGGCCTGCGGATCGGTTATCGATCTGACCGATGAAAATCTGCGCATCATCTCCACCTTCCAATCCAAGATAAAATATCGCCCCCTGATTCCCCTGGGGACCCGCGGGAAGGTCCGGGGGGATATTTTTGAAGTCATAGGATTTCTGCGCCGGGCGATGACCGTCGAAGGCGTGAATTACGAGTGGAGCGAATACCTTCTCTTCAACCCCTACAAAGGATTCCGCTGGTTGTCGGAATACAACGGCCACTGGAATTTCTTGAAAACTACAACGCACATTCCCGACGCCAAAAAAGCGACCGGGCGGCCGGAGGTGAGGTATTTAGATAAGACCTTCACCCACTTTCAAACTTATGAAGCAAGAGTGGTTTTTGTGCTGGGGGAGTTTTACTGGAAAGTGCAAGCAGGGGAGACCTGCAAGGTCTCGGATTATGTTTCTCCTCCCATGATTCTAAGCCTGGAGCAGACCGGTCAAGAAGAAGTCTGGACAATCGGCGAGTACCTTGAGCCGGAAACCCTATGGACCGCTTTTCATCTTACAACAGCCCTACCTTCCCGGATCGGGGTCGCCCCCAACCAGCCGTCTCCCTATAAGGCCAAATCTTCGGAGGCCATGAAACTCTTCGGATATTTTTGCCTGGCTGCCCTACTGATTCACCTAGCGCTGTCCTTGCTTGCCCAAAACAAGCTGGTGTATGAGAATCAGTTTATTTTTCAGCAACCGATTAAAGAAAAGGCGCTGGTAACCGATTTCTTCGAGATTTCAGGGCGTCCTTCGAATGTGGTGATCAAGAGCACGGCGAATGTGAACAATAGCTGGATTTATCTCCACTTGGCTTTGATCAACGAAGAAGGGCAGGCCTACGATTTCGGCAGAGAGATCAGCTATTATCATGGGGTTGAAGGGGGGGAGCAGTGGTCAGAAGGCGGAATGTCCGATGAAGCTACCCTGCCTTCGATTCCGGCGGGAAAATATTATCTGCGCATCGAGCCGGAGTCTTCTTCTCCGATCGTAAACTATTCCATTCGGGTCTATCGGGATGTTCCCCAGTGGTCCTTTTTCTTCATAGCGCTGGCAGCCCTTTGTTTGCTTCCAGTTTTCATGAAGTGGCGCTCCGCCAGATTTGAGGCCGCCCGCTGGGCGGAAAGCGACCAATGACAGGAAGATAATGGGTTAAGGGCTTTGATCCATGAAAAAATTCTTCTTCATCTATGGAATCGCGGTCTTGATGTTCCTGGCCATTGCCGAATACCGGGGATGGACCCTAACGAGTTATGATGAGGTTAAAGGAGTCCCCAAATCCATGCGGGATAGTCCGGGAAGCTACCGGACCAGTTATACCCGCGTTTTGCATAAGTAGCGTCTAAAGTTCCTGACGGGCGCTAAAATGCCTAAGTCAATAGAATCCAGTTTCGGATTTCGAATTCCCAAGGGGAGGGGGAAAACATGGCTGAGCAGATTAAATTCGGCGCCATCCTCAGTTCGCTTTTGTATTCTTTTATCGGGGTTTTCATCTTTTGGGTATCTTTTCTCGTCATTGATAAGCTGACCCCTTATCATCTCTGGAAAGAGATCATTGAGGAGAAAAATACCGCCCTAGCCGTGGTAGTAGGCGGGATTGCCATCGGAATCTGTATCATTGTCGCGGCGGCAATCCATTAGCTGAAGAAGACCAAGAGGATCGCCCCGAAAATCAAGGCCCATGACCTACGCCCTCCTTTTCTCGGTTTTCATTATCGCTTCCTGCGGTTTGGTTTATGAATTAATCGCCGGAACTCTCGCCAGCTACCTTCTAGGAGACTCGGTCACCCAGTTTTCGACCGTTATCGGGACCTACCTTTTTGCCATGGGCCTCGGGTCCTACCTTTCCCGCTTTATCGGTAAGGGATTGGTGGGAAAGTTCATCGCCGTCGAGATTTTGGTGGGGATCATTGGGGGATTTTCGGCAACCGTCCTGTTCTTATCATTTTCTTATGCCGGGTCTTTGAAGCCCCTCCTTTATTTTCTGGTAGTCGTAATCGGAATCCTGGTGGGGCTGGAAATTCCCCTACTCCTGCGAATCCTCAAAGACCGGCTTCAGTTCAAGGATCTCGTTTCCCAAGTGCTCACTTTTGATTATCTGGGGGCCCTGGCTGCTTCCCTCCTGTTTCCGATCCTGCTGGCTCCCAGGCTGGGCGTGGTGAGGACTTGTCTGCTCTTTGGGACGATGAATGCCCTGGTGGCTGCCGGTACGGCCTGGCTGTTTCGCCATCAGCTGCCTAAGCTCCGCTTGATAAAGGTTCAGTGTACAGCAGCAGCCGTTTTTCTTCTGGCGGGCTTTGCATATGCAGAGCGCCTCACGGCCCTGGCCGAAGGCGAGATCTATGCAGATGAAATTATTTATGCCCGGTCTTCTCCCTACCAGCGGATCGTGATCACCCGGTGGAAAGACGATGTGCGTCTCTTTTTGAACGGCCACCTGCAGTTCAGCTCCCGGGACGAGTACCGCTATCACGAAGCACTGGTTCACCCCGGACTGCAATCCTTGGCACTCCCCCGCCGGGTATTGGTTCTCGGCGGAGGAGACGGGCTCGCGGTCCGGGAGATCTTAAAATATGATTCAATTGAGACGGTGACCCTCGTGGATCTGGACCCGGAGATGACCCGGCTTTTTTCTCAACAGCAGGCGTTGACCCGTCTGAACCAGAATTCCCTGAACTCTCCCAAAGTGAAGGTCATCAACGCCGATGCCTTCCTGTGGCTGGAAGAAAATAGGGATTTTTTTGATTTTGTAGTGGCGGATTTTCCCGACCCCACCAGCTATTCCCTGGGAAAGCTATATACCACAGCTTTTTATCGCTTGCTGCGGCGGCACCTTTCGGAAAATGGGGTTGCGGTGATTCAGAGTACTTCTCCCCTCTTTGCCCGGCGCTCCTACTGGTGCATCGTAAACACCCTGCAGGGCGTAGGTTTCCGGGTGACCCCCTACCATGCTTATGTTCCCTCCTTCGGAGAATGGGGCTTTGTCATTGCTTCCATGCAGCCCTACGTTAGGCCTGCCCGATACCTGGCCAGCCTGGCCTATTTGACCCCCGACCTGGCGCCCAGCCTTTTCCATTTTCCCAAAGACATGGCACCGGTGGAGGCGGAAGTGAACCGGCTCAACAACCAGGTGCTGGTTCAGTACTATGAAAGGGAATGGCATAAGGTGACGGAATAGTGGACCGCCGTACTTTCATCCTTTCATCCGCCAAGTTCATTTCCACCCTTGGCCTTTCCGCTTTTTATGGCTGCCGGCAAAAAGGAGAGAAGGGGCCTTTTTTCACCGGGTCGATCCTGGGTCCCTCTTATGACCTGGGCCATCGACTCCTGGAGGGCCAATTTCCGCCGCTTTCCCTGGAGAGAAAAGTTCCGGTGGTGATTGTGGGGGCGGGAATATCAGGACTTTCCGCCGGGTGGAAGCTGACCAAGGCCGGGTTTCATGAGTTTGAGATTTACGAACTGGAACCCGAAGCAGGAGGGGTATCCCGCTCCGGCGAAAACTCCATCTCTCCCTTCCCCTGGGGAGCCCATTATATTCCTCTGCCGACCGAGGAATCGAGAGCCGTGCGCGAGCTCTTCGAAGATTTGGGGATCATTGAAAGCCGCACGCCCGCAGGCCATCCGCTTTATGGAGAAAAGTACCTTTGTTTTTCACCGCAGGAACGGCTGTACATCCACGGCAAATGGCAGGAGGGCTTCCTCCCGGTTTTAGGGGCGGCAAAGAGAGACCTCGACCAGTTTCAGAGGTTTAGGGACCTCATCCTTCATTTCAAACATCGCCGGGGAAAGGATGGACGAAAAGCCTTTGCCATCCCCATGGAACGGAGCTCACGCGATGCAGACCTGCTCGCCCTGGACCGGATTTCTATACTTGAGCTTTTGCGACAACATGGCCTTGATTCGGCCCGGCTTCATTGGTACGTGAATTATGCCTGCCGGGATGATTACGGCTGTCACTACTCCAGGGTCTCTTCCTGGGCAGGCCTTCATTATTTCTGCAGTCGCGACGGCGGTGGAGAGGGGGAAGAATCGGCAGTCCTCACCTGGCCGGAAGGAAATGGATGGATTGTCAAAAAGCTCGAGAGAAGAATCCAGTCCCGGATCCAGGCCGATTGTTTAATCTATCGCCTGGCGGATAAAGGAAAAGAGGTTTGGGTGGATGTTTATCTTCGCAAGGAGAACGTGTCCATCCGTATTCGGGCACAGAGGGTTATATGGGCTGGCCCCCGGATATTCGCTCGCCGCGTCATGGCAGAGAATAGCCCGGCTGATCACGAATATCTGAGGCAATTCCATTATAGCCCCTGGCTGGTCGCTAACCTGAGCTTAAGATCACTGCCGGTCACGCGATCGGGCATGCCCATTGCCTGGGATAACGTCATTTACGACAGTCCGTCGCTCGGTTATGTAGTGGCAACCCACCAAAGTCTTGCAACTCAGATTCGAAAGACGGTCCTCACTTATTATTATGCCATGGCAGGAGGGCCGCCGGTCCAGGAAAGGATTCACCTGCTCCATACATCCTGGAAAGATTGGGCTGACTTCATCCTCAAGGATCTCTCCAGACCGCACCCCGAAATGCGGGATTTGGTGACCCATCTGGATATTTTCCGCTGGGGCCACGCCATGGTCCAGCCTCAGGTCGGGTTTATCTGGGGAAGCGCCCGCCGGCAGGCCGCCCAGCCCCGGGGCAATATTTATTTCGCCCATTCAGACTTGAGCGGATTCTCCATTTTTGAAGAGGCCCAGTACCGTGGAGTGCTGGCCGCCGAAAGAATCCTGGCCAAATTCAATATTCCTTTTTCTTCTTCCCTATAGACCGAAGAAAAATCTTCCCCAGGCTTCCCTGTCGATGAAGCGATTCTTTCTGTAGAACCCTGGCCGGATTTCATAAAACCGCTATTTTTGAAATGTACAGTTATCTCCGGGGTGCGAAACGAAAGGCACCTTACTTGCGATCACGAGGTACCGCCGGTGCTTGCGGCGCAACCTGCCTTTCCTTCGGGCCCTTGACCTGCTTTCTAAAAACCATTAAATCCAACAGGGGAGAATTTACAGGAAGGGTTGATTGTATTATCCGAGAAAATTGCTGTATAATCAGTTCTACGCGGTATATCCGGGGCAACAAAATAAAAAGGGAAAGGGGCCGGGATGCCCAGCAAGATGACTAAAAAATCAGACCTGGCGGGATTAACCCTGCTGGGCCGGGGGGCAAAGCCTACTAAGAACCTGGAGACCTTTCCCAATCATCATCCGGCCCGAGATTATGTCGTAACTCTTCGGTCAAAAGAGTTTTCCTGTGTTTGCCCGGCGACCGGGCAGCCGGATTTTGCCAATATCATCATTCAATATACTCCGGACGAGAAAATTCTCGAATCCAAATCGCTGAAACTCTACCTTTGGTCTTTCAGCGATCAAGGCGTTTTTCACGAGCATGTAACCAATGTGATTCTGGATGACCTGGTCAATGTCCTGACTCCCCGCTGGTGCAAGGTGACGGCCGAATTTGCCGTCCGCGGGGGGATATCCATTACCGTGGAAGCGGAATACAAGAAAGAATAATGGCTAGGCAGACCTGGCTTCCCGCCATTACCGCCATTTTTGTCACCAGCCTGATCATATCCAATATCATCGCAATAAAGTTGATTGCCGTGGGGCCAATCTTCTTAACGGCCGCGATTCTCATCTTCCCCGTCTCATATATCTTTGGGGATATCCTGACGGAAGTTTACGGCTATGCCCGGGCGCGAAAGGTGATCTGGATCGGCTTCGGTTGCAATTTGCTGGCCGTTCTGGTTATCTGGCTCTCCATTGAATTGCCCACCGCCCCATTCTGGAAGATCGGGCCCTTCGAATCCCCTCGCGATTCCCAGCAGGCTTATCAGGCGATATTCGGGTCTACTCCCAGAATATTAGCCTCTTCGTTCCTGGCTTATCTGGTGGGAGAATTTCTCAACTCCTTTGTGCTGGCCAAGATGAAGATTGCAACCCGCGGCCGGCATTTGTGGACGCGTACCATCGGCTCAACCCTGATTGGCCAATTGGCTGATTCAGGGGTTTTCATCTTCTTGGCCTTTTACGGAACGATTCCCGTGGACTCCCTGGCTAAGATGGTTGTCTATCAATGGTTAATGAAGTCTGCCTACGAAGCGTTAGTCACTCCTCTGACTTATCTTGTGGTTAACTACTTAAAGCGCGTGGAGCAGGAAGATTATTATGACCGGGGAACCAATTTTAATCCGATAAGATGGAGGGAATAATTTCCCGGATGAATGCCAGCAACTCGCACGCTTCTTCCCCGCTTCTATGAAGATCCCTCCCGCAGCTTGGTCTTGATGACTTTTCCCGAGGGATTTCTGGGAAGAGAGTCCACGAATTTAACCGACCGGGGTTTTTTGTAGCTGGCCAGATGTTTCTTGCAGTATTCGATGACCTCTTCTTCGGTCATGGATTGGGCGGGATTCAGAACCACGAAAGCTTTTACTGACTCTCCCCAGAGGGGGTCGGGAATGCCGACGACCGCCGCATCATGAATCTTGGGATGATGAAAGAGCAATTCTTCGATTTCCCGGGGATAAATGTTTTCTCCCCCACTGATGATCATATCTTTCTTCCGGTCCACGATATAAAGAAACCCTTCCTCGTCCAGGCGGCCCATGTCTCCCGTATGGAGCCACCCCCCGCGAAGGGCTTCCTCCGTGGCTTGGGGGTCTTTGTAATAACCTTTCATGATATTGGGCCCCCGGCAGATAATCTCCCCGACCTCACCCTGGGGAACTTCCCGGTCCCGGTCATCCACAATCTTGACCTCCATGAAGGGAGGCGGCGGGCCGACGCAGGCACTCTTTCTGAAGGAATCGGCGGCTTTCAGAACCGAAATCGTCGGTGATGCCTCTGTAGCCCCGTAGACATCGTAGACCCCCTTGGCATTGGGGAAAAGCTTCATCAGCCTTCGTTTGGTTTCATCCGGGAGGATGGAAGCCCCGGCCGTACACCTGAGGATGGATCGGGTATCATACTTTTCTGCCTCCGGAAGGTTGAGGAGGAGATGGAACATAGCCGGGGCACCGGAGATTACGTTGATTTTTTCTTTTTCGATGAGTTCCATCACCTTCCTAGGGTCAAAATGCTTTACAATGATGCTGGTTCCGGCTAAAGCGACGCGGATGATGAAGTGATTGTTGAGGGCCGCGGCGTGATATAGAGGACCGCTCAAGAGCGAAACCTCCCCTTCTTTATCCTCTCTTCCCAGGAGGGTGTTGATCAGGTTCCAAAGGACGTTTCCATGCGTGAGCACCGCGCCTTTGGGTCTTCCCGTTGTTCCCGAGGTGTAAAGCATTTGGCATTCATCTTCCTCGAAGATCTGCCGTTCAGGTTCATGGCCCGGGGATTCCTGCAAAAGGGTTTCATAATCGAAGGTTTCAGGAAGGGGGCTCCCCCCGACGGAGATGAAAAATTCAACCTTCGGCAGGTCGGAACGGATCATTGCCACCAGAGAAGAAAACTCTTCTCCGAAGACAAAAAAACGCGCCTCGCAGTGGTTGAGGATATAAAGGACTTCTTCTGCCGCCAGACGGAAATTGACCGGGGTAAAAACTCCGCCCGCCTTTGCGGCTCCCATAAGGGTTTCTACCAGATGGTTGCAGTTGAAAAGGAGGGTGGCAACTCTCTCCCCCTTTCGCAAACCAAAACGAAGGAGAGAATGGGCGAGCCGATTGGATCGCTGATTAAATTCCCGGTAGGTGAATCTTTTATTCTCGAAAAGGATGGCTGTCCGCTCGGGGAATTTATTGGCCTGAAGAGTCAAAAGCTGGCCTACGTTCATGAGATCCTCTCTGACTGATTAGACATTATTTCCCCTCTCCCACCTTTTTCCCTCCCCCTCAAGGGGGAGGGTTCTGTTTTCTTCCATGATTCTCCAGAGTGGTTCTTCATCATTTTCTGACCTTACTTTTTTTCGGAAGATATAAGAAATTGGTAGGGATGTCAAGGGAAGGCCAGAGACCAGCTGCGATTCAGACACTGGACTTGAGACACCAGAATGTTTTCTCGCAATCCCTGGCCGTTTTCCAGCCGGGTCTGATGTTTGCGGTCCGGTGTCTGAATCGAGGTATTCGAATGACTCAGATGCCGGGCACACACCCCGGAGCGCGGACCATCAAGACCGGGACACAGGATGAGCGGAGAATACGATCAGCTACGCTTCCCCACACCCATCGGCTTACCCCTGAGCGTCCATGGGTAGCAATGACAATAAGATCGATTCGATTTTTGGTAGCGAATTCAGCCAAAGCCTCGGCGGCTCTTCCGTATAAGACCACTGACTCAACTCGAGCCCCGTCATATTTGGCACGGTTGACCAGGTCTTTGAGGTAATTCTCCGCCTCAGCTTTGTTTTCGGCCTCCATCTTCTGGACCTGTCTTTCCGGGAGAATGTAATCTCCAGGCGGCAGATAGATGGGTTCTACCACGCGTGCGAAGACCACCCGTTTGGCTTGTGACCCGCGGACCAGCGTCTGCACGTGGGGCAGGACACACTCTGCCAACTTGGAGCCATCCAGGGGAACCAGGATCGTTTCGTACATCGCATCCTCCTCTAATTTTGGATTCTTAGAACTATCCCTTTTGATCCAGGACACGGCGCACCGCCTCCGACAGGGTCTGAGTGGGGGTAGGCTTTAAGAGATACTCCCGGATACCCAGAGCCTTGACCGCATCCTCGTTGATCTCTTCACTAAATCCGGTGAGCAGGATAACCGGAATATCCTTTCGCAAGCCAAACAGCTTCTCTGCCAGTTGCATTCCGGTCATCTGGGGCATGATCTGGTCGGTAATCACCAAGTTGAAGGTGTCCGGTCGGGAGCGAAAGATTTCCCAGGCCTTCCGGCTGTCGGACGTGGCGGTCACCCGGTAGCCAATCCGCTCCAGGATAGCCTGCAAGCTGCGAAGGATGGATTCTTCATCATCCACCAGGAGAATGCGTTCATTCTTTCCGGATTGCAGGATCGATGGAGAGGGGTCCGGTACAACATCCTCCTCCACTCGGGGGAGCAATACATTGAAAGTGGACCCCTGTCCCGGTTCGCTGGACACCGTAACAGCCCCATGGTAATTTTTGACGATTCCATGAACCACGGC
>Ga0187769_10001870_pt1 | contig 12170 bp, 9 predicted proteins | sample 0116_SJ02_MP02_1_FD_133140 | JGI IMG/M metagenome (GOLD analysis project Ga0187769, IMG submission 133140) | Tropical peat soil microbial communities from peatlands in Department of Meta, Colombia - 0116_SJ02_MP02_10_MG | ecosystem: Environmental > Terrestrial > Soil > Wetlands > Peat | place... | reverse complement strand
TCTTCCCGGAACCGGCAATAAAGCCGCGCTGACGCAATCGGCCAAAAAATATTTTGCACTCGCGCTTGAGCTTCTGGCGCCGATCAGACCGACCACAATCTGCATCGGCGGACTATCGGGCACCGGCAAATCGCTGCTCGCGCGCACGCTCGCACCCGCCTTCGCGCCGCAGCCGGGCGCGCTGATCTTGCGCTCCGACCTCGAACGCAAGGCGCTTTACGGCGTCGCCGCTACCGATCGGCTGCCGGAGCAAGCCTATCGATCCGAAATATCGGACCGCGTCTATGGCGTCTTGACCGACAAGGCCGGCCGCGTCGCGCGCTCAGGCTATTCGGTCATCGTCGACGCGGTCTTCGCCAGACCGCAGGAGCGCGCCGCGATCGAAGCGGTCGCCGCTGCGGCCGACAGCGATTTTCACGGCCTGTTTCTCACCGCCGACTTGCCGACGCGCCTTCGCCGCGTCGGCGGGCGCGGCCCCGATGCCTCCGATGCCGACGCCGCGGTGGCGAAGAGCCAGCAAGACTATGACGTCGGCGCGATCGCCTGGACCACGATCGACGCCTCGGGATCGCCGGAAGCGACGCTTGGCAAGGCGCGGGCGGCGATCGCATAAGCCGCGCGGCGCCAAATTTACGGCACCAGCACTGCGGCGCCTTGCAGTCGGCCCTCGCGCAAATCGGCCAATGCGTCATTGGCGCGTTCGAGCGGATAGGGCACGGTCTGCGTCCTGATCCCGGCTTGCGGCACGATGGCGAAGAAGTCTTCGCCGTCCTTGCGCGTGAGATTGGCGACCGATTTCAGCTCCCGTTCCTCCCAGAGAATACTGTAGGGAAAGCCCGGAATATCGCTCATATGAATTCCGGCGCAGACCACGCGGCCGCCCTTGCGCACCGCGCGCAGCGCCGCCGGGACCAGTGCGCCGACCGGCGCATAGATGATGGCGCAGTCGAGTTCCTCGGGTGCCCGCTGGTCGGAACTGCCGGCCCAGCGCGCGCCGAGTTGGCGGGCAAAGGCCTGGGCTGCGGCGTCGCCAGGCCGGGTGAAGGCGAAAACCTCGCGGCCCTGCCAGCGCGCGACCTGGGCGACGATATGCGCGGCGGCGCCGAAACCGTAAAATCCGATTTTGCTCCCCTCGCCCGCGATTTGCAGCGAGCGCCAGCCGATCAGCCCGGCGCACAAGAGCGGCGCCGTCGCCACATCGTCGCCGCCGTCGGGCAGGCCGAACACATAGCGGGCGTCGGCGAGCGCGTGCGTGGCATAGCCGCCGTCGCGCGTGTAGCCGGTAAACAACGGGCGGTCGCACAGGTTTTCCCGGCCCTCGCGGCAGTAGCGGCACACCCCGCAGGTCTTGCCGAGCCAGGGAATGCCCACCCGCATGCCGACCGCGAGCGCCGTGACGCCTGGACCGACCGCATCGACGCGGCCGACGATCTCGTGGCCCGGCACGATCGGCAGTTTCGGATTTGGCAGTTCGCCGTCGACGACATGAAGATCGGTGCGGCACACGCCGCAGGCGGAAACCCGCACGCGCACTTCGCCTGCGGCCGGTTCCGGATCGGGCCGCTCCACCAATCTGAGCGACTCGCCCAAACGCTCAAGCACCATCGCCCGCATGGTCGCGACTCTTGCCCTGCCCGGGCGGCCGGCGGCAGCCCAACGAAACTTGAAAATACCAGTCGCAAATGTCGCTGCGCAATTCAGGTCTGATCAATGCGGACCATGACTGGCTGGCTCCCGCTCTAGGCGTCTTCCTCCAGCGGCTCGAAATGCGGGCGGAACCAGAGCTGCGCGATCAGGGTGGGCACGACGGCGCTGCCGATCACGGCGGTCAAAAGCACAGTATATTGCGCCTGATCGATGATGTGGTTGGTCAGGCCGAACAGCGCCGAGATCGAGCCGAAGGTGAGCCCGGTCGACATCATCAGCGTCGTATACATGCCCTCGCGCGGATCGAACCTGAAATAACGCGTCAATGGCAGAATGCCGACGAATTTGGTCGCCATCTTCATGGCGAGGAAAGCGCCGATCAGGCCGGCGCCAACGACAAGCGCATGCGCCTCGATCAGCGAGCCGGCTTTGAGAAAGTAGAACGGAGTAAGGAACGCAAAGCAGATCGCGCGCAGGCGCAGCTGCAATTCGCGATGGGCGATGAAGAACGGCGCCAGCGCCATGCCGACCAGGTAGGCCGGCAGCACCGCTTCGCTCTTGCCCAGATTGGCGAGACCGCCAAGCGCGAACAGCACCAGAAACAAAAACTTGATTTCGGGTTCGCTTGCACGTCTGCCGAACCACTTGAACAGCGGCGGCACGATGAAGGGCAGCACGGCGACGACAGCGACCGTGGCAATGGCGAAAATGAGCAGATACAGATTGTAGTTGGCGAAGACAAGGCCGAGCGCCAGCACCGTGCCGATGTCATTGATGAAGCAGGCGGCGAGGATGATCTTGCCGAGCTCGGTGCGGTTATATCCGGTTTCGACCATCACCGCATAAACCACCGCCACGGACGTGGTGGACAGCGCAATGCCGCCGATCTGCGCCTGCGGCCACGGCCAGCCGAGTCCGTAGCGAGCGAGCAGCAGGCAGCCGATATAGGGCGCGAAGAAGCCCATCAGCCCGATGGTGACGCTGGCGCCAAAATGCTTTTTCACGACATGCGGATCGATGTCGGTGCCGGCCAGAAACGTCAGCACCACCGCGCCGACGCTGGCGATGTAGTTGATCCACGGGGTGAGCGGCATGCCGATGGTGTTGCCGGCTACCGCGCCGACCACAATCTCGAACAGCGCCGCCGAGATCGTGATGTAGAGCGATCCCGTGGCCGCGAGGAGCGCCAGCGCCATCCACAGCGCCGATTGAAACCAGATATTGTCCATTGCTTGCATCCTTTTCCGTTCGCGCCGAAGGCGCAAAAAAACCCGCTCGCCGGCGGGTCTCGAACGGACCCCACCGCACAAGCCATGCGGCAGGGGTCATCAGCTCTGGTGGAGCGGTTTTGGGGAACCCCATCCCCGTAGCGCGCAAGCTACACGATTCATCGCAATTCGCAAACGCTATGCAGAGGCATCAGCGGATTGTGCGCCCGGAGCACACCGCTCCGCTGGACACGCGGTCCGGAACAAGCGGTGTTCGGCTTGCGTTGATCGGAAGCGGGAATACACAAGCCCGGAGGCACTTCGTGGAATATGTCCGCGCCGGGCGAGACGGCCGCCGGGCTCTCCTCGTCAGCCATCCGCTGCCGGTCAATAGCCCGAAGACCCTACGAGCGTCGATCGGCCAGGCGGCCAATATCGGCATTTTCCTGCTGCTGTTCGGGGCGTTCATTTACATCAGCGGTCCCATCCTGTTGCCGCTTCTTTCCGCCGCAGTCATCGCAACGACGCTCGCGCCATTGGTGCGAGCGGCCAGGCGCTATGGCATTGCGCCGTGGCTCAGCGGGATCGTCATCATCGTCATCGCGCTTGGTGCGCTCGGTTTCTCGGCGACCGTACTGGCCGCTCCGGTCGGCGAGTGGATCGCCCGGGCGCCGGAGATCAGAGCTTCACTCAAGAGCAGACTGACCGTACTCGACGAGCCGCTGACGGCGCTGCACAATCTGGAAAATTCGCTGTTTGGCAGTACGAGACCGATAAACCAGGAGTTCGCGGCCCAATCAGGGTGCACTGCTCGTCGCTCAGCCGATATAAATTCCTGAGCGCGATCCATGATCCCCTTCCAAAAACGAAGCAGGATTGTTTTGATCTATGCCTGACCTAACCAAACGTATGGAATCATGCTTCTATCGGAGCGCTGAAAACTATCACTGGTTGGCTTACATTGATAATTTTTGACAATCGTCGGACACTTCCGCCACTTCCCTTGCAGCCGGGCGCCGGACCGCAGCGGGATAGCGAACCCGACGATTCATCCCGCTCCGTGCGAGCCGCAGCCCAATGATCCGCCACCGCGCCGGTTACGACGACATCGTGGTCACCGCGCCTGTGACGCTGCCCTATGTGCGCTATTCGATCCACGGCGCGCATTGGTTCTTGGCCGGCGCCTTGGCCGCGCTGTTAAAACGCGCCGGCCTCGACAAGACCCGGATCGACGGACTGTGCGTATCGAGCTTCACGCTTTCGCCCGATACCGCGGTCGCCCTGACCCAGCATCTCGGCCTGACGCTGCGCTGGCTCGACCATGTTCCGATGGGCGGGGCCTGCGGCGTCGTCGCGCTGCGCCGCGCCGCGCGGGCGGTGCAAAGCGGCGACGCGCAAGGGGTCGCCTGCATTGCCGGCGACACCAACCATACCGATTCGTTTCGCCTCAATCTGGCGACCTTCAGCCAGTTCGCGCGCGACGCCGTCTATCCCTACGGCTCGGGCGGAGCGAACGCGAGTTTCGCCTTCCTGACCGGCTATTACATGCGCAGCTATGGCGCCAAGCGCGAGGACTTCGGCAAACTATGCATCGCCCAACGCGCCAACGCGCTGAAATTCCCGCATGCGCTGATGAAAAAGCCGCTCAGCCTGGAAGAGTACCTGACGGCGCGGCTCATTGCCGAACCGCTGCGGCTGTTCGACTGCGTCATGCCTTGCGCCGGCGCCGAGGCATTTCTGGTGCTGCGTCGCGGAGAAGCGGAAGCGCTCGGCCTGCCCTATGCGCGCGTCCTGTCGACGATAGAACGGCACAATGCGTTTCCCGACGATCCGATCCAGTTTCGCGGCGGCTGGGCGCTCGATCGCGACGAACTCTACACGCAGGCGGGCGTCGGTCCGCGCGACATTGACGTGCTTGCGACCTACGACGACTATCCGGTGATCAGTCTGATGCAGATGGAAGATCTCGGGTTCTGCGACAAGGGCGAAGGGCCGGATTTCGTGCGTCGCAACACGTTTACGGTGGATGGCTCGTTTCCGGTCAACACCTCGGGCGGTCAGTTATCGGTCGGCCAGGCCGGAGCCGCCGGCGGCTTCCTCGGCCTCGTCGAAGTCATCCGGCAATTGGCCGGCCAGCCGCTCGGCGGCGCGGTCGCCAACGCGAAAATCGGGCTGGCGAGCGGCTTCGGCATGATCAATTACGATCGCGGCTTGTGCAGCGGCGCCGCCATTCTCGCCGCCCGAGGAGGGCCGGCATGACGCGTCCGCTGCTGCGACCGCCGCGCAAAAATCCGGTTGTCAGGACGCGCCTGCCGACACTGCCGCCGGCAGGTCGCAGCCGCGTGGCGCTCGGTCTGACCGCCGCCGCGGCGCGCGACCGCTTCGAGCTGCAAGTCTGCCGCGATTGCGGGACCGTACAATACCCGCCCCGCGAAGCTTGCCGCGCCTGCCTGTCGCAACGGCTCGATTGGCGCCCGCAGGACGGGACCGGCGAGCTCGTTTCGGAGACCACGCTTTGGCACAGTCACGAGCTGTTCTATCGTGAGCGCATGCCGTGGCGGCTCGGCCTGGTCAGGCTCGACTGCGGGCCGGTCGTGGTGGCGCACCTGCATGGCGATTGCGCCGCCGCGCCGTCGCGGGTGCGGGTGCGGGCCGCGCTCGACCGCGCCGGACAGGCCACCCTTATCGCACTGCCGGAGAAGGACACCCCGAACATGGCCGACGATCGCCAGCTCCGCGAAATGACCTGCGATCCGAAATTTCGCAAAGTGCTGATTACCGACGCCAAGACCGCGCTCGGCCAGGCCATGGTCGAAGCAATAGCCGCGGCCGGCGCCGACATTGTCTGGGCGGGCTACGCCGAACCGTGGAAGAAAGCGCCCGGATTCGACCGCCTCAAGGCGCTGCCCCAGGTCGCGCCGTTGCCGCTCGATCTGACCGACTCGCGCGCGGTCAAAGACGCCGCCGGCGAGATCGGCGGCCGCGTCGACATCCTCATCAACACCGCCGACTACCATCGTAATTACGGCATCGCGGCGCGTAACGGCCTGGACGCCGCGCGCGCCGAGATGGATATGAATTATTTCGGGCTGCTTCGCCTCGCGCAGGAATTCGCGCCGGCGCTGCGCGGCCGCGGCGCCGACGGCCAGTCGAGCGCCGTCGCCTGGGTCAATCTCTTGTCGATTTTCGCGCTGTCGAACTTTCCGCCGCACGGCACCTACTCGGCCTCGAAGGCGGCGGCGCTGTCGCTGGCGCAATGCCTGCGCGCCGAATTAAGTGCCGCCGGCGTGCGCGTCATCAACGTATTCCCGGGCCCGATCGACGACGAGTGGAGCCAGCTCGTGCCGCCTCCCAAGATCGCGCCGGCGCGGCTGGCGAGCGACATCGTCGAAGCGCTGCGCGGCGCAGCCGAGGATATCTACCCCGGCGACATCGCCCAGGAATGGCTGGCGCGCTGGCGCGACAACCCGAAAACGCTCGAGCGCGAGCTCGCGGCGGCATCGCATTGAGACGCAGCGCCGCGCGAGGTGGCCGCAATGACTGACCCGATCCTGATGCAATTGGTTGCCGAGCTTGCCGCCGGCCGCATTCGCGTCGTCGACCTGACGCAAACCTTGTCGCCCGATTTTCCGCAAATCGTGCTGCCACCGGAAATGGGCCAGGCATGGCCGTTCCGCATCGAGGAAGCGTCTCGTTACGACGAGCGCGGACCGTCGTGGTACTGGAATAATTTCTCCTGCAGCGAACACACCGGCACGCATTTCGACGCGCCGGTTCACTGGATCTCCGGACGGCATCTGCCGGACGGCAGCACCGATACCGTCCCGTCGGCGCATTTTATCGCGCCGGCCTGCGTGCTCGATTGCTCGCGGCAGGCGGCCGCCGACGCCGATTTCCTGCTGACCGTTGCGTTCTTGCGCAAGTGGGAGGCACGGCACGGCCGCATTCCACGCCGCTCATGGGTGCTGATGCGCACGGACTGGTCGAAGCGCACCGATCCCGTTGCCTATCAGAACCTCGACGAAACCGGCCAGCATACGCCGGGACCCGATACGGCGGCGGTTCGATTCCTGGTGGAGGAACGCGACGTGCTGGGATTCGGCTCGGAGGCGATCGGAACCGACGCCGGACAGGCATTTCACCTCAAGCCGCCTTATCCGTGTCATTACTATATGCACGGTGCCGGCCGATACGGGCTGCAATGCCTGACCAATCTCGATCTGCTCCCCGCCACCGGCGCCGTCGTGATCGCGGCTCCGCTGAAAATCAGGGACGGCAGCGGCAGTCCGCTGCGCGCGATCGCGCTGGTGCCCGCGCCGGCAGGCGCCCGCTCCCGCGTCCGCGCAAGCGCCAACACGGCCAAACGGCGCGGCGCCAAGACGCGGCGATGACGGCCGAACAGCTCGAGGCGGATTTCCCGGCCGCCGAACGCACGCTGCCAGCCATGCTCGAACGGCAGGCGCGACGCTATCGGGACCGGCCGCTTTTTACCGCGGGCGACGCGACCTGGAGCTTTGCGCAAGCGCGCGCAGTCGCCGCCAATTTTGCCGGCACGCTCGCCGCGGCCGGGATCTGTCCCGGCGACCGCGTTGCCCTGATGTGCTCCAATCGCCCGGAATTCATGGAATGTTTTCTCGGCTGCGCCTGGCTCGGCGCCGTTGCGGTGCCGATCAATGTCGCCTCGCGCGGGCCCCAGCTGCAGCACATCCTGAACAATTCCGGCGCCCGGCTGCTGATCGTCGAAGCGGAATTGCTGGTCGCGCTCGAACACGTCGATAGGACCGACTTGGCGCTTGAGCGCATCTGGCTGATCGGCGGACCTGCCATGGCGCCCTTCGACCGGCCTGCGGTCGCGGCCTTGCCGCCGCGCGCCGCGGGCGCGGCGGCGGCCGTCACCGATCCCGCCCAACTGCTGGCAATTCTCTACACCTCGGGAACCACCGGCCCGTCGAAGGGCGTGTGCTGCCCGCACGCCCAATATTTCTGGTGGGGACTGCACGGCATCCGCAATCTGGAGATCGGCGAAGGCGACGTGCTTTGCACGTCGCTGCCGCTATTCCACACCAATGCGCTTGGCACCTTTTACCAGGCCTTGTTGTCGGGCTCGACGCTGGTGGCCGAACCGCGCTTTTCCGCGTCGCGGTTCTGGCAGAGCCTGATCGAGCGGCGGGCGACGGTCGCCTACGTGCTCGGCGCCATGGTGCCGATTCTGCTGTCGCGCGAGCCGTCGGCCCAGGAACGCGGCCATCGGGTGCGCTGTGCGCTGGCGCCCGGCGTCCCGGCAAAGCTGCAGATCGCATTCGAGCAACGCTCCGGCATCCGCCTGATCGACGGCTACGGCTCGACCGAAACCAACTTCGTCATCGGCGGCACCGCGGCCGAGCAGCGTCCCGGCAGCATGGGCACGATCCGCGACGGCTTCGCCGTGCGCGTGCTCGACCCAAGCGGCAACGAAGCCAAGGCTGGCGAGGCCGGCGAACTCGTGGTCAAATCCGACGAAAAGCTTGCGTTCGCCACCGGCTATTTTGCGATGCCGGACAAGACCGCCGAAGCGTTCCGCGAGGGGTGGTTTCACACCGGCGACCGCGTCATCCGCGAGGCGGACGGCCATTACCGTTTTGTCGACCGGCTCAAGGATTCCATTCGCCGCCGCGGCGAGAATATTTCGTCGTTCGAGGTCGAGCAGGTGCTGCTCAGCCATCCGGAAGTCGGGCAGGCGGCGGTCTTTCCGGTGCCGTCGGAACTCGCCGAAGACGAGGTCATGGCTGCCATTGTGCGGCGGCCCGGCAGCGCGCTCGACGCAAGCGCGCTGACCGAGTTTTGCCGGCCGCGGCTTGCCGCTTTTGCCATTCCGCGTTTCATCGAATTCCTCGACACCCTGCCCACGACCGAAAACGGCAAGGTGCAGAAATACAAGCTGCGCGAGCGCGGCGTGACGGTGCGGACCTGGGACGGCCGAACCGCCGCGTCGTCGCTCAAGCGCTAGGCAGGCGACGCCCGCCGTTGCGGCGCCTTCGCACAGCGGACAGCGCGGAAACTTGCGCTATAATATCGCGTCCCGGGACTACCATCGCAGTGAGGGCGCATCCCATGCCGTTCAAGCTTCAGCGCAGATCGTTCTTGCAAATGGCCCTGGGGAGCGCCGCCGCGATCGGCGCGCCGACACGCATTGCGTCCGCCGCAGCTGCCGATACCGCGACGGTCGGCTGGCCGAATGACGTTCCCTCCTGGGATCCCAATCAGCGCTTCACGCCCGACGCGCAGCCGATCTTCAAGGCCGTTTACGATCAGCCGCTCGACCAGGATCCGCAGCTCAAATTGATTCCGCATCTGATCAAGTCGTGGACGCTGGCCGCCGACGCGCAGAGCATGGCGGTCGAGCTGCGCGACGACGTCACCTTCCACAACGGCGACAGGATGACGGCGGAAGACTTCCGCTATACGTTTTTCGAGCGCATCAAGTCCGGCATCAAGCTCGATACCGCGAATTCCTGGAAGAAGGTGCAGGACATCGTCATCGAATCGCCGACCAAGGCGACGATGAAATTCGATTCACCGGCCCCCACCGCCCCGCAATGGCTGGCGTTTCTCGGCAGCTACGTGGTGCCGAAGCGATACATCGAGAGCCAGGGGCTCGAAAATTTCTTGAAAAATCCGGTCGGTAGCGGACCCTATCGGCTCGCCGAATACGAGCTGAATTCCCGCATCGTGCTCGAGCGCTACGACAATTACTGGGGACCGAAGGCGAAAATCCCGCGCATCACCATCGAGATCGTCAAGGATCCGTCGGCGCGGGTCGCGGCGATCCAGTCCGGCCAGGTCGATTGCACGGTGAACATTCCGGTGCTCGAAGTCGAGCGTTTTCAGAAACAGTCTGGTTTCGCCGCCGAGATCAATCCGATCACGCGGGTGATCCTGCTGCAAGTGCGCGCCGATCTGGCGTTCGCCGACAAGAACGTGCGCCTTGCCGCCCATCACGCCGTCGACAAGGCCGCGCTGTCGAAGGCGTTTTACGGCGGCGCCGCCGTGCCGCTTGCGGTGCTTGCGACCCCGGGCACGCCCGGCTATCTGCCCGACTTCACTTTCAAATACGATCCTGCGCTCGCCAAGGAGCTTTTGGCAAAGTCGGACTTCAGCCCCGACCATCCGGTCACGATCGGCTTCGCCACGACCAACGGGCAATTCCCCAGCGACTACGATATCGCGCGCGCCATCGTGCAGATGTGGAAGAAGGTCGGCATCGACGCCGATCTGCAGGTCATCGAATACGCCAAATATTTCGAGCTCAACCGCGGCGCCAAGTTACCCGAGGCGACGCTGTACAGCTGGGACAACGCCACTGGCGATCCGGAAATTTTCAGCGGCTACCAGCTCAACCCGAAAATGCCGTTCTCGCCGTGGAAGGACGAAGATATCGGCGGCAAGGTGCTGACGCTGTTCGGCGTCGCCGACTATGACAAGCGGATAGCCGGCTATCGCGAACTGGAGCGCTACGCGGTTGAGAACGGCGCGACCATGCCGTTGTTGCAAAGCGTGGTCACGGTGGTGCGCAAGCGCGATCTCCAATACACGAAATACGGGAACGGCTGGCTGTTGCCGCAGACATTGCAGTGGACCTGAAATGCCGCGGGCCTGCGCTTTCACATCGGTAAGCGCAGCGCAATGATCGCAACCGTCGCTCAGCTCGTTGCCCGCCGCCTGTTGGCGGCCATTCCGATCCTGCTGATTGTTTCCGCGCTGCTGTTCTGCGCGCTGCGTCTGCTTCCGGTCGACCCGGCCGCGATGTCGCTGCCGCCGAACGCCACCATCGCCGAAATCGAAGCGCAACGGCGCGCGATGGGACTCGATCGGCCGCTGCCGGAGCAGTATTTGATCTGGCTCGGCGGCGCGCTGCATCGCGATTTCGGCCGCTCCATTGCGCTGCACCGCGACGCCGGAGCGCTGGTGGCGGCGACGCTGCCGGTCACGATCGAGCTTGCGCTCGCGGCGATGGCGCTGGCGGCGTTCCTCGGCGTCGGCGGCGGCCTGCTCTTGTTCCATCTGCGCGGCACTCTTGTGGAGCCGGCCGCCGACCTCGTCTCGATCCTGCTGTTGTCGATTCCGGAATTTCTCTGGGGCCTGATTCTGTTGTTCGTTTTCGGCGTGTTGTTGCAATTGTTGCCGTTCACGGGCCAGGTCGCGCCGGGACTGCCGCTGCCGCACATCACCGGATTTCTGTTGCTCGATTCGCTGCTGATCGGCCGCTTCGACGTCTTTCTCAGCGCCTGCCGGCATCTGATTTTGCCGACCGCGGCGCTCGGCCTCGCCTTCTCGCCGACCATCATGCGGGTGTTGCGGTCGAGCCTGTTCGACGTCTATCACGAGGACTACATCCAGCAGGCGCGGCTGCGCGGGGTCTCGGAACGCCGCGTTCTCGTCGGCCACGCGCTCAAGAACGCAGCGCTGCCGACGCTGACGCTCGCCGGCGTTCAATTCGGAATCCTGTTCAGCGGCACGCTGTTGATCGAAGTAATCTATTCGTTTCCCGGCATGGGCAATCTGATGGTCGACGCCGTGCGCAACGCCGATCTGCCGCTGATCCAGGCCATCGGGCTGACATATTGCATCGTCGTCTTGCTGATCAACACCATCGTCGACGCTCTCTATATCGTGCTCAACCCGAAACTGCGGGTGCGCTGATGGCCGGTCCCGTTGCGCGTTCGATGCGGTCGCCGCGCGTCTTGATCGCGCTCGTCATGGTGCTCGGCGTTGCCGGCTGCGCGCTGTTCGCCGGCTTGATCGCGCCGCACGATCCGGGAGAGCAGGATCTGCTCGCGATCCTGCGCCCGCCGGCTTTTATCGCCGGCGGCGATCCGAGCTACCCGCTGGGCACGGACAGTCTCGGCCGCTGCGTGCTGTCGCGGCTGATCTATGGCGCCCGCACTGCCATGCTGGTCGCGTTCTTCGCTTCCCTCGGCGCCATGATCATCGGCGCGGTGCTGGCCCACATTTCCGGGTATTTCGGCGGCATGGTGGACTGGCTCATCGGCCGCATGGTCGACGTTTGGATGTCGTTTCCGCCGGTCATACTCTCGCTGATCTTGATGGTCGGGCTCGGCGTCGGGCTCGGCAAGGTCATCCTGGCCATTATTCTGGTGGACTGGACGCGCTTCTGCCGCGTGCTGCGCAGCGAGGTGCTGGTCGTGACCCGGCACGATTACATCGCCGCGGCGCGCCTGCTCGGCTTTACTCATCGGCAAACCATCGTGCGCGAAGTGCTGCCGGCGACGTTGCCGCTGTTGATCACGCTTCTCAGCCTCGAAATGGCGATCGCGG
>Ga0187769_10001867_pt1 | contig 12181 bp, 9 predicted proteins | sample 0116_SJ02_MP02_1_FD_133140 | JGI IMG/M metagenome (GOLD analysis project Ga0187769, IMG submission 133140) | Tropical peat soil microbial communities from peatlands in Department of Meta, Colombia - 0116_SJ02_MP02_10_MG | ecosystem: Environmental > Terrestrial > Soil > Wetlands > Peat | place... | reverse complement strand
GTTCGCGGCCCGAGCAGGTCTTGTTTCGGACGCGGCTCGCTGGGGCGGTCGCCCCTTTCTTTTCGCTTTCCCTGGGAATCCCGGTCCTGGTAACCCCTCTGCTTATACTTCCGCTCCATGAAATCCTCCCGGGGGATGATTCATCTTACTCCGAAATCCCCCATGTAAATGTGGATTCGCGCGCGGCGTGTGTAAAGGTGAAGAATGATGGTGCACCATTCCCCTCGTATTCTCCAAACGGAACCGGCTCATTGCCCGTCAGACGCCGCTCGGCTCGCCCAGAACTTGGACAGGCCTTCGAAGGGCAATTCCGGCAGCAAGATCTTCTGCGGCCTGCCGAAACTCGCCAATAACGCTTCGGCAGCCAAATAACCGCTGCGCACCGCTCCTTCCATCGTTGCCGGCCAGCCAGTGCGCGTGAAATCGCCGGCAAAAAAAAGATTGCGGACACCCGAATCCTGCGGCGGCCGCCAAGCATCCACACCCGGCTCGGGCGAAAACGTGGCATTCAATTCCTTAATCACCGTCGCTTTGAGCAGCTTTGCCTCACGCGTGGCCGGCAGCGCGTCTCCGAGCTCCCGGCAACACAGCTCGATGATTTCCTGCCGCGACCGCGGCACAAGCTCGTAAGATGCGCTGATTACGAGCTGCAGATATTGCCCCCCAGAGCCGTCCGCAACAGCCCCGGCAGTTGTCGGACGCGTCGCGTCGCCATTTGTCGAAATTTGTCCATACAGAGCAGTCTTATTGAAGATCCATTGCGTAGTGCGGTCGAGCAGGGCTAGGAAAGGCCCTCTCATGACGGAACGGTCGAACCAGAGATGCACGCTCGTAATCGGCGAATTCCGCATGCGCCGCAAACCCGCCAGGAGCCCACCCGGCTCGCTCATCCGCCTGGGCACGACGTCGGGCAATACGTCGTGGGTGAGTGCCGCAATGCAAGCATCCGCGGTCACCTGGGACCCGTCCTCGAGCACGGCTCCCGCAAAACCATTTTCACCGACGCGAATCTCCCGCACCCCGCTCCTTAGCCTCACTTCCCCGCCCCGCTTCTCGATAGCCTCGAGGCATCCATCGTAAAGCTGCCCGAGCGGCACCGAAGGAATGCTCACGCGATAGCCGCTGCGGTTCGCAAGAAAGGCCTTCCAGAAAACGTCGATTCCGAAGTGCGCATCGGTGCGGTCCAGCGTTTCATCGAGCGCGCTCACCAGCACAGCTCCCCAAAATCGGTCGATTGCGGCGCGAGTCTGTTTCATCCCTCTCAGCCATTGCAGCATCGAAAGGCCCGTGATGCCCGGCGGTCTGCCGCCGCTGCATGCGATCGCCATCATGGCGTTGGCTATGCCTCGCTTATCTGCAACGCTCAAGGAGCGGTTCGAAAGCAGCGACTGTGCCATGTGCAATGGCGGAGGAAGGCCGCCGGCCTCGATCATCGAGGCTCGGCCCTCCGCATCAACCAAGAACATCCGGTCGTACGTCCGCATCTTGCCGGCCGCACCGACTCGCCGGTAGAAATCCGCCAGGTTGTTGCAGCAGCCGAGCGCCAGGTGCTGGCAGTTATCTACCTCTGTGCCGTCCGGCAATGTGTAAGAAGTGGCCCGGCCGCCCAAGTGCGGACGTTTCTCGAGCAAACGGACGCGCAGGCCCGCTTCAGCCAGCACGACGGCGGAGGACAGTCCCGCCAGACCTCCGCCGATCACCAGAACGCTTTGCAAGGGGATCCTTCTTCCACCGCCCACCCATTCCTGAAACCAAGAGGTATTGAATTTTCTCTGCGCTCGAAAGTGACACGCGCGAGGAAAACACATCGAAGCCGCGCTCTTCAATCCGCGCGAGCAGCGTGCTGTAGGTGCGCACGAGCGCCCAAAGCGTCGCCCGGCTGTCGGCATCCACGCGATGAATCAGCGCCGCGCCCTGTTCGTAGAATTTCCAGGCGCGATCGGCTTCGAATTCCAGGAGCGCATGGAGCTTTTTCGTAGCCGGACCGCGCAATTCTTCCGGCCGCACGCCAAACCTTTTGAGATCTTCCAAAGGCAAATAGATCCGGCCCATCTCGAAGTCGGTTCGAACGTCGCGAATGATATTTGTCAATTGGAAAGCGAGGCCCAGCCACTCGGCGAGGTCCGGAGCTTTTGGATCTTCAAATCCAAAGACGTGGAGGCACGTGAGCCCAACGGTGCCTGCCACTCGATAGCAATACTCAGAAAGCCGGTCAAAAGTTGCGTATGAGGCAACGGTCAAATCCATCTCCGCGCCGAGAATCAAGTCGTGGTAGTAGCGCGTAGGAATTCGGAACCGCGCCGTCGTGTCCGCAAGTGCCGGCAAGATCGCGTGACCACTCGTGTTGCCGGCGGCCATCTCGTCAAGCTGGCCGCGCCAGCGGGCAAGTCCCCGGCGTTTCGAGTCCAAATCACCTGGCTCATCGGACACGTTGTCCACGAGCCGGTTGAAAGCATAGAGCGCGCACAGCGCATTCCGTTTTTCCTTCGGCAGCCCGAAGAACGCAAGGTAGAAGTTGCTGTGGGCCGCGCGTGCGATTCGATTGCACTCAGCGTAAGCAGCAGCAAGCGCTTCGGCATGACCCGGCAACGGGTCCCGTGCCTCGAATGCCACAACATCCTTGACAACATCGAGCCCTTCCGCGGCCTGTTTCGGGATCACCGAGTGCAGAACTGTCGAGCTCAAGGCTCCGCCAAGCAGCTGGGCTTGCTTCCACTTCGAAATTGCGGGGCGACGATCGAGAGTGTTGTAGCCGGAGGCTTCAATCGCATCGAGCACGGCAAGCCCGCCGCGCGTAAACATCTCGATATCGATCCGAAGGTTTCCATCCACCCTTCGCGCCAGCGGGGCGCCAGCGAGAAACAGCCCGCGCGTCCGGGCAATCAGATCCTTCATCAATGACACATACCGCTCACTGAATTTCCGTTCCGTGATGTCGGACTCGGTCAATCCGTGAACCGCGAGCGCATCGAGCGGAATGTAGATGCGGCCCTTTTCCCTGTCGCGCGAGACGTCCTGCCAGAAATTCGCCAGTTGCAACGCGGTGCATGTGTAATCCGAGAGCTTTTGCCGCTCCGCGTCGCGGTAATCGCAGAGATAAAGCACCAGCCGACCGACGGGATTCGCCGAATAGGTGCAGTAGTCGAGCACATCGTCCCACGCCGGATAGCGGTGCACGGTCTGGTCCTGCCGGAACGCCCGCAAGAGATCGCTGAATGGTCCCATAGGGATTTGCTTCGCGCGAATCGTTTCGCGCAGGGCGATCAAGACAGGATGCTCTGGGCCGGGTCCGTCGGCATAACACAGACGCAACTCTTCTTCCCAAGCATCGAGCAATTCGAGCGCCCGCTTGGGGTCCGCGACCTCATCCCCCAGATCATCCGACCACCGGCAATAGGCGTAGAGACTATAGAAGTGCTGATGGAGCCGCCGCGGCAGAAGCCACGACACCACGTTGAAATTCTCGTAGTGATGCGTCGCGAGCCAGCGAGTATACCGCTCCGCTTCCGCCGGGGCGCACCCCGGCGCCGGCAATTGGCGCGCGATTTCCAGTTCAGGTGTGGCCAGCATGAATCTCATTTGTGAGCGGCTCTCCGTCAGGGCGTTCTAATCCGCTTACACGTACCCTCTTGCCGCCTCACATGAATGAAAAATCTGAATGAAGTGCGCGGATCCGGCCGCCGGAATCCAGCTAGGGGATGACGGCCGTCTTCAGCTCGCCGTTCCGGTGCTTCATATGCTCGAAAACATTGGGCAAGTCCGACAGCGGGACTTCCCCGGTAATGAAATCGCTCGACCGGATTTCGCCGCGAGCAATCGTGTCGAGCGCTTCGCGAATGAACCGCGGCGTATGATGGAAAGTCGATTTAATCGTGATTTCGGAGTAGTGCAGCGCGGCGGGATCGAAATTCACGAGCGTGCCGCGCGGGCACCCGCCGAAAAGATTCACGGTTCCGCCCTTGCGCACCATCTGAATGGCCCATTGCCAGGTCGTCGCCGAACCGACGGCTTCAATCACCGCATCTGCTCCGCGCCCGCCTTCGGTGAGGTCCCTCACCCATGTGACGGGATTATCGAGCTGAGTCACATCGAAAGCCGCGACGGCCCCGAGACGTTCCGCAGCGCGAATCTGGCTCTTGCGCTTGCCGAGCGCGATCACGCGAACGTGCCGGCTGCTGAGCACGCGTATAAACTTCAACCCGATTGGACCGCAGCCGATTACGACAACCGTATCTTCGGGCCGAATGCCGGTCTCATGGACTCCGCGAAGCACGCAGGCCAGCGGTTCAACCATCGCGGCATCCAGGAAGGAAACTTCCCGGGGAATCTCCAGCATGTTTTCACGGACGATTCGGCCGGGGATGCGAATGTATTCGGCATACGCTCCATTGTTGAAGAGCAAGTCTTCGCACAGGTTCGGCTGGCCTTTCCGGCAGTACATGCAAACATTGCAGGGCGCCGAGTTCGAAGGAACCACGCGCATTCCTTTGTGCACCCCGCCATTGACGGCCCGGCCTTTTGCTTCGACCACGCCGGCCAATTCATGCCCAAAAAGCGCCGGCGGCTGGATCATGCGCGCGTGAAATCCCTGCTTCCAGACTTTCAGGTCTGTGCCGCAAGTGAGCGCGACTTCTACGCGCACGAGCACATCGTCTGCGCCGACACGCGGGATATCGACTGTCTCAATCTTCAAGTCTTCGCGGCCATAGAGCACAGCCGCGGTCATGTGTCCGTTCTTTTCCAGTCTCATTCGTGCTTTATCACCACTTTCAACGTATTATCTGCCGGCCGCGCCGCAAGTTCCAAGGCGCCGGCAATTTGCTCGAGAGGAAAACGGTGCGAAACCATTTCCCTCACCGGCAAGCGGCGCTCGAAGACGAGCGCTGCTGACTCTTCTTGATCCTCCACCGAAGCGCTGTAGCTCCCGAGGATCTCCTTCTCTTCCACCCCCACGGCGGCAGCCGGAAACTCAAGCTGCATGACCGGGTCGTTATGCGCAAAGAGTAGCACGCGCCCTCCCGGCCGCGCGAGCGCCAGGGCTTCGGAGACCAATGACGGGTTGGGCACAGCTACCAGGACGGCGTCGGCGCCCCTCCCGGATGTCCGCCGGCGGATCTCGGCGAGCAAGTTAGCTGCCCCAGGATCAAATGATTCGACGGCCCCGAAGCGTTTGCTCGCTTCGCGGCGCCCCGGCATCGGGTCGCTGGTGTACACTTCGCTGCCTTCGTATTTCGCCAGCAGCAGCAGAAGCAGGCCGATCGGGCCCTGTCCGATCACCAGTACTGTTTCGCCCGGCGCCACGCGCGCTTTGCGGACGGCTTTGAGGCAGGTGTTGACGGGCTCGACAAAAGTGGCTTCCTCGAAGCTCACATCCGCCGGCAGCGCGACCATTCCTCGTTCGACAATCCACGGCATGGCGCGAACGAATTCCGCAAAGCCGCCGCCGTTCGGGTCAAATCCCGCCGTCAGCCCGACTTTTTTATAGCCCGGGCATTGGGAGAATAGTTTCCTCTCACAATAGAAGCAATATCCGCACGGAATGTGATGAAAGCTCACAACACGGTCGCCCGGCTTGAATTTCCGCACGCCGCGCCCGACCTGAACCACAGTGCCCGCCAGCTCGTGTCCCAAAATCTGGGGCGGCGCGATAAAACCATGATGAATCTTTTTCAGGTCCGTCCCGCAAATTCCGCATGCTGCCACACGGAACAAAACTTCTCCCTCGCCGATTTCCGGGATCGGCACGGATTCAACCACTACGCGCCCTTTGCCGCGGTACACACCCGCGCGCATGTGTGCTGCGCGGCGATGCGCCGGCTCGTGCGCTCCGATTTGCGCGACGCTTTGAGTCATCCGGCTGTGACCGTCGCTTTCATTTCGAGGGAGCCGGCCCTTCGGGCGACTCCTGGAATGTACCCGTCTAAAAACCTGGCCAGCGATTCCGCTGCGCGTTTGGCGTTCTGCCCGAGCTTCACCAGTCCCGGGATGGATTGCGGATGGCGAGCAACTTCGCCAAGAACGCGGGGAACGCTCACCCTCCCTTCGTTGTTGAATATATTGCTCATGTCGATGGGCAAATCTTCATCAACGGCGTCGCTGACCGCCCGAATTGCAACCGCCGGAACACCAGCGGAACGCGCCGCAAGCAAGATTTCAAAGCTTTCCATTTCCACCGCCGCGGCCCTGGATTCGAGCGCCCGCTTTTCCTTCGCCGAAGCAACGGGGTGATCGGAGGAGTAAAACCGATCGACGAGAGTCGCTCCGTATTCGGAAGCGAACGATACCAGCGCCCCACTGCTCACTACGGAATTGCCCTCGCTCCCGCTTCGCGGAATTTCCGAAATGACCGACTGCGCCGCCAAAACGCGCCCGATTTCATATTCCGGCCGCAGCGCGCCAGCCAGCCCAGCGGAGATGCAAAAGTTGATGGATTCCTCTCCGCCATGGAACATCTTCGAGGCTGTGAGCGCAGCTTGCCGGGAGCCAACTCCCGTCAACACGACTTCCACCTCGGCATCGCCGATTTGAGCGCAATACATGTCGGCTGCGTCCAACGCCCCCGCGCGAAAATCATGCATCGCCCGCCAGGGAGCAAATTCGCTTTCGAGCGCGAATGTCACAAGGATCTTCATGGCAATAGTTATGCTGCCGCCTCGTGTGCGACCGTTTTCCCCGAAGCCCGTCCGCAAACATACCCATGCTGCTCATACCACCGCACGGCCCGCTCAAGGGCCGCTTCAACCGGTGACGCCTTGTACCCCAATTCCCGCTCCGCCTTGTCGCTCGCGACAAACATCCGGTGCCGCGACATCTTCACGCCCTCGATCGGCACCTGCGGCTCGCGCCCGATCATTCGCGAAATCAACTCGTCGGTGTAGCCCGCCACCATCGCGACTGCATGCGGCAATTGCACCCGCGGCGACGGCCGCCCGGTAATGCGCGAGAGTGCGTCAAGCGTCTCTTTCAGCGTCATGTTCCGCCCGCCCAAGATATAGCGTTCCCCGACGCGGCCCTTCTCTGCTGCGAGCAGGTGGCCCGTCGCAACGTCTTCAACGGCAACAACATTCAACCCGGTGTCGACATACGCAGGCATTTTTCCATTCACGAAATCCAAAATAATGCGCCCGGTGGGCGTCGGCTTCCAATCGCCCGGCCCAACCGGCGCCGTTGGATTCACGATTACTACCGGCAGACCCTTCGCTGCGGCAGCCACTGCTTCCTGCTCGGCCAGAAATTTCGAGCGCTTGTAGTGCCCAATCATTTCCTCGAGCTTTGCATCGGTCGCTTCATTCGGCAGCGCACCTTCGCGAGGAACGGCGATCGTGGCTACCGTGCTCGTATATACCACTCGCTCGACGCCCGCGCGGGCTGCAGCCTCCAGCAGCCTCCGCGTGCCGCCGACATTCGACTCGTAAATCTCTTCCGGCCGTCGCGACCACAGCCTGTAATCCGCGGCCACGTGAAAAACCAGCCGCACTCCACGCATTGCCCGCTCAAGCGAGCCCGCATCCCGCAGGTCCCCTTCCATTCGCTCTGCCTGCAATCCTTCGAGCGCTGCGAGATTGCTCGTGCGACGGACAAGTAGGCGAACGTTCTGGCCGGTGCTGACAATTTGCCGGGCGACATGACTCCCCACGAACCCCGTGGCGCCCGTCACAAGCGTGGTCATAAAATGCGGAACACCTCATCCTGCTGCTGCGCTGCGGGCGCACCCGGAATCATGCGCTTCGCGGCGCCGTTTCCATTGCCATTCCTATGTCCGTTTCCGTGGCCATTTCCGCGGCTGCTGCCGTTTCCGGCTTCCGGCGTCACTTTTCCCATTTTTCCTGAGAAGGTCCAGCTCAGCATCTTCCACGTGTCGCCGAGTTTCTTATTGCCGCCGAGAACCGCAGAAGCCTCGAAGCCCACGTGCACCATGCAGTCTTCGCATCGCGGGTCGCGGCCGCGGCCGTATTTCTCCCAGGGCGTGCCCTCAATCAGGCCGCGGAAGGTTTCATGGTGCTCGTCCGTCATCAAGTAGCAAGGGCCTTTCCAGCCGCGCGGATTGTAAGTGGGCATGCCCCAGGCGGTGCACATCAATTCACGCTCGCCGCGCAAATATTCCATGTAGATCGGCGAAGTCACGATGTTGTAGCGCTCGAGCAACTTGCTCGCGGCACGGAATTTTTCGCGGATTTCCTCGCGGGACATGAAAATTTCTTTCGTCATCACCGCCGCGTAGGAATACGCAGGCGAAATCATGTGGCCGTCGACGCCGAGCCTCTGGCAATAGGCGAATAGGTCCGCGATTTCTTCGATGTCGGTTTCTTTGTATATTGTCGTGTTCGACGTGACGAGAAATCCCGCCGCCTTTGCCGCCTTGATCCCTTCGACCGCTTCGCGGAACACGCCGTCGCGCTCGACGCAGATGTCGTGTGTCTTCTCGAGTCCGTCGAGATGCACGTTGAAGAAAAACCGCGACGTGGGCGTGAAATCCCGCAGGCGCTTGCGGATGAACATCCCATTCGTGCATAGGTAGATGTGCTTTTTGCGCGCGAGAATTTCCTTCGCCAGCCGGCCGATTTCAGGATAAATCAGCGGCTCGCCGCCGCAGATCGAGACGATCGGCGCTCCGCACTCGTCCACGGCCTTGAGGCATTCCTCGACCGTCAGCATCTCGTCGATCGTGGATTTGTACTCGCGAATCCGGCCGCAGCCCGTGCACGTGAGATTGCAGGCGTGCAGTGGTTCCAGCATCATCGTCAGCGGAAATTTCTCCGCGCCGCTCAGTTTCTTGCGCGTGATGTAGCCGGTCATGCTGGCGGTCATGCTGAAAGGAACTCTCATCCATTACTCCCATTACCATTTAGATGCCGAATCTCTTCGGGGGGTATCTGCACCGGGCAGAAATTAATTTTGCCTTTGTGCTGATTGTCGTATCGCGCCAGTGCGTACAGCGGGAAGGAATTTCGATACAGGTGGTACTTCAAGTAGAAAACGCATGGGAAACCTGTTCCGGTAAAGTCCGGCTCATCCCACGTTCCATCCGGATTCTGATGTTCGACGAGCCACTGGGCGGCGCGCTGCGCAGCCGGATCGTCCGGGCCCGAAACTGCCAGCAGCCCGATCAGGCCCCAGGCGGTCTGCGAAGCGGTACTGCGGCCCTGCCCTTTGAGCGACGAGTCGTAGTAGGAGAGGATCGACTCGCCAAATCCGCCGTCGGAATTCTGAACCAACCTTAGCCAGTCCGCGGCGCGCTGGCAATCGGGTCCGGTTGAAAGCCCCAGCTTTTCGAGCGCGCGCAGCACTCCACTCGTGCCATAAACGTAATTCACACCCCAGCGCCCGTACCAGGATCCTTCCGGCGTCTGATCGTGACGCAAGAATGCCCGGCCGCGCTCGATGGCCGGATTCCCCGCCTGCCATCCCATTTGGCCGAGGCATTCGAGCACACGGGCTGTCACATCGGCGGTCGAAGGATCGAGCATAGCGTTGTGGTCGGCGAAAGGAATATGGTTGAGGAATTGAAGGTCATTGTTGTGGTCAAAGGCGCCCCATCCGCCGTCCCGATTTTGCATACTTAGGAGCCACTCGAGTCCGCGCCGAATGGCGGCCCGCTGGCGCGTCTCATCGGGGTCAGACACTCGCCCGAGCGCCATCAGCACGAACGCGGTATCGTCCACGTCCGGATAAAAATCGTTCTGGAATTCAAAGGCCCATCCACCGGGCGGCGCTTTCCGGTTCTTCACCTGCCAATCGCCCGGGCCGAGAATCTGGTTTTTCAGCAGCCAACGCTCCGCCGCCACAAGCGAGGGGTGAGCAGGATCGAGCCCCGCCTCTTCGAGCGATACCATCGCAATTGCCGTGTCCCAAACGGGAGAGATGCATGGCTGTACTCGCAATGTGTCGCGCTCCTCGATCTCATACCGCTCGAGGTAGCCAATCTCGCGCGCGACTAGGGGATCCGCCGGCGTCCCGCCATCCGCGAGCAGCGCAAAGATGGAGTTCATCATCGCGGGATAAATCGTGCCGAGCCCTTCGCTGCGCTCCAGGCGCGCCACCATCCAAGCCCTCGCGCGAGCGAGCGCTTTCTTCCGCAGCGGCCTCCATGGAGAATGCTCTAAGAGCTTCCAGATTCGATCTGCTGCCAGGAAACAATTCCTCCAGGAGAAAAGTCGCTTATCCCAGGCGAATGAATGCGGCTTTCGCCCCGGCACGTTGAACAGCTCGCCCACCGTAACGCCCTCGGGCAAATGCCAGTCCGGCTTCTGGGCATATACGATGGCGAGCGGGATGACAATCCCACGCGTCCAGGACGACATCTCGTAGATATTGATCGGGAACCAGGTGGGCAGGAGCATCAGCTCTGGCGGAATCGAAGGAACGATGCTCCAATCCAGCGCGCCCGCCATCGCTAGGTAAAACCGAACATAAGAATTGGTGGCTTCCAGTCCACCGAGCTCATGTACCTTGCGCTTTGCTTTTTCAAGATGCGCGGATGAGGCCGCATCTCCCGCGAGCCTCAAAGCCACATAGGCCTTTACTGTCGCGTTCAGCTCCGAAGGCCCGCCTTCAAAGATGTTCCAGCCGCCGTCAGCAAGCTGCCTCCGGCGGATGTAATTCGCCAGCTTCGGAACTTTAGGAGAATCGAGCCTGCCCAGGATGTGCAAATACAGAATGTAGTCGGACTCGAGCGTAGTATCCGCCTCGAGTTCCCCCCACCAGTAGCCGTCTTGCTGCTGAACCGAAAGCAACCAGTTCGCACTTCGAGCCACCGCCTGTTCAACCAGCGATTCTATGTTTCGCTTTGGGACTACTGCGGTGCCGTGTGCAGAGCTGCTTTCGGAGGACTGAACGCGCAGTCTCGCTTCCGATGTCATCAATCCCTCAGACATATGTTGATCACTGTCGGCCCGTTCGGAAACCGCCTTTTGCTGCACGGGCGACTTATCTTGCAACCCCTATCAGGCTTTTCCCAGAGTAGAGGACATTACCCGCCCTGTTCCCTGCGGCCCCTGGGACAGAGCCAGCGTGCGGTAACACTCTTTGCTTCGGCCTGCCGGTCCCCACAACGGCGAGCCGCAGCACCCACCAGGAAAATCTGCGGCACCCGCGGCCAACCCCAATCAGGCTCTCCCCGGAAATCCATTTTGCCTTCCATTTCCCGGATTCCCGGTCACGTACACTCTAAGGCTAACATTATCTTGAACTTTCAACTTGGGGTCAACTGAAAAGACTCCGCATGACTCAAGGTGAGATGGCGGGGCCTTTGAAATTGCTGCCTGACAAGAGTTTGCATCCGCGATGGAAGCGCATATCCCAAAGGGTGAAGGAATATATACCGTGGATGGTCTGCCTCGTTCTGCAGCACTCCGCGGCCGAAATCTGGCGAACGCAAGACGAAGACATTCACAAAGCGCGCCACCTCGCAGGCCGATACCTTGAAGTCTGCCTTCCGAGGATCGAGCACCATCAAAAAAAGGTCCGGTTGCCAGAATCTTGCCAGCGCATCGCTCTCTATGATCACTGATGTGGCTCCGGCAAGGGCTTTTTCCAGCCGGGGAAGCGCATCCCTTAATTTCCCCTGTTTCGTCTGCACCCACAGTGCCCGTCTAGCACCGGCAGCCAGAAAACGAGAGGTGTCTGAGCTTCCCTTCCGGTTTTTCTCTGCCCGAATTGCCACCGGATGCTGATAGGAGTGGCATTTGCAGAGTGCTCCTTTCACGGGGCAGCCTTCGGCGGCGTAAGGCGTTATCTTCACCGCTGTCCAATTCTTTTCCGGAAAAGCCCGGATCAGGTCCTCAACAAAGGCAGTTTTCCCGACTTTGCGGCATTGTCCCCCCACAATCGCTAGCAACCCGCCAACCGGAGGCCGAACCCTGCGAGAAATCATCCGCGCTCCTGGGCCTGCTCGAGCAGCCGCACCCGCGCGGCAAGCTCCGGCAGCCTCGCGAAAAACGCGTACTGCTCTTTGAACCGGTCAAGCGGCCTTGCCGGCGTGCCCCACACCGTCTGCCCGGTCCGAATGGTCTTCCCCGAGGGAATTCCGGCCTGTGCCCCCGCAATCGCTCCGTCTTCGAGCGTGCAGTGGTCTGCTATTCCGACCTGCCCGCCAATGAGCACGCCAATTCCAATCGTGCTGCTGCCCGAAATGCCTGTTTGGGCGGCTATGGCGGTGTGCTCTCCGACCCGGACGTTGTGC
>Ga0187769_10001866_pt1 | contig 12183 bp, 11 predicted proteins | sample 0116_SJ02_MP02_1_FD_133140 | JGI IMG/M metagenome (GOLD analysis project Ga0187769, IMG submission 133140) | Tropical peat soil microbial communities from peatlands in Department of Meta, Colombia - 0116_SJ02_MP02_10_MG | ecosystem: Environmental > Terrestrial > Soil > Wetlands > Peat | place... | reverse complement strand
TGCATCCGTAACGCAGGGTTTGGAGCCAATTAAAAGGGCGGCGCGGCCCGCCGCACCGTCCAGATATAGTATAGTCGTGTCGATAACAGCACTCGGGTTCGGCGAAATCGCAACGGAGAGTGGTCGGCGTGTGGTCGGTTCTCAAGCTTGTGGCGCGGGCTGCGGTGTGGCGCAGGACGCCCGAGCCGGCGCTTGTCGGCCTGCCGACCCTCCTCGGCTGGATCGTTGTGTTGGCGGCCGTGCGCGTGGCACTGCAGTACGTCTCCGCCGGCGCCGCGCCGAATTTCACGCTCTACGGATTGAACGCGGTTGTCGCGTCGCTCGCAATTGAACTCGCCATCGCAGCCCTGTTCATTCAGGCCGACGGCCGCGCCACGGCGCTGTCCGCCATGTTTGCGCTGTCGCTTGTCGCCGAGCTCATCATCGACGTCGTATCCATCAGATACCCGCTGAGGTGGCCTGCCGCCGCCACGGAAGTCTCCTGGACCGATGTGGCGAAACCGATGGCGATTTTTGCCGCCGTGGTCATTTGGTGGATCGGCGCCATGACCGCCGTGCTGCGCAGTCTCGTGCCGCAGCCGCGGCTTGGTGCGCTCGGCCGCGTCGCGGGATTGTGGGTTGCGCTCGCGCTAGCAGACGCGCTCGTCCCGCACGCGCCGGTTTTCCTGGCGCGCGACTATGACATCAGTAACGCCAATCTTTGGGAGTATGTCCGCGCCCGCGCCTCGGCGCGCGACCGCGGCAGCGCTCCGGAGAACGAAGCAGGACGCGCTGAGGCCTCGCAGCAGCGCACGCTGCTGCGGGCCGAAGTTGCGCGCCTGGCGCCGCCAAAACAAGGCGCGACCAATGTCTATGCCATCGGCATCGCGGGCTGGGCCGACCAGGACGTCTTCATCAAGGAGCTGGACGGCGGACTGGCGGTACTCGGCGCGATCCTGCCGATCCGCGAGCACACGCTGCGTCTGGTCAACCACCGTGAGACGCTGGAGAGCATTCCGCTTGCCAACCAGCGCAATTTCGCCGCCGCGGTGCACGCCGTGGGCGCGGTCATGAACAAGAACGACGACGTGCTGCTTTTGTTTATGACTTCGCATGGGGAGCCGAGCGGCTTTGCACTGCGGCTGCCGAGCGAGGTGACCAGCGAACTCACGCCGGAGGCGGTTGCGAACACCCTCAACAAAGAAGGGATCAAGAATCGCATCGTGATCGTTTCGGCTTGCTTCTCCGGAGTGTTCGTGCCGCCGCTTGAGAATGACGACACCATCGTCCTTACCGCTGCGGACGGGAAAAACACCTCGTTCGGATGCTCCGCCGAGCGCGAATGGACCTATTTCGGCGACGCTTTCTTCCGGCAGAGCGTGCGGCCGGGCCGGGATTTGCAGCACGCCTTCGATAACGCGCGCACGCTCATCCAGGGCTGGGAAATGATGGACCACGCGCCCTCGTCAAATCCGCAAGGCCGCTTCGGGCCTGCGCTGGTCGCCAAGCTGGCGCCGTTCTTTGCGCCTTCGAACGCGGGGCAATAGGCGCGACGCGCCTACACGACGCGGCGCGCCTGACCCCACGCCTTAAGCGATGCCCACAATCCGCGGTCAAGCCGGAAGCGGTCGGCGGGTGCTGCAGAATTGATGGCACGGATGCGCGTCAGTCGCACGCCGGTCCACTGAAACGCGCATTTCTCCAGCACCCGCCGCGAGGCCGGATTGCTCACACGCGCGCCGGCGATGAGCGTGTCGTGGTCGAGTTCGCCGAAGGCATAATCGATGACCGCGCGCACCGCTTCGGTGGCGAAGCCGCGGCCCCAAAACGGCGCGCCAAACCAATAGCCGAGTTCCAGCCCACCCTCACGCGGATCGATGCCGCACGCGCCGATCAGGGTGCCGCCACGCATGACGACGAAGGTGGCCTCGCCGTCCTTCCGGTTGGCTGCGGCGATAAAGGTTTCGGCGTCCTGGACGCCATAGGGATGCGGAATACGCGCCGTGTTCTCGGCGATGCGGCGGTCGTTGGCGAGGCGCGCGATCGCTTTTACGTCCTCGTGACGCGGCGCACGCAGCATCAGCCGCTCGGTCTCGAGGACGGGCATACAGCGCTCCCGGGCGGTCTCGTCAAAAACTTCTTCCAGCAAGGTCATGCTCAGGCTCCTGTCAGAAAACCGAAAGGGGGAGCCGGCATCCCGGTCTCCCCCTTTTCGGAGCCCAATCGGGCCCGCCGGTTCGACTGGATGCCGGCGGACTTCGTATGATCCACCGTATTACTGGGCCGCAGCCTCCGTCATCGGGAGTACCGACACGAATACGCGGCCCTTGGTTTTGGTCGCGAACTGAAGTCGGCCATCGATCAGCGCAAACAGCGTGTGGTCCCGGCCGACGCCGACATTGCGTCCGGCATGCCATTTGGTGCCGCGCTGGCGCGCGATAATGTTGCCGGCAAGCACCTGCTCGCCGCCGAATACCTTGATCCCCAACCGCTGGCCACCCGAATCGCGACCGTTGCGTGAGGACCCGCCTGCTTTTTTATGAGCCATTACTGGCCTCCGAACCTTTCTTGACTACGACTTACCGCGGCTTCGTGACAAAAGCATCACCCCTCGGTATCACTTCTTTTTGCCTTTTGTGGCCGGCTTGCTGGTCTTGGCCGCGGGCTTCGACTTCGGTTTTGCCGCCTTCTTTGCCGACGCTTTGCGCTTCGCCGTGGGAGCCCGCGTCTCCGCAGCCCCGGCCTCTACGGCCTCGGACACAGGAGTGGGCACCGGGGTGCGTTTCGGCCGCGGCTGCGCCGTTTTGCTCGGCTTTTTGCCATCGGTGAGAATTTCGGTAATGCGCAGAAGCGTAAATTCTTGACGGTGCCCGCGCTTGCGGCGGGAATTCTTCCGCCGGCGCTTCTTGAAGGCGATTACTTTCGGGCCGCGCGCCTGTTCGAGCACCTCGGCCGCGACTGTGGCGCCGCTCACAGTGGGAGCACCGAGGGTGACGCTGTCGCCAACCACGACGAGGACTTCGCCGAACTCGACGATCTCGCCGGGCTCGCCCCTGACCTTGTCGACCTTGAGCACATCTTCGGCCGCCACCCGGTACTGCTTGCCGCCAGTTTTGAAGACCGCGAACATCTTACGTCCTCGTGTTCAATCCCGGTTCTGAGGCGTGCCCCGGACCGGCTTTTTCCAGTCGATGCTGTTGGCTGGGCTGGAGGCGCGCCGGAAGGCCGTTAACCGTGCCGGCCGGCTTGCGCGCGCGGACCTTATGACGGGACCGCAAATCGCTGTCAAGAAACGCAAAGCCTCGCGCTGCCGGCTCCGAAAGTGCATTGCTCGCGCGCAGACAAGCCCTCGGCTCCCATGATAAGACGGCGCCCGCAAACAGGAGTTTTGGCATGGCGACCAACGGAGCGGACAAAAAACCGAGGATCGGCTGGATTGGTGCCGGCCGCATGGGCATCCCGATGGCCGAGCGGCTGATCAACGCAGGTTACGACGTCAGCATCTGGAACCGCACACGCGCTAAGGCCGAACCACTTGAAAAAATCGGCGGCAAGTTGGTCGACCATCTCTCCGACCTCAAGGGCGTGGACGTGATGTTTTCCATCGTCGCCACCGGCAAGGATGTGCAGGACGTGCTGTACGGCAAGAATGGCGTCTGCAGCCAGGGCGGCAAAGTTCCGCCGATCGTGGTCGACTCCTCGACCATTGCCGTCGAGGATTCAGCTGCGATCCGCGACAGGCTCACGCAGCTTGGCGCTCAGTTCGTCGCTGCACCGGTGAGCGGCAACGCCAAGGTCATCAAGGCGGGCAAGCTTTCGGCGGTGGTGTCGGGACCCGAGGCGGCCTGCAAATCGGTCATGCCGATTATCGAAGTGTTCGCTCCCCGGGGGGTGTGTTATGTGGGCGAGGGCGAACTCGCGCGTGTGTGCAAGATCGCGCACAACGTGATGCTCGGCGTAGTCATTGAGAACCTGATCGAGATCACCCTGTTGACCAACAAGATGGGCGTGCCGCGTCATGCATTCCTCGCCTTTCTCAACAACAGCGTGATGGGATCGATGTTCACGCGCTACAAGTCGCCTGCGCTGGTGAATTGCGACTGGACCACGATGTTTACGCCGGAGCTCCTTCGCAAAGACCTCGATCTCGGCCTCGAACTCGGCCGTGAGTTGGACGTTCCCATGCCGGTGACGGCGGCGACGCGTGAGGTGCTGCAGAGCCATTTCGGCGCCGCGACGCTACAGAAAGATCCGGACGCCTATTTGCAGAAGGATTTCGCCGCGCTGGCTGAAACCATGGCGCTTGCCGCCGGGATGAAACTCACCAGCGAGAACAAGAATGTGCCGACGGGAATGGAGAGCTAAAGCCGCGGTACCGCGTCACTTGATGTCCGTTTGTGCGCTGATTGCCATCAGCCACTGGCCGTTATGCTTCATCCACACACCCGTTGCGCGATAAGGCGGACGCGAATTGTCCGGCACGGCTTGCATCGTCGTCATTACCGCGCCGTCGCCATAAACCGAGAGGCGCATCGTCTCGACCTCTCCCTCGGTGGCCGCGGCGTCGCTTTCAGCCTGTCGTTCGATCATTGCGATCCGGCCAGCCTTTACGATCGGCGACCGGCCAGACCCGTAGCGAACGAAGTCGTCGGCAACATGCTTGCCCCACTCGCCGGCATCATGGGCGACGACAGCTCTCTCGATCCCCTGAAATGCATTGATGATGTCCTGCTCAGCCGACGAGCGGACGCGATAAGGGACCGTCTGGCAGGGGTTCCTGCATTCGTAGGAATTTGCCTGGGCCGGAAATGCCGCCGGTGCGGCGGCGGGCCGAGCGTCGTCTGCGGCGATTGCAACTTCCTGAACCGCCAGCGCGCGCCAGGCGCCCTTCTGCTTCGCCCAAATGTCCAGAAAGAAAACCTCAGTATCGTGCGCCGATTTGCGGTGACCGGTTACCATGGCGAGAAGACCGAAGCTTCGCACCTTGGCATCAACCGCCGCGGCGGACGCGACGGTTTTGAGATCAGCAAGGAAATCCTTGCGCGCGCGCAGCTTGCCATCAGCGTCAATGAAGCTGAATTGCAGTGCAAGCAGCCTGCGCACGGCCGCCTTATCGTCGGAGCGCATCGCGGCGCCAAGCGCCTCATCCGCCCTGAGCACCGGCGTTTCATCGGCCGGGCCCCGCTGTACCCGGGGTTGCGCCCTCGATCCGGCGAAAACCGCGATCGGAATGGCAGCCACCAGTGCGGCCAGCCATCCCCATCGTGCGGCCCGCCGTAACGCCGCCGATGGAACCACCGCAGCCGGCGGGTCGGCCTGTGAATGGCCCTCCCCTGGCAATCGCCCCTCCCTTCAAACTCCAGCCGAAAACGCCGGCTGCCCGCGCTCACGGGGCGCGCACCATCGCATTTTCAGGCAAGTCTGCTCAAGGGCGGCCGTCGCGACGCCGCGCCGCAGTCAGGGGATTTTCGTTCGCGGGGCTCGTACTCAGGTGCAATGCCGGCAGTGCCGGTGGTGGTACCCGCCACGGTGGAGGGCTTTGTGCTCGTTGGCCATCGCGGTTCGGCAGCCGGCGCTGAGCTGCGGGCGTTTGGCTATCATACACTTCGTAACTTTCGGGACATCCGGAATAAAATCGGAGCAGAATTGCATCGCGTCTTGGGTGCAGGCCGCGCGGGTATCGGGACTGCCTTGCGCCCACGCTCCGCTAAGCCCGGCAAGCAGTGCACCGACCGGCAAAGCCAGCCGGCAGACAAGACGTAAAGTCGGCATATGCTTTCTTCCCCAAAATTGCCCGCGGGTTCTCACCGCCGTAACTCATTCCTAGAGCATGAATCCGTAAAGCTGAAAACCGATTTTCGAGAGTTCCGGCCGGAAAAAATCGGACACAATTTTGATCGAAAGCGCGGGGCGATGCCCGCACCGGCGTCCAGGCGTTTCGATTTGCATTTGGCCGGAAAATGAAACTCTTTTGCGCCGTCAGCGGCCGCCCCAGGCAAAGCTCAAGGGGGTCTTCTCTCGACGCTTGGTGACATTATTCGGGCATTGGTCGATCGCGCCTTCAATGAGTTCCGACGTGCCGTTGTCGAATGACAGGTGCCGGCAGAACATTCCATCGGGCATCGAATAGACAATCTCGCCCACGCGTTTTGCGTCACGGCTCGCCGCCGCAGACTGCAGCAATGGATCGATCACAGCACGGCCGCCAACCAGGACTGCCGCGATAACGAGCACGAAAAACAGCGAGATGACGATGGCGACGCGCGCCGATTTCGCGCGCTGCTCGTCCGGCCGCAGCCGCGCCACTTTCCGCGCCTGCATGGGACTCCCTGCGTAAGGCACCGCCGCATTCACGACGCCACTCCATTATCTACCGGCATAAAACCGGGAATGTTTTCAGCCGCCGATAACAAATTCGGGTTCATTTGAATCAAATGTCATGGCTTGGGAGCCAACGGTCTTCCAACGCAGCCAACCAGTGCTATGACAAGCAATGCGAACCCAGGTTGCCATCATTGGCGCCGGTCCGGCGGGCTTGCTGCTCGGCCAGCTCCTCCATAACCGCGGCATCGATAACGTCATTCTCGAGCGGCAGACCGGCGATTACGTGCTGAGCCGCGTGCGTGCCGGCGTGATCGAGCAGGTCACCATGGATCTCCTGGACGAAGCGGGGGTCGGCGGCCGCATGCACGCCGACGGCCTAGTGCACGAAGGCGTCCAGATTTGCGTCGACGGCGTGCGCCACCGCATTTCCTTCAAGGAGATGACCGGCAAGACAGTGATGGTGTATGGCCAGACCGAAATCACCAAGGACCTCATGGATGGCCGCGCTGCAGTCGGCGCGCCGACGGTCTACGCCGCGCAGGATGTCGCTTTGCACGACATTTTCAGTTCCAAGCCACGCGTCACGTATCGCGCCGAGGGCAAGGCGGAGGAGATCGAATGCGACTTTATCGCCGGCTGCGACGGCTTCCACGGCGTCAGCCGCAAAAGTGTTCCACCGGCCGCGATTGCGACGCACGAACGGGTCTATCCGCTCGGCTGGCTCGGCATTCTTTCCGATACGCCGCCCGTCTCTGAAGAGTTGATCTACGTGCGCCATCCGCTCGGATTCGCTCTGTGCTCCATGCGCTCGCCGACACGCAGCCGCTACTACATCCAGTGCAGCCTGGCCGAGGATATCGAGTCCTGGCCGGACGATCGCTTCTGGGAGGAACTAAAGCCGCGGCTCGACGATGAGGCGCGCGAGCGTCTGGTCACCGGACCGTCGATCGAAAAGAGCATCGCACCGCTGCGCAGTTTCGTGGCCGAGCCGATGCGCTTCGGCCGCCTGTTCCTCGCCGGCGACGCCGCCCACATCGTGCCGCCGACCGGCGCCAAGGGGCTCAATCTCGCAGCGAGCGACGTGCGGTACCTGTCCCGCGCGCTGGTCGAGCACTACGCTGAAAAATCAGACGCTGGCCTCGACCACTATTCCGAACGCGCGCTGGCGCGGGTGTGGAAGGCGGAGCGCTTTTCCTGGTGGATGACCACGCTCATGCACAAGATTTCCGACAATTCGTTCGATCAAAAGATTCAGCTTGCCGAGCTTGACTACCTGTTCCGTTCGAAGGCCGCCGCCACGGTTTTTGCGGAGAATTACGTCGGGCTGCCGTATTAGGTCCTCGCCCCGCGAGATCAGGCATAGAAAGCGTGATCGATCAGCACGCTGATCCCGACGCCCGCCAGGGCGGCAGCAACGCCGATCGATACTGTCTCTGCCACCGTCTGGATCGTACCGCGGTTCGCGATGCGCGCACGCCCGATACCGAGTCCTATCAGCAAACCGGTGGTAAACACGCCGGACACCGCCCTCGCCAGCGGGAGTGGAAGAAACACGAACGGAAGAATCGGTACCGCCGCTGCGAGAAAATCAGCCAACAGCATCCACAGCGCCTGCTCCCAGGGGCTTGGCGGCGCTTCCGGCGGATGCTGCAGCGCAAGCAGCAAACCGGCCAGCGCATTGCGATCGTGCGCAACTGCGCCGGCAAGTGCGCTGGATTGTTCCTGCGTCAGCCCGGCCTCGCTCAGCCGGTGCGAAAGAGACGTAACGGCGGCTCCTGCGTTGAGCGCCAAAACGTCCTGGAGATGGGCGCGTTTGGCATTGATCTCGTCGCGCGTCGTCTCGACGTCGAGATAAGCGCCCGCCATCATTGAAACGGCGGCCGCGACGGCGCCGGATGCGCCAGAGATTAGCACGGTCTTGTTTTTGTTCGTGGTCGCGGCGACACCGAAGATCAGGCCGAATATCGAGACGGTGCCGTCTTCCATCCCGAAAACGATGGTGCCGGCGGAGTCGACCAGCGAACGGCGCAGCCGCTGAAGCGTGGTTGCAGTGCCCATGGCATTGTCCGCTGGCATGTTAGGCCGCCTTCCTGCCCCACAGCTCCCGTGACGCGAGCTGGGCGCCCGCAGCGAGTGCTTCGAGCTTCGCCCACATGATGGAAGGGTGCACACGCTTGACGTAGGGCGTCTGGGCGAAGCCGCAATCCGTGCCGCCGATGACATTGTCGCGCCCAACGAGTTTTGCGAGCCGAACAAGCCGCTCAGCAACCAATTCCGGATGTTCGACCACATTGGTCGAATGACTTATCACGCCGGGAATGAGCTTGCGGCCCGCCGGCAGCTTGACCGTTTCCCAGAGCCGCCACTCGTGCTCATGCCGCGGGTTACCCATTTCAATGCAATAGGCTCCGGCCTTTACCCGCAGCACCAGATCGACGATGTCCTTGAGCGGCACATCGGTCACGTGCGGCGTGTTAAAGCTGCCCCAACAGATGTGATAGCGAATCCGGTCCTCCGGCAGTCCGGCGATGGCGTGGTTAAGCGCTTCGATGCGTACAGCAGCCCATTTGCGGTAACTCGCAATATCGTCGGCGCCAAACGCGACATCAAACATGTAGGGCAGGAAGGCGTCGTCGATCTGGACGATCAGCCCGGCCTCGACGATCGCTGTGTATTCCTCGCGCAGGGCTTCGGCGAGCTTGAACAAGAACTCTTCGTCGTCCCGGTAATGTTCGTTTTTGTGGCGCGGTACCGCGCTGGCCGGCGCGACCACCGGCAGAAATGCGTCGGCGACCGTCGCACCATTCAGCGCGGCTTTGAACACGGCAATGTCTTTCTTAATTGCTGCCTGGCCTTTGTAGACGATCGGCCCCACGCAAACTGCAGTGCCGCGCTTCGGCAGTTTCTGGGTCGGAAAATATTCAGCGTAGAAATCGGGAAACAGGAGCTGATCGCGGCCGGCGCCACGCGCCGCCTCGATGGCGCGTTCTTCGATACCGGTGAGCCGATCGATGACATAAAACGACCAGCTCCGAAATTTGCCGAACTCGCCGTCGCTGACGATGTCGATGCCGGCCTGTTGCTGCCGCTTGACGACGTCGGCCACGGACGCGGACAGGCATTGATCGAACGCTGATTGATCGACTTTGACGCCGCTGTCGATCGCCTCGATGTACTTGCCGAGCCCGGGCGGGCGAATGAGACTGCCGACGTGCGTGGCCAGAATGCGATCGGTTGGCATGACGCTTAATTCTCCGTGCGTTTCACCGGCAATCATACCGTACTGGAGGTCCAGTGATGCATCCGGAATGATGCGTCGCGAGGTGCAGGCGCGAAGCCGCACCGATCCGTGTGAGGGGAACGGACCGCTGCGGTCGTCAGCAGGAACAATCCGATCTATCTTCAGGTTATGGCTGGCGGCCGGCCCGTTTCCGCCCCGATTTCTGCGATTCGTCATGTTGCCGGCAGCGCGCCGCGCCGGTATCTATACGCGCCTTTTGGGGTAAGCGCCCAACACCATGGCCCGTCTCGTGATGAAATTCGGCGGCACATCCGTCGCCGACATCGACCGCATCCGCAATGTCGCGCGCCACGTCAGGCGCGAGGTCGACGCCGGTCACGAGGTCGCCGTCGTGGTCTCCGCTATGTCGGGCGTCACCAACCAGCTGGTCGCATGGTGCGAAGCCGCACTGAGCAAGCGCCAGATCTTTGACGCGCGGGAATACGACGCGGTGGTCGCGACCGGCGAAGAGGTGACCGCGGGGCTGCTCGCGATCACGCTGCAGGATATGGACATCAATGCACGCTCTTGGCAGGGCTGGCAGCTTCCGATCCTTACGTCGAACGCGCATGCCTCGGCGCGCATCGTTGATGTGAATGGTGCGGAGCTGATCCGGCGTTTTACGGAACGCAAGGAAGTCGCGGTGATTGCCGGCTTCCAGGGCCTGCACAAGGAAACCGGCCGCATCACCACGCTCGGCCGCGGCGGCTCCGACACCTCGGCGGTGGCGGTGGCAGCGGCGATCCGCGCCGACCGTTGCGACATCTACACCGACGTCGACGGCGTCTACACGACCGACCCGCGCGTCGTGCCGCGGGCGCGCCGGCTCGACAAGATCGCCTTCGAGGAAATGCTGGAACTCGCCTCGCTGGGCGCCAAAGTGTTGCAGGTGCGCTCGGTCGAGCTCGGCATGCTGCACAATGTGCGCATTTTCGTTCGCTCGAGCTTTGATCCACCGGAAACCATCGACCCGCACGGTAACCCGCCGGGTACGCTCATCTGCGACGAGGACGAAATCATGGAAAAGCAGACAGTCACCGGCATCGCCTTTTCCAGGGACGAGGCGCAGATTTCCATTCGCGAGGTCCAGGACAAGCCCGGCGTTGCGGCCGCCATCTTCGGCCCGCTCGCCGAGGCCAATATCAACGTCGACATGATCGTGCAGAACGTCTCGGCCGACGGGAAAACCACCGATCTCACTTTCACAGTACCCGCAGCCGATTATCAGCGCGCACTCGACGTCATCACCAGCGCAAAAGACGCGATCGGTTATAAGCGGCTCGACAGCGCCACCGACGTCGCCAAGATCTCCGTAATCGGCATCGGCATGCGAAGCCACGCCGGCGTTGCCGCGCAGGCGTTCCGCGCGCTTGCCGCTCGGGCCGTCAACATCCGCGCCATAACCACGTCGGAGATCAAGTTTTCGCTCCTGATCGACGCTGCCTTTACCGAGCTCGCCGTTCGCACGCTGCACTCGCTTTACGGTCTCGATAAAGCGACGGCATAAGTCAGTGATCCAATCCGGCGTTTAACCAGCCTCCGGCGGGCTTGCGCTGCAGCGCACAAATTTCATCTTTGTCATTACGCTGTCTCTGGCTTGCGGTTTGCATGCCGCATTCGATATAGCCTTGAGAGTGATCGCCGTGGGCCGGGCCCCGGCGGATTCCTCTTCGATGACGGCCGGTGCGGGGCGGGCTACGCGCTGGTCCAACAAAGCCCGAGGGACCTCACGCGATGCGTGGCGCGCTCGGCGGTCCCCGCGTGCTATTGCGCCGGCTGCGCGAGGTGATGGCGGAGCCGGTCAGCGCGCAGGAACGCCTTGACAAGATCGTGGTGCTAATCGCCGCCAACATGGTTGCGGAGGTGTGCTCCGTTTACGTGCTGCGCGTCGATGCCACGCTCGAGCTCTACGCCACCGAGGGCCTCAATCGCGACGCGGTGCACCGTACCGTGATGCGCGCCGACGAGGGGCTCGTCGGGCTGGTCGCGAGCCAGGCAAGCGCCATCAACCTGTCGAACGCGCAGGCGCACCCGGCCTTCTCCTACCGGCCGGAAACGGGCGAAGAAAATTACCATTCCTTCCTCGGCGTTCCGGTCTTGCGCGCCGGCAATACGCTCGGCGTGCTGGTGGTGCAGAACCGCGCCCGGCGCACCTATTCCGAGGAAGAAGTCGAGGCGCTGCAGACCACCGCGATGGTCCTCGCCGAGATGATCGCCTCCGGCGAGGTGTCGGCGCTGGCGCCTCCGGGCGCCGAGCCGGCCGCGCGGCGCTCGCTGCATCTCAAGGGCGCGGCACTGTCGGACGGCATCGCGCTCGGCCATGTCGTGCTGCACGAACCGCGCGTCGTCGTCACCAACTTCATCGCCGACGACATCCCGAAGGAGTTGAAGCATCTCGAAGCGGCCGTCGAGACCTTGCGCGCCAACCTCGACGAACTGCTCGAACACGGCGATGTGGTCGAAGGCGGCGAGCACCGCGACGTCCTCGAAGCCTATCGCATGTTCGCCTATGACCGCGGCTGGGTTCACAAGCTTGAGGAAGCGGTGATGACCGGCCTTACCGCGGAGGCCGCGGTCGAACGCGTGCAGTCCGACATGCG
>Ga0187769_10001865_pt1 | contig 12185 bp, 12 predicted proteins | sample 0116_SJ02_MP02_1_FD_133140 | JGI IMG/M metagenome (GOLD analysis project Ga0187769, IMG submission 133140) | Tropical peat soil microbial communities from peatlands in Department of Meta, Colombia - 0116_SJ02_MP02_10_MG | ecosystem: Environmental > Terrestrial > Soil > Wetlands > Peat | place... | reverse complement strand
TACACCTACGTCGGCCAGGAAATCCATCCAGGATTGGGCTACGTCACGGGCTGGGCCATGGTGATGGACTACATCTTGAATCCGCTGATCTGCACGGTGCTTTGCAGCAAGCTCACGCAGAACATTCTTCCGATGGTGCCTTATTGGGTGCTCGCCATCGCCTACGCAACGGCATTCACTGGGCTGAATCTCCGCGGAGTGAAGACGTCAGCGCGAATCAACGGAGTGCTCGCCGCGGGAATGTCGATTGTCGTATTGGTGTTTTTCGCGTTTGTAATCCGCTTTGTCTGGGGACTTCACCATTACGGCGCGGCGTTCTTCGCGCAGCCTTTCTACAATCCGGAGACGTTCAGCTTCAAGGGAGTGTTCCGAGGCACGTCGATTGCTGTCCTCACCTATATCGGTTTCGACGCGATTTCCACTTTCTCAGAGGAAGTCGAAAATCCGCGGCGCAACATCATGCTGGCCACGGTGCTGGTCTGTTTGATTACTGGTGTCCTGTCTTCATTGGAGGTGTACGCAGCGCAGCTTGTTTGGGGGCCGAAGCCGTTTCCGCCGGATATGGTCGAGTCGGCGTTTCCGCTGGTTGCGCGACAGGCCGGCGGATTTTTCCTATTTCACCTGCTCAATTTCACGGTGCTCATCGCCAATGTCGGATCGGGCATGGGCGCGCAGCTTGGCGCAGCTCGGTTGCTCTATGGCATGGGCCGCAGCAACGGAATTCCCGCGCGATTCTTCGGCGTGATTGATCCGAAGACGCACATTCCACGCAACAACGTGATTCTTGTGGGCGCTGTCGCGCTGGTGGGCGCGTTTCTGATCACGTACGAGCAGGGGGCGGAATTGCTGAACTTCGGAGCGCTGATCGCGTTCATGGGAGTCAACGCGGCAGCTTTCGTTCGTTACTACCTCCGAGCCGCCGAGAAGCGATCGACCGATTTCGTGTTTCCGTTTCTCGGATTCGTCATCTGCTTTCTCATTTGGCGAAGCCTGGGACCGTGGGCTATCGTTCTTGGGAGCGCATGGATGGTCGTGGGCATTGCCTACGGCGCCGCGAAAACGAAAGGCTTTAAGTCCAACATGATTCAGTTCGATCTCCCGCCCGAAGACGCCTAGCTCCCTTCCTCTCGACTCAGTAATCGTCCAAAAGTCGGAACGGTTGTCCACAAATTCGTCCTCTTCACCTCCTCAAAAAAAGGAGGCCAAGCCTCAAGCATGACTCAGGCGAACCTCCATGGAAACCGACGCAGGTTCTGCATTGTGACGGCCATCACACGGTAGCGTGTGGCCAGTCACGGTGCCGAAAGGGCCGTGCGCTCTAAAGTGTGGCTTGTGACTGACTAGTCAGTTTCAGTCCGGCACAGCCAAACATCGCACGGGGCGGCGGATGATCGAAGCCAAACAACTCGGCCACAGGCGGCCCTCAAAGGCTAAGCGAGAAGCTCAAATTCTCGAGGCGGCCTTCAAGGTATTCGCTGCGAACGGCTATCAAGCTGCGCGCATGGATGACGTGGCGAAGCGGGCAAAGATCGGCAAGGGAACGATTTTCCTCCATTTCCCGGACAAGAAGGCCCTCTTCAGGGCGGTGCTCTGCCGTCTCATTCAGCCCGTTCGTCCAGAGCCGAACTCGCATGGGCACAAACCTGCGGCCAACAGCATGGCTCAGTTGCGCGAGCTGCTTTCGCGCATCTATGAGGACATTGTCGATAACAAGAAGGCACGCGCACTTCTACGTTTGCTCGTCGCGGAAAGCGAGAAATTTCCAGAGCTCGCCGAAATCTATCATCAGGCTGTGATTGCTCCCGGAGCGTCAGCAGTCGGACTCGCCGTCGAGAATGGCATCTGTTCCGGCGAGTTCAGCGCATCCGACGTGCGCCGCTTCCCGCAGATTTTGGTCGCACCCGCGATACTGGCCGTCCTCTGGATGCTGTTGTTCGGCAAAAGCCACCTTCTCGACCTTGCGGCCTATCGCGAGGCCCATCTCGACTTCGTCACGCGCGGACTCTGCGGCGCCAACCGATCGAATGCTTCTCCGGAAACGGCCTCTGTGAAAACGGGAGAGCCAGCATGAACAAGCGATGGCAAATCGCGGTTCGTATCTGCCTCGCACTCGCGACATCTGTGTCGCTTGCCGGCGCACAACAAACGCCGCAGAAGCTGACTCTCAACGATGCGATTCAGATGGCCCTGAAAAAAAATGTCAACGTGCAAGTATCGGCCACTGAAATAAGCGAAGCTGAAGGCGCCCGCACGCGAAACCTGGCCGCGCTGCTTCCCCACGCGAGCGGAGACGTTCTCGCCAATCTGCTCAAGAATAATCTCAGCATCGAGGGGCTTTCCTTTCCAGGTATTCCGAAAACGGTCGGCCCATACGCCTACTACGATTTCCGCGTGTTCGGGTCGCAGTCGATCGTCGACCGCCAGGCCTATCACAACTGGAAAGCCAGCATTCAAGAAGAGGACGCCGCCAAGCTCAGTTACCAGGACACGCGCGACCTGATCGTGCGGGAGGCCGCGGGTCTTTACCTCCAGTCCGAAGCGGCGGAGGCTGAAGTCGAAGCGGCTCAATCTCGAGTTCAAACCTCACAAACGCTCGAAACGTTAGCCAAAGACCAGCACGATCAGGGGCTGGCGACCGCGATTGACGTGGTTCGAGCGCAAGTGCAACTTGCGCGCGACCAACAATCTCTGCTGGTTGCGCAGGACAATTATCAGACCTCGCTGCTGGCACTGGCCAGATTCCTCGGTCTGAGCCCAGGAACGCCGCTCGAACTCGCGGAGAAACTGCAATTCCGGCATATCGACACCCCTGACGTCGATCAAGCTCTTCCCACGGCGCTGGCTGTCCGCGACGACTACCGCGCGCTTTTCAGCGAACAGCAATCATTGGTCGAGCAGCAAAAAGCGTCGCACGCGCGCTATCTGCCGACTTTCGGCATCAACGGGAACTACGGAGCAGCGGGCCGCAATTTCGGCACAATGCCGTCGAGCGGCGGGATCGAGGGAATTGTTTCCGTCACCATCTTCGACCGCGATCGCACCGGAGAAAAGCAACAACTCGAAAGCCGAGTCGAACGCTTGAAGGCGCAAATCGCCGATCTCGCACGAGCTATCGAGCAGGATCTTCGCAAGGCCGTTCTCGATCTGCGTTCTGCCGAGCAGCAGGTGACCGTCACGCAGGCGAATCTCGATTTGGCGCAGCGCGAGTTAACGCTTGCTGAAGATCGCTTCCGCAACGGGGTCACGGACAACATCGAAGTCATTACCGCTCAGGACGCTCTTACATCCGCACAAGATGATCACATTGCCGCTGTGGCTGAGCACGAAGATGCGAGCGCCGCGCTTGCTCGCGCGCTCGGCGCCACAGAGAAAAACTACGGGAAATACATCGGCGATGCGGAGCGAGCGGGCAGCGCCGAAGGCCAGAAAGGCGTGAATCAGCCATGAAAAGGGCAATCATCGTCATCATTGTCATCGCAGTGCTTGCTGTGGCGGGAGTTCGCGTTTATCACGAGTGGCTCAACGGGCGGCTTCCGGCCAATGAACTAAAGCTGTCGGGGAATATCGAGGCCCATGAAAGCCTGGTCAGCTTCAAGGTGCAGGGCCGCATTGTCGAGCTGCCCGTGGACGAAGGCATGTCCATGAAAACCGGCGATCTTCTCGCACGCCTCGATAGCGACGACTACCGCCAGCAGGTTTCGACGGACGAAGCAACGCAGCGCGTCCGGGGTCGCCAACTCGTGCTGGGCCTTGCGGGCAGCCGCTGGCAGGACGTCGAAGCCGCCAAGCAAAACGTGATCGACGCGAAGGCCGATCTGGACCAGAAGAAAAAAGACTACCAACGATACGAAGCGCTGTACCAGCAGGACGAGATTTCCGGCCAGACTCGCGATCAAGCCGCGACGAATGTGACTCGCGCGCAAGCCACATACGATCGAGCGCAGGAGATCCTGAACGAACTCGTCGAGGGTACGCGCAAAGAAGAGCTGGACGTGGATCGCGCGAACGTCCGGCAGGCTCGAGAGAACCTCGAGATGTCGAGGATTCGCATGAGTTACACGGTGCTTCGCGCCCCGTTTGATGGCGTGGTGCTGGTTCGCCAAGCTGAGCTAGGCGAAGTCGCATCGCCTGGAACGCCTATCGTGACTCTGGCCGATCTCGACAATATCTGGCTCCGCGTGTACTTGCCGGAGACGGACCTCGGAAAAGTCCGCTGGGGACAGTCTGCTCAGATTCGAACCGACACGTATCCCGGCAAGACGTACCGAGGACGCATGTCGGTGATCGCGTCGGATGCCGAGTTCACGCCGAAGAGCGTGCAAACCGAAAAAGAGCGCGTCACGCTTGTATATCGAATCAAGATCGACGTCGAGAATCCGAATCACGAACTGAAACCCGGTATGCCGGCCGACGCGTATATCCAGGTCCAGTAGGGGGCCTAATATGGGCACAGCTCCCGCAATCGTCGTCTCCGAGCTCGGCAAGCAGTTCGGTGGAGTCCGTGCCGTTGATCGGCTTTCGTTCGACGTTCAGCCCGGAGAAATATTCGGCCTGGTCGGGCCGGATGGCGCAGGCAAGACGACGACGATGCGCATGCTGGCGGGCGTTCTCACTCCCGATTCCGGTTCGGCAACCGTCGCTGGACACGATGTGCGCGTCGACCCCGAAGGGGCCAAGCACGATCTCAGCTACATGCCTCAACGCTTCGGTCTCTACGAAGACCTCACCGTAGACGAAAACATCCGTTTTTATGCCGACCTGTTTGGCGTTAAACGCAAAGATCGCGAAGAGCGCTCGGCTCAACTGCTGGCAGCCGCCGGATTCGCCGAGTTTCGGCGCCGCCTGGCGGGAAATCTTTCCGGGGGCATGAAGCAGAAACTAGGCCTCGTTTGCGCTTTGATCCACACTCCGCGTGTAATTCTGCTCGATGAGCCGACCAACGGAGTGGATCCTGTCTCGCGCCGCGATTTCTGGCGAATTCTCTATTCCCTCACGGCACAAGGCGTCGCCATTCTCACGTCGACGTCTTATCTCGATGAAGCGGAGCGCTGCCACCGCGTCGGCCTGCTGTACCGCGGCCGCCTCCTGTTTTGCGACCTTCCTGACGAACTGAAGAAGCGGTTCCCCGGCGGAGTGGTGGTCGTTCATTCCGAAGCCCCCGAACAAGTCCACGATGCCCTTGCCGGCGCCGACGGCGTTCACAACGTTTTGCTTGTCGGCGATCGTACGCACGCCTTTGTGGACGACGCAAAGCGCCGTCTTCCGGAACTGCGCGCGCGGCTCGATGCCGCGAAAATCGCTTACCAATCGATCGAGCAGGCTACGCCGAGCATCGAGGATCTCTTTGTTTCAGCAGTGGAAGGAGGGTCGGCGCAGCAGCCTCAGCAAAAGACGCCGGCACGGCCGCAATGAACGCCAACGAGCACTCGGTTACCGTCGAAAATCTCACCAAGAAATTCGGCGACTTTGTGGCCGTCGACAATGTGAGTTTCGAGGCCCACCGCGGCGAGATCTTCGGCTTCCTTGGCCCAAACGGCTCGGGTAAGTCCACGACCATTCGCATCCTCTGCGGCCTGTTGCAGCCGACTGCGGGTGTCGCGCGGGTCGCCGGAATCGACGTTGCGAAGAACCCCGAAGCAGTGCGGCAACACATCGGCTACATGTCGCAAAGATTCTCGCTCTACAACGATCTGCGCGTCGGCGAGAACCTCCGCTTCTTCGCCGGAATGTATAGCGTGCCGCCGCGCGAAATTCCCGAACGAATCGCGTGGGCCTTGAAAATGGCCGGTCTGCAGGGCCGCGAGAACAGCCCGACGAGTTCGCTGGCCGTGGGATGGAAACAAAGGCTCGCTCTCGGCTGCGCTGTGCTGCATCGCCCGCCGATCGTGTTCCTCGACGAGCCGACTTCGGGAGTCGATCCGGTTTCGCGCCGCCAATTCTGGGACCTGATTCACGCCATGGTCCACGAAGGCGTCACAGTTTTCGTCACAACCCATTACATGGACGAAGCCGAATACTGCAACCGTCTCGTGCTCCTCGACCGCGGAAAAATCGTAGCGATGGGCACGCCAACAGAGTTGACGAGCCGGCACATGAAGGGCGACCTCTTGCTGGTCGAGTGCGAACCGCTCGGCCCGGCGCTGGAACTGCTTCAAACAGCCCCCGGCGTGCTCGATGCGGCTGTCTTCGGTAACTCCATTCACGCCGTCGCCGCTAACGCACAGGAAGCGATTCCCGGCATTCGTGATTTTCTGTCGGCTAGACAAGTGCACGTGGCCAAAGTCGAAAAGATCGAGCCGAGCCTCGAGGACGTGTTTGTTTCGCTCACAACCGTGCGGGGAACAAGCGGGCGAAAAGAGGTGGCAGCATGAGCTGGCGCCGCATTGTCGCGATGGCCCACAAGGAAATTCTGCAGATTCTTCGGGACCCACGGAGCTTGCTGGTTATTCTGGTGATACCGCTCGTGCAGCTCTTCATTTTCGGCTATGCCGTGAATCTGGACGTAAGGCACATTCCGCTGTGCGTTTATGATCAGGACGGTACGCAAACCAGCCAAGACCTCCTCAAGCATTTTCAGGCAACGGATTACTTCAACATCGTTCGCGTGTCGGACAACTATAAGGATGTCGTCCGGAACATCGACTACGGCGTGTGCAGCATAGCCGTAGTCGTCCCGCCGCAATTTTCAGAAGATCTCCAGTCGAATGGCCAGGCGAAAGTGCAGGCCATCTTGGACGCCAGCGACAGCAACTCAGCGACGATCGGCCTGGGCTATTCACAAGCTATCGTCCAGACGTATTCGTCGGAAATCCAGGTCGAGTGGCAGCAGGAGCGCGGGATTTCTGCCGGAGCGCCGAACATCACTTTCGAGCCCCGCACGTGGTTCAACGAGGATCTGGAAAGCATGGCGGATCTTGTTCCCGGCGTCGTTGCATTCGTGATGTCCGTCGTCGGCGCCTTTCTCACTTCTCTCACGATCGCGCGCGAATGGGAGCGCGGCACGATGGAGCAATTGATTTCGACGCCCGTCGGGAAGCTCGAAATTCAAATCGGAAAGCTGTTTCCGTATTTTTTGATCGGCATGGCGGACACGGCGCTCTGCGCATTCACGGCCGTATGGTGGTTCGATGTGCCATTCCGCGGAAGCTGGTTGGTGCTCTTCGGCTGCTCGATACTTTTCCTCACGGTGGTGCTCTCGCTCGGATATTTGATATCCGTCACGGCCAAGTCGCAACTCGGCGCTTGCCAGATGGCGCTGCTCGCTACGTTTCTTCCCACGTTTCTGCTATCCGGCTTCATCTTTCCGATCGATCAGATGCCCGTCGTCGTTCAGTGGATTACGGCAATTCTCCCGGCTCGGTATTACGTTTCGATTCTGCGAAACGTTTTCCTGAAGGGTTCGGAAGTGCGGTTGCTCGTCGGCGACATCGCTGCGCTGGCGGCAATCGCGGTTCTGTTTGTCATTATCGCGACGCGTTCGTTTAAGAAGAGGCTTACGTGAGCTTTCGCGAGTCAGTGGAGCGCATCCGTCAAATGCTGAAGAAGGAGTTCATTCAGACTCTGCGCGATCCGCATACTCGCTGGCTGCTCTTTGGACCTGCGCTTATCCAGATGTTCATATTCGGCTACGCCGCCACGATGGAGATCAAGCACGTTTCGCTCGCGGTCCTCGATCAGGACAACACGCAGGAAAGCCGCGAGCTGATTTCTCATTTCGCGGCGAGCCGCTACTTTCATGTCTCGAAATACGTGGCCCGCCGCGACGAGCTTCGCGATGGCATCGACCGGGGCGATTTTCTGCTGGCAGTCGAAATCGATTCGGGTTTCGCGCAACGCTTGCGCGGCGGACAGGGCGCGTCCGTGCAGGTGATCGTAGACAGTTCCAATTCCAACACCGCGCTCGTCGCGCTCGGTTACTTGAGCCAGGTCGGCGCCACCTTCGCAGAAAACTATCGAATCGACCGTGTCCAGAGGCTTTCGCCGCAATCGGTTTCGTTTATTCCTCAGGTAACTCTCGAGGAGCGCCCCTGGTTCAACGAAGGCCTGTTGAGCGAGTGGTATTTCGTTCCGGGAGTGCTCGGGAACTTGATGCTTATCCTGATCATGAACCTGACGGCGTTCGCCGTCGTCCGCGAGCGCGAGATTGGCACTCTCGAGCAGGTCATGGTGACGCCCATTCGCCGCTGGGAATTCATTATCGGCAAAACGGTGCCTTTCTTCCTGATTGGCTGTTTCGACGCGGCGATGCTGAGTCTTGTCGGCACTTTTTGGTTTGGAGTGCCGCTTCGCGGGCATATCGCCGTGCTGGCGCTGGGTGTGATGGTTTTCTTGCTTGCGGCGCTTGGGCTCGGTCTGTTGCTCTCGACTCTTGCGGCAACGCAGCAACAGTCCATGATCACGGCCTTCTTCTTCACTATGCCGATGACGAGCCTCTCCGGATTCGGCACGCCGATCAGCAGCATGCCTCCATTCTTCCAGAGGCTGAGCTACTTCAACCCGCTCCGCCACGTCGTGTTGATCTTGCGCAGCATCTTTCTGAAAGGCGTGGGCCTCGATGTCCTCTGGCCGAACATGCTTCTCATGGCAGGGTTCGCAGTTCTGATGCTCACCGTCAGCATCCTGCGCTTCCGCAAGTCGCTCGAATAAGCGTTCAAGTATCTCCGTAAGAGAGTCTTCGGGTTCAACTCGGTTGAACTTTGAGCCTTTGGCGGATACGATCTCACAGCCGATCAAAGTTCTGGCGACGGAGACGTGAACATTTCAGGCCGGCGCGAACCATCGTGAATCAGGCGCGCCACAGGAGACTTCGATGAGGAAAATCTGTACAACGATGATGGTGGCAACCGCTGCGCTGCTATTCGCGAGCGCCGCGCGCGCTCAGGTGACGCTGAACTCAGTGCGAGTCGGCGCGCAAGACACGGCTGCACTGGCAAAGTTCTACGAGTCCGCGTTCGGCATGTTCGAGGTCAATCGGATCAATGTGCCCGGAGGTGCGGAGATCTTTGTGAACTTCGGAGCAACCGCCGACGCCGCAAAGGCGAACAAGAGCGAGCCGATCGTGATCACGCACCGCGATTCAGACGACCTGAAAGATCCGATCGCGCATGTGATCTTGAACGTGAAAGACATGGCGGCGACGGTCGCGGCCATCAAGGCGGCTGGCGGCTCGATGGCAGGTGATCCGCGTCCATTCGGCAACACCGGTATCGTAATCGGCATCGCGATTGATCCGGTCGGCAATCGCCTCGAGCTGATTCAGCGCCCGTAAATCAGCGCTTGTATCTCGTTGAGGGAATTGGTCGGGGCGAGTGGATTTGAACTTGAGCCGCCTTGCGGGCGTCTGAGCTCCGGGGTCCCCGGCGCGCCGATTTTGCGTGATGGGGTGGCAGCCGCGCAGGCGAAATCCCGAGGGAAGCCGAGGGACGTCTCCGTCGCAATCAAAGCGCGCTTGAATGTCCAACTTGAAGAATGGTCGGGGCGATTGGATTTGAACCACCGGCCTCCTGGTCCCCGGACTAGAAGGTCAGGTTTCGCACTTGGGAGCAACTTTGGGAGCAAAACCATCACTTTTCTTGTCTAAGACCTGTTCGTAAGTTGCAGAAAAGCAAGGCGGTCCTTTGCGGCGCTGTCGTGAGATCTCCATCGAAGCAACAACGGCTCTGTCCAACCCGCTGGTCAGTGCTATTACAGCCTCGGTAACCGCCGTTCTACGAGCGGAAGAAGGCGTGAATCTTCCAAAGCGGCAATCCTGTGTCCGATGCCAGCCAAATACCCTCGATTCGACGCGAACGAGAGAAATGCTTCTACGTTATGCTGCCGGACTAGCATCGCCATGTCCCACAGTTCGCTTTCTGGCCCAATCAAGAACCTTCCACCATCTCCCAAAAACAGCACTTCGCCACCTGTTTCCGTGAGGTACGGCAGCGTATGACTGATGTATCGTTGAAAAGCCTCGGCACCGCTGATCGCAGTTGGCGGGGTAAGCTCCGGGCTTGCCGAATAATCTGCAATAGTGCGAAACCGCAGCAGGTTCAACATAACGACGCTGCCTGTGATCCCGCGCGCTATGAATCCCTGCCCCAGTTCCTGAGTCGGGGTCAGGTAGCAAGTATCTCTGTGTTCTTTGGTCATCTGAAACTAAACTCATTCATAAGATTGAATCGGGTCTCGTGGCTCAACTAGGGCGCTAGAGTGGTAGTGCATCCAATTGCGCAATCCAGTGATGTTTCTTTTCCTTGAGCAGATCCGTAATTGCCAAGGGAGACAGATCGTCCTCGAGTTCCTCCAGAATCTCGTACTGGAATGCCTGCTCACCGCAGGTGTTCCATTCGCACTGGAGTGACTTATCGGGATGAACCCCGCTGCGCAGGCAAAACCAAAAGCGGTTCTTCGTGGCATCCAGGTTCCGGGCGGCTCCCACCCACGTCTGGGCGGCTGCCGTACAGCGCACTGCAAACACACCCACGCGAGGTTTCCGCTCCTTGAATTTCCTGATGGCGGCCTTCCTTCCGCGGTCGAATGCATGTCTATCTCCTTAAGACCCGAAGGCGGTTCGTCACTTAGCCAGGCCGGATGCAGCCGGCCCGGCTCCGTCGAATGCAACGGCCGCCAACTTCTTCGCATGGTTCCGGACATCAATGGGCCACGGTTCGACGATTTCGTCGAACTGTTCCCGCTTGCCGGCGAATAGGGCTCTCGTGGCCTCCTCAAAACCAGGTCTGTCTCCAGCCATGGCAGATAGGAATCGATACGCCGATTCCTGTGCGCGTCGCTGGCGATCTCTTCCCTGGTTTGCCCGTCTGGCTTGCTCCACAAGCTTGCGCAACGCAACCGAGGCGCCCCCAGGTTGGCTCGCCAGCCACTCCCAATGCCGCGGCATTAGCGTAACCTCCCGGGCCACGACTCCTAATCTTGGACGGCCAGGTCGCCGCGTTTCTCCCTCAGGTTGGGGTGGTGCGCTGCTTTGCATGGAACCGGCACCCTGGTCCTTGATTCGTCGCAAGACGTCCTCCGGACTCCCGCGAAAGTCCACCTCCACCAAATTGCTGGTCACGTCATCGAAAATCAGGATCTGCGCCCACTTGTCGCGATCCATTACTGCCTTCGCCTTCAGTGCAACTCGTAGCAGGTCACCGGAAGCGAGACGCTTGGTCCCAACAAAAGCGGTGCAGCATGTAGTAGGAGACTCGGTCACTAAGCGCCTCATTGTACCCGGATGTAATTGTATTATCCGGGTAAAAAGTTGATTTGTCAAGAGTAGTGTTCCGCCTCTTGGGGCTCTGCTCAAGTCGGGATTCCTCGCCCCAAACACCCACTAGCAGCACAAGATGAACCCGCCCAACGAGATGATCGAGCAGGGCTCGGACCTGTTCGGCACTAAGGGTAATACGTTCCCGTGTCATGACTAGCGCGGGCACCTGCATTCCCTCGGGTTCAGCCCCTCGATCTATGAGTCTCTGGTCGGCGGACCAGAAGGTCATGTTCTTTTTGAGGGAGCAACTTGGGAGCAAAACCTGTCGATTTGTTGTGTAAAGCCGTCTCGTAAGTTGCAGAAAAGCAAGGCAGACCACAGCTTAGATTAGGGTCTGTTCACTCTACGAACTAATCAGTTCAATCCCATAACGCTTTATCTTGGCGTCGCTTACGGAGCCAGGAATGTTATTTCCCCTCTCTTAGTTGTACCTAACCTGTGCCTGGCTGCCTGTGGTGAAAGTCTGGCTAGCGTATCAGGTTAAATGTCAAGTGGCCTGTTCGTCTCTGAGCGTTCTGTGCCCTCTTGAGTGTGGGTCGGGGGGTATACTGGCCTGCATGAGTTCTCCGGGCAAGGATTGTCAGGGGCGATACTCAATTGCTCCCGCATGGCACACGTGCTGCATGCTGGCGCTGTTAGCGATGTTTTCAGGACTGTCGGTTTACCTACGAATAGAATCGACGACTCCCAGAATCGGCCACCTTCCCTTATATGCAACGGTTATCGCGTTTGAGTGGGTAATTTTCGCGTTCAGCCTGTGGCATTCCGATACGACGTTCGTGGGGTATGTGGCGCGGGTGGTTCAAAATCCTCGTTCTCTGCTGTGGGACATTCCGGTTGCGCTGATCCTCTCTGCAGTTCTCCTTTTGATTTCTGCTGTCATCGTGCGCATACTGTGGCCAAGTGGCCAGCTTCCAACAGAAGGAATCAACCC
>Ga0187769_10001863_pt1 | contig 12187 bp, 9 predicted proteins | sample 0116_SJ02_MP02_1_FD_133140 | JGI IMG/M metagenome (GOLD analysis project Ga0187769, IMG submission 133140) | Tropical peat soil microbial communities from peatlands in Department of Meta, Colombia - 0116_SJ02_MP02_10_MG | ecosystem: Environmental > Terrestrial > Soil > Wetlands > Peat | place... | reverse complement strand
GGGGTTGTCCTCGCGACCGAGCGACGTGCGACCGCCGGCAGTTTCATCGCCAATAAACAGACGCAGAAACTGTTCAAGATCGACGAGAACATCGGGCTCACCACCTCCGGCTATGTGGGGGACGTTCAGGTACTCGCGCGCTACCTCAAGGCCGAGGTCTCGCTCTACCGACTGCGGCGGAGCGCCCAGCTCACGGTCGAGGGAGCCGCGACCCTCCTCGCGAACATTCTGAGCGGGAACCGCTACTACCCCTACTGGGCCTGGATGCTCTTGGGGGGTGTGGACGCGAAGGGCGGCCACCTCTTCTCGATCGACGCGGGCGGCGGCTGCATCGAGGACAAGTACGCCTCGGTCGGCTCCGGGCAGATGATGGTCTACGGTCTCCTCGAGGAGGCGTACTCCCGGGAGATGTCCACCGCCGATGGCATCGACGTGGCGCTGCGCGGGCTCACGGTCGCGATGAAGCGCGACAGCGCGAGCGGCGACGGCTACGTCGTGCACGTCATTTCGGCCAAGGAATACCGAGAACTGTCCGAGGACGAAATTAATAAACGTCTAAAGGTCCTCAAGATACCGCTGCCACCCCCACTTCCGTAAGGAATTCGCGGGCCGGGCGGCCTTCCGAACCCCTTCCTCGCCAACCATTTCGCTCAACGGGATGAGTTTCGAATCGCTCATAGAGCAAACGCGAGAAGCCCTCCACGAAGTGCTTCCGGAGACCATCGAGGTCAGCGACATCGAGCTCGAGGGCCCGCACGTCGTCGTCTACACGAAGCAACTCGACGCCTTCCTCTCGGGCGGGGACTACCTCCGGCAGGTCGCCCAGCGGCTCCATCGACGGGTCGTTGTCCGCTCGGACCCGGCGACGCTCATCGACCCCAAAGAGGCCGAGAAGGCGATCCGGTCGTTGATCCCTCCGGAGGCGGAGATCAGCCAGCTGTTCTTCGAACCCGAGACCGGCGAGGTGACGATCGAGGCGGCCAGCCCCGGCGCCGCGATCGGTCGGGGCGGCTCGGTCCTGAACGACCTCAAGAAGCAGATCGGGTGGGTACCCACCGTCGTGCGGACCCCGCCGATCCCCTCGAAGACCGTCGAGGAGGTGCGGATCCACTTGAGGAACTCGTTCGACGACCGGCGGTCGTTCCTCAAGAAGGTCGGGATCCGGATCGCCCGGGACCCGCTGCCCGAGAAGCTCTGGGCGCGCAACACCGCCCTCGGCGGATACCGCGAGGTCGGACGGAGCGCGCACCTGCTGACGACGCAGAACTCCAAGGTGCTGATCGACTGCGGTATCGACCCCGGGTCGGACCGCACCCCGTTCTTCAACGCCCCCGAGCTCCTGCCCCTCGACTCGCTCGACGCGGTGGTGGTGACTCACGCCCACCTCGACCACTGCGGCCTCGTCCCGGTGCTGCTCAAGTACGGGTACAAGGGACCAATCTACTGCACCGCGCCCACGCGCGACCTGATGACCCTCATGCTGCTCGACGCGATCAAGGTCGTGAACCAGGAGGCCCGCAAAGGCCTCTACGACTCCGGGAACGTCCGCGACCTTGTGACCCGCACGATCCCGCTGCGCTGGGGCGAGACGACCGACATCACCCCGGACATCCGGCTCACGATGCACAATGCGGGGCACATCCTCGGCTCGTCGATCTGCCACTTCCACCTCGGCGAGGGAGACCACAACCTCGCCTACTCCGGGGACATCAAGTTCGAGCGGAGCTGGCTGTTCAACCCGGCGGCGAACCGGTTCCCCCGCCTTGAGACGCTCGTCCTCGAGTCGACGTACGGCGGATACCGGAACATCCAGCCGACGCGCCAGCAGGCGACGGAGGAGTTCAGCTCGCTCACGAACAAGGTCCTCGCCCGCGGCGGGAAGCTCATCGTGCCCGTGTTCGCGGTCGGACGCTCGCAGGAGGTCATGCTCGTTCTCGAGGAGAAGATGCGGGAGGGGAAGATCCCCCGCGTCCCCGTCTATCTCGACGGCATGATCTTCGAGGCGACCGCGATCCACACGGCGTACCCGGAGTTCCTGAACAGCCAACTACGGACGCAGATCTTCCAGCAGGGCGACAACCCGTTCCTCTCCGACATCTTCCATCGGATCGACTCGTCCCAGATGCGGGCGACCGTGCTCGACTCGAAGGAGACGTCGATCGTCCTCGCGACCTCCGGGATGATGAGCGGGGGCCCGGTGATGGAGTACTTCCGGGCGTGGGCCCCGGACGAGAAGAACGGGCTCCTGTTCGTGGGGTACCAGGCCGAGGGCACGTTCGGAAACCGCCTCCAGCGGGGGATGAGCGAGGCGACGTTCCTGGACGGACCGCGGCAGGCCTCGGTCCCGGTGAAGCTCGAGATCGCCACGATCGAGGGGTTCTCGGGGCACTCCGACCGGGTCCAGCTGATGAACTACGTCGCCTCCCTCGACCCGCGCCCCCAGCGGGTGATCCTGAACCACGGCGAGGAGTCCCGCATCCTCGACCTCGCTTCGAGCCTCCACAAGCGGTTCAACGTCGAGTCCCGAGCCCCGTACAACCTGGAAGCGACCCGGCTCATCTGAGCGGGAATCCGGGACCCGCCACCCGGTCCTTGTTGGGACGAAACCCTTTATAGACGTCCCGGGGTCGATTGAAGCAACCCTCCAGGGAGGGGCCCGGATGGCGCATCCCTACCGCAGATTCTTGGTCCTGGGTCTGGACGGAGGCACGTTCGACCTGCTCGACCCGCTGATGGCGGCCGGCGAACTCCCGTTCTTGAAGTCGCTCATCCACCAAGGGGTGCGGGCCCCGCTTCGCTCGGTCTACCCCGCGAAGACGATCCCGGCATGGTACTCCTTCGCCACCGGGAAGGACCCGGGCGAGCTCGGGATCTTCGGGTTCACCGAACCCGACGGGAGCCCCGGCCACTCGAAGATCGTCCAGACGTTCCGGCCGGCGGAGGCGTTCTGGGACACCCTCTCCCGCGTCGGGGTCAAGGTCGGCGTGATGAACTTCCCCTTCCGGTCGCCCTACCCCCTGCACGGGTTCGTCGTGCCGGGGATGTTCGACGGCGCGACGGCGACCTACCCGTCGACCCTGAAGGAGGAGATCCACGCCACCCTGGGGGGCGACTATCCGGTCGAACTCCCCGTCTTCCGGGACGCCGAGCGGGCGCAGTGGGTCGCCGCGGCGACGCGCGCGGTCGAGCAACGCGCGGAGGTCGCTTCGACGCTCGCCGAACGGCACAAGCCCGGGTTCCTCTTCGCCTTGTTCCGCGAGACCGACCGGCTCGAGCACCAGCTTTGGTCCGAATTGAGTCGCCCCGTCGAAGAGATGTCCCCCGACCTCCTCGAGTTCTGGCGGACGGTCGACCGGGCGTGCCAGCGGGTCGACACCGCGTTCCGCTCGGGCGGGGGCCCGGCCGTCACGCTCGTGATCTCCGACCATGGTCACGGCCCGATCGAATCGGACTTTCTCACGAACCGCTGGCTCGCGGAGCAGGAGTTCCTGTTCTTCCGCGGCGGGGTCGACTCCTCGCGACGCAACCTGCTCGGCCGGTTCCTCCTGTACGCCGAGCGGACGGGAGTGACGCGTCGGGTGCTGCGCCCGCTGGTCGACTTCGTGCGCGACGGGCGCCGGGCTCGGGTCGCCGAGATCCTGGGCGGCTCGACCTCGTTCGAGGAGTTCTCGAAGCGCATCGATTGGGACCGGACGCTCGCGTTCTCCTACCCGGTCCCCGAAGGGATCTACCTCAACCCCAACAACCCGGACCTCACGCCCGAGCGGCGGGAACAGATCCGGGCCCAGATCCGCCAGCGCCTCGAGGCGTACCCGGACGCCCACATCGAGGTGCTCGACCCGCAGACGATCTACCGGGGCCACAACCTCTCCCACGCCCCGGCGCTGTTCATCCGGGTCGACAACATGTGCACCGAGCCTCGCATGGACTTCGGGTACCCGAGGCCGCTCATCCGGAAGCGGCCGACCTACTTCACCGGGTCCGGCACCCACCGCATGAACGGGATCCTGATCGGCGCCGGGGACGGAATCCGCCCGGGCGCGGACCTCGGGACCGTCGACCTCGTGGACGTGGCGCCAACGATCCTCGACGGGATGGGCTGCGACCTACCGTCGGAACAGACCGAGCGGTCGTTCGGGCGGCGGCTCGGCCTCCCCGGCTGAACGTTCCCTCCGCCGGAACCCTTTTCGGGGGGGGCCAACTTCGACCTCGGATGCCCGGACGCACGGTCGACCTCGTCGCCGTGGGTCCGCCGCCGCACGACCCGTACGACCCGGCGGCGAGCGCCTGGGGTCTCGCGGCGGCGCTCGCGGTCCGTGGGGATGATGTCCGGGTGCTCCACCTCCCCGGCTCGGACGCCGACCGCGTCCCGCCGGGAGTGACCGCGGTTCCGGTGCAGATCCCGCTCCGACGGCCGGGCGGGCCCCACGAACCGGCCGAGTTCGCCGCCGCCGCGGGACGTCTCCTCCGCAAGAAGGTCGACTGGGTGCTCCGCGACCCGGCCGGGCTCGGTTCGCTCGGCGTCCCCCGGTCCCGCCGGGGACCCCCGCTGGTGGCAGGGTTCGTTCGCGCGGTGGAACTGCGCTCGTACGAGGGAGAGCACTCGGGTCGTGCCGTCGCGGGCGTCGTCGACCGGTTCGACACCTGGCTCGACCACCGGTCGGTCCGCCGTCTCGAGCGCTCGGCCCTCACGGAGGCGGACCGACTCTTCTACGACGCGCCCGAGGTCGCCCACGCCCTCACCGAGGAGTACGCGGTGCCGGAACACAAACTGATCCTCCTCCCTCCGGCGGTCCCGTCCCTCCCCCCGCTCCCCACCCGAGAGGCGGCCCGCCAGGACCTTCGCATCCCTCCGGATGTACCGGTCGTCGTGGCCCCGACGGCGTTTGAGGCACCGGAGCCGAGCGGGCTCGACCGCGTCCTCGAGGCGTTCCGCCGGGTCCGTCCGTTCTTCCCCGGAGTGCGCCTCGTGGTGTGCGGCGCGCCGGCCCCGTCCGACCCGGGGGTGATCGCGGTCCCCGACCGTCGCGCGGAGACCTTTGCGGATGCGATTGCGAGCGCCAACGTCGCGCTCTTCGCCCGACGCGCGCCGGGCTTCGACCCGGGGATGGTCCTCGCCGCGCGGGCCGGCGTGCCGCCGATCGTGCTACCCGATGCCCGTATCCCCATCGACCCCGCCGGCGGGATGCGCGTTGCCGCGAGCGTCGACCCGGGCGACCTCGCATCCGTGCTCGCAGAACTGCTCGCCGACCCCGCGAGTCAGAAGACGGTGGGACGCGCCGCGACCCGGTTCGCCGAGGCGTTTCTCCCGGACCGCGTCGCGACGGCCCTGGATGGAATGATCGCACCGCCGGGAGGACCGTTCCCGGCTACGGGTCGCGCTCGGTCGGCTCGTCGAGACGCCACTCCTTGAAGCCGCGGCCGCCCGAGGCGCGACGCACAGAACCGACCACGCCGTCCCATCGAAGATTTGCCGGAAGGTCTCCCGAATCGATCCGGTCGAGCACAACGCGGAATCGCTCCCGGAGCTCCGCAAACGGGTCTTCCTCCCCCGGACGAATCCACGGACGCGCCGCTCGAATCACCCGAACCCCCCCTTCCGGGGAGGTGGCCCACACCCCGACCGGGGCCGCTCGGGTGCCCTCGGTCCGCGCCGCGAGCCTGCGTGCCGCCGTTTCCGATGGCAGCACGACCGCGACCCAGTTCCCCCACGCCCGCCGCTTCAACGCCTGCACGAGCACCTCACGGCTCCCCGAGACCTTCGCCTCGACGAGGCCGACCTCGTTGCCGCGTCGAGCGACGAGGTCGAAGTAGTCGTTCGCGTCGAGGTTCGGGTAGACCCGGTAGCCTCCCTGCTCGAGGAACGCGGCGGCCGTCCGCACGACCTCCCGCTCGCTGACCCGGGGCGCCCGTCGGGCACCCTCGGAAGTCACGGTCCGCTCCTCAGGAACCAGTGGTCGAGGCGCGTTCGTGGGATTCCGAGCACGATCGGGCGCCCGTGCGGACACGAATACGCTGCCTCGGGGAGCGCGTGCAGCGCGGTCAACACCCGCGAGAACTCCTCCGGGCTGACCTCGTCACCCGCTCGGATCGCGGCGTGGCAGGCAACGATGGCCGCCCGGCGCTCCTCGAGACCGTCGGGCATCGTCGGGCGACCGCCGCCCGCAAGGTCGTCGAGCAGCTCGGTCACCGATTCCGCTCGGGCCGACCGGCCCCGGTAGGCGGGAACCGAACGGACCAGGACGGAGTCCGGGCCGAACGCGTCGACATCGAACCCGGCCGCTCGAACGGTCTCCCCGTGAGCCTCGAGCGTGCTCCGCCGCACGCCGGAGAGCGGCAGTGGCACCGGGACCACGAGGGTCTGCTTCTGGAGCGCGCCCGTTCGTCGGAGCTCCTCGTAGAGCAACCGCTCGCTGGCAGCATGCTGGTCGATGAGGACGAGGCCGTCGTCGGTCTCGGCGACCCAGTAGAGCGCGTGCACGCACCCGAGCAGCGTCATTCGCGGATGGCCCGCCGCCGCGGGGACCGGCCGGGTCGCCGCCTCGGGCACCGGGCCCTCCAGCGTTCGCTGCACGCTCAAGCGGGCGACCAGGGACGGGGCGGAACCCGCAGGGGGCGCGGAGGGGGTCCGGGGCGGCGACGGAGCGGTTGGCCTCGCGGCGAACGGCTCGGAGACCTGAGGCGCAGCGACGAGCGCTTCGCGCACCGCGCGGCGCACCACGTCGAGCATCTCTCGTTCTTGGGCGAAGCGAATCTCTCGTTTCGTCGGGTGGACATTGACGTCCAGCCGCTCGGGGTCGACCTCGAGGTGAACGACGCCGACCGGGAACCGGGTCCGGGGAAGGTAGTCGCCGTAGGCGAGGCGGACGTTCTGCGCGAACGATCGCGAGCTGATCGCACGGCCATTGACCGCGATGAAGAGGCCGCGGGACGAAGCGGCCGCAACCCCCGGGCGGCCGAGCGCCCCGAAGAGGCGGCCACCGGGAACCTCGGCGGACAAGAGGAACGACGACGAGAGGAAGCCGGGACCGAGCACGCGCGCTGCGGCGTCCTTGAGGTCGTGTGCGGGGGGGTACGTGCCGACCTCGCGGCCTTCCGACTCCACCCGAAGAACGACCTGGGGTCGCGCGAGGTAGAGCCGCTCGACCGTTTGGAGGACCTCGATCTGTTCCGCGGCGGCGCTTTTGAGGAACTTCTTCCGCGCGGGGGTGTTGAAGAACAGGTCCTCGACCTCCACCGTGGTGCCCGGGGCCCGTGGCGCCGAGAACCGACCGGCCACGGCCCCGCCCACCACGGAGATCCCCTCGGCCGATTCCCGGTCGGGAGGCCGGGAGAGCAGCCGGAATCGGGACACCGAGGCGATCGCCGCCAGCGCTTCCCCCCGAAACCCGAGCGTACCGATCCGTTCGACCGGGCCCTCCGGCGGGAGCTTGTTGGTGGCGTGGCGTTCGACCGCCAACTCGAGCTCGTCCGGTGGAATCCCCGAGCCGTCGTCCGCCACCTCGATCCGTTCGAGGCCTCCGTCAACGATCCGGACGGTGACCGTGTTCGCTCCCGCGTCGACCGCGTTCTCGACCAGTTCCTTGACCACGGACGCCGGTCGCTCGACGACCTCCCCGGCGGCGATCCGCTCGACCGTCTCGTGCGATAGACGACGGATCGGCGTGCGCACCGGCGAAGTGGCCGCCGTCACGAGGGCTCCTGCGAGGCCGGCGGTGCACCCGAGGCCCGGGCCTTGAGCTCGCGCAGCTTGCGGGCCGCTTCCTCGGGAGTGAGGCGGGTCGCGTCGAGCGCCCGCAGCTCGCTCACGACGGGGTGTTCGGCGGTTCCCCCGGGCAGCAGGACGGCCTGGGTGTACCGCGGACCGCGACGGCGGGTCCCCTTCGCGGACGCTGGCAGCGCGCTCTCGGTCTCTAAGCGGCGGAGGAGGCGCTCCGCCTCCTCGAGCACTCCTTCGGGGAGCCCTGCCAGGCGTGCGACATGGACGCCGTAGCTCCGGTCGGTCGCTCCGGGCACGAGGCGGTGCAAGAAGACGATCCCGTCGGGTCCCTCCCGTACCGCGAAGTGGGCGTTTTCCGCCGCCGAGAGCCCGCGGACCAGGTCCGTCAACTGGTGGTAGTGGGTCGCGAGGAGGCACCGCGCGCCGGTCGCGTCGTGGATGTGGCGCAGCGTCGCCCACGCGATCGCGAGCCCGTCGAAGGTGCTCGTCCCGCGGCCGACCTCATCGAGAAGGACGAGCGAACGGGCGTCGGCCGCCCTCAGGATCTCGGCGACCTCGCTCATCTCCACCATGAAGCTCGACTTCCCGCGGCCGATCTCGTCGGTGAAGCCCATCCGGGTGAACAGCTGGGTGACGAGCCCGACCCGGGCGAACTTGGCCGGGACGAACGAACCCGCCTGCGCGAGAACGACGAGGAGGCCGACCTGGCGCATGAACGTCGACTTCCCCGACATGTTCGGGCCCGTGAGCACGAGCATCCTTCGGGTTCCGGGCTCGAGGTCGAGGTCGTTCGGGACGAACGACTCCCCGAGGATCCGTTCAAGGACCGGGTGGCGGCCCTCGCGGACGACGAGGACCGAGGAATCGTCGACCGTCGGCCGAACGTACCCCCGGGTCTGCGCGAGATGGGCGAACGTGGCGAGCGCGTCGAGCTCGCCGACCGCGCGGCTGACCCGGTGGATCGCGGGGACGTGGCGTTCGACCGAATCGAGGAGCTCCTCCCAGCGGGAGGCCTCGGCGGTGCGGATCCCATCGCGGGCCTCCAGAATCCGACGTTCGACTTCCTCGAGCCGGTCCGAGGTGAACCGCTCGGCCTGCGCGACCGTCTGTCGTCGGCGGAAGTGAGGCGGCACGCGGGCGAGGTGCGGCTTCGTGACCTCGAAGTAGTAGCCGAACACCTGGTTGTAGCCCACCTTGAGCGTGCGGATGCCGCTCGCCTCTTGCTCGGTCCGCTCGAGAGCCGCCATGTCACGGAGCGCCTGGCGCTCGGCCTCTCGCCACCGGTCGACCTCGGGGGCGTGACCAAGCCGGAACATCTCGCCCGCCTCCTCAGTCGGCGAGGCGGTCTCGGGGAGCGCTCCTGTGAGGAGGGGGAGGAGGCCAGTCGGAGAGGCGAGCTCCTCCGCGAGCCGGCCTACGCGGGGCGAGCTGCTTCCTTCGACGAGCATCCGGGCGATCTGCTCGGAGGATTCCAGGCCCGAACGCAGCGAACCGAGCTCGACCGGTCGGACCCGACGCCCCGCGACCCGGGCCGCGATGCGCGCAAGGTCCGGAATCGTTCGGAGGCGCGTGCGCAGCTCCTCGAGGCCCGCACCCCGGTCTACGAGCGCCTGCACCGCGTCTTGCCGCACGGCGATCGCGGACGCGTCGGCGAGCGGGTTCGTCAGCCAGAACGCCAGCGTGCGTCGGCCCGGAGCGGTGACGGTCTCATCCCAGGTGCTGAGGAGCGTCACGCCCTTCGCGTCGTCCGGATTCATCGGTCGGTTGATCTCGAGGTGCCGGAGGGTCTTCGCGTCGAGGACCAGCCGTCGCCCTCCGCTCCCGCGCTCGACCACCCCGAGGTACGGGAGGAGGCGCGGCTGGGTCGCCCGGAGATACGCGGCAAGTCGGCGGTCCGCCTCAAGCACCTCGGCCCCCAGCGAGAGGTCCCCGCGGAGCGCGGCCGGGAGCTCTCCTTCGGCCGCGGGTGGGGGGGCGGGCTCGAGACGGGCGGACGGGAACTCACGACGGAGTGCCGCGAGAAGGGGCGGTGACGCCGCCTCTCCACCAACGGTCCACAGGATCTCGCGGGGCTGGAACGCCGCGAGCGACGAGATGACCCCTTCCGACCCCTGGCCGTCCGCCGTGCCGTGGTACCATTCTCCGGTCGTGATGTCGACCGCGGCATACGCCCCCAGGGTTCCGGGCGGAGCCACGACACTGCCGAGGAAACTGTGCTCCGGGCCTCCGAGGATCCGGTCCTCGACGACGGTCCCCGGGGTCACCACGCGGGTCACCTCGCGTCGCACGAGACCCTTCGCGAGCCGGGGGTCTTCGACCTGGTCGCACAGCGCGACCTTGTACCCCTTGCGAACCAGTCGACCGAGGTAGGTCTCGACCGAGTGATGGGGCACGCCCGCCATCGGTGTCCGAACACCCTGGGCGTCCGCGGAGCGGGCCGTCAGGACCACGTCGACCTCGCGCGACAGGAGGCGCGCATCGTCCCCGAACGTCTCGTAAAAGTCCCCCACCCGGAAGAGGACCAGGTGGCCCGGGTAGCGAGCCTTCACGCCCTCGTACTGCTCGAGCAGGGGCGTGAGGGACGACGGTTCGGGCATCGGGCCGGCGGTGGAGCGGCGCGGCCCATATAATCCAGCCGGCAAGAGAGCGAACGCTGAGGGGGAGATTTGAACTCCCGTGGCGGAACCGCCACCAGCTTTCAAGGCTGGCGCCTTACCGGGCTAGGCTACCTCAGCGCATCCCACCGAGCGAAGCTCGGGGGAATAAACCCTCCCTCGCGGAGGGGGTCCGGGGCGGAGGAATGCAGGCGCCGGGACGTTCGCGCCGGACCCTCTTCGGTCCCGCGTTTCGAACCCGGGTGGTCAGCTTGGAAGGCTGACATCCTACCGCTAGATTACACCTGCACGCCGCCTACCGGACCGCGGGCGCGACCGCCACCCGCGGTTAAGAGCCTATCCGAAAACCGCTGAACCCCGAGTCGCGAGCACTTCTGTGGCGTCTGGCATTGCCTCCCCTGTCGCGACCGTCGGGCCGTCGTTCACTTTCCACCGGGGTGACAGCCCTCATCACCCATAGTTCAGTCAAACGACCAAATGGCGGCCGCCGGAACCTTCGCGATTCGCACGGTGGTCGTGGCGCATCGGCTTGAACCACCTCTCTTTCGTGTCTTGCTCGACGTTCGTCGGGGTGTCAACCGACTGCTGGCCGATTGGATAGCTCATCCCGAGGAATCTCGCTTCGACTCCACCAAACGGTCGTACGCCGCCCTTCGGCACATCTACCCCCATCTGGCCTCGGGGTGGTGCCTCATAATCACGAACGAGACCTCCGCGGTCCGCGAGGCCTGGGATCGCTCCCTAAGACGTGCCCGACGACAGGACCCCCAGCGATTCGAACGCATGCGGAGAGCGACGCCGCGTCGGCGGCGACTTAAGGCCAGTCTGCACCCCAACGTCTTCCGATACGACCCGGAGTCCGGAGCCCTGGCAATTACTGTTCGTCCCCGGTACCGATTTCGAATCGACGGGCTTTCGACCCCCAACCCACTGTTCGCGAAGTATGGCAACGCGTCAGGATGGCACTTCGGCCTTACCCTCCGACCGAATGATCTCCTCTTCCACTTCCGCGTTCCACATCCCATCGATGAGCCTCGTGGCGCGGTCGGGGTCGACCTCAACTTCGATTCCGCCGACCTCGCGACCTCCGACGGCCACGTCGCTCGGGTCGACCTCCGACCTATCACCCGGATTCAGGAGAACATGGCACGCAAGCGCCAGGCGATTCACCGGCACAACGCGAAGGACCTGCGCCATCAACGCGCCATGCTCCGCCGGTATCACCGTCGGGAGACGCGACGGGTGACGCCCCTCCTCCACCGCGTCGCGAACGAGCTTCTATGTCAGGCGGGCCCTCGAGCGCTCGTTCTAGAGGATCTGACCGATGTTACCCAGTCGATCTTGCGACGCGACTCTCGACGACAGAGCCCCGAGTTAAATCGTCGTCTCTCCGCCTGGACCCACGGGCGCCTCGCGGAGATCGTGCGCTATAAGGCCCGAACGCCGATCATCTGGGTGAACCCGGAAGGGACCTCGCAAGAGTGTCCCCGATGCGGAGGGCAACTGGCTCTCCCGACGGAGGGAAGGGTAATCGTTTCCGAAGGACGGAAACGGATGACCCGACAGGTGGTCTGCAGGGAGTGTGGAAGTCTCTGGCATCGGGATGTGACGGCGGCGATCGCCGTTCTGGCCCGCGGCTGGAGCATCCTACGGGGAGCGACTCTTCCCCCGAGCGCGCGCTCCGCGCTGCTGGAGGCGGCGATGTGGCGTCCGAGTCGGTGCGCCCCGATTACGGGGTACCCGAACTCGGGTCTCACGGTCGAGCTGATGAAGGAAGACGACGCGAAGTACGGAACCCCTCAGCGGTTTCCGGACAGGGAGTAAGGCTTTGCTGGTGGAGCATGGGCCGCCG
>Ga0187769_10001862_pt1 | contig 12188 bp, 8 predicted proteins | sample 0116_SJ02_MP02_1_FD_133140 | JGI IMG/M metagenome (GOLD analysis project Ga0187769, IMG submission 133140) | Tropical peat soil microbial communities from peatlands in Department of Meta, Colombia - 0116_SJ02_MP02_10_MG | ecosystem: Environmental > Terrestrial > Soil > Wetlands > Peat | place... | reverse complement strand
CGTTTGCGTAAGAGCTGACTTCACAGCTCAGGCAGATCTCTTCGTGCTGGGGCGTGGTCCATTCCATGGTTAATTCCTCCAATATAAGTGACATACGGAACACAGGTTGCGGTACCAGCAGAGCGAACTTCTTAAGTTTAGCCCAATAGAACGGCTTTCAGCAACTCCTATTTAGCTCTGGGTGACGTCAAGCTGCCTTACTCGGCCGTGCGAACCGATGCCTGCTCAGTCTCATTTTGGCTGCAGTGCTCTCTCCTCGGGCGCTCAGGGCAGATGGCACGCGCGGGTCGAAGGTGTTGTCCGCGACTCGAGTGGCGCCTTTGTAGGCGATGCCGAGGTCAAGCTAACCGCCGGCTCCTACTCGGCTGGCGCAACTACCGGCCCAGCTGGGGCTTTCTCATTCGTTGATGTCCCGGCAGCATCAGGGACTATCGCAATCGCGGCGAAGGGCTTTCGGCCAACCGAGCTCGCCTGGAAGGCTTGGCTCACGGGCGGTGAGGCCGGCATCGACGTGAGGGCTCTCGCCGAGCGCCTCGAGTTCCGCGGCACATTTTTCCTTAATGAGGTGATGGAACCCGTTTCAAATGTCCCTTGCACTTCGGCCACGCCGAACTGCCCTCCGGTCGAGTTCCCTCGCCGTTAGAGCCCGGAGAAAAAGCAGTCCTATTGAACTAGTGCGTGGCCAACTCGGGAGGTGGGTATTCCGGCAGCTTAGCGTTCTTCGCCTCAGTGCGTTTGACCTCTAGATCATCGAAGAGAATTGATGGACTGATGACGGTGGTGGGAATCATTCCTTCGCGGTTGCTCACGAGTGGGTCGTTGCCGGCCGCAACGAGATCATTTCGCAGGGTGCGTGTATCGAGCTTATCGAAAACTGCGCCGCGAACGAGCTCCTCACGGCCGTCCTTTTCATAGACGCGATAGAGCAGGCGCGGCTCGTATTGTCTTCCTCCCAATGTTTCGACACGATAGCCGTACGGCTTCGCTTCCTCGCGGCACATGTCGATGAGTTTCTGTTTGAGCTCGGTGGGTGAAAGTGTTTGTTTCGGCTCTACAATCAAATTGCCAATGCTCGACGTGACAAACTGGCTGGGTGCGGCGCGGCCGTGGCCGTTCGACTCGGGAAAATCCCGAATCGGCTCACGACCGAGAAGATAGTTTACAAGCATTCCGTCCTGGATTACGGACACTCGTTCGGCTCGTACGCCCTCTTCATCCGTTTCATAGCTGCCGATCAGGGACTTGCCCTGAAACGTTTTCACCGTGGGATCGTCTTCAACCGACAGAAACGTCGGCAGAACGCGGCTCTTGTAGTGCGCGGCATACTCTCCGATCGTCCGCGCCGAATCGCCTGGATCCGGCCGTCGCCCCTCTATGTTTCTGCCGACCATCCCGTTGAAAATGTCGCTCGCCGCGTCGGGAGAGAAAAGCACCGGGCCCAGATAATCCTCATCCACAATGGGCGCTTCGCGTAGCTCTTTAAGCGTCTCGATCGTCTTGGCCGCATCGGCTATAAATCCCTCTGGCGTAGGCAGATCCTCTAAGCTTGCCGCCGCAAAGTAGGGCGACCGTTCCAGGCGCATCCCGTCGGATGCCTGTGTCGAACCCGCTAGCGTCAGGTAATACACCGTGTAGCCGTCTCGGGTCACAGTCCCTTCCGTATTCACGAAGTATTGGTTGACAGTTCGGGAACGAAAGACCGCCGACAAAGATTCGATCTTCGGATCGCTGCGGAACAAAGCCGTGGCACTCTCCATGGCGTCTCGCCACGGCTTGGGATCGAAAGCGAGCTTGACCACCGGTCCGATCGACTCAACCACCGGGGCGTGCGCAAAATCATCGAAGGGCTGGTCGGAGGTGTACTCGCGGAGAGCGGCTTTCTTCGCGGCTAGGGCTTCGCTGGCCGCTTTGAAGGCCTGATCGGTTGCGAGCCACAGTTGCCGGCGCAGTGCGATCGGATCGTTGTCGAGCGGCGCCACGTTGACGCCCGCACTGCCTGGGCCGTAGCTATCCTGCTTGTAGTCACCCACTCGCACTACAACCCGTAGGGATCGTGAGTGCGTCCGCTGCTCTTCACGCAATGCCCCGAAGGCAGCCTCTGCGTCATATTGCTCCACGTCCCACAAGTGGTACTCGATGTAATACGGCGCCGGCACGTTTTCCATTTTCAGCTGTGCCTTCGAGCGCTCGAGCTCCTCGCGCATAGCCACGAGTAAGGGATCGGAGGACGTGGCGGATCGAGATGAATTCGCCCTTTGCTGGCCACGAGCCGGGAATAAGCAGAGGATCAGCAGAAAGATAACTGGCCACCGCAAAACGGTTCTGAGCGGCCTCATGGCCTGGCTTCCTTAGGGCCCGCTGTCTTGGTGGGAGACTCGAACCCGGGCGGTGGCAGCAGCGGAGGCCTCTGGGTTCCCTTGGCCCGCTTTTGTACCTCCATTTCCGAAAAAAGCATAGCCGGCGCTACGGCGGCGACCGGCACCTGCCCGGATTCGGCGCCGCAGATTCCGTTGAAGACCTGCTCAGTTCCTCCTGTCAGGATGATGTTGTTGAGCGAAAGCAGCGGTGTCCCCACGATGTCGACTCCGCGTACCAGCTCGTCGGGACGGCCATCTGGATACACGCGCCACACCATTACCGGAATGACCTGAAAGGCCTGCGGCAGCGCACGCGTCGTCAACGTAAAGCCGCCCTGAATGTCTTCGAAGTAGAGGCCGTAGGGCTTCCCCTGTTTCTTAATCTCCTCGATAAACTTTGCGCGCAACTCCGAATCCTTGACCGTGTTGGTGGAGGTCACGATCAGATTGCCCTGCCGTCCCGTAGGCATCAGGCCGACTTGGCGTCGTCCGTGGCCATTGGAACGGTTGAAGTTCGTGATGGGCATTCGCGACATCAGGAAATTCTTCAAAACGCCGTTTTCGACAGCCTCTACTCGCTCCGCCGGTACTCCTTCGTCGTCAAAATCGTAGTGGCCAGCGAGCTGGATACCGTTCAATTCCTTGAGCGTTGGATCATCCACCACGGTCAAAAATGAAGGCAGTATCTGCTGGTTTACCTTCTTGGTGAAGGTTTGACCTTCGCGTTCATCTCGTTGCCGATGACCCTCGAGCCTGTGTCCGAGCACTTCATGGAAAAATACCGCCGCCGCTCTGCCGGAAAGTAAAGCGGGGCCGATGTAAGGGTCGGCCGGAGGAGCAGACCGCAGGGCCTGCAGGTCCGTGCCAATCTTCTCGACCTTGGCGATCAGCTCCGATTCGGAAGGAAGCTGGTTCGGTGAAGTTGCTTGAAACGTTTCGACGCGCAGCAAATCCATACCATCGTCGGCGCGTGTCTCCCCTTCGACGATGAGTCGAACGATGGTCGATGGTTCAACGATTGCCGTTCCTTCGCTCGTCGCCAGATAGGAACGAGAGGTCCCTCCCTGCAGCAAGACGAGAGACGTGTATACGTCTGGATACTTCAGAAAAACGGCCGAGATTCGCCGGAGTCGGTCTTCCCAGACTTTCTGATCGAGTGAAAAGGGTGTGAAGTTCCCGCCCAACTCGATTTTGGCGTTTTCTTTGGAAAAGTCCGGAGACTGGTCCTCTTCCTGGGACCGTACCGCTTCGTTCGTTTTTACTCGAAGGAACGCGCCGGATGCCTGTTCGTATTCGCGGTTGGTCAGCTGCCAAAGAACACGTGCCGTCGAGTCCGGATTATTCCCTAAGGGCAGCATGCCGGAGGTGATTCCGGAGGGACGGCTCGTGCCATGGGTGTTATCAAGGGCGGGAGTGCCGACCCGCATCATCACGTCTGCTTGGCGCCGACGGATGTCCGCGGATGCAACCAGGCTTCCGTTGACAGCCGCAATGGTGACGCCGCCTCCGTCTTGGGCAGCGTAGCTAAGGAAGTAAGGTGCCGGCTCGGATTTGGCAAGCGCGGCACTGGCCCGCGCAAGCTCCCTCTGCATGGTCTCGAGCAGCAGGTCCGGGGGCCCAGACGAGGAGAGCGCCGAAAAGGGAATGCCGACCCAGATCGCAAGCACGTACAGGCTAGCTCGAAAGGGGAAGTGCGTCATGGATTGCTTCGAATCTCAAAGAACTGCCAATCTAGCACACCGTTGGGCTTGCCGAACGAGAAAAGGGACGGCGCGTTCGGAAGCACAAACGGGTCAGGAGCTCAGAGCTTACTCGGACCAAAGGGCTAGATTTCTCAAAACGGCAATCGGCATGGGATGATCCTTTACATAGCGAGGAGCGAGAATGGGTATCCCAAGGAGCCCATAGGAAGCGAAACGGAGGAAAGACGTTCGTGGTGACCACGAAGCTTCGTATACTCGGAGTCGCTGCCCTCATTTTTTCTTAGTTTCGCTGTTGGCCGCTCTGAGCCACAGACACCCGTGCTGTCAGATGCCGAGATTCGGAAAATCCTCGTCGATCGAATCGACGTCCAGCACCAGAGCGTCGGGATCGTGGTGGGGGTTCTTGGGCCCGAGGGACGACGTGTCATCGCCTACGGACAGCTGGACAAGGGCGATCCGCGCGCGCTCAACGGCGACACCATCTTTGAAATCGGATCGGCCACCAAGGTCTTTACAGCGCTTCTGCTCGCCGACATGGCCGAGCACCACGAAGTGGCTCTCGACGATCCCGTAGCCAAGTATTTGCCGTCGGGCGTCAAGATGCCAGAACGCAACAGCCGCGTGATCACGCTCGTCGATCTGGCGACGCACACCTCCGGCCTCCCACGCCTGCCTGGGAATCTTAATCCCAAAGACCCTGCGAATCCTTATGCGGACTATTCGGCGACGCCCCTCTCTTGACCTGCGATGGCAGGATCGCTTCCGCATCTGGTCATTACGCCAATGTGGAGGTCGTATAGGGTGCTACCCGACCATGCCATCGGCTACCGCCCAGACACAAAAACGCGACGTGCCCGGGCTTCATGTTTCAGGTTCTAAGATCGTCAACTAAGGCCCCGCTCGAACCAACTGAGTTCCTCCAACCTACGCTTTCTGAAAGGGCCGCTCGCCATTTCTTTTCAATGACTTAGCTCATCCTAAGCCAGGCCGTGGGCCAAGTAGCCCCTGCAAACTACGTAACTTAAAGCTGGAGAACACGTCTGTCTTGAGAGAAGAAGGTGCGAGGTAGGCAATCGGGCAAGGTTGATCGGCAGGAGAAGTCAATGCGTTGGGTGAAACAGGGCTTGGCGCTACGGATCTTACTATTTCTAGCAACCGGGGTGGGCGGGGCAGCGCTCGTCGGAGCGATCTCCGCCTCTTTAAAGGCTCAGCAGCCGACCGTAGCCAGGCAAGTCGGCGTCATCAAGAATATCAATGGAAACTCAATCACGCTGACAACCGATCAGGGCGCAGACATCATCGTTCAGGTGGCGAGCAACGCGGCCATGGTGCGTGTCGCTCCCGGGCAGACCGATCTGAAGAACGCAACTCCGATTCAGCTGTCCGATCTCCATGTGGGTGACCGAATTCTGGTGCGAGGACAGCCCTCAAGCGACGGGAAATCATTCGTGGCCGTTGGCGTGATCTCCATGAGCCGCTCCGACGTCGAAGCCAAGCAGCGACAGGAACGCGAAGACTGGCAGCGCGGCATCGGCGGTCTGGTCAACGCGCTCGATTCAACCAACAGAACGATCACGATTTCTGTGGCAGCAATGGGTGGAGTGAAAACAGTGATCATCCAAACGACCGCAGGAACGGTCCTCAGGCGCTACTTACCGGACTCGATCCAGTTCGACGAGGCCAAGCCAGCGCCGTTTGACCAGATCAGGCCCGGAGATCAACTTCGCGCCCGTGGAACGCGCAGCGCCGACGGAAGCGAATTTACGGCAACAGAGATTGTGTCGGGGTCTTTTCGCAATATCTCCGGAACGATCCGTTCGATCGATCAAAACGCAAGCACCCTGACGCTCATGGACCTGGCCACGAAGAAGCCCTTTTTGGTGAAGGTTACTGCTAAATCGCAGCTTCGGTCACTGCCTCCGGAGCTGGCGCAGCGCCTCGCGTTCCGCCTGAAGGCAGCGAAGGCCGGAACACCGGATGCGAACAGCGGTGCTGCAAGTCCCTCCGGACAAGCCGCCAATGCGAACGGAGGCCAACGCCCGGCAGGAGCGGGCGCAGGCCGCCCTGGCGGTGGACCAGGAGGAGATTTTCAGCAGATCGTGAACCGCACGCAGACCGTCGCGTTCACGGACTTTAAGAAAGACGATGCAGTCATGATCGTGGCGACCGAAGGCACCGATGCAGGCCAGGTGACAGCCATTACAGTGCTAGGCGGTGTGGAGCCGATCCTGGCAGCGGCGCCGGCCGGCAGCCAGGAGATGGCGCTGTCGCCGTGGAGCCTTGGCGCATCAACGGGTGAGGATTCTCCTTAGCCCGACCCCGCCTGCATCTTGGCTTTAGCTAGGGGACACAATGAGATTTCGGCAGCTGGGGCGATTGTTGTGTTTTTGTGGTCTCGTTTTTCTCGCGCTCTCGAATCCGCACACCCTCGGTGCGCAAGCCCCGACGCAGGACCTCAACGGCCAAGTGCTGGATCCTTCGGGGGCCGCGGTGATGAACGCGTCGGTAACAGTGACGACGCCCACGGGAAGCAAACTCAGCGCAACCACCAATCAGCAAGGCATGTTCAACGTGAAGGGCCTCGCGCCGGGAACGTATACGCTTGAGGTCACGGCCGCCGGGTTTGCGACCTACGAAAACACCAACGTGGAAGTTGGCCCCCATCCAGCTCAGCCGCTCAAAGTGGCGCTTGAAATCCAAGAGCAACAAGAGAAGGTCGTCGTCGCAGGGGAGGGACCAACGATCGACGTCAGTCCCACCGCCAACGCCGGAGCCATCGTCATCTCGGGCAAGGAGCTGGAGGCGCTGCCGGACGATCCAGACGAGCTGCAAAGCGACCTGACGGCGCTGGCCGGGCCTTCGGCGGGACCGAACGGTGGCCAGTTCTATATCGACGGCTTCACGGCCGGACAGCTGCCTCCAAAGTCGGCCATCCGAGAAATCCGCATTAACCAGAATCCGTTCTCGGCGCAATACGACAAAGTAGGTTACGGTCGGATCGAGATCTTTACAAAGCCCGGCTCAGACAAGTGGCACGGACAGTTCTCGGTCAATGGCAATGATTCCGCCTTCAACTCGAAAAACCCGTTCTACCATGCAGAGAGTGCCGAAACTCCCTACCCCAGCTATTACTCGGTCCAGTACAGCGGAAACGTCGGCGGACCGCTCAGCAAAAACGCCTCTTTCTTTTTGAACGCGGATATTCGAGACATCAACAATCTGGCGGTCGTCAATGCAGAAGTAGTGAACCCGGCTTCGCCCGGTTTCCCAATCGTACCCTTCAGTGCGGCGATACCGAATCCGCGGACCCGATACAACATTGGGCCCCGGGTGGATTATCAACTCACGAAGACCAACACGCTTTCGGTCCGCTATCAATACTACCGCGATAACCAAGACAACGACGGAATCGGCGGGTTTTCATTACCGTCTCAAGGCTACAACATACTGACCACGGAACAGACGCTGCAGGCGAGCGATACGCAGACGATCGGCGCGAACATGGTGAACGAAACGAATTTCCAATACCTGCATGATACCAGCAGCCAGATCCCTGCCAGCACCGCCACAACCCTGCAGGTGCAAGGCGCGTTTACCGGAGGAGGCAGCAACGCGGGAACGATCATCGACGATACGAATCACTACGAGCTTCAGAATTACACCTCCATCCAGCACGGCAAACACTTCATCAAGTTGGGAGGACGGTTGCGCGTCGTCACCGACGCAAACAGCTCCACAACCGGCTTTAACGGCTCTTACATCTTTCCATCGATCGAGGCATATCAGAGCGCGCTGGCATTGGGAACTCAGACGGCCACCCAGTTTCTGCTGACCGCCGGTTCGACTGCCGCCGTGCCCGGAAACCCCTTCTTGCGGATCAACCAACTGGACGTTGGCGTATACCTGGAAGACGACTGGCGGATTCGTCCTAACATTCTGCTGAGCTATGGCTTGCGGTTCGAATCGCAAAATAATATTGGCAATGCTGCCGACTGGGCTCCTCGCCTGGGCTTCGCGTGGGGCTTGGGGGGTCGGGGCGGCGGCACACCGAAGACGGTGCTGCGCGTCGGCTTCGGCATCTTCTACGATCGCTTCAACTCGTCTTACGTGCTCGAAGAAAACCGGCTAAACGGGACCTTGCAGGCACAGTATGTCTATGCAAATCCCGACTTTTTCCCAAGCGTAGTGCCTACTGCTGTGGTCGCTCCCAGCCTCTATCAGTTGCCCACCTTGCATGCGCCTTATGTGCTGCAAACCGCCGTGAGTTTGGAGCGCCAGCTGTCGAAGATTGCAAATATGTCGGTTTCCTATTTGAATTCGCGCGGTGGGGACCAATTGTTGACGAACAATATCAACATTCCGGTTGCGGGCACCTATGACTATCCCTTCTACACGAGCCCGACACCGGGCACGCGACTGCAAACGCAATTCGACAACGTCTATCAATTTCAGTCTCAGGGCATTTTCAACGAAAATCAGGTCTTTGTGCAGGCGACCGTACGTGCGGGTTCGAAACTGATGCTCTTTAGCAATTACACGCTGACGTATGCAGATGGCGATACCGCATCGGCCACCAGCTTTCCGTCGAATCCTCACAACTTGATGCAGGATTACGGCCGCTCTCCCTTCGACATCCGCAACCGGTACTTCATGGGCGGAACGATTGCGCTGCCCTTCAACTTCCGGCTCAGCCCATTCCTAATTGTGAGCTCCGGAACACCCTACAACATCACACTGAGCCAGGATCTGATCGGAAGTGCACAGTTCAATCAACGGCCGACGCTGGCGAACGGGGCGACCGGGCCAACCATCGTGAGCCTACCCGCCGGCACGTTCGACACGGTGCCCGCGCAGAACGCCACGCCCATACCGTTTGATTACCTGACCAGCCCCGGGCTCTCAACCTTGAATCTTCGCTTGAGCAAAACCATCGGATTTGGCGGGGAATCGACCGGATCAGCTCGCCCGCAGGGAGGGGGAGGTGACTATGGAGGAGGGCGCGGCCGGGGAGGTCCCTTCGGAGGAGGGGGAGGGCCTCGCGGCCTTAACAGCGGAGGCAGCACAGACCGGCGCTACAACCTGACCTTCAGCGTACAGGCACGCAACATCTTCAATCACGTGAATGTTGCCACGCCGACCGCCGTTTTGAATCCGCCGACGGTGGAGCTCCCGCAAGCGTCAGCGTCGCCCTTCTTTGCCACACCCAACCAGTTGGCGGGTGGTTCGTTTTCATCCAACACTGCGAACCGGCTGATTTATTTGCAGGCTTCGTTCAGCTTTTGAGGCTCGTGACTCAAAGGCGAGGATTTCGGGAATTTCACCTGGCGCTCGTACGGCGCCCCCTCGAGTAGCAGCACACCTACCAATTCCACAACGACCACGATCCCAATGACAAGATACGCCGTGGCGGCAGACAGGTGGGGAATCAGAACGCCAATCGTGCCCGACAAGATCGCCAGCCCGTACAAAAACAGCACGGCACCCCGATGTCCCAGACCCAAGTTGGATAACCGATGCGCCGTATGGTCTTTACCAGGAGACGTGAAGGGAACGAGTCCTCGACGGGAACGGGAGATGGAAATCAGAATCGTATCGAATATGGGCACGCCCAGGATCAGAACGGGAACGACCCACGACAGCGACGATGCGCTGTCGGGTCGTATCTTGAGGCCAAGGGTGGCCATCAGAAAACCTAAAAACATAGCTCCGCCGTCGCCCATGAAAATCTTCGCCGGGCTAAAGTTCCAGCGCAAGAACCCGAGTGCCGCGCCTAGCGCGGCGGCACCGAGAATTCGTATGAGCGTCTGTCCATTCAGAATCGCGGAGAGCGTAAAGAACGCTGCGGCGATCGCGGCAATTCCGGCGCACAGCCCATCCATGTGGTCCAAAATGCTGAAGGCCGCCGTAATGCCGATGACCCAGAAGAGCGTCAAGCCAACGTCCAGAACCGTACCGCCCAGGCCGGAAACAAACTGTGAGAAAAGCTGGGCGTGTATCCCCGAAGCGAGCAAAAACAGCCCCGCGATGGGCATACCCAGGAAGAGCTTGACCTGATGATGCAGCAACCCGCCGTCATCCAGGAAACCGACTACGGCTAGAAGCGTGGCTCCCGCGAAAATGCCTGCAATCTGCTGCTGTGGTATGCGGTGGAGCGTCATCAGTACCGCCAGCACAAAACCCAGATAGATGGCGATTCCGCCCAGGAGCGGTATGGGGCGGATATGAACCTTCCGCGGACCTGGGTAATCCACCATGCCGTGTCGCAGAGCGAAACGGCGAATCGGAATCGTCAGGCCGAGTGAACCCACGAACGCCACGATGAAAGCAACGAGATCGGGAGGGAGCTTCATGGCTCGCTTTGCACGAAGACTATCTCGCCGTTAAGCATTTTTTCGAAGATGCCGTGAGTCTCCTGCTTGCTGTGGGAGTCACATTGGATAGGCGCAACCAAGAAGGGATGTGCCACCCCTTCCTATGCTCTGAGATGACCGCCCCTCCCATTTTTTTCGTTTGCCGCTTCCTCCACAATCCGTACAAAACGTTGCAATTCGTTCACTCTAGCATATCTCTGGGCTGTCTCTCGGGCTCGGCGGCCCATCTCAGCGAGTCTTGCGGGATCACCGCGTAGATCCAGAATAGCCGCAGCAACCCTCACCGGATCGTCCGGATCGACCGCTAATCCACAGCCAGATTCGACAACGATCCGCGCCGCATCGCTTCGCGAGTCGGCCAAAGCCAGCACGGGACGTCCCGCTGCCAAAATCCCGTATATCTTGCTGGGAACCACGACCCCTTCGAGCCCACGCCGCACAGTGACGATGTGCACGTCGCCCGCCCTCATCACATGAGGCACTCGCTCGGCGGGACGAAACGGCAAGAATCGGACGTTCGCACGACTTGCGGCCGCGGCCTCGAGCGCCCCGCGGTTTGCCCCATCCCCTATGAACACGAGCCCGACGTTTTCCTTGCGCAGAAGCTCGGCCGCTTCGAGCAACGTGCCCCACGCCCCATAGAAGCCGAGATTGCCCGCGTGCAAAGCGACAAACGGGAAACCAGATCGAATCTCGCGGACCATGGGGTCGTCTTCCGCTGGCAGGGAAGCAGGAAACGTCGCCCCGTCGCGCACGACCACGACGCGCTCGGCTACCACTCCTTTGGCGAGGATTCGGTCCCGCATGTCGTCCCCGAGCACGATTACGCGGGCGGCACGCCGGAGGGCGTGGCGGTGCATCTTCTCCCACTGTTCGACCCAGCGGCTCGGCTGCACAATCTCGCCGCCGAGGGCCATGTCCGGGTACATATCGCGAATGTTATAGACAAATGGCCGGCCGGACAGCCACGCCACAAAGGCCCCGGCGATGCCTGCAACGGGAGGGTCAGTCATGGCCAGAATGAGGTCTGGGCGAATCGTGAGGGTGCGGGGAAGCGCCAGGGCCAGGTAGGTCAGATAGTTCGACACGCGGCGGCGCATTTGGTGCCGCGGGTAGGCGGTCGAACCCACCCGTTCGACCACAACCCGGTTACGCACATCGCGGCGGAGAAGTGCATACGGATAATGCTGCTCGGGGTCGTACGACGGCCGCCCCGCCACGACAGTGACTTTGTGCCGCTCGGCCAACATTTCGGCAACGACCTGCGCCATTCTGGCGGTAGCCGATGTGTCGGGCGGATAGTATTCATTGAGCAGGAGGATGTGCATCCTATTCAGTTCCCACGTTGGGCAAATCGTTCCGTAGATTCTTCGGTGGTTTGTGACGGTTGCTTTCTTTCCAGGATGAAATTGCCGAGTACGAGCACGTCCATGCGCGTCCGGCGAAAACACTCCAGCGCTTCTTCCGGGCGGCAAACAATCGGTTCGTTGTCATTAAACGATGTGTTCAGGACCACTGGCACACCGGTCTCCTCCCCGACGGCACGAAGAAGATTCCAGTAGAGCGGGCTGGCCGAGCGGCTCACGGTTTGCAGGCGCGCGGTGCCGTCGACGTGCGTGGGCGCAGGAATTTCCCTACGCTTTTCCGGACGCACCGGATAAGCAAAAGTCATGAACGGTGAAGGGTGCGTCTTTTCGAAAAAATCCCCCACCGCCTCCTCCAAAATCGACGGCGCGAAAGGCCGGAATATTTCGCGG
>Ga0187769_10001859_pt1 | contig 12194 bp, 9 predicted proteins | sample 0116_SJ02_MP02_1_FD_133140 | JGI IMG/M metagenome (GOLD analysis project Ga0187769, IMG submission 133140) | Tropical peat soil microbial communities from peatlands in Department of Meta, Colombia - 0116_SJ02_MP02_10_MG | ecosystem: Environmental > Terrestrial > Soil > Wetlands > Peat | place... | reverse complement strand
TAAGAAGCATCAATACCTACCGGGAAAAACACTCTTCATGATGTTTTACAACCGTTCGCTTAGAACAAGAAACTCGTTTGAAGCAGGTATGTATCAACTCGGTGGGCATGCTCATTTCCTCAGCCCCCAGGACGTTTACACACCCGCCCTGCCGGAGGACATGGTCCCATACCAGACTGAAGCCATCGCTGACGTAGCACGAGTGTTGAGTAGGTATGGAGATGCCATTGCAATACGCATCTACGGCGACGCAGCAAAGTGGGACATTGGACGCGGCCACAAGATTGTTAAAGAGTTTGCAAAACACGCAACGATTCCAGTTCTCAACATGGAAGACGACATACACCATCCCTTCCAATCGCTCGCAGACGCGCAAGCTATGAGAGCTGTTACGCCTAAGCTGCACGGCAAGAAACTCGTCGTATCCTACGCCTATTCCGGAGGTTTGAAACCGTTGGCCGTCCCTCAAAATACGGCGCTAATCGGAAGTCAGTTAGGAATGGAAGTCGTTCTTGCTCATCCACCCGGATTCGAATTAGAAGACCCGATTCTGGAAGCCTGCAGATTGAATGCGGACAAATACGGGGGCAGCTTCGCGGTTGTTAATGATATGAAGGAGGCTTTCGAGGGAGCAGACTTTGTTTACCCCAAGGCTTGGTCTCCTAAGGGCTACATGCCGCCACACAACGCTACGTTGGATAAAGCTGGAGCAACAGCTTACCAAGACAAGTTCAAGGACTGGAAATGCACGCAGGAAATGATGGACCTAACCAAGAACGGCAAGTACATGCACTGCGGCCCTGCCGACCGAGGGCAGGAGGTAACGGACGACGTGATCGACAACGAGAAGTATTCCATCTACTTCGAAGAAGCCGAGGACCGGTTACATGCCCAGAAGGCAGTCATGGCAATGGTGATGGGCGAACGATCGTCCAAGCGGCGAAAATGACCACTCCATAACCTGAAACAGGGTTCTGCATGGTTAAGCGTCAAGCAGAACCCATCATACTGGCGAATTGGGGAAGACGCTTCATAGCTTGGATGATAGACTACATAATCATCAACGTCATGATTGCGTACTTCCGCATTGAGGATCTGGAGACCAAATTCTTACCCCCGTTCCTGCTGCTGTCCCTTTGGTCTCCGTTATCGATCCTCATTCTCTTTCTGTACTGGACATTCTCGGAATGGTATTTCGGCAGATCAATTGGACAGCTATTACTCAACATTCGACTGACGGATACTAAGGGAGGAAACGTAAGTCTCGTTGCATCTGCAATTCAGAGTGTCGGAAAATCCCTCTTTCTTCCGTTCGACTGTCTGATCGGTTGGGCCTATCAACCGACCCGAAAGGCTAGGCAGAGGTTCTTCAACAAACTGTCTAATACTATTGTCATATACCTCGGCAAACCAATGCGCACAGTCAACCACGGCGAGTACACGAAAGAAGTCTAGTTGCACGCCGCCGGAAAATCACATAAGATTTTTGTTCGATAGATTAAAGGTTCAACTTATAATTCGTCAACCGAATTTGGAGGTTGAAGCAGCATGGCAGAGTATGATGTTATCGTAATCGGTTCAGGTCCTGCAGGTCTCACTGCCGCAATCTATACCGGTCGCGCTCTGGTGAAGACGCTTGTGGTGGGGGGTCGGTTATCTGGCGGGCAACTCATGCTAACGAGTGGCGTAGAGAATTTTCCAGGTTTCTCAGAGGCGGTACAAGGGCCTCAACTTATGCAGGAGATGAGAAAGCAGGCTGAGCGTTTTTGCACGCACGTCATCGATGATGACGTTGAATCAGTCGATTTTTCACACACTCCGTTCAAAGTCACGGTAGGCACTGAGTTCCACACTTCGAAAGCGGTCATAATAGCAACGGGGTCTTCCGCAAAGTGGCTAGGCTTGCCCTCCGAAACTAGGCTACGAGGCCGTGGCGTTTCAAGCTGCGCAACTTGTGATGGCTATTTCTTTCGTGGTAAGCGTGTTGTTGTCGTCGGGGGTGGGGACACGGCGACGGAAGAGGCTCTCTTCCTGACGAAGTACGCAACCGAGGTTGTTATTGTTCATAGACGGGATGAGTTACGGGCCAGCAAGATAATGCAACGCAGGGTTCTGTCTAATGAGAAGGTCAAACCTGTTTGGGACTCTGTGGTCCACGAGATCCTAGGGGAGCAGAAGGTGGAGGGCGTGAAAGTAAGGAACGTCAAGACCGGTGCATTATCTATTCTGGCGTGTGATGGCGTATTCGTAGCGATTGGGTTCGAACCTAACACGAAAGTATTTGGAAGGCAAATCAAAACTGACGAGAAAGGGTACATTCTCTCCGAGCATGGAACGAAAACGTCCGTGGATGGTGTATTCGTTGCAGGGGACGTACATGATCACAAGTATCGGCAGGCCGTAACGGCTGCCGGTGAGGGATGCAAAGCCGCTATGGATGCGCTCGCATATCTCGAAGAACAGAAAGAAGTCACAGTAGCCGCGCTAGAGAAATAATCTCAAAGGACCGGTGTGGTTTTCAACTCGCGTCCCAGAGTTAACTTGGGACTTCGAACTGAACCCTCTGATTCGATGGTCGAACGGCGTTGCGATTCGATACGGCGAAACTAGGTTACTCCTAGATCCGGTGGACAGCGATCCAACGATCCCGAACCTGTTCATTACGCATGCGCATTACGATCATTCAAAAGGCTTCCAGTTTCCTCTTCCGAAGAAGTACTCGACCAAGGAAACGAACGAACTCTACGAGGCTGACACTGGCCGGAGGGTGGGTAATTGGGAACCAATCCGGGTTGGGCGGCGTGTTAAGTTAGGGGAGGTTGAGGTCGAGGCGCACGATGCAGGACACGTGCTTGGGTCAGTTCAATATGAAATCATAACCCAAGATGAGATTGTAGTTTATGCAAGCCACATCAATTTCACCGACACGTTAGTCACTAAGGGGGCGGAAGTGGCACCATGCGATACCCTAATCCTCGAAGCAACATTCCCCACAACCTCCCAAAGCCTTCCGCCTCATGAATCAGTCATTGCTGACATCGTCAAATGGGCACTGGAGTGCGTTGGTGAGCGTAGGGTTCCAACATTTGCAACAGACTGCATCGGGAATGCGCAAGAGCTGGTCAAGGTTTTCAACACGTGGACGGAGCTGCCCGTGATCGTCCACCCGCGAATAGCCCGTATCACCCAAGTTTATGCGAACAACGGGGTTGGGCTGCGGTTTGTGGACGCTGCAACCGAGGAAGCGCAGTCTCTGATAGGGGACGCTAGATGCGTGGTGATAATTCCGAAGCGATTCGATACCTCTCGGTACGGAGAATTGAGGATTGCCCATGTAACGGGTTGGCCAACTCCAGCCGAGAGGACCGCAGGAAAAGTATTCATCTTAAGTGAGCAAGCTGACCTAGACCAGTTGCTTCGGTTCGTGAAGGAAGCTCGACCTAAGACAGTTTTCACCTTTCGAGGAGGCAGCAAGCTTCTTGCAGAACTTGTATCCAAGCGATTCGGTATGGTGGGATGTGCGCTTGTCGCTGACATGCAACGCGCCAAGCCGACTGAACCGAAATTTGATGAGGAAAGAGTGGGGGCTTGCGAAGATTGCCTCTTGAAAGTTATTCAGGTCCCAGGCTTCACCTATGAAAAAGCTGAGCTTGTTGCCCGAGTGTTCAAGGAAGGCTTCAAACTGCACGAAGTTGAGGAGGCCTTAAACCGCATGACACGTAAGGGTTTGTTACGTTACTCTGAAGTGACAGGCGGATATTCGCTGTCGAGGGCGCCGCCATAACGCGTAGGAAAATTAGAGGCCTAGGCCTCGGAACAGGAACTTCTTTTGACAGTAGGGGCAGTACGGGCTTGCCCGGGGTATAGTTTGGCTGCAATAACCACATCTAATGTATGCTGAACCAACCTGCAACTTCCATCAAGCCGTATAGTAGAGGAATTTTCTTTTTGATATTTAACCCCTATACTTGCAAACTTGCTCCGAGACATAAAGTGCATAATTACAAGGTCCAAGCAAGGTAAACTCGTGTATTGGAAAGCCTGGTCTCGTATCCTGATTGTAAAAAGATTCTTCTGTTCTAATAATGCAGGAACTCAGTTCTAGAGGAACTGCATACACTAAGCAGACTCCACTCTCTCGTGCGTTCTTCGACCGCGCAAAGCGAGTTCAACCTGCAAGAGTCTCATGCAGCTACAGGTCCTTGAACTACCCATTCTTCGTCAGGGAAGCTAAAACTTTTGCTCGACGAGTAACTTGGATTGTTGTTAGAAGGTCTTGAGCGTAACTGATCGATCTTCTCCTGACAAATTAAGCCGTGGTGTGATTGGTGGTAGGTCAAGCATTGTTCTCAGTCCGGGTTCTAGCTTCTTCAGGTGGGGTATTGAGTTGACTATGATCGCTGGTGTAGCGCTATCACCTTGAACTCCGCCGCGAATCGTCATGTCTACGGGCGGTACGCCGTCGATGAGAACGGAATCGTGCGGGTTTGGGGCTCCCAAATACATGCGTAGGTCGAGCACCACTAGTTCTTGTCCCGCCAGAATTCCCTTAGCGACCTGCCGGACCCCTGCGACCGTCCCGGGTTGAACTTTAATGAAGTCACTCTGCACTTCCTTCTCAGCGATTACTGGCGTGATTCTTTCTTGAATCTCGCCCACCTTCCAACCCATCGCCAAAGAGACGAGGCCTACTGACTCAGGTAAGCCAACATGTTTGATTGATCCATCCGCAACTTTCTTCTCAAATTCAGCTGGAGACATTCCTGCCCCAATCTTTTTCTGAAGAGGCAGCCTACGCCGCGACGCGTCCACCACCCTCTCCGCTCGAATAGAGTTTACCTTCTGGCAGACACCGCTCAACGCAACGGTTAAGGTATCTAACAGAAAACCTGGGTTCACACCTGTCCCGAGCACTACGACATTTCTCCTTCTTGCCCGTTCATCCAAATCCTTCGCCAGCTCGGGATACTTGGCAAATGGGTAGCTGAGTTCTTCGGCGGTTGACACGACACTTGACCCAAGGTCAAGTATCTCAATCAATTGAGGATGAATAGCTTTCATGTAGGAGGAAGTTGCGTGCGTGACGACATCGGGTCGAGCATTTTTCAAGATGCTCGATGCTTTATCGATTACGAGGACGCCTGTGTCTCGAGGGTTCACAAGTAGCTGGCCAACATCCTTCCCCACTTTAGCTCGATCAATATCCACCGCGCCCACGAGTTGTACCCAAGGTCTTGCCAAAAGAACTTCAACTATCCCTACTCCTATCGGGCCCAATCCATACTGAACCACCTTGATTTTTTCCACCGTTAATCTACCGCAACATTCCTTGGCGCTAATGGCTGTGAAGCTGAGTTAAAGATGCTCAGTGGTTGCCGTGAATGCGGAGGGCGCGAAACTTCTTTTAGCACAATGTGACCCGCACCAAGCCAGGGGCTCGGTTTGACTGAACCGCACCGCATAACCTACGACCTACTGCCCCCACTCACCTCCCTGATCATGTACGTGGTTCTCTCGGGGTTCGCTTTGGTATTCCTGGTCGGCCTCTATCGCCGCTTCCGGATATACTTCAAAGGTTCACCCCCACCGAAATTCAACCACGTTCGCGAGAGGATCTGGAGAACATTCACCAACGTCTTTGCTCAGAGGAAAGTCGCGAAGAAACGGTATCCTGGAGTAATGCATTTACTGATTTACAGTGGCATAATTGTTCTATTTATCGGAACCACCCTTGTTATGATAGATAGTGACATCTGGGTTCCTCTTTTCCACCATCAAATCCTGGTCGGCTACTTCTACCTCACATTCGAATCCTTCCTAGACGCTTTCGGCCTGGTCGCAATGGCGGGTCTCATAATCGCCATCTTTAGGCGCGTTTTTTCTAGACCGCCTAACCTTCCCACTTCGCGGGATGACCTATTCATCTTCTCAATTCTCATTGTCATACTCTCTACGGGCTATTTGCTTGAAGGCATACGGTTAGCAGTTGACCACCCTCCCTGGGCCCCTTGGTCTTTCATCGGAAACCAAGTTGCCCTCTTCCTAACCAGCCGTGGATTAGTTGGGTCATGGATAGTAGGTTTCTATCAGTACCTATGGTGGTTTCACGCTCTCCTAGCATTCACGGCAGTCGCCAGCATTCCCTACACGAAACTCTTTCACATCTTCACCTCCCCACTAAACGCACTCTTCATTCACCTTCGCCCTAAGGGACAACTTAGTTCGCCCTTCGATCTCAGACAGGTTCTGGCGTCGGGCAGTTTCGACGTGAAAGTTGGGGCTTCAACGATCACGGATTTCTCCTGGCAACAGAGGCTGTCATTTGATTCGTGCACGCAATGCGGCAGATGCACGAACGCGTGTCCCGCAACCGCTGCTGGAACACTCCTCTCCCCCATGCACTTGATACTCAAACTCAGAAACGTTATGCTAACTCAAAGCACGCTTGATGGCGGAAGCTCCGTCATGCCGAACATCGTTAACCCGGAGGAACTATGGGCATGCACCACCTGCCGCGCATGCGTCAACGAATGCCCGGTCCTCATCGACCACGTGGATGCTATAGTCGACATGAGAAGGCACCTGATAGGCGAGGGCAAGCTCGACCGCCCAAAAAGGGACCTGTTAACTAATCTAGGTAATTCCGCAAATCCATACGGTCTACCCCAATCGGATCGTATGAAGTGGGCAGAAGGGTTGGGGGTAAAGACAGCGAGGGAACAGCCTGAGTTTGAAATCCTCTACTGGGTTGGATGTTCGGGTTCTTATGACCCAAGAAATCAAGCCGTGTCGCGGGCGATCGTGAAGATCCTCCAAGCCGCGGATATTCGTTTCGTTATCCTCGGAACGGAAGAGAAATGCAACTGTGAAGCTGCGAGAAGGTTGGGGGAGGAGGGACGCTTCCAGCAGAGTGCGATCGAGTTGGTGGAGCTCTTCAAGAAGTACAATGTGAGAACAGTTCTAACCCAGTGCCCACACTGCTTCAATACATTCAAGAACGAATATCCCGAGTTCGGAGCAAACTTCACCGTCTTGCACCACTCACAATTTATCGAACACCTCATTAAGACTGGGAAATTAAACCTCAAACCTGGAGCCAAAGGTAGAATCACTTTCCACGATCCTTGCTACCTAGGCCGCTACAATGGAGTGTTTGATTATCCGAGGGAGATAATTTCATCATTGGTTCCCGAAGCGACGCTGGAGATGAAAAGATCCAGGGAGGGCAGTTTCTGTTGTGGGGCAGGGGGAGGAAACTTCTGGTATAAGGTTGAGCAGAAGAAGAAAGTGGGGGCGATCCGTTTCGAGGAAGCACAAGAAACGCAAGCAAGTATCCTGGCCACCGCTTGCCCCTTCTGCACGTCTATGCTTGAAGACGCATCCGTTGCGGCAGGCGCCAAGGAATCTCTTACAGTCCGTGACATCGCTGAACTCGTAGCTGAGCAAATCTCAGCCACATAACGTATTAATTCAATGATGCGTTGAGGCACCACCTCCTTGTGATCGTCGATGGTAAACATCCTAGTTCTCATGAAACAAGTCTTTCAAACGGCTGACCTGAGAGTCGACCGTAGCACTAAGACTATTATAACCCAAGGCGTGCCCCGAGTCATTAGCGAGGCTGACAAGAATGCTCTGGAAGAGGCGGTGAGAATCAAGGAGAAGCATGGGGGCAAAATCACCGCGATAACCCTCGGCCCACCCGAGGCAAAGGAGGCGCTGAGAGAGGCGTTAGCGATGGGAGCAGATGAAGCCTGCTTGCTCACAGATCCACTCTTTGAGGGGTCAGATGCTCACGCAACAGCAAACGTCCTAGCAGCAGCCGTCACAAAGATTCTTGAATATGACCTGGTCATATGCGGCGCATACTCAGAGGATCTTTTTGCCTTCCAAGTCGGACCGCGACTCGCTGAGATGTGCAATCTGCCGCAGATAACTTACGCGGCCAAACTATCCTTGGAAAACGATCGGATCATCGTGGAACGCGACTTAGAGAATGAGCGGCAAGTCGTGGAAGCTAAACTACCGTGCCTTGTTAGTGTAGTTAGAGAGATCAACGAGCCGCGCCTCCCAACCCTGATGGCAATTATGGCTGCGTCGAAGAAACTCACAAACATTTGGAATGCGGCCGATCTTGCTCTCGGACCGGAAGAACTTGGGTTCAATGGGTCGTTGATCGAAGTCCTAAGAAGCACCGTTACGGCCGGCGAAAGAAAACGAATTTTGCTCCAAGGTGACGCGAAAGAGATTGCGCCGAAAGTTGCCAAATCCCTCGCTCAAGAAGGGGTCCTGAAGGCGGTCTAAATTTGTCAGAAGAAAGCAAGGGTGTCTGGGTATTCTCTGAATCGTCGCAACTAACGCTTGAGTTACTGGGTAAGGCTAGAACCCTAGCCGATAGCCTTGGGACCGAAGCAGTCGCTATTGCGGTGGAGGGGGAAGATGTGCAGAACTTGATTCAACACGGCGCTGACAAGGTTCTAGCGTTGTCGGACCAGGCATTGAGGTCGTTTCAAGTCGACACGTATACCGATGCTTTCGCGAACCTCATAACCGAGCACAAACCGGACATCCTACTTATCGGGGCAACGCGTAATGGGCTAGAGTTTGCGCCCCGTCTTGCCGAACGAATCAAGACTGGGTGCGTAACCGAAGCAACTCGACTCGAACTGGACGCCGAGAAGAAGTTTCTACTTATAGACAGGCTCACTTGGGGCGGTAACTTGGTAGAGACTCACATATCAAAATCAAAACCTCAGATGGCAACTGTCGCCAAAGGGCTCTTCGCCCCCAACCCCACTAATCCGTCTCGAAAAGGTGAAGTCGTCAAGGTTGAACCGAAGTTCAAGCCACCAAGCACGCGGCTGGTTGAGACGAAGCCAAAGCCCGTGAAAGGCGTGAGGTTGAGTGACGCGGCCGTAATTGTTTCGTTCGGACGCGGTGTACGGAAGAAGGAGGATATGGGGTTAGTCGAGCAGCTCGCCCGAACTGTAGGTGGTGTTGTCGCCTGTTCGAGGCCTATAGCGGAAGATTTGCGTTGGTTGCCTGAGGATCAATACGTAGGTCTTTCAGGTCAGAAGGTAAGCCCGAAGTTGTACCTCGCGTTAGGAATATCTGGGCAAATTCAGCACTTAACGGGAATCAGGAACAGCAGGATCATAGTCGCCGTGAACAACGACCCGAAGGCGCCAATTTTTGAGTTCAGCGATTACAACATCGTAGCCGACCTGTATGAATTCATACCGGCTATGATGGATGCAGTGAAGCAGTTAGGAAAGGCCTGAGTAAGATCGTGATTACTTGCACTAAACCCTAAGTCCGTATCAACGATGGAACTGACAGAATAGATGCGGATAGAAGCGTAATGAACAAACGCGGGTCACGCGCTAACGTCAGTAATGTCCGGCCTTGGAAGTCGATGTCGGTCGTGGTATTCAGAATGTCGTCAGCGCCCAATTCTTGGGCTATATTGAAGATTCGGTCAAGATTGCGATCAGGCAACCTATAGAGAAGTCGCCTTAGCCAAGACATCGCCCACAAATCGAATCCGAACATTCTGCGCCAGAGGATTTCATACGCTTCTAGGCGCGACGCGGAAAACTCTTGATCAAGTACCGCATTCGCAGCAGTTTCACCTGCGATTCGACCGCATGCCAAGCCGAAGACTATTCCGCCACCAGTCGTCGGTTTGACCTGTGATGCTGCGTCCCCAACCGCGAGTATATTGTCTGTGTAAGTACGGTTTACTGCTCCTCCTACGGGAATTGGGTGGTAACTTGGTGGGGTGATTTGTTTCGAATGCCTTAGCTTAGCCGAGACTGTAGGGTGTTTGCCTATGAAACGCTCAAAACACTGCCGAACGTTAGCTCGAGCACCTGCCGCAATGCCAACCTTTGCTGTCCCGTCGTGGCGAGGTATTATCCAACCAAAGAATCCCGGGGCGAATCCTTGACCGAAGTAGACTTCAACGAAGTCTTCGTCAACGTCCACTAGGTTTTCCACGCTAAATTGCGCGGAGTTCACCAAGATTCCCCTACCAAGTTTCGTTAAGCCAGCATATCTCGAAACGGAGGCTCCACATCCGCTTGCGTCGATTAACATTTTGCAGGTTAAGTTATGCTCTTTGTGGCCATTGACTTTCAGCAGGATTTCTCCATTGTCTGAACGCTTGTAGCTTTCAACACGGGAATTCAAGTGCAGTGCAGCCCCACTTTTTTTCGCTAAATCTGCGAGGTATTGATCGTATTCTGCCCGATTGAGAACCCACGTTACTGATTTCGAACGGTGGAGTGTGAGCGGTTTACCTCCAGGAGAGTGCAGGACGGCTCCTTTGATCTCATTCTCGATGATTCGCTTCGGCACGCGTGGGCTAAATTGCTTGAAGGCGGGAATCCCAACGTGTCCCGAGCAGTGGGAAGGTGTTCCTACCTGTGAATGTTCCTCGAGTATCGAGACAGATACGTTCATTTTGGCAACTGCTAGGGCGGCAGTGGCACCGCTCACTCCGCATCCAACGACGGTAACGTCGGTTGAGCTATGGGGCAAGGTTTTGTTGTCTCGACTGCCTAGGTTGGAACAAGCAGGACCTTCGGGACGCTAAGTAGGGTACAATGTCTTTCTATCTAATGTTTCGTTGTTCTGCAATTTCGACGCGGCGCTTGCCTTTCATCTGGCGTGATACCCTAACTAAGCCGTTGACCTCCAACTTCAAGAGGATCTGGTTCAATTCGCGAAAGCTAAGGTCCTCCTTGCCATTTCGAATCTCGCGGAGTAGCTCGTCATCTGTCAGTGGTCCTTTTCGTCCTATAACATCTAGGACGAAAAGGTGAAGGGGACGTGGTCCCCACACTTTCTCCAACCGAGTTGACTCCTTGATTGGGGGGCTATGCTACTGGGGTTGGGGGAGCTGCCCGTTCTCTTCTGAGTCGTTTTGAGAATTTCTGATAAAACGCGTCATCCTCTGGCGCTACGCTTGGGCCTACTCTCTCCATGGCCATGTTGAAGTCGCGTCTTGAGACTTCGGTTGAATTGATATCTTCCCGCAGGGCTGTTATTGCAGCTTCTCTGCAGACGGCTTCGATGTCGGCGCCAGAATATCCCTGGGACTTTCGGGCTAAATCCTCCATGTCAACGTCTGCCGAGAGGGGCATTCCAGTTGAGTGTATTTTCAAGATTTCTTTCAATGAGTCCAAGTCTGGTGACGGCACATAGATTAGTCTGTCAAACCTGCCCGGTCTCAGAACGGCTGGGTCGAGCATATCGGGGCGATTGGTTGCGGCGATCACGAGAACGTTTTGAAGGCTTTCGATTCCATCTATCTCTGTTAAGAGTTGGCTGATCACGCGCTCGCTGGCTCCTGAGTCAGCGTACCCTAGGCCTCGCCTTGGTACTATCGCATCAAGTTCATCGAAGAATATTATTGCGGGGGCAGCAGTTCTTCCTTTTCTGAATACCTCGCGAATTGCCTTCTCGGATTCTCCAACCCATTTGGAGAATATTTCCGGTCCCTTTATCGAGATGAAGTTTGCTTCGCTCTCGGTGGCTACTGCCCTGGCAAGGAGTGTCTTTCCACATCCCGGTGGGCCGTAGAGGAGTACTCCTCGCGGAGGTTTAATGCCCATCTTCTTGAAGACTTCTGGTTTCTTGAGGGGCCATTCGACTGACTCCATTAGTTCCTGCTTTACCTGCTTCAGTCCGCCGACTTCATCCCAATGCACTTGTGGGACTTCAACGTAGACCTCTCGCATTGCGGTTGGAGTGATTTCACGGTAGGCAGAGAGGAAGTCATCCATTTTGACGACCATCTTCTCTAGGATCTCGGGTGGGATTCTTTCTTCCTCGAGGTTGATTTCAGGTATGTATCTTCTCAGTGCTTTCATAGCCGCTTCTCGGCAGAGGGAGGCGATGTCGGCGCCCGTGTAGCCGTGAGTTACTTCGGATAATCGTTTCAGTTCCACGTCTTCGGCCAGCGGCATGTTTCTGGTATGGATCTGTAGGACTTCGAATCGTCCCGCTTTGTCTGGGACCCCAATCTCTACTTCCCTGTCGAATCTACCAGGCCTTCGAAGGGCGGGGTCGATAGCGTTCGGTCGGTTCGTGGCTCCGATGACTATGATGTTTCCTCGTGAACCCATTCCGTCCATAAGCGAGAGGAGTTGAGCCACGACGCGGCGCTCGACTTCACCGGTGACCTCTTC
>Ga0187769_10001858_pt1 | contig 12198 bp, 7 predicted proteins | sample 0116_SJ02_MP02_1_FD_133140 | JGI IMG/M metagenome (GOLD analysis project Ga0187769, IMG submission 133140) | Tropical peat soil microbial communities from peatlands in Department of Meta, Colombia - 0116_SJ02_MP02_10_MG | ecosystem: Environmental > Terrestrial > Soil > Wetlands > Peat | place... | reverse complement strand
CCTGAACCTCTTGCGACTGGAGGCATTCTGGACCGGCACGCCCCTTGACCGGCGGCGAACCAGCCACCTGGCACGCCTCGAACTCGGCCTCGTCGCATGATCCAGAATTAACCACCGGGATCTGGAGGCGCTGCAAAACACCGCCAAGTACGCCACGGCGTCCCAGATCCGGATCTGCCTGCAAGCCGCCAACGGCACCCTGCGCTTCACCGTGTCCGACAACGGGACCGGCTACGACACCAGCAGCACCCCGATGGGCTCGGGCCAGCGCAACATGGCCGACAGGCTCGCAGCCCTCGACGGCAGGCTCGACGTCCGGTCCGCACCTGGCCAGGGCACCATCATCACCGCCCGCCTCCCGCTACCGTCCGCGCCACTCCAGCCCTGACTGACCATGCCGACTGCCCCCGCTGAAAGCGATGCGCCGGGTTAGCATGCATGCGGCGAGCACCTGGCAGATGCGCAGGAGACCGGGCAGTCAGCAGGTGTCGTGCCCGGCCTGACGCGCGGAACGCCGCCAGACGTATCGCAGATCGGGTGCCCGCTCCTCATTCCCGCTCCCATCGGTGCGCTCCTGGACGGTGAACCCGTTTCGCTCATAGAACCGCTGCGCCCGCACATTCGACTGGAACGTCCACAGCTGAAGCCCGCCCGGGCGCCGCCGCTTGGCAAGCTCCAGGAACCGGGTGCCGAGCCCGCGGCCGGTCCAGGCCGGGTCCACGTACAGGTGCCCCACCCAGTCACCGTCCAGAACCATCAGTCCCAGCGGCGCGCCGCCATCGGCGCACGCGAGCCATACCTCATGCTCCTCGACAACACCGTGCATCCACTGCCGGACATCATCGTCAGAATGCACCAGCGGAGGAATTTCCGGAACAGCGTGATGGCGAGCGCGCAGGTATACCCCGGCCGCACTATCCGCGTCAGCAACTGTGGCCCTTCTAAGGCGTGGCTCGGCATTCATCTGCCGATCGTCGCCCCGGCGTCATCGTTCTGCAAGACACCTCTGCCACGGCGTAACTCTCGTAGCCGCGATGAGGTACGTCATCGATTGTGAGTGCGGTGCCGATGAGCTCTTTGGGGAGGTCCCTCCGTCCCCGGTCGTCTAGGCACCGAGGCGCGATGCTGAGGCACCTCAGAACCGTAGCCAACTGGGATAGCGGAGCGTAGTCGGCGCTGGTGGCAGCCGCGCAAAAGATCCGCCGTTAGGTGCGGCGTTTCGGTCACCAGCCCCGCCGACGGTGCCGCACCGAAAGGGGTGTTCTGGGTGGCTGCTGGCGGGCGGGGCGACGGCGATCGGCTGCCGCAGGCGTGGGATTCGCCAGATCGTTCGTGGATCCCGTGTCTTGCTGCTCCTTTACTGTGCTGGCTCGGAGTGTCAGCCTGGACGGGTGAGGCCGGGGATCAGGTACTGCAGCACGCCCGCGGGCCGTGTCGCGTATGCGGCATCGGGCGCTGGCCCGGCACTGTTGTTCGAGTCGGGATGGGTCAGCCATCTGCGCGGGCAGCTGGATCTGGGCTCCTTCGGCAGCTTCGTGGAGCGGCTGACCGAGCGGTTCACGGTGATCCGCTATGACAAGCCCGGGTGCGGGCTGTCGGACCGGGACGGGATCGATCTGTCGTTCGACGGGCAGATGGCCGCGGCGCTGGCGGTGGCCGACGCGGCCGGTGCGGACCGGTTCCACCTGTTCGGGGCATCGCAGGGAGGCCAGCTCGCGGCCGCGATCGCGGCGCGGTATCCGGATCGGGTTGAGACACTGGTGGTGTACGGGATGTGCGCCAGCGGCCAGGATCTGGCGCCCGCCGAGGTGCGAGAGTCGGTCGTGGCGCTGGTGCGGGCCCATTGGGGCCTGGGGTTGAAGGCACTGGCGGGGGCCTTCATCACCGACCCCACCGCCGGGGAGCTGGAGGCGTTCACCCGGTGGCAGCAGGCTGGTGCCTCGGCTGCGGTGGCCGCCCGGCTGCTGGAGGTCTATTACGGCACCGACATCAGGGCCCTGCTCCCGGCGATCAGGGCGCGCACGGCGGTCCTGCACCGGGAGGCGGACAGGGGCACCAGGTTCGAGCTGGGGCGCGAAGTCGCCGCGCTGATCCCCGGGGCCACGCTGATCCCGCTGCCGGGTTCGAGCCACCTGTTCTACTACGGCGACTGGCTGGTGGTCGTCGACGCGGTGCTGGGCTTCTTGTGCGAGCCCGCGAGCGAGGGCCCGCGGCTGACCGGCCGTGAGTTCGAGGTGGCCGGGCTGGTGGCTGACGGGCTGACCAACCGGGCCATCGCCAGGCGGCTGTCGGTCGCGCCGCGGACAGCCGAGGCACACGTGGAGAACATCCGGCGCAAGCTGGGTGTGCGCTCCCGGGCGCAGATCGCGGCGTGGGTCACCGAGCACCGGCTGCACCGCTGAGCGCTCGGTAGTTCCACCGGCGTCACGCACCGGAACGAGCGCCGCAGCCGGGGCAAACAGCGGATTTGCCGGCAGTTTACCCGATAGCCGGGCCGGTCCTTGTGGTCATAGCGTCAAGGCATGTCACACACGACCACGCCGGCTGACCTGCTCCTGGCCCACCCCGCAGGCCGCGCGGCAGCGTCCGCCCGGGTCGGCATGTTCGCGCCGTCCGGGCTGCTCGAGCAGGGCTCGGAGACGGCCCGCGCGTTCCTCGCGCAGGCCGAACAGGCAGGCATCGACCACGTCTGCTGCGGCGACCATGTCAGCTTTTTCGGTGGCCTCGGGTTCGACGGGCTGGTGCAGGCCACCGCGCTGGCGATGCTGCACCCCCGGCTGCCCGTCTACACCGGGGTGTACCTGCTGCCGCTGCGCCACCCGGTCCTGGTGGCCCGCCAGCTGGCCGACATCGCCCGGCTCGCCCCCGGGCGGCTCATCTTCGGCGTCGGGATAGGCGGTGAGGACCGCCGCGAGGTCTCCAGCTGCGGGGTCGACCCGGCGACCCGGGGACGGCGGATGGATGAATGCCTGGCCGTCGTGCGCCAGCTGCTGACCGGTAAGGCGGTCACCTTCCACGGCGCGTTCTTCGACCTGGACGAAGCGGTCATCGCCCCCGTCCCGGCCGAGGCGATCCCGATCGTCGTCGGAGGCCGCTCCGACGCGGCGATCAGGCGCGCGGGCCGGCTGGGTGATGGCTGGCTGGGCATCTGGAACTCCCCCAGCCGGTTTGCCGCCGCGGTCGAGATGGCCGCCGAGGAAGCCGCCCGCGCCGCTCGGCCCGGCCTGCCGCGCCGGCACGCGATGCAGGTGTGGTGCGGGCTGGCCGACTCCCGGCAGGCCGCCCGGGCCTGCCTGGCGCCGGCGATGGAGGCCTTCTACCAGCTCCCGTTCGAGCGTTTCGAACGTTACTGCCCCTACGGCACCGCCGAGGACGTAGCCGGGTTCCTCGCGCCCTACGCCGCCGCGGGCTGCGCCGAGTTCAACCTCATCCCGCAGTCACCCGACCCCGGCCAGGCCATCGCCGGCACCGCAGCAGTGAAACGACTCCTGGCACCGCGATGAGAAACTCCCTGGTGATCCCGTCCCGGTTCTGCGGCCCGCCGGGCACCGGCAACGGCGGCTATGTCTGCGGGCGCATCGCCGCGTACCTCGACGGACCGGTGACCGTCACGCTGCGCCGGCCATCGCCGCTGGCCACGCCCATGACCGTCGAACGGGACGGCGCGGGCTCCATCCGCGTGCTGGCGGGCAGCCTGCTGATAGCCGAGGCAGCCCCCTCGCCGGGCAGCCCGGCACCGCGGGTCCTGGGCCTGGTCTCACTGGCCGAGGCGCGCGCGGTGGCCGGCCGCGGCCGCTACTACGCCGATCCGTTCTTCCCGTGCTGCTTTGTCTGCGGGACCGGCCGCCAGCCAGGCGACGGGCTGCGGATCTTCCCTGGCCCGGTGGCCGGCCGGTCGTTGTGGGCGGCGCCTTGGACACCGGACCCCTCGGTCGTGAACGGCAGCGGGAGGGTGCGGCCGGAAATGGTCTGGGCCGCGCTCGATTGTCCCAGCGGGATCGCTGCGGCCGAGGCCGTCGGCCTGCCCGAGGACTCCGCGATCCTGCTCGGCCAGATGACGGCCAGCCTGGCGGCGCTTCCGGCGGCCGGCGACCAGTGCCGGGTGATCGCCTGGCCGGACAGGCGTGATGGCCGCAAGCTCACGGCCGGGTCTGCGCTGCTCGGCCCCGGCGGCCAAGTGCTCGCCGCCGCCCGGGCGGCGTGGCTGACGGTGCCGCGTCCGGTCCCGCCGCCCGCCGTACCGGATCACCCGGCTGTTCCCCCGGCCGCCGGTCATCCCGCGCACACCGGGCGGCTTCCGGACCCCAGCCGCCAGATCACCACGCAAGAGCAACAGCAAGAGGAGATAAGGCCATGACTACCATCCAATAGCCGACTGCGGTGGACCCGGACAAGCTGATGAGCTTCGTGTTCCGGGCGGTGGACGAGGTTGGGGCCACCCTCAACACCGCCCTGGTCGTGATGGGCGACAAACTCGGCCTGTACCAGGCACTGGCTGACGGCGGCCCGCTCACGCCAGCCGACCTGGCCGCCCGCACTGGGATCGCGGAGCGCTACGCGCGGGAGTGGCTGAGCGCCCAGGCCGCGGGTGGCTTCGCTGATTACGACCCAGACAGCCGGCGCTACAGCTTGTCCGCCGAGCAGGCGGTGGCCCTGACCGACCGATCCAGCCCGGCCTACCTGCCCGGCTTGTTCCAGATCGCCCTCGGCTCGGTGCTGGACTCCCCCCGGATCACCGAGGCGGCCAGGACCGGTGCCGGCATCGGCTGGCACGATCACGTGCCGGACGTGCACGAGGGATGCGAGCGGTTCTTCCGGCTCGGCTACAACGCCCATCTGGTGGCCGAGTGGCTGCCCGCCCTCGATGGCGTGGTAGCCAAGCTCCAAACGGGCGCCGCGGTGGCCGACGCTGGCTGCGGCCACGGCGCCTCCACCCTGCTGATGGCCGAGGCGTTCCCCGCCTCCACCTTCGCCGGCTCCGACTACCACGACGGCTCGATCGCCACCGCACGCCAGCGGGCCGCCTCCGCCGGCGTCGGGGACCGGACCCACTTCGAGGTGGCCCCGGCCGCGTCGTTCCCGGGACACGACTACGACCTGGTGACCATGTTCGACTGTCTCCACGACATGGGAGACCCGGTAGGCGCGGCCCGCCACGTCCGCCAGGCCCTCGCGCCCGACGGGACCTGGATGATCGTCGAGCCCTCCGTCGGCGACCAGGTCGAGGACAACCTCAACCCGGTCGGGCGGGCCTACTACGCCTTCTCCACCCTGCTGTGCACGCCCTGCTCGCTATCCCAAGAGGTCGGGCTGGCCCTAGGTGCCCAGGCCGGAGAGGCCCGCATCCACGAGGTCGCCGCCTCCGGCGGGTTCAGCCGGTTCCGCCGCGTGGCCCAGACGCCCTTCAACACCGTCTACGAGGCCAGGCCCTGACCCTGCCAGCCGGCAGACTGCCGATCCATGACCAGACGTGGATAGCCTTTCAACTCCGAGGCGCGCTCGGACAGGCCCCGCGGCTCAGCTATCAGCCTCAGCTCCCGCCAGTTGAGCAGGATTACCTCATCGTCTCGGCACCTCCCGGATAAAGCCGCACAGAACCGGCTGATCGGGACTTTATGCGCCTCCCACGTCTGGCTATCGAGGAGGATACCGATTCGATCTGAAATTGCTCAAGCTAGTAACAATTAGCCTGCTTGTCACGCTACGTGACCGCGATGAGCGCTATCGTTTACCGGACCACCAGAGTCCAACACGCCCGGTCATGCCGTAGCCGGTTCTTGAAACTGCAGGTGGGGCGGGTGGGACTCGAACCCACGGCTAACGGATTATGAGAACTCCGGCCCCATGCACCACACGCGCTAGCTGCACCAATGACACGGAAAATGGCACTGACGGCACTCACCACACTAGGACTATCCTGCGAGCCATTCCACGAACCATTCCACGACCCACCACAGCGGGCGCTACGCAGCGTCACCACGCGCCGGGCGAGCTCCACCATTTGGAGCGGCTGACAACGGCGCCATTGACACCCAGCACTCTGCGCGCGCAGAACGGGTCCGTCTGCGTCATGGTCTGGCCAGCTTCGGCCAGGACTGGGATTGCCCCGTTTTGACGGACAGGGCTGATAACTCAGTCAGGCTACATTCCTGATCTTTCCGTGGTGGTCTTTTCGAAGTCGGCGGGGCTGCGGTCCACGCTGCCCCAGGCGAAGCTCAAAAAGGAGGGTCGGCCTGGGGACCAGTTCCGGTTGTCCCGATGCCGGCTCTTGTCCGGGCTAGACCAACGCCTTCTCGGTCACCGGCGACCTCGTCTCTGCGTCAGCCACTGACCTGGAGCGGGCCGCTGACCACGTCGTCGGCAAGGACACGGCGCTGCTGCTGGCCGATGCGCTGAGCCTACCCAGAGCTGCGTTCATGCTAGTGATGGCGGGAAGGGCCACCTGTCAACCGCATACGCTGGGCTCTGCTTCACCCGGGGCGTACTGCGTCCAATTCGCCTTGGTCGGCGGCCCTGCATCGGAGCAAAGTGCTGCGTAAGGATCAGCAAACAGCGATATCTGCCACGTTCGCACGGTGCCGTCGCCGTCGGCGCTGGCCAGCAGCCGGCCATCCGGGCTGAACGCCACCCCGAGCACGGCGAGTCTCGTGCCGGTGACGGCCGGTAGGGGCGCGCCGACCGCCTGGCCGGTGGCCGGGTCCCACAGCCGCACATACCCGTCAGCGCTGGCGCTGGCCAGCAGCTGGCCGTCGGGACTGAACGCCACTCCGAGCACGCCGCCCCCCGTACCGGTGACGGCCGGGAGGGGCGCGCCGACCGCCTGGCCGGTGGCCGGGTCCCACAGCCGCACGGTGCCGTCGGCGTCGGCGCTGGCCAGCAGCTTGCCGTCCGGGCTGAACGCCACTGCGTGCACGCCGCCGCCCGGCCCGGGATCAGCCGCGAGGGGCGCGCCGACCGGCTGCCCGGTGGCCGGGTCCCACAGCCGCACATACCCGTCAGCGTCGGCGCTGGCCAGCAGCTTGCCGTCCGGCCTGAACGCCACCCCGTTCACGCCGTAAACGCTGCCCGAGGGCGGGCCGGCCGGTTGCCCGGTAGCCGGGTCCCACAGCCGCACGATGCCGTCGGCGCTGGCCAGCAGCTTGCCGTCCGGGCTGAACGCCACCCCGTTCACGCCGGGTAGCGGACCGGTTTCAGCCAGCATGGGCGCGCCGGCAGCTCGGCCGGTGGCCGGGTCCCACAGCCGCACATACCCGTCAGCGCTGGCGCTGGCCAGCAGCTGGCCGTCCGGGCTGAACGCCACCGCGTGCACGCCGCCGCCCGGCCCGGGATCAGCCGCGAGGGGCGCGCCGACCGGCTGCCCGGTGGCCGGGTCCCACAGCTGCACGGTGCCGTCGGCGTCGGCGCTGGCCAGCAGCTGGCCGTTCGGGCTGAACGCCACCGCGGTCACGCCGCCCCCCGGTCCGGTATCAGCGGCGAGGGGTGCGCGGGGAGCCCGGCCGGTAGCCGGGTTCCACAGCCGCACGGTGCCGTCGGCGTCGGCGGTGGCCAGCAGCTGGCCATCAGGGCTGAACGCCACCGCGGTCACGCCGCCCCCCGGTCCGGTATCAGCCGGCAGGGGCGCGCCGACCGCCTGCCCGGTGGCCGGGTTCCACAGCCGCACATACCCGTCGGCATCGGTGGTGGCCAGGAGCTTGCCGTCCGGGCTGAACGCCACGTTCACGCTGGGTACCGGTCCGGTATCAGCTGGCAGGGGCGCGCCGACCGCCTGCCCGGTGGCCGGGTTCCACAGCTGCACGGTGCCGCCGGCGACGCTGGCCAGCAGCTGGCCGTCCGGGCTGAACGCCACCCCGAGTACATGGCCCGGACCGGCATCAGCAGGGAGAGGCGGGGGCGCGCCGGTGGCCTGCCCGGTGGCCGGGTTCCACAGCTGCACGGTGCCGTTGCTGCTGACGCTGGCCAGTAGCTTGCCGGACGGGCTGAATGCCACCCCGGTCAGAGGGAATCCTGTGTTGGTGATAACGGCCGGGAGGGGCGCGCCGGTGGCCTGTCCGGTGGCCGGGTTCCACAGCCGCACGGTGTCGTCGGCGTCGGCGCTGGCCAGCAGCTGGCCGTGCGGGCTGAACGCCACCGCGGTGACGCCGCCCACCGTTCCGGGATCAGCTGGCAGGGGCGCGCCGACCGCCTGCCCGGTGGCCGGGTTCCACAGCCGCACATACCCGTCGGCGTCGGCGCTGGCCAGCAGCTTGCCGTCGGGGCTGAACGCCACCCCGGTCACGCCGCCCCCCGGTCCGGGATCAGCCAGCAGGGGCGCGCCGACCGCCTGCCCGGTGGCCGGGTCCCACAGGCGCACGGTGCCGTCGCCGTAGGCGCTGGCCAGCAGCTTGCCGTCCGGGCTGAACGCCACCGCGCGCACGCCGGAATCGGACGGATCACCCGGCAGGATGCCGTCTTGTTGCTGCTCCGCCAGCAAGGCCGTCATGGCGGAGAGCGCCTGGCTGGTGGGGGAGACGCGCCATGCGGCCGCTGCCAGCTGCCCGGCGGTCAAGGGATCGCTGGAGGCGATGGCAAGGCTTTGCGCTGCGAGCAGGCGAGATAGGGCGATGGCGTGTTGCCGGGAGGCGTCGACGGCGGCATGTCCGGCGATCCCTGCGGCGGTGACGGCGATGACGGTGAGGGCCAGCAGGCCAGCGATCACGCCGCGCCGCCGCCGGGTGCTGCGCCGGGCGGCGTGGTGAGCGGCGTCCAGGAACGTCCGAGCGGTGGCCGGCAGCGGGGGGTAGCGGGCGGGCGCGTCCTGCCAGCGGACGGTGGCAGCGTCGATAGCGGCCAGCCGCCCCGCCCGGTACAGGTAAGAGGAGTCCCGGCCGCTGCCATACCAGGTGTCCGCGTCGGTGATCACCTGGCTATGCAGGGCCCGGTCGAGCTGGTCATCCCCGAGCCAGTCGCGGAGCTGTTTCCAGGCCTGCAGCAGCGCGTCGTGGGAGATCTCGACGCTGTCCTGCCCCAGGACCAGCAGCCGCTGGGCGCTGAAAACGTCGATGACCGCGTCGATATCGGCCGCCATCGGTGATCCCGGAGACCGCAGATCGGCCCGGCTGCACCGGCGCCGCGCGAGCTGGCCGTCGGGGGTGATGACCGTCAGCTGGGTGAACAGCTGGCGGGCCGCGTCTTTCTGCGGACCGGTGAGGGTGTCGTAGGCGGCCTGGGCGCTGCGGTTGACCGCGTCGGCGACCCCTCCCGCCCGCCGGTAGCCGCGCAGGGTCAGTGCGCTGCCCTCACGGTACTGCCAGGTGGCGGCCATCGCCTGCGACATCAGCGGCAGCACCCCGCTGCCCAGCCCGCCCCCGGCCCCTGCGCGCAGCTCGGCGACCACCGCCTCGACCAGGGCGGGCTCGACAGCCAGCCCGGCCTCTGCGGCAGGCCCGGTGACCGCCAGCCGCACCTCGGCCTCGCTCATCGGCCCGACCGTGAACAGCCCGGCATCCACCCATGCCTTCAACACCGGATCAGCGATGAGGCGCCCCAGGTAATCCGCGCGCACCGCCACCACCACCAGTGCCGCCGGGAGCTTGTGCGGGCCAGCCGCGACCGTGGCCGCCGCGTGCAGCGCCGTGATGAAACCCTCCCGCTCGGCGGAGCCGTCCTGCGGGTCCGCGGTCGCGGTGAACAGCTCCTCGAACTGGTCCACCACCAGCACCAGGCGCGGCGGCGCCCAGGCTGCGGTACCGGCTGGGGCGCCCGGTCCGGGGGCCGGTCGGCCGTCTGCCGCGGTCCTGACCGCCAGCTCGGCCAGCATCGGCGCCTCACCCGGCGCCGCCGACAACGACCGGTACACCGACACCGGATCCGCGCCCGCCACCTCGGCCAGCGCCATCGCCAGCTCCCGCACCGGCCGGCCCGCCGGCTGGATCACCCGCCGCGGCCACGCCTCCGATCCTGGCCCCAGCGCGCCCGCCGCCAGCCACGGCATTAGTCCCGCCCGCAGCAGCGAGGACTTGCCCGACCCCGACTCCCCGGCCACCACCAGCATCCCCGCCGTCCCGTCCAGCCGCCCGGCCAGCCGCTGCGCCAGCTGGGCCACCAGCTCGCCGCGCCCGTAAAACACCCGCGCGTCCCGCTCCCCGAACGGCACCAGCCCCAGATACGGGCACCCCGGCCACACCAGGCTCTCGGCCGCTTGAGTTTCCGGTGCCGCACTGGCCTCCCCGCGCACCGCCGCCAGCACCTCCGCGGCCGGGACCCGCCCCCGGGCCGCCGCCACGAACACCGCCCGCGCCGGCCCGGCCAGGCCCAGCGCCCCGGCCAGCAACTCGGCGGTGTCCTTGCGGGCGGTGCGGTTAATCCCCCGCTCCAGGTCGCTGACCGACCGCGGGCTCACCCCCGCCGCCTCCGCCAGCTCCTCCTGCGTCAGCCTGGCCTCAGCCCGCAGCTGCCGCAACACGCCGGAGAATTCCAGCACCGACTGCTCAGCCATGGCCGGCATCCCCTCCGCAAACCCTGATCCCGCCGCGCGGCGACCCGGCACCGCGCCCGCAGGATCCACACCAAGATTAACCACGCCCAGCCGCCCTGACCAGCACCCCGCCGTCCCAGCCCGGGCCGGGCCAAGGCCGGCGCTGCCCAGCCAGGAACGGCGAAGCCTCCCGCCGGCAACACCTCCGGCCGGGGAGGGCACCGTCATGGGCGACCGCCCCGGCCAGGCGCACCGCGGCCAGAACCGCCCTCACCCAACCGGCGGCAACAGCTCGGTGCCCAGGCTGGTCCAGTCGGCGGCCGGACTGCCATGACTGCCGAAGGTTACGGTGACTGTCTGCCGCCAGACCGACCCGTCAGAGTAGCTGATCCCGCAGGAAGCGGACACCGGGGTGCCGGCGCCGATCCGGTGTGACACAGTGCCCGGGTCGCAGTACGCGAGGGCGGCCTGACCGTCACCGTTATCCAGCGCGGCAAGCCCGCCGTCCCCCATCGCGATCCTCGCAATATCCCGGGCCACACCAGCGCCGTCCGCCGGCGCCGCCGACGGCGGCCGCGGGTGGCTACTCGCCTGAACCGCGGTGCCGCACGCCGCCACGGCACAGAACCCGGCCACGCCGAGCGCGGCGACAGCAAGAACCTTCCTCATCTGAACGTCCCTCGAGCCGATCTTCATGGTGCCCTCCGTCCCTGCGATGGGCCACGGGACAAAAGATCCCGGGCGCCCGGCCCCGGCCGAGGCCGGCTGACTCCACCCTCCGCTGGCGCCCGAGTGATCACCACACGTGACTGCTCACAGGACAGCCCGATGACTCACAGCACCGCCCACAGGAACCGGCCCGCAGCCGAGCCGACCCGAGCTGAGCAGGCCGGCGTAACCGGCTAGGTGAGGCTAAAAACCGCCTACTTGTAGGCAGACGCCGCTGACCTGGCCGGGATGGCAGCGAGCCGGGTTTCGTAGCGTTGAGGGGTCCCGGCTGGGCTGGCTCTCGAACCGCCTGTCGGCCGCTGGTGCGCCACATCCGACGTCTCGCTGGCGTCCTGGCCGGGCTCGCGGGGTCCTGCTGGCATTCGGCGCCACCCCGGCGTTCGCCAGTGGCCCGCATCCGGATCCGGGCAGAGTACCGGGCGACCCCGCGCTCGTCTTCCCCGCCCGGCCCGTATCACCCTGGTCACCGGCGGCGGCATGCCCGGCTGGCAGATCACCCTCATCGCCATCGGGGCGGCCACCCGCCGCAATGCGGTCGCCGCAGCAACCTGAGCCATGCCCCGCGGACAAGCGGCGCAGTGCCGTGGGGAACGGCCCTGCCTCGCTAGCGCGTCGACGGCAGCTTCCGTTCCATGCCGGGGTCGTCACGGCAGTCCGGCTGCAAAGCCGGTTCCTGTGGGATGTCCTGTGCGCCATCGGGCTGTCCTGTGAGCAGTCACGTGTGGTGATCACCCGGGCGGCGGCTGAGTGTGGAACCAGCCGCCGATAGCGGCGGGGCGCCGTGGCTCGCCGCGAGGAAGGGGACACCATGAAGCTCGGCTCTAGGGACAGCACACCGGGCCGTCCGGCGCGGCGGGTCCTGGTCGCGGTGGGCACCGCGGTGGTGCTGCTGGCCGGCGGGTGCGGCTCGCCAGCGGCGTCCCCGACGGGCGGGCCGGCCGCCGCCGCGGCCCCGGCTCAGGCGGTTGTCCTGCCCGGCACGCCGGCCGGGGTCCAGCTCCGGTGGCTGATCGCGG
>Ga0187769_10001857_pt1 | contig 12205 bp, 12 predicted proteins | sample 0116_SJ02_MP02_1_FD_133140 | JGI IMG/M metagenome (GOLD analysis project Ga0187769, IMG submission 133140) | Tropical peat soil microbial communities from peatlands in Department of Meta, Colombia - 0116_SJ02_MP02_10_MG | ecosystem: Environmental > Terrestrial > Soil > Wetlands > Peat | place... | reverse complement strand
GGAACGGAGGATACTGGTGGATCCTCTTCGTACTAGTACTCTCTGGAGTGTTGAACCTCGCCTACTTCATGCCTATCATTTACCGAGCTTTCCTCCGCCCATTTGATGGAGCTCGCGGTGAAGCGCGCGGATCCCTCCTCGGCCCAATCATAGCGACCGCGACCGGTACACTCGCGTTAGGCATCTGGACTACGATGCCCTACGGGCCGCTGGAGATAGCTGACAAAGTTGCAGCGGCAGTTACGGGGGCTGGCATCGCGGTCACCGGAAGTTTTACTGCGGGCACTACAGTTCCCCCGTTCCTTTTGTTCCTAGTTGGCGGTCCAATAGTAGTTTGGCTCTTCAGAGGAAGAGTGCGACAAGCACTTATGATTATTCTCGCAGGCCTGGCTCTGATTGATACAGTCTCCTTACCTCACGGAACTGAATGGAGCTTGCCGTTCATGGGATACCGATTGGTTCTGATGAGAGTTGACAGCCTATCCTACCTGATGGGAGTGATCTTTGCCACAATTACATTCTTGGCTGTGCTCTATGCAGCCGGTTTCGCTAAGCCTTGGATGCACTTGTTTGCAATGCTGTACGCGGGAACCTCACTCGGTGTTGTGTTCGCAGGCGACTGGATCACCCTTCTAATTTTCTGGGAGCTCATGGCGATAACATCGTTACTACTCATCTGGGAAGCGAGGGGTGAGGCTGTTCAGGCCGGGTACCGATACCTGCTCTTCCATGGCTTCGGAGGGGCGATGCTCGCAGCTGGCATAACCCTACTCATTCTCCAAGGAGCAAATCCTACCGTAGGCCCAATCACTGGATTCTGGCCCTCACTCTTCATAGTTATCGGAATTGGCGTCAACGTGTGTATGATTCCCTTACACACGTGGCTGCCCGACTCTTACCCACGAGCTCATATCGCCGCGTCAGTCTTCCTAAGCGTTTACACGACAAAAGCTGCGGTGTATCTACTCGCCCGCGCGCAACCCAGCACGGAACTCGTGGCTTTCATGGGCGCTATTATGGCAGTATACGGAGTAAGCTTCGCGGTCTTTCAGACCAACATGAGGAAACTTCTCTCCTACCACATCGTTTCCCAGGTAGGTTACATGGTCGCCGGTGTAGGACTAGCAAGTTGGCCGGGAATAGCACCGCAGATAGCCCAACTGGCTTTGGATGGGGCAATGGCACACGTATTCAACCACATACTCTACAAGGCGTTGCTCTTCATGACCGTCGGCGTAATCATCTGGAAGACCGGTGAGAACACGCTGGATAAATTGGGCGGACTCATGCGAAAAATGCCTGTCACCGCAATAGCGTTCTGGATCGCCGCGTTCTCAATCTCTGGCGTGCCCCTATTCAACGGTTTCGTATCAAAAGGAATGGTCATAACCGCCGCTCAACAAACCAACACACTGATCTTCGTTCTCCTTGAGATCGCATCATTTGGCACATTCCTCTCATTTCTGAAACTCGGATATTTCGCGTTCCTCCGCCCCGGAACAATCGAAGCAAGCGACCCGCCCCTGTTAATGAAGGCGGCCATGCTTGGCGCGGCTGCGCTCTGCATCGCGATCGGCGTATATCCGCCGCTCCTCTACGCCATACTCCCGTTCGGCGGATCCGGATACCAACCATTCGCACTCAAGGAACTGTTACAAACCTCACTGGTGTTAGCCGCGGCCGCGTTGACGTTCTTCACGCTTGGACGAAAATACTTGGTACCCCATGAGACGCACCTACGAGACTTCGATATGCTTTACGTTGCGCTCGGACATGGTTTCATTGCTTTCGCGACTGCTCTGCAACGCGCCTTTGGAGGTGTGTACACCGCAGTCACTCACAGGATTGTGCCGCGTGCGGCAAGAGCTGCAGGCGATGTGCAAACAGGTGTGCTGGGTGTTAATGGAACCTTGATGCTAGCAGTGCTACTGATTCTGCTCATCCTGATTGCAATATGGAGTGTATGACAATTGTGGCTCACTGACATCATGGAGATACTCTTCGCGGGCGCCATGGCCTGCCTCCTAATGGACCTGGCCAAACAGTACACTGGCAAGTGGAGAGTATACGCGGGAGGAATCATTTGCACCACTGCCTTAGGTGTCTCACTCGTTGATGTGCTGTTCAACTGGTCTGCAGGCATTGCGGCGGAGATTACTTTGCGTCCCATCGAATCGAGTTTCGCAAGTTTATACGTTGTAGATAAGTTCGCTATCTTCGTAATCTTCACGGTCCTTGCAGTTGGGACGGCAGTTTCCTTCTATTCCTGGAGAAAGCTGGGCCTTGACGACAATATCGGCCCGTTCTTCTCGCTGCTCTTAATTCTGCTGCTGTCGCTTGTTGGTATAATTGCCGCCGGGGATCTGCTGACTCTATTTCTTTTCTGGGAGGGAATGAGCATTGCTGCGTACGGCTTGGTGTCCTGGCAGAAGAAGATCGCTGTCTCACTCGAGGCAGCCTTGAAGTACCTATTCCTCGCGGGAGCTGGGAGTTTGATCGCGCTCTTCGGCATTTCGATAATCTACTCGCTCACCGGCAGCATTCAACTCAAGGACCTGCCTACTATCTTTCAGAGCGACCCGAAACTAGGCGCATTTGGCTTAGGGTTGCTCTTTGCTGGACTGGGCGTAGAGGCTGCCATATTCCCGCTGCATACTTGGCTACCTGACGCATATTCTGCCGCTCCAACGGCTGTAAGCGCGACGTTGGCCGGCGTCGTCACTGAGACGGCGGTTTTCGCGCTCATCAAAATCATTAACCCAACATTCGTGATTCCCCAAGTTCAAGTCTCGCAGAACCTGATGGCTACGTTCCAACTTTCGCTTGTTCTCATAGCGGTACTTACCATGCTGATCGGAAACCTAGGCGCGTTGGGACAGAGTAACGTTAAGCGGATACTGTCGTACAGTTCTATAGCCCATGTCGGATACATGTTAGCGGCGCTAGCGACCTTCTCAGTGGTAGGAATCGTCGCGATTATCTTTCACATCTGGAACCACGGTCTAGTGAAGTCCTCCTTCTTCATGCTAACAGGCAACAAGGGTGAAGGGTACCAAGAATCTGAACTGAGCGAGCTAAAGGGGCTGTTCAGCCAGAACAGACCTCTCGGAGGAATGTTCGCGTTATCGTCGCTCGGTATGATAGGTGTCCCACCTTTCGGAACTTTCTGGAGTGAACTACTCATAATCCAATCACTCTTCGCAACCAACCAACTCACATTCTACGCACTCGCCGTAATTGTAGTCCTGAACATTGCGTTGTCGGTAGGCTACTACTCCAAGATAATTACTGCAGTCTCCCAGCACTCGGACCAAACCGAGAAGATGAAAACATCCTGGCGGCTAACAATCTCACCGCTGCTACTGATCATTCTCAGCCTTTTGACAGGGTTTGTTCCATGGCTCTTGTTGGGAAGGATCTCCTGAATGAGGGAAAACACCATGCCAACGCCGACAATTGCTCAACATCCTAATCTGAATGTTCTGCAGGTTTACCTTGAGCCTATCATGAGGGATTACCGATGAGTGAGAAAGGAAGAGAACGAATAATCAAAGACATAGAAACTCTAGATCAAGCCGTCAAAGCTGAGAAAGATGTTGAGTCAGGCTATCATGGTGTGATAGACGAGAATGTCAGTTACTGGCTTGCGGTCGAGCAAGACATCATAGATAGCTACACAAAACTGGCAAACCAAAGTGAAGACAAGAAGATTAAGTCAACTCTCACGGGGATCGTTGAAGATTCGAAAAACCATATTCGAATGCTGACTTCAATTCGCAAGACTTTCGACAAGATTATGGCCGACGAAGAACGCCACGCCAAACTACTTCAAGAATTAGCCGAAAAACAACACAAGTAATCGAGAAGAGAACTCGGGTTACCCACACATTAATAGCACCTGCGAGCAGATACTTCTCCGATTGCCGTTGACAGTAGATATTCGAATCAAACGTGCTCCTGTATACAAAGTAGCCTCTATCCTCCGAATCGGATCATACGAGAGGAATATGCTCCGGTCCGAATTCAGCCAACTTGTAAAGTGGGCAAACAAGAAAAAACTTCGAACCGGGAAGTGGATGTTGTATTTCATAGATGAGCCGGGGGGACGTAGACCGATGAACAAGCTTCGGTCCGAAGCTTGCCTCCAAATAAAGGGAAACGCGAAGAGTGAAGGAAAAATCAAAGTGAAGTCGCTCCCCGCGCACAAAGTCGCCAGTGTCACATTCAACCCTGACAAAGTCTCACCCCGCCTAGTCTACTCGGGGATCTACGGATGGTTGAGATATGCAGGGTTTAAAGACACGACCCAAGGCCGAGAACTATACGATGGAAACCCATGGCGTAACCCTCGTGCTTGGGCGAACGCGGAAGTTCAGGTCCCAGTGAAAAAGAAGTAAATGCAGTTCACTCGATTCATAAGACGAGGCGCACAATAGGCATACGAAACAGCATGCGTTGCGCCGTTTTCTCAACTAATTGCTAGTTGACAGCAAACGGCGGTGTTCTTTCACCTCTACCAACGAAAGAGCACGCGTAACGCAATCTAGTTCACACTCTTGTGCTTCTTCGAGTTCCCGGTAAACAAACCCGCAAAAGCCGCATTTGAACTGGACCTCAGCTCTCTGTTGATCGCTTAGCATTCACACTCGGCTCGAAATCAGTCTCCCATGCAACGTATGATAAATCTAAGTGGAATAGGTGGGCGCATCAGCCCATGCTTCCACTTGGTAGAAAAGGTATGACAGTGAGGTCTACGAGCGTACAGGCAGTCTCCTTGCATTGCGTTAGGACCGCTCCTGCTCGGCTAACTCATGCCAGTAAGATAGGCTTGGACCAAGAACAGCAGCTCACTCCGCTCGCTTTGGATGAAAATTGACGCTTTTTGGGTCCACCTGCTTTCACAAATCGCTCTGGGTTTCTCTGTCTAGGAGTAGGTTGATTATTCTGAAGGTTAATCCCCATATCACGCGTCCAACAATGAGGTAGGAGTCAGCTTGCAGAGTGCCTTCGTTAACTCTAACCTCTCGACTCTCAGCCTCAAGTTCCTCCAGATTGCTTAGCGGTACCCAGAAAGCGTCAGCGACTTCCTCGTTTACACGAATACTAACGGTTGACCTAAGTTGAAAGACAAAGGGCAACACTCGCACCCGCCGAGACCTCGTGGTAACGATTGGAAGGCTGCCAAGTGATTCGTGGTCAGCGAGTTGAATCCCAACCTCCTCCCATGTCTCTCGCATCGCTGTTTCAGCAAGGCTTTTGTCAATGGGCGACTTGCGTCCACCAGGGAACGCAATTTGTCCTGACCATGGATCGCTCCTCCGCTCAGTCCTTCTAATGAAAAGCACTGAGCCACCCCGATCATTCGGGTTGATGATAACTGCTACAGCTGCAACTGGAGACCCTTCTCCGGACTCCCGAAACGAACTCTGAGGTAGCAACCGATTCTTAAGAGATTCCAAATTGAACTGGCCAGTCACAACGATGCACTAGCCTAGTGACTACTGGATTAATTCTCATGCTATTTGAACGGTATTGTCGAAAGACAACTAGGTGCCGTCACTATTCATGTTCCTAGCGCTGACTTGTTGAACAATCTCAAACCTAACCAATCCCGCAAGGATCTTCGACGTGGAAGCCAGCTGTTAGGGGGGCGTTATAACAGCATGAATTTCGCAGCGAGTTCGCCGGGTTGGCTATTGAGATGCAGTAGTCAAGCTTTATCTTTTGGTCGAAGGCCAACTTCGATTCGATTGGGCTGAAAACCGATGGCAAACACAGCTGATGCTATACATTGGATCGATCAGTCTCGCGATGATATTACGCGATTCATGGTTGACATGCTAAAGATCAAGGCTGTAAACCCGGATGGGGGAGGAAAAGGTGAGTACGCTCGTGCTCTCTTCGTGAAGAAGTGGCTTGAAGACAATGGGTTGAAGGTAACGAGGCATGACATTCCTGATAGTCGAGTAGCAGAAGGTGTCCGGATAAACCTGACGACGGTCATCGAAGGTGAGGATGCGGGGCGAACCTTGTGGTTGGCCGCGCATTTGGACACTGTACCTGAAGGATCACGTGAACTCTGGGCAACTGATCCCTACGTCCCAGTCGTCAAGGATAACAAGATTTTCGCAAGGGGCTCAGAGGATAACGGGCAGGCCGTTGGCTCAACTCTATTCACCATGAAAGCGATCAAAACGTTGAGCATTAGACCGAAAATGACCGTTGGTCTAGCTCTTGTCTCTGACGAAGAGTCCGGGAGCAAGTATGGGGTTATTCCGCTGCTTGAAAAAGGCGTATTCAAGCCAACCGACATAGCGCTGGTACCCGACAGTGGGAAGCCGGATGGCTCAGAAATCGAAATTGCAGAAAAAAGCATCCTTTGGATGAAAATCACGACAAAAGGCATACAGGTTCATGGTAGCACTCCTGAGAAAGGATTGAACGCGCGCCGCGTGGCTATGAAGTTCGCTATTCAGCTCGATGAGATTCTGCACTCCAAATATCCCGCTAGAGACCCGTTATTCGATCCGCAACCCTCAACATTTGAACCCACAAAATGTGATGCGAATGTTGACAATGTCAACACGATCCCTGGGCTTGACGTACAATATTTCGACTGTCGTATTCTTCCACGCTACCGTCTCGTTGACGTACTGAAAGAGATCGAATCTGCCCGGGTAAGGCTAGAAAAAGAAACTGGTGCATCGATCGAAGTTAAACCCATTCAACAGGAACAGAATACGAACCCGACCCCAATGGACAGTCCAATTGTGGTCAGATTGAAGGCTGCATTGAAACAGTTGCGCGGGTTAGACGCGAAGGCAGTCGGAATTGGCGGTGGCACTGTGGGAGCCTACTTTAGGCGTAAGGGAATTCAAACTGCCGTTTGGTCAACGCTAGACGACATGGCTCATCAGCCCAATGAATACTGTAAAATCGAAAACATGGTCAACGACGCGAAAGTATTCGTTCACGTGGCCACAGCGTGACACAATCCGGTGCGTTTCAGACGAGGCAACCTCAGTTCAAAGGCACAATAGCGGAGCAATCCGACCTACGCTCGGTAGCTAGATTATGCCGCCGAGCCGTCGGCCCGACTGACTACATACTCAAAATGCTCCCCAACGTCATGGCCCATGGTAGACTCTTCTTAGCTTGGTATGGATTCGAACTCGTAGGTATGACTAACTTCGATAAGTGCGTTGACGGTAGCGGATGGCTAAGCATGGCACGCACTGATCCTGATTGGCGTCGACGCGGTGTGGCCATGTTCTTGCAACATCAAATCATTGAGTACGCGAGGAGGAAGGCGATAGGGCCTCTAAGGCTATGGGCGTTATCGAAGAATAAGGCGTCAATAGGCGCGTGCGACAAGGGCGGATTCATGCTAGTGTGTGAAGCCGCCCATGTCTCCTGCCGTCTAAGCGTCAAGAAGAAGGCAAAGCAAGTACTCCCAACTTATGCTTCTGACACTCAACTGCAATCATTTTTGAGACCAGGCTACTCAAGTAAAATGAATGGCTACATAGCACGCGGATGGCATTTCATGAGAAGCTCAGAACGCCTGCTTAGGCAATTGGAAAAACAAGGGGAGCTCTACGTTGTGGGGGATTCCGCTTTTCTGGTAACAAGGCCGGAAATAAGATTCAAAGAACCACAGAGCAGTCTAACAATTCTGACCGGCCCCGTGCCAGAGGCAATGAAGAGCGCTAGGAAAATAGCAGGGACACTGGGCGCAAAGAACCTGAGCTCCTACATACCCTATGAACATTACCTACTCTCAATTGCAAAGAAATGCGGTTTCAGGCGGAGTCCATGGGGGAGCCACTGCTTCGTCTTCGAGAAGAAATTATGAACTTGAAATAGCTAGAATTTAAGAAGCTGACTCGCCCGACCTAGATTGGTTAGGCGAAGTCTATGATCACTGCATTTGTCATGATGAATGCGGAACGGAACCGTATTGCTGCTATTCCCGATGAACTACTCAAAATGCCTGGCGTGACGGAGGTTTACTCGATTGCCGGCGACTTCGACCTCGTCGTAATCGTTCGAGTGAAAGAAGCTGAAGATCTAGCGGGAGTTGTTACAGAACGCTTTGCAAAGGTGAAGGGTATAACGCGAACTATGACCTTGATCGCATTCAAGTCGTACAGTAACTATGATCTCGAAAACATGTTTAGCTTGGGATTTTCATCTTCTAACTCTAAACCCTAACACGGGGACTTGGGCCTCGATTCCAGTAGCGCATTATTATTTCAAATCATGTCCTGTAGTTTAGCCTCCTTCTCTTGTTGTCTCTTCTGTTGTAGTTGGCGACGTCTAAGTCCTTAAGCAAAAGATTGCTCAGAAAATAGGTTTCAGATAGGGTTCAAAGGTTAGCCATACTTCGACAGAATCCTGGATAGTAGTTTGAGAGAGATATTTCCCCCACTCACGACCACCACGATCTCAGCATTTTTCCTGAGATCGGTTTTCTTAACGAGAGCCGCTACAGCTGCGGCTGCTGATGGTTCAATGATCAAATGACATTCTCGCATTACTGTGAAGACAGCTTTCTCGATTTGCTCTTCACTCACCAAGAGGATCTCGTCCACGTAACGCTTCACACATTCGAACGTAATCATCCCTGGCTCGCGAGCTGCTAAGCCATCCGCGATGGAGGTTGTGTCTGATAATCGAGTAATCTTTCCGCTCTTGATTGAAAGGTACATTGACGAGGCTTTCTCAGGTTCCACTCCGAAGATCTTCGTCTCCGGTTTCAAGCTCTTCAATGCTGCAGCGATTCCGGAAATGAGTCCACCTCCGCCAATGGGGACAATAACTGCATTTGCGGTCGGTAAGTCCTGATGTATCTCCAGCCCTATGGTTCCCTGTCCGGCAATTATGTCCGGGTCGTCGAAAGGCGGAATAAGAACTGCACCAGTCGCCTTCTGAATCTCAAGTGCCTTAGCGTAACGTTCATCGTGGAACAAGCCATGTTTGATAACGGTTCCCCCGTACTCTTCGATCGCTCTTACCTTCTCATCAACTGCACTGGTTGGTACCACTATTGTTGCTTTATTGCCCGTCAATTTTGCAAGATATGAGACGGCGACTCCGTGGTTACCAGAGGAAGCGGCAACCAACCCTCCGGTTAGTTCGCGTTGAGAGAGTTTCAGGATCTTATTTGCTGCACCTCTGACTTTGAAGACTCGTATTGGTTGATAGGATTCGAGCTTCAAGTACACCTTAGCGCCTGTGAGATGGCTCAGGGCGGGAGAATAATAGAGCGGGGTCTTGTAGGCGATGTTTGCGATTCTCCGGCTCGCGTCTTCAATCGCGCGTAAATTAACTTCCAAGTCACCCATGCGCTTCCCCAAATTCTCGATAAGCTACAAGAAACTGAACTAATCTGGTCTCTTCAAAGCCCCTCGATGCCAGCGAGGTTGAGCCTTTGCCGAAATAGCGTTGGACTCCGGGTTGCATTAAAGAGTACAAAATTACCAAATCGATGATAAACAAGACGAACTCGCCCGTTCGCGGCCTGACAAACAACACAAATACGGAAGCAACGATGCCGAGGAGCGAGAATATGAGGGAAAATGCCCAAGCCCATTTTCTACCGCTCCAAACAGCGTACGCTAGAATGAAGTCTACCAAGGCGAAGATGATTGCTGCCAGTCCATTGAAGACTCCAAAAGCGGGAAACGGCTGAGTATGCAAAATCAATCCAGCGAGAAGGAGAAGCAAGCCGAGTACTACGTCCAGAATGACGAGTAGTTTAACGCCGAAGGGGCGCACTAAGATTGACAACTGGGCCTAATCCTGTTACGTGCGTTCCTCATTTGGTCGATAAGAGTTGGCGAATCTTTTCTCCCAGATTTTTTCGTTCAGCCTCGTCTTTAGCGGAAATCCATTGCAATTTCAAATAGAAAATGTCATTGTCCTTTGAAGGCATGAATCTCGCCCGATCTGGGTTGCCTACGTTAGCAGCGCCACAGATCAGGAATGCGAAATATAACCTTAGACTGACTCAGCATTATTCTCGCGTATAGTGCAACAGCTATCGTGAAGCGTCATCCGTTGTTCTCAGATGGTTTTGCGCATCGCCAAAGCCGTGCTGCAACATTCTGTGAACTCTAGCGAGATCATGACAGCTTCATCAACATCCTTGCGATCCACCGAATTGAAGCCTAGATGCTTGAAATAATCAAACGCGCTCTCCGTTAGCAAGTAGATCGTATGGACTCCGTTTTGTTTGGCATTTCTTAGAATAGCGTCGACCAATGCCCTACCGTGTCCCATGCGCCTAGAATTCTTCTCAACCGCAACCGATCGAAGTAATGCGCTCTGGCCATATATTTCCAAGCCGGCGACTCCAAGCAAGGTACCCTTCTCATTCGTCATCATAACAAAGTTCGCGTGCCATTGTTCAATTCCGGCAGTTGGCAAACCGTTAGCCTCTAGGAAACGTAGAAGTTGTTCAAGGTCACTCGAGTTCGCCTGTCTAAAATATGATACTGGCATCAGTCTTCAAGGCTCCCTCAGGCGCTCAGGGTGAAAAAGCGTGCGAAAATTTGTACTGGTACTGCTGCTGGCGACGAGACTGCTTTTCGTAGTCAACAATTGAAGGTCCTAGTTTCCGTCGAGGCGATTCCTGCAAGTTTAACGTTCTTTCGGGCCCAGGAGATGTGGCTGAAGAAGAATTCTGTGCTGCTGTAAATTGTCTTGAAGGTTTGGCCATTCCATAGAAACATTTGACCGTCACCTGATCCTGCTTGGCCTGTTGCTGTGGCGATGGCTGCAGTCTTACCTTCAGAATCCCATCTTACTGCAACAGGATAAACGCGTTTGTTTTCGAATTTGATGGGCGAGAGTGTTTTCCCGTCGAACTTCCCGATTAGCCCGGTGTGCCAGATAACATCATAGCCAACCACTAATGCATAAGCTTCGTCTGGCCTCCAGTCGACACCGATTAGATCAGAGCGTCCTTCGCTGACTGCTCTCACACCATTCGACTTTGAATCGTAGGTGAAGAGGTTTGGTGACGGGATGAATTCTTCGGCAAAACAGTTCGAGGTCAAAAGTGCCCCGTTGGAAGTCGTTCGCCAAGAGATTCCTCTCAGATTCGCTCTGCCGTTATCCACCATCTCTATCTGGCGATTAACGTATTTCATCAGAGTCCCATTGTTCCCGGCAATCAGCGCCATAGTCCCTTTGTGATTCCAGGCGACGGTCCGAAGGTTCTCGAAACTAGGTGAGTTTAGCTTTGTGAAGGATCCATCTTCACCTAGCAGGATTGTACCCGCGTTTCCAACTATCAGAACGGTATCGTCGCTGGGATTAACGGACATATCGCGCAAATTATGCTTAGTGTTGACATTAAATCGAATCAATTCCTCACCCCGAAGCTCAATGATCCGCCCTCCGTCGCCCACAACTGTTACGCAGGAATCATCCCTGGTCCAACCCACGCCCCGAAGGTGTTCGTTGAAACTTTTTGTTTCCACCTTGTCGCCAATGTATTGAACAAGGACTGAGTGTATCATTCAGCCTCCCTGATTTCGTACTTTCTACCATCCCAGCCCGAGGTGGACTGCTCGCAAAGTAGATTTGATGGTTCTATCAACTCGTGCGGTAAGCAGGTGGGATCGGTGCCGAGAGTTGAAAAGCGAACTTCGCGGGCTGCGGAATTGTACTCTGAGAGGCTAATCAAGAGCGAACAAGATCTCCTGGATTTCATTGAAGCTCTTGATGAGGATGAGGGAATACGTGCGGATGGGGATTTGAAGAACCACGTAAACGGGGGTTTCATCTTTGTGGGTTTCTTTAGGGGGAGTTATTGCGTGAATATCTGCGATAAATTGTGGAATCCGAAGCTGCACAAACACGTCGCTGGTGGAAAGGATGAATGGTATTACTTCAACACCGGCAAAGAAGCATTTCGTTTCGTCCTGAAAGAGGCGAGGCATCCGCTTCGCGCTTGGCTCTATTAGGTATTTGTTAGGAAAGTATCCCAAGCACATTGGCCATACTACGAAATGCTGCCTCGAGGCCCGTCTTAGTTTGTTGACTGAGCCTTGGGCTAGCCTTTGCTAGACTATCTGCAAACTCTTGCAGAACTTCTAGTGCTCCGGGTGTGTAGAAGTCATTGTTCATATGACGTTTGAAGGCCGACTCGTACCGAGTCAAGTTGGCCGATGCTTTTGTCTCTCTGGAGTCTGTG